>Ga0105049_10006519_pt1 | contig 13591 bp, 9 predicted proteins | sample MAT06_FD_78087 | JGI IMG/M metagenome (GOLD analysis project Ga0105049, IMG submission 78087) | Freshwater microbial communities from Lake Fryxell liftoff mats and glacier meltwater in Antarctica - MAT-06 | ecosystem: Environmental > Aquatic > Freshwater > Ice > Liftoff microbial mat | place...
ATTGATCGGATCCTGCGATTCGTACAGGACCACCGTGATGGCGGTCATTACAGATTCAGACATCCGGCGGGAATTCGGGGACCGCTTTCCCGACTCGGGGAAACCGGAGACACACGAGACGGCGTGTCTCGCCCTGAAGAAGATAGCGCGTTACCAGCCAAGGCGTTGAGGCCCCACGCGAAGTCGCACGGCGTGCGCAGTCGATTGCCGGTCGCCGCGCAGATAGGCGTAGGCACTGGCGTCGGGGTGCGCGGCGAGCCGACCAGTGAGCACCAGCTGACCGCGTCGGCGTGTGCGGTCGGTGGGTCGCTCGTTGACGACGAGGGCAAAGGTGATCGTGCCGTCCGCTTCGACCGGAAGATCGGACGAGTTCCACTCGAAGTGCACACGCCAGCCACGGTCTTCGGCGATCGTCGTCCACGTCGCTTCGGGGAGCGGCCAGTCACCAGGCACCAACTTCGTCATGAGCACGGTGTCGCCCGACGGCGTGCAGAGCGCGCCCTGCCTCCACCGCGCGTCGGTGGCGCCCCAGTACCATTGCACACCGTCGGCGTTCACCTGTGCCCGCTCATTGTCGAGCGGGTTGTCCAGGCCGTCGGGCGGCACGACCACACCAGTTTCGGCCACGACGTCGAGGACGACGCGCCCACCAACGACGGCGACGTGGACGGTGGCGATGGGCTTGTCGGCTTCCTCCCACGACTGCTCGGTACGCAGATAGTGCGCCTCGCCGAGCGTGATGTTCAGCGGTAGCGCGAGGGATTCGGCGGTCGCGACGGCCGCGTCGATGCGGTCGGTCTCCGCCGTGGTCACGAGGCCTTCGAGGTCGACACTACTGCGCGCGTGGCGGGCCAGCAGTTCGATGTGCCAACCATGCGCCGCCGGACCGTGCGCGGCCGTGGTCCCGTCGGCCGTGGTCACGCGCGCCACTGGTGCCTCACCGCTGGCGTCGAGCAACACGTGCCGTACCGACGGCAGCTCCACGGACGGCTGCCAATGCCAGACCGACACCAGTCGACCGGTGGACCCATGCAGCTCGACGGCGTGCCGGACGGTCTCGCTGCACCCCGGGGCGCCGGGCGTACGCGCCCGAAGCAGCGTGGCCGGCACGTTGGCGACGAACACGAGTTGCGCGTTGGCCAGATGGCCCGGCGTGCCATCGGCACCCACCGCGATCGCGTCGATGATCGCCGTGCCATCGATCGAGACGGACTCCACCTCTTGCAAGAAATCGAAGCCGTCTTCCAGCCCGCCGGCGCCAAGTCGCACCGCGGGCGCGAAGGCGGAGAGTGAGGTGCGGAGCGCGTCACCACAGATGGGCAACGTGATCGTGACGTCGTCCGACGTCGTGGTCGCAACGGCGGCCGGAGCGCGGTCCCATTCAAGCAGGTCGACGCAGTAGCTCTCGCACACCACGACCGTTCGGGTGGCGCGTATCCCCTGCCCGATCGTAGCGCATTTCTGAACCCAACCCATGCCACCGCGATCCTCGAACGCCACAAGCGTGGCGTTGGCCGGTGGCTGGGACGCGCCGTTCACCAGCGGAGCATGATGCGCGAGCGTGCTGCGATACCAGTGCAACCTGCGTTCCACGTAGCTGCCGGTGCCGGGATCCTGCAACCACCGTTCGCGACTGGTTTGCAGGGTCAGTGCGAGCCGATCGGGATGCCCGTGTCCGCTGCCCGAGTGGCCACCTTCGAGCGCGACATACACGCGTCCACGTTCGCGCCGCAGCACCGCGAGTCCCTGAGACGGGAGCAGCACGCTGTCGGCAGCCCAGCGTGCCTCGGGCACCGGTCGGGCCAACGCCATGAGCACCGATCGCCACGAGAGATCCGCGCGCGAAAGCGCCGACGGGGCTTCGTTCCGCTCGGCATCGGCGGTGGAGTGGGCGCGCGCATGTGCGTGAGGCGTGAGCGATCCGTCGTAGAGGCGCGACAAGAGGCCCGCCAGTCGAGGATCGGCGTGATGCGCGAGCCCGAGTTCGCACCATTCGGCGAAGCGCCACTGACGAATCGATACCGCGTACTGCGAATCGCGCCGTGACGGGATCGTCTCGTCGGGTAGCAGTCCGAGAAAGGGCGTGATGAAGCCCGCGACATAGCGCTCGCCCAGGGCTGCCGGAAGCGGCACGCCAGCGGCCGCGAGCAGCTGCACGCCGTACCAGAGTCCGCGGTGGGCGAAGAGGTGATAGTTCTCGCCTTCATACCAGCTGCCGTCGGCCAGCAGTCCATGATCCAGGAGGCTGAGGAAGGATTGGTCTGCGTTGAGTCGACGCTGGAACGCGGGTTGGTCGTCAAGGACCCGGAAGGCCGAGAGCAGCGCGACTTCGTTCCATACTTGCCGGTTGGACGTGCCCTCGTGGTACGACGCGATGAGTGCCGCACTGGGCGCGATGAGTAGGTCGCGCAGATTGGCACCGACGTGATCGGCTCCGGGCGCCATTGACGCCTCGAGCAGATCGATCGCGTGGCAGATGTTGAGCAGCCAGATGGACTCGAGATACGTGCTGAAGAACGGCCGGGTGGGCCCGAGCACATTATCGCGATTGGGCCACTGGGCGTAGCGATCGGCGAACTCCGCGAGTATGCGCACGGCGAGCGCCGCGTGTCTGGGTTCACCGCGCAGCGCGTAGAGCGTGGCGGCGTGTACGGCACGTTCGGCCGTGTACAGTTGGGCACCCATCGCCCACCAGTCATCGTGCTCTGCCCCGGTGTACGCCCGATCGCAGCGCTCGCAGCGGTGCGTTTGCGGTGACCACGGATCGAACACGAGCAAGACGCCGTGCACCGGACAGCGTCCTCCAGCGCGTGTGAGACGCGCTTTTTGTCGAGGGATCGGCAGCTCGCGCCGCAAGAGCGGCTCCAGCTCAGCGGCAAGCCCCACGATGGTGGGCGCGAGCGATGAGCCTTCGGCCGTTTCGAGTCGGCGTGCATCGAGGTCGAGCGGCAACAATATAGGGCGCTTCACGGAGTGTCCCGACGAGTCCAACGCGCGACGGAGACAAGTTCCCCTCGCAGGTCCATCTGCACGCCATCGAGTTTGCGCGAGCGCCCCTGGACGCCACGGGCATGAAAGAGCCAGGCGACCGGCATGTGGTCGTCGAGTTCAGCCGCCACGCCTCTCCATGCGGTGGCCGCCGTTTCGGGGGCGGCACTGCGGGCGGCCGCGAGACGACCATCGAGCGATGATGTGTGGAAACCGGTGTAGTCGAGTGCACCGCCACGCTGCGCGGATGCGAAGAGCGCCGACAGGTGCCCGAGCGCGATGTCACCGGGAATACCGGTGAGCACAACATCGAACGGTTTGGCCGGTGCGCGCACGGTCGCGAGAAACGTGGAGAGCTCCATCACGCGCACTGTCAGTGCGACACCACGCGCCGCGAGGTCGGCCTGCACGAGTTGCTCGACTGCGAGGTCGCCGCCGCCAACGGTCAATAGCGTGACTTCCAGCGGCGTGCCACGGCGCGCCCGACCTCCTCCCGCGCGAGTGCGCGTCCACCCGGCGCCGTCGAGCAACGAATCGGCTTGCCGCGTGTCGTGCTGCGGGGCGTCGGCCGTGGAGTACGGCAACCCCGGCGGGATGGCTCCACTCGCGGGCGTGGCGTAACCCGCGACGGCAGCGCGAACGAGGCGTGCACGATCGATCGACAGACTCAGCGCCCGTCGTACGCGGGCGTCGTCGAACGGTGGGCGTGTCGTGTTGAATGCAAGCACCGTGGAAAAGAGCGCCGGTGGCGTCATCAGCATGAGCGACGGGTCGCGCTCCACCAGGTGCGCCATGGTGGGCGACACACCCGCCACGTCGAGTTCTCCGCTCACCAACCCGGCGAACTTGGTGGCGGCCTCGTCGACGACGGCGACGACGATCTGCTGCGCGTTGGGCGGACCGCCGAGCGCGACCGGGAAGTCGGCGTTGCGCGCGAATCGCCACTGCCGGCCCGCGGTGCGCGAGCTAAAGCGAAAGGGCCCGTTGCCGACCGGCGCCGTGGAGAACGGGTGCGAGCGCCAACGGTCACGCGGCACGCTGTCGAGAAGATGTTTCGGCACGAGGGGCAGCTCGGCGAGCACGGTGGGCAGCGCGGTGCGCGGCTCGCGAAAGACCATGCGCACGGTTCTGTCATCGAGCGCGACGACGCTGTCGATGACGGCCACATCACCGGCACGCGGCGAGCCCAATGTCGTATCGCGCGCCGCGGCGATAGTGAAGGCCACGTCGGCCGCCGTCGTCGGTGCCCCGTCGTGCCATTTCAAGCCCACGAACAGCGTGAACGTGACCGCCCGACGCGTCGAATCCCACTGCCACGACCGCGCGAGATAGGGCTCCGGCTGTAGCGCGCTATCGAGTTTCACGAGCGTGACGAACAGGGCGTGCCGTTGTAGCTGCCGTGAGAGCGGGTGCACCGTGACCAGCGGATTGCCCGACTCGAGGTCGGCTCCAGACGCCATCACGATCGTGCCCGCGGGTCGATCGGGCCGACCGCACGCCATGAGGCTCGCCCCCGAGATCGCCGCGCATGCAGCGGCAAACCCGGACGCAATCCACCGTCTCGCGCGGGTTGACGTAGTCGCGCCACGAGGCATCATCCTCACGTGCACCGTTTCTCGTCGCGCGTGCTCGACGCGCTCCTGCTGCTCTGGCTCGTTACCATCATCACCTTCGCGCTGATCCATCTGGCGCCGGGTGATCCGGCGACGTTGCTGATCTCCCCGACGGCGTCCGCCGAGGAGGTAGTCCGACAGCGGACCACACTAGGGCTGGACGACCCGCTGCCATGGCAATATGCGCAGTGGATCGGTGGCGTGCTGCGCGGGGATCTGGGCGAGAGTCTCGTGCGTGCCGAACCGGTGGCGCGTATCATCGCAGACGCCCTGCCGGTATCGCTGTTTCTCGGCGGCGTCTCGTTGCTGGCGAGCTTCCTGATGGGCACGATGCTGGGCATGATCCAAGCCCTCCGTGCGTCGCGCCGCGCCGACCGCGTGATCACCGCGGTCGCGACGGCGATCTACGCCGCGCCCAGTTTCTGGCTGGCGCTGGCGATGGTGACCCTGTTCACGTCGGGCGTGGCGTGGCTCGGGCTGCCGGAGTCGCTTCGACTCCCGGCGTTCGGGATGCAGGACCCTGCTGCCGACCCGGCGTCGATCGGCTGGGCTGATCGATGGCGCCACGCCGTCTTGCCGTTGCTGGTGCTGTCCGTACCCGGCGCGGCCGGCGTCTCGCGTTTCGCGCGACGATCACTGCTCGACGCGGCCGATGCGCCGCATGTGCAAGCGGCGTACGCGCGCGGTTTGTCACGCGGCGAGATCGAACGCACGCACGTGCTGCGGAACGCCCTGACGCCGCTGGTGGTGCTGTTCGGTCTCACGTTCCCCGGCGTGATCGCCGGCTCGGTGTTCGTCGAACAGGTGTTTGCGTGGCCCGGTCTCGGGCGCACGATGCTCTCGGCGATCGCGGCTCGTGACTATCCGGTGGTGCTCGGATTGACGTTGGTGTACGCGAGCGCGGTGGTTACCGCCAATCTGCTGGCGGACGTAATCCTCTTGCGGCTCGATCCGCGTCGGCGGACGACATGACGGCGCGTCTCGTATCGGCGAGGCTGTTGACGGCGGCGCGCCTGGGTGCGAGCACTGAGCGCGCCCCGCGCTGGGCCGCGAGCCTGCTGATCGCGATGACGATCGCGGCGATCGTCGTGCCGACGTTGGCCTCGGACGGTGCGCGGGACATCGGCGACGTGCTCGCGACACGATTGGTCCCGCCCTTTGCGCGCGACGGCCGCGGCGTGTGGCATTGGCTTGGCACCGATGCTTTTGGCCGCGATCTGTTGGTGCGCCTGTGGACGGGCGCGCGAATTTCGTTGGGTGTGGGCGTTGCCGGATCAGCGCTGAGCGGCGCACTGGGCATTGTGTTGGGTGCGATCGCGGGCTGGCGAGGTGGCGTCATCGATCGCGCGATCGTGGCGCTGGGCGACGCGCTACTGGCGATTCCCCGCCTGGTCTTGCTGCTGGTGATCGCGTCGCTCTGGGGGCCTGGACTCGGCGTCGTCATCACCGTGCTCGGTCTCACGGGATGGATGTCGGTAATGCGCCTCGTGCGCGCGGACGTGCAGGGCGTGCGCGCGCTGGCCTTCGTGGAAGGGGCGGAGGCGCTGGGCGTGCCGTCGTGGCGCGTGCTGCGGCGACATGTATTACCGAATGCGTTGGGCAGCGCGCTGGTCGCGATTACGCTTGGCGTCGGCAACGCCATTCTTCTGGAAAGCGGCCTCTCGTTTCTCGGCCTCGGCATTCAGCCGCCCGCGTCGAGTTGGGGCAACATGATCGCCGGGGGTCGCGAGTGGCTGTTGGTGGCACCATGGATCGCCCTGATGCCGGGCATCGCGCTGGTGATCACGGTGGTGGCGTGCACTGTGCTCGGTGATTGGCTCGGCGACCGCCGCGCGCCTCACGACGTGCGGTGATCGCGTTACGTCGAGACAGCGGGTAGGTCAGGATGCCGCGGCGATGTGCAGCGTCACGATCTCCCGTGGCCCGGCGGTGAAGGCAATACGAGCATCGCACGCGACGGGCGAATCAAGCGGCGTCTCATCGAGCCGACAGCGCGTGACGAGCCATGGACCGTCGTGGGGCAGCATCCAGTGCCCGGGCACCGGCGCACACGTGAGGTTCACCGTGCGAAGAATGATCCCGTCGTCACGCTGCGCGAGCGTGACGGCCGACGCCTCGAGACCAGCGCCGTGGAGTTCCGGCCCCGCCACGAGCGTGGACGTCGTCACCACATCAAGATCACGCCAGCTGTCCCCGCACAGCGGCAGGAGCAGCGCGTCGGCCGCGCGACTGACCGTCTGCGCCCTTTGCGTTCCATCCTCGTGCAGCATCAGGCCGACGCGTGCACGGAAACGACCGAGACTCTGCGCCTCAGGCGTGGGCGACGGCCAACCAGCGTGTCCCGGGCGCTCGGGAAGATCAGCGCGCGAGAGTTCACCGATCGCGCGCACCAGCGTGATCGCGAGCTCGTCGGACTTGGACTCGGCCTCGGCGAGACCGTCGGCGATCAGCGTGACACACTGCCCCTGCTGCGATTGCGTGGCCCAGCGATGCATCGGCATCGTGGGCACGACCGTCTCTCGCGAGTTCACGTTCGCGACGGTGACCACGCGTTCGACCGGACCGAATGCAGCATCGGCTTCCGTGAGCGCGTCGGCGAATCCGGTACGCCAGGCGAGTTGGAGACGATGATTTCGGCGGCGATTCACACCACGCACATCGCACCGCAACAGGTCGGCCGCCGCGTCGAGCACGAGGGTGATGTGTACGCGAACGTCGCGAGCGGCGGACTCCCAGCAGAGACGGACGGCGGCTCTGAGCGGACCGCGGTGCAATACCAGCGTTTCGACGCACGCCAGCACCTCGGGCGCACCGCGCAACGACGGCGTGTAGCTGTCGCCGAGGTCGGTCGTGCTCTCGATCCGCAAGGCGTTCTCGATGCACAACGTGTGCTGCTCGATGGCGACCTGACCCTCGCGGATCGTGACACGCACGCGGTCGTTGTCGAGCACGACGCCCGACGCGGACTCCACAACGCGCACGCCGGGCACGGCGAGGCGTTGCTCGTGATCGTGACCATCGCCGCGTGCCGTGCCGAACATGCGGAGTCCGTGTGCTGGTACCTGCGGAATCCAAGCCAGCATCCGGTGCACGCGCACGAGATCGTCGTCGGGATATTGCTGCGGAGACTCGCGCCGCGAATGTATCACCCGGGCATCGAGCGGCTGCAGCAGCATGCCCGCGAGGGAATCCGGCACGCGAAGGGGTTGGGTCTGCCCGCTCACAGCCAGGGGCGGCGCACCGGCGCCACCCGGTCCAACGGACACATCACCGAGCGTCTCGATCACACGTAGCTCGGCCACGCCACCGCGCGCGATCGCCGCGCGATTGCGCACCACGATCGCGTAATCGGTACCCGCTTCAATGGTTCGCGATCGCGCCGCTACGCTGTCGTGCTGGAGCGCGAGCTGCAACGCGGCCTCGCGCAATCCACGCACCTGCGACTGCACGCTCTCCTGTCGTGCGTCCATGGCGCGGGCGACCTCGTCGATCGAGCAACCGCAGAGCGTATCGTGGGGATGCGTTTCCAGCAGCTCTTGCCATGCACTGTTCAGCAGCGCCGGCAGCTGTGCAAGCGTCAGTGTGCCGTTGGCCGCCGTCGCCCGAGAACGCGCCACTGCATCGTGTAACCACGTGAGCACGAGCCACGGTTCGACATCGCGCAGCAACGCTCGCTCCAGCAAGGCGTTGCGCCGCTTCTGGTGCGCGCGCGTCCCAAGTGTTCCCCCAAGGGTCCACGTATACCCGTAGGAGTCGCGCAGTTCGCCATTCACCACGGGTAGCGCCACGGAGCGAGTGGCGGTGACGAACGCGTTTGCGAATGCAGTCAGCGAGCTTCGCTGCACGATGGAGTGCGGCGCGGCGGCCACTCGGAGCGCCTCTACCGCGGCGATGACATCGGGTTGCAGCGCGTGGTGGTCGGCACCGTTCAGGAGCAAGACCACGCCCGTGCGATTTCGCGCCGCCAACACCGTCTGCATTCGCAACCAACGCGCGTCGGCGGCGTGGGGCGTCGCCGGCAACGCGCTGCCGTACTCGTAGCCGTCGGGTGGAAGATGGTGCACCACCACGATCGATCCATCGGCCGCCGTCCACCGAAAGGCGTCGGAGGCGGGAGACGACGCACCGCCAACTCCGCGCCAGACGATCACCACGGGAAAACCGTAGCCCGCGGCAATCGCGGGAACGGCAGCCGGATGCCCGAAGGTATCTGGGCAATAGACGACGGGCGGCGGTGCCGCCCCAAGGCGGCGCAGCACGCGATGCCCTGCTTCGAGATTCCGGAGGATGGCTTCGCCGGACGGAATGAGGTTGTCGGCGAGCACGAACCAAGGGCCGGCCTCGAGCGCACCCGATTGCAGCGAGGCACCGAGCTCGGTCTCCCGTTCGGGGCGCACCGCCAGATAGTCCAACAGCGTGATCGCCTGCCCGTCGAGCAGGAACGTCTCGCCGACATTCCGGCGCTCAAGCGCGGCATCCAGCAGCGCAACAAGCCGTTGCCGAAACCGGGCCGCCGGGTGGTACCACTCACGGTCCCAATGGGTATGGGACACGACGCACACCCGAAGCGGGATCGGGTCTGCGGCAAGGGACTCGTGTGACATGGCGGACACGAGTGGAAGCTACCTCGCCTACCGAGTTAACGGCGAGTCGGCCACGGATGCTACGCTGAGGTGCGCGCTACGGTTGACCGCGACGTCATCAACATCGACCTTTCCTCCCGCTGCATGACTCGCGCTCTTCCCAGTTCTCGACTGTCTCCGGATGTCTGCTTGGATCTACTGACCGATTTCTACCACAAGCTTCGTGACCTTCCCGCCCTTGTTCAATGGGCCGGGTACGTCGGGCTCACGCTGATCATCTTCGCCGAGACCGGGCTGCTGGTCGGCTTCTTTCTTCCTGGAGACTCACTGCTGGTTACAGCCGGGCTCCTGGCGGCGGACCCTGCATTTGGCCTCAACGTGTGGCTGTTGGGGCTGATTCTGACCGTAGCGGCCATTGTCGGTGATACGGTTGGTTATCAGGTGGGCAAGGCCGCCGGGCCGCGTATCTTTACCCGCGAGAACTCGCTCCTGTTCAACAAGAACCACCTGTTGAAAGCGCAGGCCTTCTACGAAAAACATGGTGGCAAGACGATTATCATTGCGCGCTTCATGCCGATCGTTCGGACGTTCGCCCCGGTAGTGGCTGGCGTCGGCCAAATGCGATATGCATCGTTTCTTGCGTACAACGTGGTCGGGGGCGTGTTGTGGATCTGGAGCATGCTTCTTACCGGCTACGTGCTTGCTAAGACGGTGCCCGGTGTGGCCAAGCATGTCGAGAAGGTGATTCTCTTGGTGGTATTTCTGTCGATTCTGCCGGGCATCATTGCTTGGTGGCGCAATCGCAGTGCACAAGCAAAGCCCTGAGGGCGAAAGTCGGAACTGTCGCACCGTACCGTTCGAATTCGTATCCTACTCACGTCATACTGAAGGAGTTGTCGCTATGGCCCATGTTCTTCCGCCGCTGCCGTACGCACCTGAGGCGCTCGAGCCGCACATCGATACCCAGACCATGAACATTCATCATGGCAAGCATCATCAGGCGTACGTCACGAACCTGAATGCGGCGATCGAGAAGGCGCCCGAGCTGGCGTCCTGGTCGATCGACGAGCTGTGCAGCAAGATCAATGAGGTGCCGGAGGCCGTGCGTACCGCAATTCGCAACAACGGCGGTGGCCACTGGAATCACTCGCTCTTCTGGCAGACGATGGCGCCGAACGCGGGTGGCGAGCCCACGGGCGCGTTGGCCGAGGCCATCACCAAAGCCTTCGGTTCCTATGCCACTTTCAAGGAACAGTTTCAGGCCGCCGGGATCGGCCGTTTCGGTTCCGGCTGGGCGTGGCTGGTGTCGACAAACGGCGCCCTGTCGATCATGAGCACGCCGAATCAGGACAACCCGCTGATGGAAGGAAAGCATGCGCTCCTCGGCTGCGATGTGTGGGAGCACGCCTACTACCTGAAATACCAGAACCGTCGAGCGGATTATCTCGGCGCGTACTGGAACGTGGTGAACTGGGCCGAAGTCGCGAAGCGTTTCGCCGCCTGATTCTGCTCCAACCAGGATGTACGAAGGGGCGCCGTGAACTCACGGCGCCCCTTCGTTTCACGCAACCGCGTGGTGATCAGGCCAGTAGTGCTGGGACGACGCTCAATGCGACGCCAAGACCCCACGCGACGATCGCGCCAACGAAGCCGGCACTGCGCTCGACACGACCGATCACGCTGATGCCGACCGCCATGATCACGAACTGCCAGATGTTGAACACATCGAGGTTGGTCAACAACGTGGTCAGTGCCGGCGACGTCTTGGCCGGATCGACGAATCGTGCGGCGCCGAGCGCAGCATCAGAGAACGAGCGAATCGACTGCGGATCGGCGATCGCGCCCTGAACGGCGGTCGCGACAAAACTGAGGACACGCGGCACCGACGCGAGCGTGGCGATCAACATCGCTTGCCCGTAGGTGAAAGGCGCCGACGCCACTTTGCCACCGAGCCACACCAGCAAGCCGGTCAGCACGGCGCCAATCGGAATCAGCAGCACGCCAGTCGCGATGAACCCATACGTACCGAACTTCTGTGCCGCGGCCGCCGCTTCAGGGGGCATCGGCGTGCCTTTCGCTGCCATCTGCTGCATCTGCAGGTCGAAATTCGCGTCGATGTACGGCTGGATCAGTCCCTTGGTCGCGAGTACGATGACCAGCGTGATGGCCGTGAGCACGAGGATGTACATCCCCACGCCCTTCGCCCGCGAGCGATCAAACACCTTCGCGGGCGCCCACAGCACTTCCAGCACGTCTTCGAGCACGCTGCCTTTTGGCGATCCAGCCGAAACCTCACTCATCGCGCAGCCTCTCCTTCGAGGTAGGTGTATCCCTCGAGTCCAGCGACGTAATCTGCAATGAAGGCATTCGCCTCCTCGCGCGTCAGGGATGTTGTGGAATTCACCTTACGACGGAACGTGGCCAGAAGTTGCGACGCTCCGAACTGCACGTAGTTGAGCACTTCGGTGACCGTGTCACCCTCCACCAGGTCCGTGATCTCGTAGGCGCCATGATCGTTCAAGCGCACATGCACGGCGTTCGTGTCGCCGAACAGATTGTGGAGATCGCCGAGAATCTCCTGGTAGGCACCGGTGAGGAAGATCCCGAGGATGTAGTCCTCGCCATCGCGGAATTCATGCAGTTCGAGGCTCGGGCGCCCCTTCTTGTCGCCTACGAAACGATCGATCTTGCCGTCGGAGTCGCAGGTGACGTCCTGCAGCGTACCACGACGGACCGGCTCCTCGTCGAGCCGGTGAATCGGCATGATGGGAAAGAGCTGATCGATGGCCCAGCTGTCCGGCAGCGACTGAAAGAGCGAGAAGTTGCAGAAGTAGCGATCGACCAGGGCCGACTCGAGCTCGGGAAGAATGTCGGCGTACGTATCCTCGTCGGCCTTGGCAATGCGATAGATCGCATTCATGGTTCCGAGCCAGAGCACCTCGGCCTTGGCCAGTCCGCGCAGACTCAGGACGCCGCTGTTGAAGTAATTCCGCGCGCGATCCTTGTCGAACGACGCGTCGTGGAACACTTCGAGCACCTTGCGGGGCTTCGCGCCGCGCTCGGTGAGTGTACGCCAATCCTCGTACATCTCGTGCAGCAAGGAATGTTCTTCGTCGTCGAGCACGGGGATCGGCTGCTCGGCCTGTGACTCGACATCGATCACCTTCACCAGCAGGAGCGCGTGGTGCGCCGTCAGCGCGCGCCCGGACTCGCTGATGATGTGCGGCATCGACAGCTCGGCGTCGCGGCACGCCTCAGCGATCGTGTAGATCACGTCGTTGGCGTATTCCTGCAGCGAGTAATTGACGCTCGCGTTGTTCGTGGAGTTGGTCCCGTCGTAGTCGATGCCCAGTCCGCCGCCCACGTCTACGTGCGTAATGTCGACACCGATGGCACGAAGTTCGAGATAGAACCGCGCCACTTCCTGCAAACCCGACTTGATGAAGCGAATGTCGGTGATCTGACTGCCGAGATGGAAGTGAATCAGCTTGAGCATGCCGAGCTTTCCCAGTCCCTGCAGCCGGTCGATGAGCTTGATCAGCTCGGCCGAGCTCAGACCGAACTTGCTCTTCTCGCCACCGCTCTGCGCCCAGCGCCCGGCGCCCTCACTGGCCAGCTTGATGCGTACACCGCAAGTGGGCGTCACGCCCAGCTCTTCGGCGACTTCCAACAACACGTCGAGCTCACTGACCTGCTCGAGCACGATGAATACCTTGTGTCCCAGCTTCTGCCCCATGAGGGCCAGCCGCATGAACTCGTGGTCCTTGTAGCCGTTGCAGACGATGAGATGTTCGGTGCTTTCCGAGAGGCCAAGGACGGCCTGCAGTTCGGGCTTGGAGCCACATTCGAGACCGACGCCATGCGTCTTGCCGAACTTGACGATCTCCTCGACCACATGCCGCTGCTGATTGACCTTGATCGGATACACGGTGGTATAGCCGCCGGTGTACTCGAACTCCTTCATCGAAGCATCGAACCGCTCGCTGAGCGTTTCGATGCGTGACTTGAGAATGTCGGAGAAACGCAGCAACACCGGGAGGGCAACGCCCTGGCCTTCGAGATCGGTCGCGAGATCGCGCAGATCGGCGGTGAGATCCGGTCGGTCCGGATTGGGGCGGACGATGACTCGTCCGCGCTCGTTGATGTCGAAGTAGCCAGCGCCCCATCCCTCTACGTTGTAGAGGGCGCGCGCTGCGTCGATGGACCAGGCAGTCGGAGTCGCCGCCTCGGCACTGGGAAGATTACGTGTGGCCATAGCATGCAAACTTAGAGGGTGTGTGGCAGCGGAGGGAGCCGCTGCCACTATTTCCCTCGTCGTCGGTCGTGGCGACCGCAAGGCTGGGCAGCTTACCGGTCGCCGTCGAGGAGACCGCCGAGGCCGCCGAGAATCGACCCTTCTCCGACGCG
>Ga0105049_10006521_pt1 | contig 13588 bp, 10 predicted proteins | sample MAT06_FD_78087 | JGI IMG/M metagenome (GOLD analysis project Ga0105049, IMG submission 78087) | Freshwater microbial communities from Lake Fryxell liftoff mats and glacier meltwater in Antarctica - MAT-06 | ecosystem: Environmental > Aquatic > Freshwater > Ice > Liftoff microbial mat | place...
CCAGCGGATGCACGATCCACAGGTTGCTGGGGTCTTCGATAAGGGCAGGGCGTGCCGCGGCAGTTGGCTGGATGTTCACCTTGTGTCGGCTACAATCTTTTCATGCCGCGTGGAAGCGGAACGCGATTTTACCTCGCAGCGCAGTCACGGCTTGGCAAGCGGGCCTGTCGCGCACTAGAAGGCTGGCGATCAGCCGATGGGGTGAAATGCGTACAGTCGGCCTTCTTTTTCCAACAGTTGATACGCCTGCCTCGCTTCGCGTCGGCGGTATTACAATATTGGAACGCCAGGCCCGGCAATTGCGCCGAGCCGGGGCTACCCTGCTGTTCGCGATCAATGTCGAACCGCTGACCGACCTCCCCGCCGGAGTCGAAGCCATTACGCCCGCCGCGCTGATCAGTCGCATTAATGCCAGCGACCGGGTAGCGACCATTGCCGCCGGCCTGATTATTGACGAACGCGCCATCGAAGCCGTGTTGGTTGCACCTGCGCCGGCGCTGCTGGTCAGTGATTCCGCCCGCGCTGGTGCCGTCGCGGTCGAACGTATCGATTCCAGCAGTTTTGCCGCCGGCGTCATGGTTTTGCCTGGCACCATGGTCATCACCCAGGCGCTGACCCTGGGTGAATGGGATCTGGCCTCCACGTTGATTCGGGCCCTGGCTGCCGATCCGGCGACGACCCGCATCGATTTTCACGGGCTATCGCTTTATGCCCCCGTCCGGCGGCGCGATGCGCCGATGCTCTGGCTTGCCCCAAGTGCGGACAGCGCCAATGCAGCGACCCGGCAACTGATAGCGGCGACACAAAAGGGCTGCCTCGATTGGCCGGCGCGCTTCCTGCACCCGTTTCCGGAAAACCTTATGGTCCGGCTGCTGGCGCCGACGCGGATAACACCGAACCAAGTGACGGCGATGACCGCTGTCATCGGCGTTGCCGCCGCTATCGGCTTTGCTACCGGCTGGCTGTGGACGGGTTTGATTCTCGCGCTGATAACGGGGCCGCTGGACGGCGTTGATGGCAAGCTGGCGCGCACCAGGGTGGAATTTTCGAAATGGGGTGATCTGGAACATCTTGTTGATAAAATTCTGGAATATGCCTGGTATATGTGCATTGCCTGGCATTTTTCCGGGCTGCGCGGTACGGGGCTGGCCTGGGCCGTGGCGGCGTTGATCATTCTCCCCGCCATTGCCGAAAGCGTGCAAGGCGAATTTTACCGGCGGCTGACCGGCGTGCAGCTCGACGATGCCGGCCCGGTCGAACGGCGCATCCGGCTGTTTGCCGGCCGGCGCAATACCTTTTTGTGGACCTGGGCATTTTTCGCGCTGCTGGGAATGTGGTTTGAAGGCTTTGTGTTGCTCGCGGTCTACAGTGTGGTCACCACCGGTCTCGCACAATGGCGCTTTTACAAGCGGTTGAGCGCCTATGCCCGGAAGCATGGTCAACGGATTGCCGCAAACTATGCGGCGACCGCTTACACCTTCTTGCCCCCGACGAAGCTGTAGTCTAACTGCAACAAATATAGCTGGGGTCAGCGGCGATGAATCGAGCCGCGCTAAAAGGAACATTCAACCATGTCGTCCATTCCCGTCGCCATCGTCGGCGTTGGCAATTGTGCTTCCTCCCTCGTCCAGGGTCTGTCCTATTATTCCAACGGCGGATCGAATGAAGAACAGGGGCTGATGCACTGGGACCTGGCGGGCTATCGCCCCAAGGACATCAGCATCGTCGCGGCCTGGGACGTTGACGCGCGCAAGGTTGGCAAGGATGTCGGCGACGCGATTTTTGAAAAGCCCAATTGCACCGCCATCTTCTGCGATCATGTCGGCAAGACCGGTGCGCTGGTTTCGATGGGTCGTATCCTTGATGGCGTTTCCGATCACATGAACGCTTATCATGCCGACCGTCGCTTCGTTGTCTCCGACGCGCCGCAGGCGACCAAGGCATCTGTGGTGGAAGAATTGAAGCGCACGGGCGCTCAGGTGATGACCAACTATCTGCCGGTCGGCAGCCAGGAAGCCACTGAATTCTATGCCGATTGTGCGATCACCGCCGGTGTCGCCTTCGTCAACAACATCCCGGTTTTCATCGCTTCGAACCCTGAATGGGCCGAGCGTTTCCGCGCTGCCGGCGTCCCCATTCTTGGTGATGACATCAAGGCACAGCTCGGCGCCACCATCGTTCACCGCACGCTGACCGATCTGTTCGCCAAGCGCGGTGTGACGCTCGATCGTACCTATCAGCTCAACACCGGCGGCAACACCGACTTTCTCAACATGACCAACAAGGACCGGTTGGCGTCCAAGAAAAAGTCCAAGACCGAAGCTGTGCAGTCGGTCGCTTCATCGCGGCTCGACGACGATAACATCCATGTTGGTCCGTCGGACTATGTCGCCTGGCAGAATGACAACAAGGTCTGCTTCTTGCGGATGGAAGGTCGTATGTTCGGCGGCGTGCCGCTCAACCTTGAACTGCGCCTGTCGGTCGAAGATAGCCCGAACAGCGCCGGCGTTGCGATCGACATGATTCGCTGCGCCAAGGTCGCACTCGATCGCGGCATCGGTGGCCCGGTGCTGACGCCTTCATCCTATTTCTGCAAGCACCCACCGGTCCAGATCACCGACGACGAAGCCTATACCCGCCTCGAAGCCTTTATCGCCGGCACCGCCGCCAACTGATCGGAGCGGCAACCGGGGCCTCGCGCCCCGGCGGCGGGAGGCGATTGTGCAGGCCATTATCCTAGCTGCCGGCATGGGCACGCGCTTGCGCAGCGTGTCGCCATCAAAACCGCTGACGTCGATCGCCGGCCGACCGCTGCTACATCGCATCCTGGACAATCTGGCCAGCGCCGGCATCACCCTGCCGCTGGTCATTACTGGTTATCGCGGCGATGAAGTTGGCGCCGCCGTTGCCGGCTGGGCAGGGCCACAGGGGGTTCGAGCCGAAAGCCTGCACAACCCGCATTGGGACCAGCCCAATGGCGTGTCGGTACTGGCGGCAGCGCCGCGGCTCGAAGCACAGTCGCTGCTTATCATGGCCGATCATCTCGCCAGTCCGGGGGTCTATCGCAGCGTCGCAGCGTCGGGATCGCCGGCGGCAGGACTGGTGCTCGGCATCGATCGTCGTATGGGTCACCCTTGGGCAGATGAAAGCGATGTCACCCGCGTCGCCACCCGCAACGGTCGCATCACCGCCATCGGCAAGGGCATCTGCACCTATGACGCCCATGATTGCGGTGTGTTCCTGATCACCGCCGAATTGATGGCAGCGCTGGCACCGCTGCCGGCGCCTGGCCTGTCGGATGGTGTGCGCACGCTTGCCGGGCAGGGCCGCGCCCATGTCGTGGATATTTCGGCGCATGACTGGATCGATATCGATGACCCGCGCGCGCTAGCCTTTGCCGAGGATTGGGTGCGCTAAAATCGCTGCCGGAACTGCACTTCCACAGCGGCCTGGCGATCACGAAACCCTGGCGTGTTCGGGCTGTCGCTCTGCACCCGGCCTTCGATACGGATATCGCCGATCGCTGTCGGCAGTTCAGCCCCGGCCGTCACGATGGCGAATTTTTCCGAATTTGCCGACACGCGATAGCTGACTGCCGGGCCGGGCGTGCCATCGGGGCGCGGAAACACGGCGAGCGGCGGGTTGCCGAGATCGGTGACGTTGATGTGTACCGACCTTACCGAGCCATACCAGCGCCGGTTGCGGGTGTCGGTGACGGCGGCCGACAACGACAGGTTGCGGCTGTCACCATCAGTCCAATAGCCGATCGGTCGGCCGCGATAGGTGAAGCCATCGGTGTAAAGGCTGTTGTTGTAAGCCGAAAACGGGTAGCGCGTCTGGCCGCCGGTCACGCCTTCCAAAGGGGTGCCGTTGAACAGCGATACGGCAAGCGTGTCGGCATATTCGAGCGTTGCCATCCATGACGCGCCGCGTTGGCCGAGCGGGCCTTGCAGGGTCGTGCCGATCAACCGCGTAAATTGTTCAAGGATGACATTGTCAAAATCTTCGGCTTCGGCTTCGGCATAAAATTTCGCGCTGACCCGGCCGAATCGCTGGACATAGCTGACATCGAAGCCAGCGATCTGGTTGCCGGCCTGGGCAAAGAAGGCATTGGGGTTACCCGGTGCCGGATTGTCGGCATTGCCGATGCCGATAAAGCTGTTCTTGATCTGGGTGAAGCCGCAGGGCCTTCCCTGGCCACACAGCATCTGGGCGCGATTAAGGCCGATCTGCAGGCCGCGCGCCGGCACGAAGCTCAGCCGCGTGCCAAAGGTCAGGACATTCTGAAAGTCCGAACGCGGGCCATCGAGCAGGCCGCCGAAAATTTCGAACTGGGTCGGCCCCAGCCAGCGCAGGACCGGAAAATTGATCGGATCGGGGTTGAGGCGCTTCAGCCCGATCTTGGGCAACGGCCGCGCGCTGTTCGACCAGAGCAGCGCCCCATCCTGGCCGGGGCCATACCATTGTTCGACATAGCCGCCGTAAAGCGCCCAGTTGCCGAGCCGGACTGTGACGCTTGAAGGTTCGAAATGATAATAATTGCGATCGTTTTTCTGGTCGCTACCGGTGCGTAGCCCGGCGCCGATGGCAACACTGACGACGGATGAATTAAACTCGATCCTGCCGGACCCATCGAACTGGCCGCGCGCCAATGTACCGAAATCGCGCGCGACCGAAACCTGGTTGGTGCCGCTGACGCGCAGATCCAGCACCACCGATTGCGCCGCCAGATCGGCCAGTCGGTCGAGCCGGTCGACCGCTGATTTGAGATAGGGATCGAGTGTCCGGCCATCATGCGCCTTGTTGAGCCCGGTTTCGATCTGCGCCCAGGGCAGTGGCCAGCTATCGACTGGTCCAGCGATCAGCCCGGCGGCGTGGAGCAGCCCGACATCCTGGCGAAGCTGCCGGTCACCGACTTCGGCAAATGGCCCGGCGAGGGCCGGCGCAGCGCCAAATGCCAGCAACGCTGCGAACAGGACGGGGAAACGCATGATCAACTTTCAACTGGCGGTTATCGGCTCTGCCGGGTGAGCAGAGCCGTCGTCCCTTTTAACCGCGCGCGCTGAGCGGGACATAATCCCGCGGGCCGGAGCCGGTGTAGAGCTGGCGTGGCCGGCCGATCTTTTGTTCCGGATCTTCCATCATTTCGGTCCATTGCGCGATCCAGCCAACGGTGCGCGAAATGGCGAACAGCACGGTGAACATCGACGTCGGGAAGCCGATCGCCGACATGACAACGCCCGAATAGAAATCGACGTTCGGATAAAGTTTTTTGTCGATGAAATAGGGATCGGTGAGCGCGATATGTTCAAGCTCGCGCGCAACGTCGAAGATCGGATCGGCGATGCCCAGCTTGTCGAGAATGGTCTTGGCGACCCCGGCCATCACCTTGGCGCGCGGATCATAGCTTTTGTAGACGCGGTGGCCAAAGCCCATCAGGCGGAAGGGATCATCCTTGTTCTTGGCGCGGGCGATGAATTCGGGAATGCGCGCCGGCGTGCCGATTTCACGCAGCATATTCAGCGCTGCCTCGTTAGCGCCGCCATGCGCCGGGCCCCACAGGCAGGCGATGCCGGCCGAAATACAGGCAAAGGGGTTGGCGCCCGACGAGCCGGCAAGGCGCACGGTCGAGGTCGAGGCATTCTGTTCGTGATCGGCCTGGAGGATAAGCAGTTTTTCCATGGCGTTTTCGACATCGGGATCGATAATATAAGGCTCGGCAGGGACGCTGAAGGTCATGTTCAGGAAATTGCCGGCAAACGACAGCGAGTTGTCCGGGTAAATGAAAGGCTGGCCGACCGAATATTTATACGCCATCGCCGCCAAAGTCGGCATCTTGGCGATCAGCCGGTGGCTGGCGACCATGCGCTGGTGCGGATCATGGATGTCGGTCGAATCGTGATAAAAGGCTGCCATCGCGCCGACGATGCCGCACATGATCGCCATCGGATGCGCGTCACGGCGGAAACCGCGATAGAATTGCGCAAGCTGTTCATGGATCATCGTGTGGCGGGTAATGTTTTTAGTGAAATCGGCATATTCGGCCGGGTTCGGCAGATTGCCTTTGAGCAACAGGTGCGCCACTTCGAGGAAGTTCGATTTATCGGCGAGCTGATCGATCGGGTAGCCGCGATCGAGCAACACCCCGGCATCACCATCGATATAGGTGATTTTCGATTCGCACGCCGCGGTGCTGGTAAAGCCCGGATCATAGGTGAAGCGTCCGGTGTTGGCGTAAAGCTTGCGGATATCGACGACTTCGGGACCCACGGAGCCCTGAAGCACCGGATAATCCTTGGTAATGCCATCAACGGTGAATTGTGCCGGTCCGGTCATGTTTTTGCGCCTTTGCAAACGAAGGTTCCTGAAATGGTCCGGATCGGGTTTATCCCGTCGGCCCGGTGATCACGTCATCGATGCGCCCCAGGATCTCGTCGCGCCCCAGCGTCGCCATCACGTCGAACAGGCCGGGGGATTGCGACGAACCCGTGACGGCGGCGCGCAATGGTTGCGCCACCTGTCCAAGCTTCACGGCGAATTCATCTGCCAAAGCCCGTGCCTGTTCTTCCAACGTCGCTGCCGACCAATCGGTTACCCCGGCGAGACGCGCCCGTGCCCCCGCCAGAATGCCCGGTGCGGCCAATGCTAGCAGCTTGGTCGCGCCATCGTCCATCGGAATTGGTCGGGCGCGCAGATAGAACAGCGACCCTGCTGCCAGATCATCGAGATTTGGCGCCCGTTTCTTCAATTCGGGCATGCTGCGAAACAGGATATCGCTATCGGCCGGGGCAAACGCCCGCCCCAGCGCCGAGGCGACCCGCGGCGCGATCAACGCCACCAGCCGGGCATCATCGGCGGCGCGCAAATAATGGCCGTTGATATTCTCAAGCTTCTTCAGGTCGAAACGCGCCGGACCGCGCCCCACCGCCGCGAGCCCGAACCATTGGACAGCTTCGGCACGGCTGATGATTTCGGCATCGCCATGCCCCCAGCCGAGCCGCAGCAGATAATTTTCAACCGCTTCGGGCAGAAGCCCCATGTCGTCGCGATAGGCATCGACTCCCAGGGCGCCGTGACGTTTTGAAAGCTTGGCGCCATCGGCACCATGGATCAGCGGGATATGGGCATAAAAAGGTTCGGGCCAGCCGAGCAGGCGGATCATCGCCAATTGGCGAAAGGCATTATTGAGGTGATCATCGCCGCGGATGACATGCGTCACCCCCATGTCATGGTCATCGACCACTACAGCGAGCATGTAGGTCGGTGTTCCATCCGAACGCAGCAGCACCATGTCGTCGAGTTCGGCGTTGGCAACCGTCACCGGGCCCTGCACCAGATCATCGATGGTGACGCTGCCCTCGCGCGGCGCCTTCAGCCGGACGACATAGGGCGTTTCGTTCGGCCAATCCGTCCGGTCACGCCAGCGGCCGTCATAACGCATCGGCTGTTTGGCGGCGCGCTGGGCCTCACGCAATGCTGTCAGTTCCTCGGGCGTCGCATAACAGCGATAGGCATGGCCATTGGCGAGCAGATCGTGCGCCACCGCAGCATGGCGTGCAGCGCGGGCGAATTGATAAACGACGTCGCCATCCCAATCGAAACCAAGCCAGGTCATGCCGTCGAGAATCGCCGCAATGGCATCATCGGTCGAGCGGGCGCGATCGGTATCTTCGATGCGCAACCGGAACTGCCCACCGTGGTGGCGGGCGAAAAGATAGTTGAACAGAGCCGTGCGCGCGCCGCCGATGTGGAGATAGCCCGTTGGCGACGGTGCAAAACGCGTGACAACCTGGGTTCCGGCTGCGGGCTGGCTTGCGCCCATGGTCGATATGTCCAATGCTGACAGATGGAGGGATCTGGGGTCGGGTCGTCACGATCGGAGCGATTGCAACACGATGCCACGCCCTATGCCCGGGCTGACTAGCAGAAGCGTCGGCGGGGTTCAAACCGCCGCGCCGCTGCCATGGCGCGAACGCTGGTGGGCGGTCATCGAGGCTGAACGTCCGGCGCTGGCGCTGTGGTTGCCGGTGGCCTTTGCAGCCGGTGTGGCGCTGTGGTTCGGCCTGCCCTGGGCGTCGCAGCGGCTCGCCGTGGTGGTGCTGCTCGTCGGGCTGGGCGGGGCGGGGCTGTTGCTGCACTGGCGGCCGCTCGCCATTGCCGCTGTGCTGGCGCTCGCCGGCATGGGGGTGGCGCAGGCCCGGTCAACCCTGGTGGCGCACCCCGTGCTGTCGGCACCGCAGGTCGCGATGCTCGCAGGTGTGGTGACCGGGATCAGCAACAACCCCGATCGTGACCGCTGGCGGCTGACGCTGGCGCCTGATGATCCGACCCTGCCGGGATTGGTGCGCATCAGCCTGGTGGGGGCGCCGCCGCCGGGGCTGGCGCCGGGCGCGCGCATCGGCCTGCGGGCCATGCTGCGGCCGCCGGCGGGGGCGGCGATTCCGGGCGGTTATGATTTTGCGCGGCGGGCGTGGTTTGATGGCATTGGCGCCAATGGCTTTCCGCTCGGTGCGCTCACCATCACCGCGCCCGCACCGCCACCCGCGGGCGCGCTGGCCAAGCTGGCGGCGGCGCGCGTTGCGCTTACTTTGCGCATCCGCGCCGCGGTGCCGGGGGAGGCCGGCGCCATCGCTGCGGCCTTTGTCACCGGCGACCAGGGCGCCATCCCTGAGGTGACCAAACAGGCGATGCGCGATTCGGGGCTGGCGCATCTGTTGTCGATATCGGGCCTGCATATTGCGGTGGTGGTCGGTGGCACTCTGTTCCTCGTGCGGCGGCTGCTCGCACTGTCGCCCTTTCTGGCGCTGCGTCTGCCACTGCGCACGGTGGCGGCGGGTGCAGCGGCGCTTGTCGGCATTGGCTATACGCTGCTCGCGGGGGCAGAGGTGCCAACTGTGCGCACTATTCTCGCGGCGTTGATCGTGCTGTTCGGCATGGTGATCGGGCGTGAGGCTTTTTCGCTGCGGCTGCTGGCAGCGGCGGCGATGCTCATCCTCGCCGTGCGTCCCGAAGCGCTGCTGGGGGCGAGCTTTCAGCTCAGCTTCGCTGCTGTCATCGCCATCGTTGCGCTGTATGAATCGCCTGTTGGTCGGCGTCTGACGGTGGCGGCGGAAGACGAAAGCCCGGTACGCACCGTGCTGCGCCACCTCGCCAGCCTGCTGGTCAGCGGGCTTGTCGCCGAACTGGCGCTGTCTTCGATCGGGCTGTTCCACTTCAATCGCGCCGGGCTTTATGGTGTCTTTGCCAATCTGTTCGCCATTCCCTGGACGAGTTTTGCCATAATGCCAGCGCTGATGCTGGCACTTTTCGGCGAAATCGTCGGACTTGGCCCGCTGGTCTGGCCGTTGGTCGGCAAGGCAATGGCCGTGCTCGTGGCGGTCGCCGATGCGACGGCGGCGGCCCCGGGGTCGGTCATCCGCCTGCCGATGATGCCCGGGCTGGCCTATGCCTTCATCGTCGCTGGCGGGCTGTGGCTGGCACTGTGGCGGACGCGTTGGCGCTGGTGGGGCGGCGGGGTGATGCTGATCGGGTTGGTCGTGGCCCTGGTGACGCCGCCGCCCGACCTGTTGATTTCAGGCGATGGCCGTAACGCGGCGCTGCGGCTTTCGGGTGACCGGCTGGGCTTCATCCGGCCGCGCACCGGCGACTTTTTGCGCGATGTCTGGGGCGATGCGCTGGCTGCCGATGGCGATGTCAATCTTGTTGACCTGCCGGGCACCGCGTGCAGCCGTGACGCCTGTGTCGCGCGGTTCGCTCGTGGCGGGCGGCAGTGGCGTCTGCTCATCACGCTATCACGCGATTATATCGATCGCCCACGCTTCGAAGCCGAATGTGCCAGCGCCGATATCGTCATTTCCGATCGCCGCATGCCGCGCTGGTGCCGACCGCGCTGGCGGACATTTGATCGAACGGCGTTGGCCGAGAGTGGCGCTGTGGCGATCTGGCTAGGCACGGGCCGGCTCACGACCGCGCAGGACCGCACCGGCGACCATCCGTGGCGACCGGTCACGCCGGTTTACGTTCGCAAGGCTTCTGCGCGGCCGTCATGACGAGACAGGGCCGCGGCTTCGCTCCTGGCCGCGTCAGGGTGCCGGGAGCAACACCCGTCTTGTCGAGCCTGGAGCGCATGTTGCCAGCGGATTGACAAAAACCGGGGCGGACGCGTCGTAAGCCGAAAAGGCCATGCAAAATCTCGTGCGGTATTAAGAGCGCCGGAACGATAGCTGGCTTTGCGGCTGCCGCCAGCCTTGCGGTTCCATACAAAAACAACCCCGCCAATCGCTCTGGCGGGGTTGTTGTTTTAGCCGGCGATCCGGTTCAAATACCTTTGGAGATTGCCGCATCGAGATTGGCGCGCACTGCTTCAAAGAATTTTTCCGTGGTCATCCACGCCTGATCGGGGCCGACAAGCAGCGCCAGATCCTTGGTCATGGCACCCGATTCAACCGTTTCGATACAGATGCGCTCAAGGGTTTCGGCAAATTTGGTGACTTCGGGGGTGCCATCCACCTTGCCACGATGCTTCAGACCGCCGGTCCAGGCAAAGATCGACGCGATCGGGTTTGTGCTGGTCGGCTTGCCTTCCTGGTGCATGCGATAGTGGCGGGTGACGGTGCCATGCGCTGCTTCCGCTTCCACCGTCTTGCCATCGGGAGTCATCAGTATCGAGGTCATCAGCCCGAGCGAGCCAAAGCCCTGCGCGACCATGTCGGATTGCACATCGCCATCATAATTCTTGCAGGCCCAAACGAACTTGCCCGACCATTTCAAGGCGCTGGCAACAAGGTCATCGATCAGGCGATGTTCATAAACAATACCAGCTTTCCGGTATGCTGCCTTGAAATCGTTGACATAGACTTCTTCGAAAAGATCTTTGAAGCGTCCATCATACGCCTTGAGGATGGTGTTCTTGGTCGACAGATATACCGGCCATTTGCGATTAAGGCCATAATTGAGACTGGCGCGGGCAAAATCGCGAATCGAATCATCAAGGTTGTACATGCCCATGGCGACACCCGCCGATGGGTAATCGAACACTTCATGTTCGATGGTTTCCTCGCCATCCTGGCTGACCCATTTCATCATCAGCTTGCCGGGGCCGGGCACCAGGAAATCGGTGGCACGATACTGGTCGCCAAAGGCATGGCGGCCGATGACGATAGGGTCGGTCCAGCCGGGCACGAGACGCGGGATCGACTTTATGACGATCGGTTCGCGAAACACCACGCCGCCCAGAATGTTGCGGATGGTGCCGTTCGGCGACTTCCACATGCGCTTGAGGCCGAATTCCTTGACCCGCGCTTCATCGGGGGTGATCGTTGCGCATTTCACGCCAACGCCATGTTCGCGAATGGCGTTTGCCGATTGCACGGTGATCTTGTCATCGGTTTCATCACGGCTTTCCATGCCGAGATCGAAATAGATGAGCTTGATTTCGAGGTAGGGCAGGATCAGCTGCTCGCGAATCCATTGCCAGATGATGCGGGTCATCTCGTCGCCATCGAGCTCTACGACCGGATTTTTGACCTTGATCTTCGCCATGGCTGCCCTCTGATCCAAACCTGTTGTCGCTATGAAAGCTCGTCTAGGGCGCGCAAGGCAGCATGGTCAAGAAATGCCGGTCAATAAATACTGTTCAGGAAAGCCGATCGGGCGGTGGCAGATGCGCCGCCAGCGCCGCAAGATCGGGAAGCGGCTGGACCAGTCTCTCGAGATCGGGCGGCGCGAAACCGGCGTTGGCGATATGCCGGAGCAGGGCGGCCAGCGGCGCCCAATAATCATTGTCGCCGAGCAGCCAGATCGGCTTGTCATGGATGCCCAGTTCGCGCCACGTCAGCGATTCGAACAGTTCGTCGAGTGTGCCGATGCTGCCGGGCAACGCAATAATGGCGTCGGCGCGGGCATGCATCATGGCCTTTCTTTCGTGCAGCGTTTCAACGACATGCAACTCGTCACAACCGGTCTGGGCGATTTCGTCCCTCATCAGCAGGCGCGGGATGATGCCGACAACGCGCCCGCCACCCGCCATCGTTGCCCGCGCCGCGACGCCCATCAGGCCGACAGCGCCGCCGCCATAGACAAGCGTTACCCGATGCCGGGCGAGCAACGCGCCAAACGCGGCAGCAAGTTCGACCTGCGCCGGATCATGGCCGGGGCGCGAGCCGCAAAAGAGCAGGACGGATGTGATCATGCCTTTTCTATGCCGTGTCGAAAGCGCTGCGTCACGCACCTGATTTGCGCGTATCGGGCGAGAGCGGTAAAGCCGGGGCATGAGCAACGAAAACCCGACTGAAATCGATAGCGTGCCCGAACGGCCGCTTCCCCTCGTGCCCGGCGAATCCGCGCGCTATAAATTGCCGCCGATGCATCCGGAGGGGCGTAAATTCGTCGGCATCGCTGCGGTTGCCGTTTTGGTAACCGGATTCGTGTTGCATCTCGATGCGATCGCCTGGCTGCTTGTCGGGCTGACGATCTGGATCGCGGCCTTTTTTCGTGACCCGGTTCGCGTCACGCCCGATGGCCCAGGGCTGATCATTTCGCCCGCCGACGGGCTGATCAGCCTGATCACCACTGTCGAGCCGCCGCGGCAACTCGCCGGCGAAGGCGGGCTGCCGCCGGGGCCGTGCACGCGTATTTCGGTGTTCATGAATGTCTTTGATGTGCATGTGAATCGGACGCCGATCGCCGGGATCTGCACCCGCATCGTCTATGTGCCGGGCAAATTCCTCAATGCCGATCTCGACAAGGCCAGCGACGACAACGAACGACAATATTTCATTATCGAGGATGCCGCCGGCACCAGGGTGGCCATTACCCAGATCGCCGGGCTGGTCGCGCGGCGCATCATGCGCTTCATCGAACCGGGAGCGACGCTGGGCGTGGGCGAACGTGTCGGGCTCATTCGATTCGGCAGCCGCGTCGATGTCTTCCTGCCTGCGGGCTATGTACCCAGCGTCATCGTCGGGCAGCGCGCTATCTCTGGTGAAACAATTCTCGCCCGGCTGGGCGATAATCTCGCTATACCGAGCGGAAGCGCGCAGTGATCGATCGTCCCGGACGGCTATCGCCAGGCGCACGCCTGCAACGTCGTACCGGGATTCCGCTGCGCGCGCTCATTCCCAACGCCGTGACCGTATTGGCGCTGTGCTTCGGGCTGACCGGGGTGCGTTTTGCCATTGCCGGGGAATGGGAAAAAGCCGTCGGCGCGATCATGGTGGCAGCGGTGCTCGATGGTATTGATGGCCGCATTGCCCGGCTGTTGAAAGGCGCCAGCCGTTTCGGCGCGGAGCTTGATTCGCTTTCCGATGTCACGGCCTTTGGCGTGGCGCCGGCGCTGATTGTTTATTTATGGGCCTTGCAGCACCTGCCCGGGTTTGGCTGGGTGATCGCGCTGTCGCACGCGGTCACCTGTGCCCTGCGTCTCGCAAGGTTCAATGCGCAGATCGATTCGGAGGATCAGCTACACAAGCGGGCCGGCTATCTTACCGGCGTGCCGGCACCGGTGGCAGCAGCGCTGACGCTCAGCCCCCTGTTCCTGACCTTCTGGCTTGAACCGGTACTGCTCGACGATTTGCGGGTGCGCTACACG
>Ga0105049_10006524_pt1 | contig 13586 bp, 10 predicted proteins | sample MAT06_FD_78087 | JGI IMG/M metagenome (GOLD analysis project Ga0105049, IMG submission 78087) | Freshwater microbial communities from Lake Fryxell liftoff mats and glacier meltwater in Antarctica - MAT-06 | ecosystem: Environmental > Aquatic > Freshwater > Ice > Liftoff microbial mat | place...
CCCGCCGACGCCCGAAACGATGGCCAGCCGCATCGTGCGCTACGCCGACCTCAGACCCTGCCGCAACGCCTTTATCGACACCCGTTCGCCGGGGTCGGAGGCGAAGGAGAACTTCACTATCATCGGCCCGGGAGTCTCAGAAAACCCCGCGCAACACGTGCACATTCCAGAGGCGCACGGTTTCAACATCGGCGGCGCGCGCCAGCCGCCCGGGTGCGTGAACTCGCAGCACAGCCATCTCACCGCCGAAGTCTTCGTCGTTCACTCGGGACATTGGCGCTTCGATCTGGGTGAACACGGCGAAGACGCGCAAGTGCGGATAGGCCCGGGCGATGTGATCTCGCTGCCCACGGGCATGTTCCGCGGCTTCACCAATGTAGGCGAGGGCATCGGGTTCCTCTTCGCGGTGCTCGGCGGCGACGATCCGGGCCGCGTGCTGTGGGCGCCTCAGGTTTTCGACTTGGCGCGTCACTACGGGTTGGTGCTGTTGCAAAGCGGCCGGCTGATCGACACCGCCGCGGGACAGGCCGTTCCGCCGGATGCCGTGGCGATGCCGCGCACCACTGCCGATCAAATAGCCGCCCTCCATCGTGCCAACGCCGCCGAAGCCGAGCGGATGGTTTGGCGTCATTCGCAGCCAGCTGGTAGCGGCAGGGATCCAGTGATCGGAGCGGGCGGCCCGCTGGACTGGCCGCATGGATTTGCGCTGGAACGAATCGCGATCGCCGCCGGTGGCACGCTGGGCATCCCAACGCCCGCGGGACCGGAAGTGCTCTTTGTGCAGGAAGGCGAACTCGAAGTTGCGTGGCCCGAGGGCGCGGTGTTGCTGGGGCCCGGGGATACGATCACCGTGCCCTGCGGATTGGATCGTGCTCTCTCTAGCGCCAGCGGCTGTCTGGCTTACCGGGTTAGCCGGTGAAGTCGGCGATTCCCAACGTGGGCGGGCGCGACATAGCTGAGATTCTGGCACCGCAAGGGCCGCGGCGGCAGCCGATGCCCGGTTTCGGCGACGAGTACAGCGACATCGTCGATTACATTCTGCGTTGCACCCATCGCATTTGGGAACAGAAGGACCTCGGCCTGATCGCCACGCACTACGCGCCCGATATCCGGGTGCACACAATGACGGGTCCGGTGGACGGTGTCGAGGGGGTGATTGCGGGCACGGCGCGTACGCTTTGCGCCTTTCCAGACCGCACCCTTACAGGCGAGGCGGTGATTTGGTCCACGCAGCCGGAAGGCGCTTATTTTTCTTCGCACCGCATTACGAGCGCGGCCACGAATCTTGGCCCCTCCGAGTTCGGTCCGCCGACCGGAAAGCGGATTTCGTTTACCACCATTGCCGATTGCCTCTGCCGCGAGAACCGCATCGTGGAAGAGTGGCTGGTGCGCGATTACAGCGCCATGGCGCTGGCGCTGGGCTATCATCCGCGCACAGTGGCCGCTGCGCAAGCCGCAACGGACCGCGCTTCGGAAAATGGCCGCGCCGATTGGCGCGTCGCAGCGATGAACCGCGTGGCCGATGCCGCGGGCACGCCCTTTCCTAACGGATCGTTGCCGGACCCTCATCGCGATCCACACGTTTTCGCGTGGGATTTCTTCGATCGCGTGGTGAACCATCGCCGCTTGGCCGTGGTGCGCGATACCTACTGCCCGGCGGCGCACTGGACGGGTCCGGGAGCGCGGCGGCTCTTCGGCTGGGGGGAGATTACGGGCTGGTTCACCGCCCTGATTGGCAGCTTCGGAGATGCGCGGATCACCGTCGATTCCACCGCCGTCGTCGAGGCTGCCGGTGGGCACGACATCGCGGTGCGCTGGTCATTGGCCGGCACCCACGATGGTTCGGCGCTCTACGGAGCGCCAACGCACCAGCGCGTCTACATTCTTGCAGTTACGCATTGGCGCGTCACCGACGGCCGGATTGTTGAAGAGACGACCATCTTCGATGAAGTGGCTTTGCTCCGGCAGATGGAGGGTGGGCTGTGATCGAACTGGCGGAACTCGAAATCGCGCTGCGCTGCCGCCTGGAGTATGCGCGGCTAGCCGATACGCACACCCAGCGATCTACGCTCGAAGACAGTTGGGGAATCGTGAAGGGCCGTGAACAGATTCTGTCGCAGTGGGTGGCACAGGGCCGGCAGGAAGTGGCTATCCGCGCGGACTTGTCTGACATGATCGCCTTCACGGTAAGCCAAGGCGACCGCCATTGGCCCGGCCACCGCTGGGTGACGCGCGAGCACGGGCGCATCCTGCGGGAGATCGTGATTGAAGATCATGGGGACGCGCGCCAAGCGGCCACCGGCCATTCGCCTTTAGGAGAGCTCCGCGCGGGCATGGGCCAACTGCCAGCGGGCGGCAAGGCGATCCTGCCGGCGGGATTCCCGGAAGCCGCGCGCCCCTTGGCGAACCGCTTGCACGCCGCCTGGAATGGCCGCGCATTCGACCTTTACACCGCCGACTGGCTGAATTCGATCGTGACCGCGTTGCCGGACGCCACCTTTTACTTCGAACGGGCCCTGGTCGCCGAAGACCGGATCGCCCTGCTCTGGCGGGTTTTCGGTCACCATAACAGCGGGCGGCGAATCCGGCTGATCGGCAGCGGCCTCTTCACCGCGACTCCGGCCGGAGAGTTCCATTGCGATGAGATTGTGCTCGACCAAGCCGCTTTCAGGGCTCAAATTACCATGCCGATGATTGACTATGCGGCGCCTTCGGAAGGCGAGGCGTGAACTCCTCGACGAACTGATCATCGATCACTTACAGGGATTCGTCGATAGAAGGTCGCCGGTGTCATACAATACCTCAACTTTGGCGGTAGGAGGGGCCGCGGCCACAAGTCTGCCAAGAGTCACCTCGGCCCACGCGCCCTACGGATCCCTTCCGCCCAGCCCCCGGCAACTTCACCTACGGTGCCCGTCATGGGAACGGCGGTAAGCCAGAGCTCGACTCGCCGCCCAGCCAACCCGACCTCCGCGCGGTGCATGATGCGGCCGCGTTCGCGGAGGGATTGCCAACTGGCGAGGGAACAGGGGTAGACCAGGCAGGCGACCACCCGGTCGGTGCGGGCGAGGTTGGCGTAGGCCAGGACTTGGAGTAGGTCGTGCCGGTGTTGCTCGCGGAGCTCGTCGCCGGCGCCGCGCCAGCCGCTCTCGCCGATCTCTTCCCAATGGCGCTTGTACTTGGCGTCGACAATCAGGGTGAGGTTTTGGTATTCGACGCACAGGTCTGGGATGAGCGAGCGTTGGGAGCCGAGGTAGGCGGGGTCCCATTGGATGGGGTGGACGGTCTCTCGTTTGCGGCCGGTGCGAAGGTGGCCGCCGGTCTGTTGGGCGACTTTGGCCAGGATGGTTTCCACCCAAGCCTCGAAGAATTGTTCCATGGGCATGGTCCAGGGGATGCCTTCGAGGTCACTGATGCCGGCGAGGCCGCGATCTTCAACAGTCCACTGGATGGCTTGGAGTCCGTCGGTGAAGTGTGCCGTGCGGAGCGGGCGTTGGAGCCAGTTGGCGAGGATGGGTGGGGAAGGAACGAAGGGCGGGACGTGGCGAACGCGGTAGGCGATGGCCAGGGCGGCTTCGATGAGGCGCATGACAAAGCTTCCGTGGGCGCGCTGGCCTTCCAGCGATTGCAGTTGGCGTTCGACGGTGTGGCGAATGGCGCCGAGGAGCTGGCGGTCGGCGCGGAGGTCCGGGAACGAGCAGGGAACCTGCAAGGCTTGGCCGCGGACAAGGTGGCGGGTGGCGTAGGCGGCCCAGTCGACGCGGCCGCGCGGCGCAGGGAGAATTTCGTGGGCCATGTCGAAGCGGCGGTCGACGGTATCGAGGAGGGCCTTCATGCGGGGGAGGACCATGGAGGACAGGACCCAGGCGGGCACGCGGCGTTCGGACCGCTTGAGTAACGGCAAGAGCAGGGGGCGGGGAAACACCCGCCAGCCCATTTCGGCGAGCATCGGCCCGATGCCCGGCCAGGGAAAGCGTGGTTGGATGACGAGGCCGTAGTCCAACTGGGCGCTGGTGGGGGAGAGCAGCGGAATGGCGCCGACGGCGCTACCCGAGTGGACTTCGAGCATCACTTCCTGGCCGTCGAAGTCGCGATCGATGCGGACGTCGAGCAGATCGAGGAGGGGTCGATTTTGCTGGACGAACTGGTTGGCGAGGCGGGCGGCGCTCGCTTGGGGATCGCGGGCGTTCCGGAGGCGGAAGAGGTCGATGGCGGAGTGGCGTTTGGTGCTGTGGTCCAGCAATTCGATGCAGATATCCTCAATCTTTTCCGGGGCCTTGAGTTGGCTCGAGAAACGCCGCCCGCGGCCACTTACAATGCGCGTAGCCATTGTAAGTAACTCCGAATGGGTTCAGCGAAGCCACTGACATAGCCTTGGGCCAGATACTCTTCAAGCAGCGGCGCGAGAGTAACTTGCAGATTCTCTTTGCCTTTTTGCTCGTCTGGCTCCAGAAAATACGAGTGGCCGGGCACGAGGGCGAGTGCTTCGGGGGAGGCATGATCGATAAAGATGGATAGCAACTCTTTGAAGGCGGCTTGCATCGATGGGCTACCAAGTTGGTTCACCACGCCGGAGCGGGGCCAAAGCGAGACGAAGGCAAAGCGGCGGCGGACGGCGACATCGACGATGGCAATGCTGCGGTCGGAGCTATTCATGGTGCCTAGGATGTGGAGATTGGGAGGCAGGGACAGGGTACGGTGAATGGGGGCGCCGAAGTTATAGGGAAGGTCGATTTTGCGTTCGCGGTCGGCGTCGGGTTCGAGTAAGAAGATAGCTTCGCCGAGTACCTTGCCTAAGTCGGCGCGGTTGATTTCATCGATGTGGAGTAAGTAAGGGCGGTCGGGATGTTTTATAGCTTCGGTAGCTGCTTCCATCAGGCAGCCAGGTGCCGGTTGGAAGCGAAGGCCGAAATCGGTCGCGTTTTGGCCTGTTGCGGCTTGAGCGGGGGCGAGGCCGCCGATGACGGACTCGTAGGTGGTGTTCGGGTGAAACTGGACCGATTTGCCGAAGCCGTGGTAGGTGTCCGCGAGTAACTCAGTGGCCAAGCGAGTTTTTCCAGTACCGGGTGGGCCTTGGACGATGACATAGCGGCGACGCCGGAGTAATTCTTGTACCTGGCTTGTCTCGACGCCGGGCATCAGGGAGTCGAACCATTCGGACTGGATTTGTTCGGCATCCACTTGGTAGGCACCGAGAGGTTGGTGGCCGCGCTCGAGCAGGAGTAAGTCGAGGAAGGCTTTGGTGGCGGCGATGGTTCCTTCCGGATTGTGGGTCGGTCGATAGAGCGCATACACTTCTTTTTGGTAGCGGTCGAGCGGGCTTTGGTAGGCGGACCAATCTTGCTTCACCTTGTCCGGCACCGATATGTCTGTGCGCGTCGGATCTTCTTTGGCCCAAGCAACCTGGTGACCTTGGCCATATTTCTTATTCAGCCAGGCGCAGATGGCCTGGGCTTTGCGGGCATGGCCAGGTCGGCCCAGAATCGCTTCGTCAGGGGAGAGACCTTGACTTCCCACGACGAGTCCGATCAGGCAGGGGGCGTCGGGGACGGGGAACACGACAAAAGAGGTTCCACTGTAAGGGCCAGAGGTGGGATTGGAAGGGTGAATATAGGCGGCGTAAGGGACGCCCTTTTCGTCCCGCATTTCGGGCGCGCGGAGTTGGAAGAGGTTGTGGGCTTTCTGAGGATAGCGGCCGTCGGGCGCGCCAAATAGCCTGTCGAAGCAAGTTTTGTTGGTGGCGGCCCAGGCTTCGGGCGCGCCATTTTGAATTACTTTCGCTAAGCCGTCAATTCCCATAAGGACTCCTCAATTCGTGATGCGGTGTATTAATGATCATGCCACCGGTTGGGCCTGAGGCGGGACGGCGGCGGGTGAGGCGATTCCTTCGGGTACACTGAAGGTGTGAAGCCCGCCAAACTCCAAGACGTGCTGGCGACTCTGCGTGCGCATGAACACGATCTGCGTGGTTTCGGTGTGCGGCATGCAGCCGTTTTCGGTTCCGTGGCGCGAAGCGAGGCTCGATTGGGGAGCGATGTTGATATCCTAGTCGAATTGGATGCCGACCGGTTGATCGGGATCTTTGAGTACGCCCGGCTAAAGCTCTACTTGAATGAATTACTCAGCGGTGCTGCGGATGTGGTGAATTTGCGGACGCTGAAACCGCTTCTGCGCGATAGTATTCTGCAAGACGCAGTAAATGCCTTCTAAGAATCCCGCCCAACGTTTGGCTGACATCATTGAAAATGTCGAGGCTGTCCAATCATTCACCACTGGATTCACGATTGACAGCTTTCGTGCTGACCGGAGAACAGTGTACGCTGTGACGCGGGCCCTGGAAATCATCTCCGAAGTTTCGCGCAGACTACCGACGGACCTACTGGTGCGACACCCCGAAATCGACTGGCCTTTGTCGCCGCCGCCGGAAATGTGTTCCGCCACGAGTACGATTCCGTCGACGAGGCCTTGATTTGGCACACCGCATTGCATGATCTCGGGTTGCTCCTCGAAGTCGCCCAAGCCGAACTGCTTCGCCTCAGCTAAACCCTAATCAGCCCCCACGCCTTCGCTTGGATTGGCTTCTCGCGCTACTGGTGCCGCTCTTGACCCTGAAGGTGGTTCATTCTCCGGACTGCGGGCTCATCCATGAGACCCCTTCCTACCTACAACTTACTGGTCGACCCGACGGACGGGTGAAAGCCCGTAAACACGGATTGCCCGGCTTCCGAAATGCATCAAGCGGTCAGCGTAGTTGTGCGGCTGCTAGAAACGTCTGCGCATGGGCGTCGACGGTGTGCTCGATGGGAGTCGAGTAACCGCCGCCTAGCGTAATGACGAGCGGCACGTCCGCCACCGCCTGAAAGACCAAGCGGTCGCGTGCGCCCATGCCGGCGAGGGTGAGTGCGAGGCGGCCGAGGGCGTCGGTTTTTAGGGCGTCGACTCCGGACTGGAAGAAAACGATGTCGGGGCCGAAGTCCATCACGGTGGGCAAGGCAGTGGCGAGGCGGGCGAGGTACTCGGCATCCTCGGTGCCGTCCTCAAACTCGATATCAACCGTGCTGCGCTGTTTGCGGAAGGGAAAGTTCAACCGGCCGTGGGCAGACAGGGTGTAGGAGAGGGGATCATCGGCGAGCAGCAGGGCGGTGCCGTCGCCTTGGTGGACGTCGAGGTCGATGACGGCGGCGCGGCGGATGAGTCCTTCTTGGCGGAGGGTCTTGATGGCGATGACGAGGTCGTTGAAGATGCAGTAGCCGGAGCCTTCGGCATAGAAACCATGGTGGGTGCCGCCGGCGAGGGTGCCACCCCAGCCGTGGGACAGCGCGTGCCGGGCGGCGGCGAGGGTGCCGCCGACGGAGGCACAGGTGCGTTGAACCAGTCCAGCGCTCCAGGGGAAGCCGATGCGGCGCATGGCGGCGGGCGAGAGGTTGCCGGTGAGGAAGTTCTGGACGTAGGCGGGATCGTGGGCGATTTCGATCTCTTGCGCGGTGGCGAGGGGGGCCGGTTCCAGATCGAAGTGGCCAGTGAGGCGCTCCCGCAGAAGGCGGTACTTAGCCATGGGAAAGCGATGGCCGGGGGGGAGGGTGGGCTCGTAATGGTCGCAATAGAAGAGAAGGGGCCGCAAGCAGACAGGATACACTGAGGGGATTGACGTCAGCGTGGTTGATTGCCGTTAGCGCCTTGTTTGGCCTGGGACTGTTGGGGGGCGTGGCCTACCTGCTGCGAGTGGATTGGTTGCGCCGCCGCGCCGAGTCGCACTACCGCGGGCTTTTCGAGAACTCCTTCGACGCCGTCTTTGTGCTCGACCGGCAGAATCTGATTGTCGATGCGAATCCACGGGCGGTCGCATTGGCGGGGCAGGCGCGGGCGACACTGCTCACCTGGAACCTGGCGCAACTGCGGAACCTGCTGGGCGATTATGGCGCGCAAGTGGACCTATCGGGGCTCGATATACAAGGCGTGGTCCGCAGCGCGGTGAGTTTCCCGTCGACCCACGGCGCACCGCGGACGCTCGAGATCTGTGCCACGCGCACGCCCGGCGGAGGGTGTCAACTCGCTTTGCGCGAGATCACCGAAGCCCGGCGATATGAGCAAACGCTGCGCAACAAGGCCGAGACCTTGCAAGCGATCATCGACGCGGCGCCCGCCGAGATCGCGGTGGTGGACCAGCAGGGGATCATCCGCCAGGTAAACCACGCCTGGCGCGGCGCCATGACCGCCGAGAAGGACGCGGGGGTGGGCCGGGCCTATCGCACGGTGCGCGAGGCCGACGACTATGACTCGGTGGGCGAAGGGCTGGCGAGCATTCTGGCCGGTAAGGTGTCGCTGTTCGACCGCGAGTACGCCATTACGCGCCGCAGCGGCATTCGCTGGTACCGGATGCTGGTGGCGCCCTTGCCCGATGGCGCGGTGGTGATGCACGTGGAAACGACGGATCAGCACTTTACGGCCGCGTTGCTCGAGAAGACGAACGAGACGCTGCAGGCGATCATTGAGGGCTCGCCCTTGCCGATCCTGGCGCTGTCGCGGGATGGGCAAGTGACCAGTTGGAACGCTTCGGCGGCGATCCTGTTTGGCTGGCCGGCGGATGAGATTTTGGGCCGGCGGGTGCCGTGGGGCTGGCCGCTGCCGGTGGGCGAGCGCAGTGAGGAGACGGTGCGCACCAAGTCCGGCGGGCAGGTGGAGGTTCGGTCCTGGACGCGGGAACTGCATGGCGGCTACGTACGCATCTGTGAAGACCTGACGGAGACCAAGCGGCTGGAGCGCCAGTTGCAGCAATCGCAGAAGATGGAGGCGGTGGGACAGTTGGCGGGCGGCGTGTCGCACGAGTTTAGCAACCTGCTGACGGTGATTCTGGGCTTCGGCCATGTCCTCATGTCCGAGCTCCAAGACGGCAGCTCGCACCAAGCCAACGCGACCGAAGTGGTGCGTGCCGCGGAGCGCGGCGCCGGCCTGACGCGGCAGTTGCTGGCGCTGGGGCGACGGCAGGTCGTCGAGCCGCGCGCCATTCAACTGAACGATAGCGTGCGTAGCGTCGAGCGGATGTTGGAGCGGGTGATCGGCGAGCAGATCCATTGGCGCTCCGAACTCGACGAAGCCGTGCCGCAGATCTTTGCCGACCCCGGCCAAGTGGAGCAGGTGATCCTGAATCTGGCCCTGAACGCCAAGGACGCGATGCCCAGCGGCGGCGCGCTGACGGTGCGCACGGCGGGCCCCGAACCTTTGCCCAGCGGCCGCGTGACCGGGGACTTTGTGCGGCTGACCGTACTCGACGAAGGCGCGGGGATGAGCGAAGAGGTGAAGGCGCAGATCTTCGACCCGTTCTTCACGACGAAGGCGCCGGGGCAGGGCACTGGATTGGGCCTCGCGGTGGTCTACGGCATTTTGAAGAAGTGCGGCGGCGAAATTGGCGTGCTCTCACAGCCGGGGGAAGGGACGCGCTTTGACGTCTACTTCCCGGCGTGGCGATCCACAGTGGCCGAACGCCCGCGCACCGCGGCTGGCGTTGGCCGGCGAGGCTCGGAGATGATCCTGGTGCTGGAGGACGAAGCCGGAGTGCGGGAGTTGCTGCGGGATTCGCTGGAGCGGCGTGGCTATCGGGTGCTGACCGCCGCCACGTTCGCCGAAGCGCGAGCCCTGTTCGATAAGCACGGCCGCGAGACCTCCTTACTACTTACCGACGTCATTGTGCCCCAGGGGAACGTCGGAGAAATGGCGCGGGAGTTTGAGCGCCGGCAGCCGGGGCTGCGCGTGGTGTACATGTCAGGCTATCCGGAGAGCGTGCTCGAGCAGCAGCGCATCACCGGGGCGTTCCTGCCCAAGCCGTTTACGCCGGGGGAACTGGCCGATCGGCTTCGCGCCGTTCTCGATGGCGGGCGATAGCCTGGGGTAAGATAACCCCGATGCAAACTCGACGCGAATTTCTGGTGACGGCGACCGCCGCTGGCCTGATTGCTCAAACCAAGCGGCCACCCAATATTGTCCTCATCATGACGGATGACCAGGGCACCGCCGACCTCGGCTATCACGGCAACCCCCACCTGCGGACCCCGAATCTCGACCGGCTGGCCCAGCAATCGGTGGAGTTTACCAACTTCTGCGTCTCGCCCCTGTGCGCCCCCACGCGCGCCAGCCTGCTCACCGGCCGCTACTACTACCGCACCGGCGTCACCGACACCTACCAGGGGCAGGCGATCATGGATCCCAGCAATCGCACACTGGCTGAGATGCTACGCGAGAACGGCTACGCCACCGGCATCTTCGGCAAGTGGCACCTGGGCGATTGCTACCCGACGCGCCCCATCGACAAGGGCTTTGCCGAAGCGCTGGTCCACTTGGGCGGTGGGCTCCAACAGCCCTCGGCACCCGAAGGCGGCGGCGACTACTGGGATCCGATGCTGTTGCGCAACGGGAAATGGGAACGCGCCAAAGGCTACTGCACCGACATCTTCGCCAACGAAACGATCGCCTTTATCGAACGCCACCAAACGCGCCCCTTCTTCGCTTACCTTCCGACCAACTCGCCGCACGATCCTTACTTGATCGACAAGAAGTATTCGCAGCCCTATCTCGTCAAGGGCCTGCCCGAGAAGGTGGCGAACATCTACGGGATGATCGAGAACATCGACGAAAACGTGGGGCGACTGCTGAAGCGGCTTGACGATTTGAAGCTGGCCGAGAACACGATCGTCATCTTCATGACCGATAACGGCGCCACGAATCAGCACTACACGACGGGTCTGCGTAACCAGAAGTCCACCGTTTACGAAGGCGGCATCCGCAGTCCGTTCTTCTGGCGCGGGCCAGGCGCCGGCCGGGCCGGGAAGGTGGAGCGGATGGCGGCCATGATCGACGTCACTCCGACACTGCTGGACGTATGTGGGATTGCGTCGAAGGTCCCTTTCGATGGCCAGAGTCTGAAGCCTTTGCTCCAGAAGCCCGATGCGCCCTGGGCGGACCGTAAGATCTTCCTGCAGATCCACCGCGGCGCCACCCCAGTGCTCTATCGCAACTTCTGCGTCCGCACCGAGCGCTGGAAGCTGCTGCATAATGTGCCGATCGGTCGACCGATGCCGGCGGAATTGCAGCTTGAGCTCTACGACTTGAAGAATGACCCCGGCGAGAACAAGAACCTGATCGACGTGCAACCGGTCATGGCCGCCGAGTTGAAGGCTGCCTACGTGGCTTGGTTTGGCGATGTTACCACGACGCGTGGCTTCGCGCCGGTGCGCTTCATCGCCGGCACGCGCTTCGAGAATCCGTTGACGCTCAACCGTCAGGATTGGCGAGGTCCTAAGGCGGAATGGAAGCTGCCCGATGCGATGGGCTTTTGGGAGATTGCGCTGGCGGGGAAGGGTGCCTACGACGTGGAAATGCGCTTTCCACCTTTCGCGGCGGAGGCCGAGGCGGTGGTAAGGCTCGGCACTGCGGTGGGCAAGGTGAAGATTCCGGCCAGGGCTCGATCGGCAAAGGTGACCGGCATGCAGCCCGCTACCGGACCGGCCAGGGTGGAGACGGTCCTCACCGGCGACGGCCAGGTCCGCGGAGCACACTACGTCGACATCCTGTGGCACCCCTAGGCCAGATCGATGTGCCAGCGACGGTTGTTCTGGTGGCGGTCGGCCCAATCACGAAAAGCGTCCTAAATAGGGTATGATTCTACCGACGACTTTACTCCCAAAGCCGGCTAGCAGCAGGCCAACTGGTCGAACAAATGCGTGATACCGGCCATCCGCTCGTCCTGACGATCAGTTGCTTGGCGTAAGAAAAGGCTTGACGGACGTGGAAGCTGGCCGCGTGAAGCCACTTGATGAGTTCCGTCGATCCTTCCGCGCCAAGTTAACGCGTCAGGCCACCAGCGGCTTGCCGCCCAATGCCTGCAGCATCAAGAGCCCCGTCACCAGCAGATAAGCCAGGGCCGCCACGGCCACCAGCAGCCACCCGCGGGGTGACCCGGACCAGTCAACGGCCCAGCCTAGCAGCGGCAACAACTGGAGGCCGTGCATCCCCACGAAGTGCGCGATCCGCAGGTCGCCGGCGCGGCTGCTCCAGTTGAGGAAGGGAAGTCCGGTGCCGCCGTCCGGGGCGCCGATGGTGTGGCCTTGGTACGCGATCATCACGCCGCCGATGGCGCTGGCAAACAGGGTGGCGAATATTCCCCAGCGGATGCCCCAGCGTTGGCCGGGGCCGGTAGGCACTCGGTTGCGGCAATGCCACACGAACAGCCACGCCAGCAGTAGCGTGTTGATCAAAATGAGCACGCCCATGAGCGCGAAGACGAGGCCGTCAAACGGCGACGCCTCATTGAAGTGCGAAGGCACGCCGCGCCACGCTTGTCCAGAGACGGCCGCGTTCTCGCCGGTCATGGTGACCGCGATGCCGTAGCCGATCCAGCTTCGGGCGCGCCCCGTGGTCCACTGCAGCAGGTACCGCACCGTCATCAGGTAGAGGGTGACGCTCACAAAGAACTTGACGGGCTTCCACCAAACGTTCGCGCCCGCAAGCTCGCGTGGGTCGAGCCAAGCCAGTAGCAGCAGCACCGGGATCATCGCGAGGTGGAGGTTGATGGTAAGGGTGAGGAAGCGCGTCACGCCGTGTACACCGGCTGGCCGCCCATCCACACTTGGCGCACGGTAAGCCTTTCGCTGCTAAAGTCGAAGGCCACCAGGTCAGCGCGATCGCCGGTCTCGAGCCCCCGCAGACGGCCCGCGATGCGGCCCACGCGCGCCGCGTTGGTGGTGGCCATGGTGACGGCGTCGCGAAGCGTGATCCCGCCCAGACGTATGGCGTTGGCAATGCCGTCGTGCATCTTGAGTGCGGCCCCAGCCAGGCGGTCACCACCGCGCAGGGTGACGCGGTCGCCGGGATGAAGCGTCACCGGGATTTCGCCTAGCATATAGTCACCGGGCGCGCAGCCGGCCGGCATTACGGCGTCGGTGACCAGCACGCAGCGCTCCAGCCCTTTGGCTCGCAACGCGACGCGGAAAAAGTTTTGCCCAATGTGGATGCCGTCGGTGATGAAGCTGGCGGTTAGGTGGTCGTTCGCCATCTGGTCCCACAGGTAGTTGGGATGGCGGCGCATTTCGGCGTGCGCGCCATTGCCCAAATGGGTCGACATGGTGGCGCCGGCCCGTACGGCTTCGTCGATCTGCTCGCCGGAGGCCCCCGTGTGCCCGATGCTTACCACTACGTCTTCGGCCACCATGGTTTCGATTAAGGTGGTGATGCCGGGCCAATGCGGTGACACCGTCATCAGCCGCACGCGGCCATCGGCGGCATCCTGAAAGCGGCGATATTCGTCAATCGACGGCGCGCGCACGCAATGCCGAGGATGAGCGCCGCGAGGGCCATCATCGGCGGAGATAAACGGCCCTTCGACATGGAAGCCTTCCATCGCCTCACCGTAAGCGACTTTGCCGCGCGCCGCCGCCAGGTTCTTGAGCGCACCGGTCATATCCTCCGCCGACCCGGTGATCACCGTCGGGTAGAAGCGCGTGACGCCTGTAGCGAACAGCGCCAGGATCGACCGCGCAATCTCATCGTGCGGGGCGACCGGCGAGTTGTAATCCACCCCGGCGAAGCCATTCACC
>Ga0105049_10006526_pt1 | contig 13584 bp, 14 predicted proteins | sample MAT06_FD_78087 | JGI IMG/M metagenome (GOLD analysis project Ga0105049, IMG submission 78087) | Freshwater microbial communities from Lake Fryxell liftoff mats and glacier meltwater in Antarctica - MAT-06 | ecosystem: Environmental > Aquatic > Freshwater > Ice > Liftoff microbial mat | place...
GGTAGGCGGCGGTGTGTCTGCGAACACCAACCAGCGTCACCAGGTGGCAGCGAGCTTCCCGGCGACCGCGGGCTCGTGGCGTGGCACGATCGTCTCGTTCGGCTCGGCCGGCAATGTGACCATCACTGTGTACGCGATCTGCGTGGCGTGAGCCGAGTCGTGTGAACCAAGTCGCGGGAGCGGATCGGCGGGAGCGGGGGTCTTCGTGCCCGTGATGTGGACGAGCGGCCGGCACACGACGACATCATGCGTCCGGCCGCTCGACATCTCGGTGCGATCTCAGCGGCCGGCAATCGACCTCGGAGGTTGAGTCAGCGCACCGACACGAGATCGACCACGAACACCAGCGTCTCGCCACCCTTGATCGCGCCGCCCGCGCCCCGGCTGCCATAGCCCATGTCGGCGGGGATGGTGAGGCGGCGGCGACCGCCTACCTTCATGCCGGTCACTCCCCTGTCCCAGCCCTCGATCACCTCGCGGGCACCGAGTCGGAAGTCGAAGGTGTCACCACGGTTCCAGCTGGCGTCGAACTCGAGGCCAGTGCTCCACGCCACACCGGCGTAATGGACGATGACACGCTTGCCGACGACGGCTTCGTCGCCGTCGCCGACGACCTCGTCCTCGATGAGCAGGTCGGTGGGCGGCTCGCCCACGGGAATGGTGATGGAGGGCTTGGTGCGCTCGGTCATGGTGCGACCCTAGATCACGTCGGTCGGACGTAGGTGCCCTGGGCCACGGCGACCGGCCTGGCGATGTCGTCGGTCCACGCGACGATCGAGCCGATGATCGAGCGCCGTCCCACCTGGTGCAGGTCGGCCCGAGCGCGGAGCTCGGTGCCGCGTGCGGGTCGCATGAACCTGATCGAGAGCTCGCTCGTGAGCGTCATCGGCTCGATGCCGATCGCCGTGAAGCATGCGTAGTACAGCGCAGCATCGCAGACACCGAACACGGTGGGACCGCTGATGATGCCGCCCGGTCGGAGGTTGACGGCATCGGTGCGCAGCGCGACTGCCCACCGCTCCCCCACCTCGTCGCACCGGTTGCCATTGCCGGGGAACTCACGCTCGAGGAAGCCGTTGATCTCCTGAACGGTGACCAGGCTCACGAGGCCGACGCCGAGGCCGTGCGCCACGAGTCGAGCAGGAACACGCATTCCATCGCCACCTGGGCGGCGAGGCTGCCGGTGATGCCCATGTGGTCGTGTGGTGGGCTGACGGTGTTGATGTCGAAGGCGATGAACTCCAGGCCGCGCATCGCCCGCAGCAGCGCCAGCCCTTCGCGCACCGTGATCCCACCCCACGAGGGTGTGACCACACCGGGTGCGAACGAGGGGTCGAACACGTCCATGTCCCAGCACAGATAGATCGGCAGATCGCCGACGCGTTCGCGGATCCTGCGTGCGAGTTCGGGGACGCCCATCGTGACGATCTCGTCCATGGTGATGACGGCGTAGCCGAGCTCGCGGGCGTACTGGTTGATGCCGAGGTGGTCGCCGTAGTCGGTGTCGCGCATGCCGACATGCACCGACGTCGTCGGGTCGACGATCTGTTCGTCGACCACGTGGATGAAGGTGTTCGCGTTGTTGTAGTCGTAGGGGTAGATGTCCTTGTACGCATCGGTGTGGGCATCCACGTGGATGAGGGCGAACTCGCGACCGAGGCCCTGCTTGCACGCCCGCAGTTGGGGCAGCGATACGGCGCCGTCGCCGCCGAAGGTGAGCGGTACGGAACCGGCGGCGATGATCTCTGCCACGGCGCGTTCGATGTTCGGGTAGCTCCGCTCGACGTTGCCGGGCAGCACCTGGACGTCGCCGAGGTCGACCATCGCCAGCCGTTCGAGCAGGTTGAGTCCGAAGCCGTCGAGGTGCTCGGCGACCAATGCCGAGTTGGCGCGTACGTGGGCCGGGCCGCCCCTCGATCCGATGCGGGTGGGGTGATAGCCCATGTCGAACGGCACCCCGAGCACGGCGAGCTTGCTGCCGGCGGGGTCGTGGGCGGTCGGTACACCGAACAGCGTGCCGACGGGGTTGAGCGGTGGGTTTCTCATCTGACCTCCTGCGATCACTGCGGCAGAACAGGATGACATGCGAGCTGTGGCAGCAGTGTTTCCAGTGCGTGCGAGAGTGCGTCGATGTCGGAATCGGTGTTGTACATCGCGATCGAGATCCGTGCCACGACCTGCCCCGCGAAGCGGTGCACGGGCAGCTCCACCCGGAACTCCTCGTACAGCCGTTGTTTCAGCACCACCACGTCCACGTCGGGCAGCGGAGCCACCGCCATCTGCGCGAACCAGCCGAAGGTGGGGTCGTCGGGGTACAGCGCGGGCAGACCGGTCACTTCCTGCACCCGCGCGAGCGCCTCGACGGTACGTTCGTGACAGCGCTGCTGTACGACTGGCCAGTCGTTCGCAGCCATCCAATCGATGGCCACCAGTGTCGCCAGGAACGGGGCGAGGTCGCGGGTGCCCTGCCACTGGTGGTGATCGACGAACCGCGACGCACTGGGCGCGGCGGCCTCCCAGCCCCAGCTCACGACGAGTGGCTGGAGCCAGTGTTGCGCGCTGGGTCGTGCGTACAGGAACGACGACCCCTTCGGACCGCACATCCACTTGTGGCAGGCGCCCGTGTAGATGTCGGCCCCGAGCGCGGTGAGGTCGAGCGGCAGATGGCCGGGCACGTGCGCTCCGTCGACGATGGTGATCAGTCCGGCGGCCTTGGCACGAGCGACGAGTTCTGCGACGGGGAACGTCAACGCCGAACCACTCGTGACGTGGCTGATGAAGAACACGCGGGTGCGGTCGGTGACCCCTGCCCAGATCCGCTCGACCACATCGGCGACCGAGGTGACCGGCATCGGTACGTGCATCTGCACATACCGCGCACCGGTGGAGTTGCAGATCACCTTCCAGGTGCGGTCCATCGCACCGTACTCGTGGTCGGTCGAGAGGATCTCGTCGCCCGGTTCGAGCGCCAGGCTCTTGGCCACCATGTTGATCGCGGTCGTCGGGTTCGGGAAGTACACGAGGTCGTCGGCCGCGCATCCCACGTAGGCGGCGAGACCGGCTCGAGCGTCTGCCATCAAGGTGTCGGTGCGCCGCTGCAGCCATTCGACCGGCTGACGTTCCATATCGAACTGCAGCCGCTGATAGGCGGCGAAGACCGGCTCGGGCACGGCGCCGAACGAGCCGTGGTTCAGGAAGACGACGGACGGGTCGAGGAGGAAGGGCGATCGGTCGGGCACCGGGCCAGGTTAGTTTCGGGCCAGTCGCGGCTGGTGCCTCGATCGCCAAGGCCCGGGCGCCGCTGCCTCGGGCGAGCGAGGGGCGGCCATCGCCGACAGGATCGAGGTGTCGTGGTTGGTTCGTTGCAGGGAATCGCCGGGTCGGATCGAGCATGCACCCGTGTGACACGATGACCCGTATGCCGCACTTCCAGCCGCACCACGCACCGCTCCGCTTCGGCATTTTCATGCCCCCGATGCACAAGACCGGGGTCAACCCGACACTGGCGCTGCATCGCGATCTCCAGCTGATCGAGCATCTCGATCAGCTCGGTTATGCAGAGGCGTGGATCGGTGAGCACCACTCGGCGGGCTCGGAGCTGATCGCCAGCCCCGAGGTGTTCATCGCCGCGGCGGCCGAACGAACCAAGCACATCAAGCTCGGTACCGGCGTGAACTCGCTCCCCTACCACCACCCGTTCATCCTTGCCGACCGCATCGTGATGCTCGACCACCTCACCCGCGGGCGGATGATGTTCGGCGCTGGGCCCGGCCAGCTCACCAGCGACGCGGCGATGATGGGCATCGACCCGATGGATCAGCGTCCGCGCATGGAGCAGGCGTTCGATGTGATGATGCGCCTGTTCGCCGGCGAGACCGTCACCGAAAAGACCGACTGGTTCACGTGCGAGGAGGCGGTGTTGCAGGTGCGTCCGTACAGCAACTTCGATGTCGCCGTGGCGTCGTCGATGTCGCCGTCGGGATCGAAGCTCGCAGGCCGCTACGGCACCGGCATGCTGTCGATCGCCGCCACCGAGCCGGCTGGATTCCAGGTGCTCGACTACAACTACCAGGTGTGGCAGGAGGAGGCCGCCCGCAACGGTCACGATGCGCCACGCGAGAAGTGGCGCCTGATGGGTCCGATGCACATCGCCGAGACCGTCGAGCAGGCGAAGAAGAACTGCGAGTACGGCCTGCAGTGGGTGTTCGAGTATCTGAGCCACATCATCCCGACGGGCGATCCGAGCGCTCCCCCGCCGCCCAGCGACTACAGCGACTTCATCGATTTCGCCAACGAGAGCGGTCGCATGGTGATCGGCACGCCCGAGATGGCCGTCGAGCAGCTGCAGCGCCTGGTCGACAAGACCGGTGGCTTCGGTGCCTACCTGTTCCTCGGTGCCGACCTGGCCGACTTCCCCGCCACGCTGCGCAGCTACGAGCTGTTCGCCGACCAGGTGATGCCGCACTTCACAGGCCAACTCGATCCGGTGCAGGCCAGCTACGACCGTGTGGTCGGTGCCGGCAGCCGTTGGGTCGATGCCACGCTCAACGCACAGCTCACGGCCATTGCCAACTACGAAGAAGAACGAGCAGCACGCTGAACAGCGCGACCCGAAGCGTTCGATGATGTCGGACGACGCCGAGTACCTGCCGCTGTTCGACTGGCTGCGGTCGGCGCGGTGGTCGGCGGGATGTCGTATCCGTTGTACCTCAACCACTGGATGGGTGTGTTCATCGCCAACGAGCTGTTCCAGCCGTTCGACCTCGTCGACTCGCCACCGCGCAAGGTGCTTGCGTCGCTCATCTCGCTGACGATCGCCCTGCTGCACTACCGGTTCATCGACCGAGTGCTACGCGAGCACCGGTCGCAGTGGTACACCGCCCGACGCGGGACGATCACGACGGCGGCGGCCTATTCGATCGTGGGCGCCGGTCTGGTGATCGGCCTCAGCTGGAACTGAGGCTCAGCAGGGGTGGGGTGAGCGGATGGTCGTTGGTCAGTGTTCGACGCGCGGTGGGCCTGCGTAGGCGCTGCGTTCGTCGGCCTCGGTCTGCAACAGGCGCGTCGCAGCCAGCACGTGCGATGCCAGCTCGCCCTCGTTACCGTTCGCGACGTACGCGAGCAGGTCGCTGCGCATGCGGGGATCCCAATAGTTGCGCAGGTGGTTGCGGACGCCTTCGATACGGCGCTGTTCGGGATACGGGGCGAAGAAGTCGCCGATCTGGTTGGCCATCTCGACCAGTCGGGCCGGATCGATGACGGTCATGACGTCACCTTGGTGACCTTGCCGACCTTGGTGACCTTGGTGACTTCCACCGCAGTCACCTTGTACTCGGGGCAGTTCGTCGCCCAGTCGTTGAGGTCGCTCGTCACGGCGTTCACCATGGTGTGTGCGAAGTGGAACGTCGTGTACACGACGCCGGGGTGCACCCGTCCACTCACGGTGATGCTGAGCTCGGTCTCGCCGTAGCGGCTGGCGACCCGCACACGGTCGCCGTTGCGCAGCCCGCGCTGGGCGGCATCGTCGGCGGAGATGTCGAGCACGTCGTCGTCGTACCAGGCGTTGTTGGCGGTACGACGCGTCTGGGTGCCGGCGTTGTACTGACTGAGGATCCGGCCCGTGGTGAGCAGCAGCGGAAAGCGGTCGTCGACGCGCTCCTTGGTGGGGACGTACTCGGTGAGCATGAACGAGCCCTTGCCGCGTGGGAACGTGACGGTGTGCAGCACTTCGGTGCCCTCCGGTGCTGCCGTGTTGCACGGCCACTGCACCGAGCCGACCCGTTCGATGAGCTCGAAGCTCATCCCCGAGTACGCCGGTGACGTGCGCGCGATCTCGTCGAGCACCTCGGACGGATGGTCGTACTTCAACTCGTACCCCATTGCGTTGATCATCCCGACGGTGATCTCCCAGTCCTCGAGCCCGGCCACGGGCTCGACGATCTTGCGGACCATGCTCACCCGACGCTCGGCGTTGGTGAACGTCCCGTTCTTCTCGAGCGAGGAACTGCCGGGCAGCAGGACGTGGGCGAACTTCGTGGTCTCGGTCTCGTACAGGTCCTGCACGATCACGCACTCCATGTTGCGCAACGCCGCTTCGACGTGGTGGCGATTGGGGTCGCTCTGCACGGGGTCCTCGCCCTGGATGTACAGACCCTTGAACGATCCGGCGACGGCGGCATCGAACATGTTCGGCAGACGCAGCCCGGGCTCACCGTCGAGGTCGATCTTCCACTCGTTCTCGAACACCGCTCGCGTCGCGGCGTCGGTGACGAACCGGTAGCCGGTGAACATGTGCGGCCAGCTGCCGAGACACGACCCGCCTTGCACGTTGCCCTGCCCGCGCAGTGGATTGACGCCGACGCCCTCGCGGCCGATCATGCCGCATGCCATCGCGAGGTTGCCGAGGCACATCACACCGGTGGATCCCTGCGAGTGCTCGGTGACCCCGAGGCCGTAGTAGATCGTGCTGTTCGGTCCGGCCGCGTAGCGACGTGCGAGTTCGCGGATGTCGTCGGGCTCGAGCCCGGCCTCGGGGCCGACGACGTCGGGTGAGTACCGGGCGTCACCCACCTGGCTCATCCACAGTTCGAAGTCATCCCAGTCGCAGCGAGCGCGGACGAAGGCCTCGTCGTAGAGTCGCTCCGTCACGACGACGTGCGCGATCGAGTCGAGCACGAGCACGTTCGTTCCCGGCCGCAGCGCGAGGTGGACCGATGCGCGGCAGTGTGGGCTGTCGACGGTCTCTGTGCGGCGAGGGTCGATCACGAGCAGGTTGGCGCCGCGGCGTACCGACCGCTTCATCATCGATCCGAACACCGGGTGTCCCTCGGTCGGGTTCGCCCCGACGACCAGGATCACGTCGCTTCGCAGGATCGAATCGAAGTGCTGGCTCGCCGCGCCGGCGCCGAGCGTGGCCGACAGACCGAACTGGGTCGGCGAGTGACAGATACGCGAGCAGTTGTCGATGTTGTTGTTGCGCAGGCCGACGCGAGCGAACTTCTGCATGAGGTAGATCTCTTCGTTCGTGCAGCGCGAACTCGACACCGCACCGACCGAGCCGGATCCGTAAGTTTCCTGGATGCGCTTGAGCTCGCCCGCCGCATGGGCGAACGCCTCGTCCCAGCTCACTTCGCGCCACGGATCCTCGATCGATACGCGGATCATCGGCGATCGCACACGGTCGGGGTGGCGGTAGTAGTCGAACGCGAAGCGTCCCTTGACACAGCTGTGGCCGTGGTTGGCCTTGCCCTCCTTCCACGGCGTCATGCGGACGATCTGGCCGCCGGAGGTCTCGGCCTTGAACCCGCAACCGACGCCGCAATAGGCGCACGTGGTGATCGTGGACTGGTCAGGCTTGACTGGAATCGGCACGTTCGTACCCTCCTGGGAAGAGGCTCTTCTCGATCAGCGCATCACTCGGACAGGCTTGCACGCACGCACCACAGCTGACGCAGTCGGACTCGAGGAACGACTCGTTCTGGCCGGCGACGACGGTGGAGCCGAACCCGCGACCGTCGATGGTGAGCGCGAACGTGCCCTGGATCTCCTCGCAGGCACGCACGCATCGGCTACACACGATGCACTTGGCCTGGTCGAACACGAAGTACGGGTTGGACATGTCGAGCACGCCGCCCTGGTGGTTCGCTCCCGATCGATACGGGTGATCGTCGGCCAAGCGGTGAACGCCGACCTGGTCGAGGGTGGTGTTGAGCTGGCTCCAGCCACCGTCGATGTCGCCCTCGGGGAAGTCGGACAGGTACAGCTCGATCACGCCGCGGCGCAGCTTGGCGAGCATGTCGCTGGTGGTGCGAACCTGCATGCCCTCGTCGACGGGTGTGGTGCAGCTCGCCGGATAACCGCGGCGACCCTCGATCTCGACCAGGCAGACGCGGCAGCTGCCGAACGCCTCGAGGGTGTCACTCGCACACAGCTTGGGCACGGTGCAACCTGCGATCCCGGCCGCGAGCAGCACCGAGCTGCCGGCGGCGACCGTGACCGGGATGCCGTCGACGCTCAGCGTCACCGGCTCGCCGTCACGCGGTGGCGTGCCGAGATCGATGCCGTCACGCAGTGCCCGTAGCTCTGACCACATCAGATGTTCTCCTGTGCGTCGTGCTCGTCTTGCTGGTTGCGCTGGCCGAAGTCCTCGGGGAAGTGCTGCAGCGCCGATCGGACCGGATACGGGGTGAGACCACCGAGGGCGCACAGCGAGCCGTGCTCGAGTACCTCGCACAGGTCTTCGAGCTGCGCGATGTTCGCGCTGCGCTGTTCGCCGAGGACGATCTTGTCGATCAGCTCGACACCTCGGGTGCTCCCGACCCGGCACGGTGTGCACTTGCCGCAGCTCTCCACGGCGCAGAACTCCATCGCGAACCGGGCCTGTACAGCCATGTCGACGGTGTCGTCGAAGACGACAACGCCACCGTGACCGAGCAGGCCGCCCGCCGCCGCGATGGCTTCGTAGTCGAGCACGGTGTCGAGCTGGTCGTTGTGGAAGTACGCGCCCAGTGGGCCGCCGATCTGCACGGCCCGTGCCGGGCGACCGCTCGCGGTGCCTCCACCGAAGTCCTCGATCAGCTCGCGCACGGTGATGCCGAACGGCACCTCGACCAGCCCGCCACGACGGATGTTGCCGGCCAACTGCACCGGCAGCGTGCCGGCTGAACGACCGACACCGTGTCCGCTGTAGGCGGCGCCACCGTGGGCGAGGATCCAGGGCACCGACGCGAGGGTGATGATGTTGTTCACCACCGTTGGTTTGCCGTACAGCCCCTCCAATGCCGGCAGCGGTGGCTTCGGCCGCACCATGCCACGCTTGCCCTCGATGCTCTCGAGCATCGACGTCTCTTCGCCACAGATGTAGGCGCCGGCGCCCACGCGCACCTCGATGTCGAAGTCGAGCACGCTGCCAGCGATGCTCGTGCCGAGCCATCCGTACTGCCGGGCGACGCCGATGCAGTGCTCGAGCGTCGCGATCGAGTGCGGGTACTCCGAACGGCAGTAGATGACGCCGTGGGTGGCGCCCACCGCGTGCGCCGCGATCGCCATCGCCTCGATCAGGCAGAACGGGTCGCCCTCCATGACCATCCGGTCGGCGAAGGTGCCCGAGTCGCCCTCGTCGGCATTGGCGACGACGTACTTCGGCGATGCGGGCGCGCCGAGCACGGTGCGCCACTTGATGCCGGTCGGGAACGCTGCGCCACCGCGGCCGCGTAAGCCGGACGCCTCGACCTCGTCGACGACATCGCTGGGTGACATCGCCAACGCCCGGCGCAGGCCGTCGAAGCCACCGTGGGCGAGGTAGTCGTCGAGCGACCTCGGATCGATGACGCCGACGCGGGCGAACGTGAGGCGGGTCTGGCGTTCGAGCTCGGGGATCTGATCGGTCGGACCGAGGTTCGTGCGATGTGCTCCGGCATCGAGCAAGCCGGCATCGATCAGGCTGGGGATGTCGTCGGCCTCGACCGGGCCGTAGGCGTGGCGCATGCCGCCGACGTCGACCTCGATCATCGGCTCGAGCCAGAACAGACCTCGTGAACCGTTGCGGACGACGGTGACGTCGAGTGACCTCGCGGCCGTCTCGGCGACGAGGCGTTCTGCCACCTCGTCGGCACCCAGCGCGACGGACAGTGCGTCGCACGGTACGAACACTCGCGCCGTCACGACGCCGTCCTCGCGTCGTCGATGACCCGGTCGATGCGTGCGGTGGTAACTCGTGCGATGGGTCGTTCGTCGATCATGACGGCGGGCGACGCGGCGCAGAGTCCGAGGCAGTAGACCGCTTCGAGGGTGATGGCGCCGTCGGCGGTGGTCTGCCCCAGATTGCAGCCGACGACGTCCTCGATGTGTTGCGTGAGCGCTCGTCCGCCGGTTGCCTGGCAGCTCTCGGCCTGACACACCTTGAGGATGTGGCGCCCGGCGGGCTCGGTGCGGAGGTCGTGATAGAAGCTGATCACACCGTGGACCTCTGCCCGCGACAGCCCGAGGCCGATGGCAATGGGATGCACCGCGTCGTGCGGGAGATAGCCGAGTCGGCGCTGGATGTCCTGCAGCACGACGAGCAGTCGGGTCGGGTCGTGGTGGTTGGCAGCGAGCGCCTCGACCACGACCGACGCCTGCGCCGCCGGGAGCGAGGGCCGCTCGGACAGGTGGCGTTTCCTCACGATGCGGTCACGGATCACGGAACGATCGTACTCGAAATTCAGCGAGCTGCGAATGTGCTCTCCAGACGCGCGAGCCACTCGTCGCACACTCGAGTCACCCGTGCGCGTTCGCCGGTTGCGAGCAGGTCGATGATCAGCCCGGTGAACGTTGCCTTCATCAACGATGCCTCGAAACCGATCCGCTCGACGTCGATGCCTTCGGCGGCGAGCCGCTGCTCGACGTCATGACGCCACACGCCGACCTGATCGGCGCGCACCTCGCCCGCCAGACCGGTCACCGAGGTGTCGAGCGCGGCAGCCTCGTAGTTGAGACGCACGAGCGCCAGGTTCTCCGGACTGGCGTTCATCCACTTCCACCACTTGCGGTACAGCCCGACCTGTGTGATTCGGGAGTTGCGTTTCATCCATGCGTCCTGCACGGTGATCTGCTGTTCGATGGCCCGGTTGAGCGCGGCCGTGATCAGCTCCTCCTTGGAGCCGAAGTGATGCACAAGACGATTGATGCTCACGTCGAGTGATGCCGCCATCGGACGCAGCGTGGCCTGGGCGAGGCCGTGTTCGGCCAGGTAGACGACGATGCGGTCGAGCAGCTCCTGACGGCGTTCGAGGTCAGGGGTCCGGGCCATGACCCGGCACCCTAGTTGCCGACGTGATCGCTACCCCCGATGACGATGCCGCCCGCCAGGGTGCGATGGACGACCGGCACGCCGGGCCGATAGACGAGGTGGGTGTAGGACGGCGCGTCGAGGAGCACCAGGTCGGCTCGTGCCCCGGGAACGAGTCGGCCGAGATCGGGTCGGCGCAGTGCAGCAGCTCCCCCCACCGTCGCAGCCCGGATCGCCTCCTCGATCGTCATCCGCATGTCGCGCACGGCCAGGGCGATGCAGAACGACATCGAGGTGGTGTAGCTGCTGCCCGGATTGCAGTTGGTCGCGATGGCCACGGTGGCACCGGCGTCGAGCACACGACGGGCGTCGGGGTACGGCTGGCGCGTCGAGAAGTCGGCCGCAGGGAGGAACGTGGCCACTGTGTGCCCGCCGGCGAGCGCTTCGATGTCGGCATCGGACAGGTACGTGCAATGGTCGACGGACGCGCAGCCGAGTTCGACGCCGAGCTGCACGCCTGGCCCGTGGCCGAGCTGGTTGGCGTGCAGGCGACCGCCCAGACCGCGGGCCATGCCGGCCTGCAGTACGGCGCGGCACTGGTCGGCGTCGAATGCGCCGACCTCGCAGAAGGCGTCGATCCAGCGCGCATGCGGTGCTGCTGCATCGAGCATGTCGCTGCACACGTGGTGCACGTAGTCGTCGGTGCGGCCCTCGAACTCGATCGGCACCACGTGGGCGCCGAGGAACGTGGTGTGATCGGTGAAGCCCTCGGCCACGTGGAGGCACCGGGCCTCGTGGCGATCGGTGAGGCCGTAACCCGACTTGATCTCCACCGTGGTGATGCCCGCACGGGCAGCCTCGGCGCGGCGCTGCGCGGTCAGCCGGTGCAGCTCGTGGTCGGTGGCGGCCCTGGTGGCGTCGACCGTGGTGCGGATCCCCCCGGCCTGATACGGCGCACCGGCCATCCGGGCGGCGAACTCGTCGCCACGATCGCCGGCGAACACGAGGTGGGTGTGGCTGTCGACGAACCCGGGGATCACGCAGCGGCCGCCGGCGTCGATGCGCTCGTCGGCAGCGACACCGCCGGCCGGCTCGATCGCGATGACGCTGCCATCGGCGATCACCAGCGCGACGTTGCGGCACACACCGAGCGGACCCTCGCCGAGTGTCGGATCGTTGGTGACGAGCAGCCCGATGTGGTCGACGACCGTCGTGCGAGCGGCGGTCACGGAACGTCGTTCCAGGCGCTCGTGATCGAGGCGTGCAACTCGCTGGCGACGTCGATCGAGACATGCGCGCCGTCGCGCACGACGACGCGCCCGCCCACCACGACGTGGAGCACGTCGGCCGCCGTGGCCGAGAAGACGGCTACCGCCAGCGCGTGAGCGGCCGAGGCTCCGGCGGTGCGCACGGAGTCGAGGCGCACGGTGACGAGGTCGGCGAGGCTGCCAGCGCTGATCCGGCCAGCATCGGGCCACCCGAGACTGTGGTGCCCGGCGACGGTGGCGGCTTCCAGCAGCGACGGCACGGTGTGGTTGCCGCGCACCAGGCTCGCGAGGCGCTCGTCGAGCTCGGTGGCCCGGGCCTCCTCGAACAGGTCGATCACCGCGTGCGAGTCACTGCCGAGCGCGATCGGGACCATCGCCTCGATCAACCGGGTGGTGGGGCCGATGCCATCGGCCAGATCGCGTTCGGTGGTCGGGCACACGCAGACGGTGCAGCCATGTGTCTGCATGAGGCGTACGTCGTGTTCGGTGAGGTGTGTGGCATGCACCGCTGTGAAGTGGGCATCCAGCGCGTGCCGCTCTGCGAGCAGCTCCATCGGCGTGAGGGCGAAGGCCTCGGTGCATGCGTGATTCTCGGCCGGTTGCTCGCTCACATGAGCGTGGAGCGGCACGGCATGCTCGATCGCCCACCGTGCGACGTGCTCGATCGAGCCGGGGTCGACGGCACGGACCGAGTGCACCGCCGCACCGATGTGCGCAGTCGACGAGGAATGCGCTCGCAGCGCGTCGACCCGTTCGGCCCAGTGTTCGGCGCGGACGTCGCTGAAGCGTTGCTGGACCGAGTTGGGAGCCTGGCCGATGCCGCCCTGGAGATAGCACGTGTCGAGCAGGGTGATCCGGATACCGGCCTCCCCCGCTGCGGCCAGGAGCACTTCGCCGATCAGATTCGCCTCGCGGTACGGCGTGCCATCGGGTTGGTGGTGCAGGTAGTGGAACTCACCCACGCACGTGATCCCTGCGAGGGCCATTTCGGCGAACGTGGCGCGGGCGAGCCGGTGGTACGACTCGGGGTCGAGCGTGCCGGCGAGGTCGTACATCTGGTCGCGCCACGTCCAGAACGAACCGACCCCGTCGTGGGTGCGCCCCCGGAGCGCTCGGTGGAACGCATGGCTGTGCGCGTTGGCGAGCCCCGGCAGGGTGAGGCCTCGCAGCTGCACGGCGCCTGCCGGCGTGGGCATGCCGGGTGTGACCGTGGCGATCCGGTCGCCGTCGACCTCGATCACCACGTCGGCCACGGCGTGGTCGCCGCCCAGCCAGGCGAGCTCGCAGTGGTACGCGGAGGTCACATCAGCTCCCGACACGCCGGACGAACTCGGTGATCCGTTCGACGAACGCATCGCGGTGGAACAGTTCGAACTGTTCCCATGTGGTGAAGGTGGTGGGATCGGTGACACGGTCGAGGAACAGGGTGCCGTCGAGGTGGTCGCACTCGTGCTGGAACGTGCCGGCCGTGAGGCCGCGCCTGATCTCGTCGTGGGCGTTGCCGTCGCGGTCGATCCATCGCACCCGGATGTTCACGTGCCGCATCAC
>Ga0105049_10006529_pt1 | contig 13580 bp, 14 predicted proteins | sample MAT06_FD_78087 | JGI IMG/M metagenome (GOLD analysis project Ga0105049, IMG submission 78087) | Freshwater microbial communities from Lake Fryxell liftoff mats and glacier meltwater in Antarctica - MAT-06 | ecosystem: Environmental > Aquatic > Freshwater > Ice > Liftoff microbial mat | place...
TCCACCGTGAGTGCGGCCTGCAACCAGCGATCGTTCGATCCTTCCGGATTGTATTGCCGGGTCTGCAATTTTGGCAGCGGGAAGCCGGGCGACGATTCCTGCGAGAAGCTGCCGTTGGCCTTCTGCTGCTGCACGATCACGGTCGGCGTTATGGTCCAGTTGTCGTTCAGATCGATGCCGAGCGCGATGCGCCCGCCGATGGTTTCCGCATCGTTGTAATTGTCTTCCACAAACTCTTCATTGTCTTGCACGATGCCAGACGATGGAAAGGTGCGGCGGCCGGCCACATTGTCGATGTAGCCGCCATCCTTGCGATACCACCCCACCGCGCGGACTGCGGCGGTCGGCGAAATCGGCACGTTGAGATAGCCGGCAAGCACCCCGCCCACCGAACCATGCGCCACCGTGTTGAGTTCCGCATCCACGGAGCCGGACATGGCGGTCGGATCGGGCCTGTTGGTGATGATGCGGATGGTGCCGGCCATCGACGAAGACCCGAACAAGGTGCCCTGCGGCCCGGCCAGCGCCTCCACCCGGGCCAGATCATAGGCATGGATATCCAGCGCGCCCTGGATGGTGGTGATCGGCTGCTCGTCCAGATAGACGCCGACGGTCGGCTGCGAGGTGCTGTGGTTGGCGTTTTCGCCCGAGGCGACGCCGCGGAAATACACCTGCGTGAAGCCCGGACCGCTGGATTGCAGCGTTACCGAAGGCAGGAATCGCACCACGTCGCCGAATTCCTTGACCTGCAGCTGGTTCAGTTTCTCGCTGCCGAAGGCTTGAATCGACAGCGGAACCGCCTGCAGGCTCTGCGAGCGCTTCTGCGCCGTCACGATGATGTCGCCATAGTCGGCGGCAGCGGTCTCGACCGATGGCGCAGCAGCCTGCTGCGCCAGCACCGGCGACCCCAGCAATGCGGTGGACGACAGCAGACCGAGCAACAGATTTGACCGGCGAAAATCTTTGGACGACCCAGACATGATGACTCCCTGACATTTTTTCCACTTTGCACCACGCTCTCCCCGAACGGCGCCATGGTCAACTGCAAACGCATGGCCGCTGCATCGGGCATGACCGGTCGCAGGCGTGGCGTTGCACTTATGCCACAGGATAGGTCGTCAACGCAGGCCCCAGCCGCGCCTTCAGCGGCTCCAGCCAGGGCTCGAACAGCTTCCAGGCATCGCCGCCATCCTTGAAGATGGGCCTGCGCACCTGCTCCGAACTGGCCGTCCGGACCGCCCGCTCGGTTTCCCAGAAGCGCAGGCATCGGTCTTCGAAGGGCAAGCCGCACGCCGCCAGCAACCGGCGGATTTCGCCTTCCGTGTCGTCCACCATCCGTTCGTGAAACACCCTGTGCACGCGCCCCGGCAGCACGGCGTCGACATGCGCCATCAGCCGCACATAATCGGCATAGTAGGTGCCGATGTCCGCCAGATCATAGCTGAAGCTCTGCCCGCGCGCGAAATGCTGCTTGAAATTGGAAAAGCCGCAGGCCAGCGGATGCCGCCGTGCGTCGATGATCTTCGCGTTCGGCAACACCAGATGGACAAATCCGGCATGAAGCCAGTTGTTCGGCAGCTTGTCGATGAAGAAAGGCCTGGATTGCCTGCGCTGGATGCTTGTGCGCTCCAGATAGGATTTTCCCAGCGCCGCAAGCTCGCCGGCCGACAGAATGCCGAGACTTTCGGGATAGGTTTCCACTGTCCCCCGGCCTGTTCCGCGCGCCAGGATCGGCAGGTCGGGCAGCTCCATCGTGCCCTCGACAAGGCTGTGGCTGGCCAAAATCTGTTCGACGAGCGTGGAGCCGGCGCGCGGCATGCCGACGATGAAAATCGGGTCCGCTGCAGCATGACCCTGCCCGGCCCGGCCGTGCAGGAATTCCGGCGTCAGCAGCGCGATCATCCGGTCCACCATCCCGCTGGTTTCCGCCGGGTCGTGGCCGATCAGCGAGCGTCGCAGCCGATTGCCGGCGCTGTAGTGCGCGAAGGCATCGACCGGCGCGCGGGCATCCTCCAGCGCCTTGCCAAGCGCGAAATCCAGGTGGAACCGGTCTTCGTCAGACAGGTCCGTTCGCGCCAGCGCAGCGCGCATCGTCCGCAGATCGTCGGCTTCGAACCGCACAGTCTTCAGGTTTGCCAGGCTCCACCACACTTCGCCCAGGCAGGGCGCAAGCACCAGTGCCTGCCGGTAGGCCGCCACGCTGTCCGCCTGCCGCCCCACCGTTTTCAGCACATGGCCATACGACATCCAGATCTTCGCGCTGCCGGAATGCTTCGCCAGCACCGCCTCATACAGCCGCAGGGCTTCTTCATAGTCGCCGATCCGCCCCGATACCGCCGCCTTCAGATTGGCGTGCGCACTGTTTTCGGGGTCGCGCTCCACCAGCCATTCCAGCTCGGCAACCGCCTCTTCGTGGCGATTCATCTTGTATAGCAGCGTTGCCAGATTGGCGCGCGCCGAGGCGAATTCGGGCGCCAGCTCCAGCGCGCGTCGCAGCAGCCTTTCGGCGTCGGCGTAGCGCCCGATCCGCCCCGCAAGTTCGGCCATCATGCGGATGGCGGCCACATTGAACGGATCGGCCTGCAACGATGCGCGCAGGCCGGCTTCCGCTTCGGGCAAACGATTGTCCGCCAGTGCCAGCGCCGCATTCATCAGCACCGGGTCGCGCTGCGCTGCGGCAATCGCCTGTTCGTGCGAAGTCATGCTGGCCGGATGCGACAGCATTGGTGGCAGGTCAACCGGCCAGCATCCCCATTAGCCGCCCGCGGACAAGCGTGTCGGCCTCTGCCATGATGCCGTCGATCAGCGCCTTGCAGGTGGGAATGTCGTGGATCAGCCCCGCCACCATCCCGCACGACCATGCGCCGGCGTCCATGTCGCCCTCCAGCATGATGCGCGGATAGACGCCCGCCACCTCCTCGATGATGTCTTCGAAGCGCAGGTTCGAACCCAGCGCGCGCTCCTTTTCCAGCAGCCGCTCGACCGCCGGGTTGGTGAGCACGCGCTCGGTGTTGCGCAGGGGCCGCATCACCAGGCGGGTGTCCAGTTCGCTGGCGTTCACCAGTGCCTGCTTCACATTCTGGTGCACCGGCGCTTCCACGGTTGCCATGAAGCGGGTCCCCATGTTGATGCCATCCGCACCCATTGCCAGCGCCGCCACCAGCGAACGCGCATTCGCCATGCCGCCCGATGCCACGAACGGGATTGTCAGCTCTTCGGCGGCGCGCGGAAGCAGGATGAAATTGGGCACATCGTCTTCGCCCGGATGGCCGCCGCACTCGAAGCCGTCGACGCTCACTGCATCGCAGCCGATCGCTTCGGCCTTCAGCGAATGGCGCACCGAGGTGCATTTGTGGATCACCATGATGCCCGCCTCCTGCATCGGCGGCAGCCACTTCGCCGGATTGTTGCCCGCCGTTTCCACGATCTTTACCCCACCATCGACGATGGCCTTGATGTATCCCGGATAATCCGGCGTGTTCACCATCGGCAGGAAGGTGAGGTTCACGCCAAATGGCCGGTCGGTCATCTCCCGGCAGCGCGCAATCTCCGCCGCCAGCTTCTCCGGCGTGTTCTGCGTGAGGCCCGTGATGATGCCCAGCCCGCCGGCATTGGACACGGCGGCAGCCAGCTCCGCGAAGCCGACGAAATGCATGCCGCCCTGGATGATCGGATGCTCGATCTGGAACAGCTCGGTGATGCGTGTCTTCATGGATTCGATCCCTCCTGTGCAGCGCATTGCCTAATCCAGTTTGCGCCGGGGGCAACCCTGCCTGCCCCGACAGGGTAACCGATGTTGCCCCTTGCGCCGTGCCGTCCGCTGCCGCACGGGGTTGGCAGCACTGCCTTGGGAGAAGCCGCCATGACGACCGTATCGCGCGAAATCCGTTTGCTCAGCCGGCCGGTGGGCCTGCCCGTCGGCACCAATTTCGAGGTTGCCAGCGTCACGCTGGGCGAACCCGGCGCTGGCGAACTGCTGGTGAAGAACCGCTTCATGTCGGTCGACCCCTATATGCGCGGCCGGATGTATGACCGTGCAAGCTATGTGCCGCCCTTCCAGATCGGCGAGGCTTTGCAGGGCCATGCGGTTGGCGAAGTGGTCGCCTCCGGTGCCGAGGGCTTTGCGACCGGCGATCTCGTGTCCTCCATGTGGGGCTGGCGGGAAGCCTTCGTCATGCCCGCCGCTGCGGTGGAAAAGCTGCCGGTGCTCGATGGCGTGCCCATCGAGGCCTTTCTCGGGGTTCTCGGCATGCCGGGGCTGACGGGATATGCGGGGTTGCTCGAAATCGGCCAGCCAAAGCCCGGCGACACGGTGTTCGTCAGCGGTGCGGCGGGTGCCGTCGGCTCGGTCGTCTGCCAGATTGCCAAGGCCAAGGGCTGCACCGTCGTCGGCACCGCCGGATCGGACGAGAAATGCGCCTGGCTGCGCTCCGCAGGCGTCGATCACGCCATCAACTACAAAACGACCGACAGCCTGCTGGAGGCGGTCCGCACGGCCGTTCCCAAGGGCATCGACATTTATTTCGACAATGTCGGCGGCGAGCATCTGGAGGTTGCCATCGAAATGGCGCGGCCGTTTGCACGCCTTGTCGAATGCGGCATGATCGCCAGCTACAACGCCACCGAGCCAATGCCGGGCCCGCGCAACCTCATCCAGGTGGTGGGAAAATCGCTGAAGATGCAGGGCTTCATCGTAAACCAGTATGCGCATTTGCGGCAGCAGTTTCTGGCCGACATGGCGGGCTGGATCGCCGCCGGCGCAATGCAGTGGGAAGACACGGTCTTCGAAGGAATCGAGCGCGCACCGGATGCCTTTCTCGGCCTGTTTTCCGGCGCCAACACGGGCAAGATGCTGGTCCGCCTCTGATGGGCGAACGGTTCGAGCGGCACCGACAGCCCTGGACGACCGACGAGGTGCAGAAGCTGCACACGCTGGCGAAGAAGGGCATGCCGCTGAAATCGATCGCCAAGGCGCTGACCCGCAGCGAGGAATCGGTGAAGGATCGCGCGAAGCAGGATGCGCTCGGCATCGCGAAACTGCGCTGATCCGACGCTGGACTTGCGGCGCTCCATTTTGCATAACGTCGGTATGAGAAAGCCATTCCATGGGCGCTGAAATCGGCCATTTCGCGTTGATCCTTGCGCTGCTGCTTGCGATTGCACAGGCAGGCTTCGGAGCCATGGGGCATCGTCGCCTCGATCCGGCGCTGATGGCGGCTGCCAATGTTGCCGCCATTGCCCAGGCCGGCTTCGTGGTGCTCGCCTTCGGGCTGCTGATGCAGGCCTTTGCAGTGCACGATTTCTCGGTCGCGCTCGTCGCCAGCCATTCGCACAGCCAGCAGCCCTTCGCCTATCGCCTTGCCGCCACCTGGGGCAACCACGAAGGCTCCATGCTGCTCTGGGCGCTGATCCTGTCGGGCTTCAGCGCGATGGTCGCGGCCGGCGGCAGCGCCATGCGTCCGGGTTTTCACAGCCTCGTCGTCGCCGTGCTCGGCCTGCTCGCCATTGCCTTCATCGCCTTCGTGCTGTTCACCTCCAATCCCTTCGCCCGCCTGTTCCCCGCGCCGCTCGAAGGCTCGGAGCTGAACCCGCTGCTGCAGGATCCCGGCCTCGTGCTGCATCCGCCGCTGCTCTATGTGGGGTATGTCGGCTTTTCGGTGGCCTTTGCCTTTGCCACCGCCGCGCTGATCGAAGGCCGGGTCGACGCTGCCTGGGCGCGCTGGGTGCGTCCGTGGATACTGGCCGCCTGGGTGGCGCTCACGCTTGGCATCACGCTCGGCAGCCACTGGGCCTACTACGAACTCGGCTGGGGCGGCTGGTGGTTCTGGGATCCGGTGGAAAACGCAGCCTTGCTGCCCTGGCTGCTGGGCACCGCCCTGCTGCATTCCGCCCTCGTGCTGGAAAAGCGCGGCGCCCTCATCAGCTGGACGATCCTGCTTGCCATCCTCACCTTTTCGATGAGCATGGTCGGCACCTTCCTCGTGCGCTCCGGCGTGCTTACCAGCGTGCACGCCTTTGCCGTCGATCCGGAGCGCGGCTTCTTCATTCTCCTGCTGATTGCCATCTCCACCGGCAGCGCGCTCGCCCTGTTCGCCTGGCGCGCCCCCGGCATGCGCTCGGGTGCGATGTTTGCGCCAATCAGCCGCGAATCAGCGCTCACGCTGAACAATCTGTTTCTGATGGCCGCCACGCTTGTCGTCTTCCTCGGCACATTCTGGCCGCTCGTCATCGATCTTGCCACCGGCAACAAGATTTCCGTCGGCCCGCCTTATTACAACCGCATCTTCGCGCCGATGATGATCCCGTTCCTCGTGCTGCTGCCGTTCGGGCCGATGCTGCGCTGGAAAAGCGATGACTGGCGGGCGGTTGCCGCGCACCTGAAATGGCCGATGCTGCTTGCCATCCTCGTCTTGCTGGCGGCAGCCGCCGCCACCTTCGCGACCTTCGGCTGGCGAGGCCTTGGCGCGGCTCTCGGCTTTTCACTCACCGCCTGGCTGGTTGCCGGTTCGGCGGCTGTTCTTGTCCGGCGCTGGCGCGGCAACGATGGTTTTTCGCTCCGGCTGGTCCGCAGTACACCGCTTTCCACCTATGGCATGGTGGCCGGCCACGCCGGTATCGGCATCATGGTTGCGGGCATCACCGCCATGGCCGTGTTCGCGACATCGCAAGTGGCGGCACTGGGCCCCGGCGAAAGCTCCTCGGTCGGCGGGCGCACGGTCAAGCTCGAGCGCGCCGAAATGGTGCAAGGGCCGAACTATCAGGCGCTGCGGGCGCACTTCCTCATCGAAGACGGCGGCCGCATACGCCCGCTGCTTTCAGAACGCAGGCTCTATCCGGCCAGCGGCACCACCACGACCGAGCCCGGGATCGCCAGCGGCCTTGGCGGCATCACCTACGTCGCCATCGGCGACGAAACCAACGGCAAGCTCGCCGTGCACATGTGGCGGCACCCGCTGGTAGGGTGGATCTGGGGTGGCGCATTGATCGTGTCGCTCGGCGGCGCGCTGGCACTGGCAGATCGCCGCTTCCGGGCCGGGCTGCCAGCGCTTCCGCGCGCTGCGGTTCCGGCATGAACCGCGCCCTGTATCTGGCGCCGCTCGGCCTGTTGCTGCTGCTGCTTGCCGGCTTTTCACTCGGCCTGGACCGTGATCCCAAGGATTTGCCGTCCGCGCTCATCGGCCAGCCGCTCCCCGCATTCGAACTGTCAGCGCTCGAGCCCGGCGGCAAGCCGTTGGCAAGCGCATCGCTGGCCGCCGATGGCGAGCCCAAGCTCATCAACATATTCGCCTCCTGGTGCACATCGTGCCGGGTGGAGCATGGCAAGCTGGTGCAGCTGGCCGGCGAAGGCGTGCCGATTTACGGCATCGACTGGAAAGACGAGCCCGCCGCCGGCCGCCGCTATCTGGCCGAGCGCAGCAATCCCTTCCGCGCCGTGGGCAGCGACCCGAACGGGCGCGCCGGGGTCGATCTTGGTGTGACCGGCACGCCCGAAACCTTCCTGATCGACGGCAAGGGCATTGTCCGCATGCGCCATACCGGCCCGATCGACGATCAGGTGTGGCAGGAAAAGCTTGCGCCCATGCTGGCGCAGCTGCGCGCCGAGGCGGAGGCTTGACCGGCAAGAGGCTGATGCTTGCGGCGCTGCTGTTGCTGGCCACCGCAGCCGGCGCGGTGCAGCCGGGCGAGCAGCTGGCCGATGCCGCGCTGGAAGCCCGCGCGCGCTCCATCAGCACCGAGTTGCGCTGCGTGCAGTGCCAGAACCAGACGATCGACGAAAGCAATGCGCCGCTGGCGCGGGATCTGCGGTTCATCGTGCGGGAACGTTTGCTGGCGGGAGACAGCGACGAGGAGGTCGTTGCTTTCGTGCAGGCGCGGTACGGCGATTTCGTGCTGCTGAAGCCGCCGATGTCGGGCGAAACGGCGTTCCTGTGGATCGGCCCTTTCGTGCTGCTTGCCATTGCCGGCCTGTGGCTGGCAAAGCGCTCGCGCACCATGCCGGTCGCCCCGCCGCAGCCGCTGAGCCCCGAGGACGAGGCGCAGGTGGATGCAGTTTTGGGACATATCGCAAAGGATTGATCGTGGCGTTTCTGCTCTGGGCCCTGCTCACCCTGCTTGTGGTGTTTGCAGCCGTCGCCGTCGCCGTGGCCCTGGTCCGCCGGCAGGAGGTGGCGGCGGATGCCGAGCGTGCACCGGTGCTGCAGGTGCTGGCGGACGAGCTTGCCGAAATCGACCGGCAGGTGGCCAATGGCGCAATGACCGTGGCCGAAGCCGATGACATGAAGGCCGACACCCGGCGCCGCATCCTGTCGGAATCCCGCGAGGTATTTCGCGCGCCGAAGCATCTGCCGCCCGGCCAGGCCCGCGGGATGGCGGTCGGTTTTGCCGCTGCGATCGTCGTGTCGGCAGCGGCGATCTATGGCTGGATGGGCCGGCCAGACCTCGCGCTGCAGCCCGCGCCCGCCGCACCGGTTGCGGCCGATCAGCAGGTCGCAAATGCCGATCTCGCCACGCTAACGCAAAAGCTGGAAGCGCGGCTCGAGCAGACGCCCGACGATCCCGAAGGCTGGCGTCTGCTGGGGGGCAGCCATTTTTCGCTGGGCAATTTCGATCGCGCGGTGCTGGCCTTCCAACGCGCCGTGGCGCTGCGGCCCGAAGATGTTGAGACCGTATCCGCACTTGGCGAGGCTCAGGTCCAGGCAGCCAGCGGCACCGTCACTCCCGCCTCCCGGGAAACCTTCCGCAAAGCGCTGGCGCTTGACGGCAAAGACATCCGCGCCCGCTATTTTCTCGCGGCCGGTCTGAATCAGGATGGCGATGCCGTCGGCGCAGTTGCCGCATGGGTGAGCCTGCTGCGCGATGCACCCGCCGACGCACCCTGGGCGGTGGAACTGCGCCAGCTGGTGGCGCAGCGTGCAAAGGAAGCAGGCATTGCCCTGCCGGCGCAATTCGCATCAGCATCGCCTGCAGCGCCACCCGGCCCGGATGCGGCGCAGGTTGCAGCCGTGCAGGCAATGCCACCGGCCGACCAGCAGGCGATGATCCGCGCCATGGTCGATGGGCTGGAAGCGCGCCTTCAGGCGACCCCCAACGATCCAGAAGGCTGGAAACGGCTGATCCGCGCGCGGATGGTGCTGGGGGAGCCGGAGCGGGCGCAATCAGCGCTCGATAGCGCCACTGCCGCTCTCCCCGCCGCCGCCGCCGAGCTGCGTGCGTTTGCCAAAGAAAATGCGGTCCCGACGCAGTAGAACGATCCGCAGTCCCGCCAAAGGCCGGGACCTCCCGAAGATCCCCGCCGCCGCGCGACTTTCAAGCGGACCTACTGCACTGCTTCGGTCACCGCCGCCGCCCTCACCCGGTCAGCGGCAGACGAAGCCACCAAGGCAACGGCGTCGGCCGCCTGCGTCGGCATCGTCACCGCCACCGCACGCACTGTGCCCGGCGTGCGCGCCGATGCCGCCAGCACCGTTGTTCCGTTTGCTGCCACGGCCACATTGGGATCGCGCAGCGACGGATTGTCCGCAAGCATCGAGACGCCGCCCAGCGGCTTGTTCGCACCTTGGTGGCAGGTCTCGCAGTTCACCTTGAAGGGATCGCCCGTCGGCCCCAGCCGGTGCGCGGGAAACACGCCCTTCAGCGGCGTGATGTAGTCGTCGTTGATATTGCGCACCATCCGGATGCCATACCAGGCACCCACCCGCTGCTCGCGGCTCCATGCGCCGAAATTCTGCGTATTGTGGCAGAAAGTGCAGTTCACCCCGAGCGATGATGACATGTGCATCATCAGTCCATATGTCGCTTCTGTGGCCTGGATTGATGTGGTGTTGTCGGCTGTCGGGTGAATGCCTTTGGAACTCACGCGGATCTTCTCATCGCCGACCAGCAGCTTTTCGAACGGCGTGTGCGGCAGCGATGAATAGGCCACCGTCGGCGACGGCTTGTTCTGGCCCATGTTGTTGCCAAGAATGCCGCTCGGCCGCGCCGGCGCGTTCGTCCAGTAATAGTCCGGCACGCCCTTGCCGCGGTGGCAGGTGTAGCAGGTCACGCCCGTCTGCTTCACATGGCTGGTCCATGTTGTGTTGATGGTGCGGTTCATCTGCAGCATCTTGCGGGCAACGACCTTCTGATACACTTCATCCGACGCCATGTTTTCAGGATTGTGGCAATAGTTGCAGCCGAGCTCCGGCGGCGCCACCCAGGCGGTGATGTTGATCATCAGGAGGTTGAACTCCTCGGTGCTGATGTCGCCGAGCACCTGCAAATTCTCGTAACTGTCCCGAGCTCGGGGACCATCGCGATTTTCCAGCGGATAGGGAGACTCCGGCGGCACCCCCGGAGCGGATACCACGCGGGGGTTGACGACCCCTTCCATCCCGGCGCCGCGCGGACCCCACTGGCTGGTTTCCTTGCTGCCGATTTCGCAGCCCGCCAGCAGCAGGGGCATTGCCAGCAATGCGCCCAGAGCAAGAGGCGACTTGAGCGGCTTGCCGGACATGGTTTTCATTGCGGTGCCCCTTGCAGAGTGCTCGGATCGACGATGCCGGTCGGCGGATACTGCGTGGCATAGCCATGTTCGACCGCAAAGAGATACCAGTTGTCGACCACCGTGCCCGTCAGCAGAATGCCGATGCCGCCGGTGAGCGTTGTCAGCACAGCAAACCACCAGGCCCAGCGGTGAATGGATTCCATCGTCGCGTTGAAGCCCATCGTCCAGCGCCAGAACAGCGCAGCGCGTTCTGACGCAGTCCCGCGATCGGTGATCTGCTCGATCTCGCGCTCGCCGCCATAGCGGCCGACCGCAAGAATGGTCGCGCCGTGCATCGCAAACAGCAGGGTGGAGCCATAAAGGAAGACGATCGAGAAGCAGTGGAAAGGATTGTAGAACAGGTTGCCGTAGCGAATGGAAAAGGCTGCCGTCCAGTCGAGGTGCGGGAAGATGCCGAACGGCACCGCCTCTGCCCAGCTTCCCATCAGCAGCGGCCGGATGAAACCGAGCACCAGATAGAGCCAGATAGCGGCCGCAAACGCCCAGGCCACATGCGTGCCCATGCCCAGTGCGCGCGCCCGTCGATAGGTGCGGGCCCACCAGAGGATGATGGAGGTGGTGAGGAAGAAGCCTGCCATCAGCCACCAGCCACCTTCAGCCAGCGGCGGAATGCTCAAGCCGTATTTCGGCGCCGGCGGCTCCAGAGCCAGCCAGAACAGCTGCCGCACGAACTGCACCGGATCCCAGTTCACCGACGCGAACATGTTGAGCCCGATGATCTCGAAGGCGATCAGCCCGCAGACGATCGAGGCCACACCCAGCCGGCCAAGATAAATCGGCCCGAGCTGCGCATTGGCAAACAGCCCCATCAAATAGCTGTATCCGGCCGTTTCGGTGCGTGGAAAATCGCCATGCGGCAGCGGCGGCCCGGTTTCGATGGGTCCGCGGATTTGAACCTGGGTGAAAATATTCTGGTAACCCATCGAACTTCTCCCTCTCAGCTCCAGATCGGCAGATTGAGCCACCAGGTCCACCACTCGGGCCAGCCGCGTGTCCAGAACGGTCCGCTGATGATGATGCAGATGGCGCTCCAGAAGCCGGCAGACAGGGCCAGGAACAGTCCAAGCCGGTGGATCCCGAGTTCGCCGACCGAATAGCCGAGAATGTCGCGGAAAAACGTGTCTTCATATTCCGGGCTGCGCACCGTTTCGCCCTTGGCCGGGTTGGTCGACGACAAGATGAGCGAGCCGTGCAGGGCGAGCGCGAACGTGGTGGTGAAGAAGAAGGTCACCGCCAGCATGTGCGCCGGATTGTAGTGGAAATGCAGATACTGGTAGCCGGTGTTGGAAACCCAATCGAGGTGGCTGAAGATGCCATAGGGGAAGCCATGACCCCAGGCGCCCAGCAGCAGCGGCCGGATGATCACCAGCGACACATAGGCGAAGATTGCCACCCCGAAGGCGAACGGCACATGATAGCCGATGCCAAGTTTGCGGCAGATTTCCACCTCCCGCAGCGCCCAGCTGACAAAGGCACCCACCGCGCACATGGTGATGATCTGCCAGAGCCCACCTTCCAGCAGCGGTGCCCAGCCCAGACCGTAGCTCAGATCGGGCGGCGCGATGTTGATGAGCCACGGGTTCCAGGTTGGCCCCATGGCTGCGCCGTAGAAGATGAGCGCTGTGCCCAATGTCGTGAAGAAGAGCGTCGTGACGCCGAAGAAGCCGACGTAAAATGGCCCCACCCAGAAATCGAACAGGTCGCCGCCAACAAGCGTGCCCCCTCGGACCCGGTATTTCCGTTCAAAACTCAGCAGCGCCATCGCGCGTTCCTCCGCTCTTTTCGCGAATTGTGCCGCGAAAGATGCTTGCATTCAGTGTCTGCGAGGGTGGCGGAGCCCGGCAGCGGCCTCCGCCTTATCCTCACATCGGGTAAGCGTTTAACCTGCCTGAACGTCAGGCGTCATTGCTGCTGCAGCAACCGCAGCGGGTGCCGCAGCCTGCGAACCATCAAGCCAGTTGAACCGGTTCGTGCTCAGCAGGATGAAGTGAATCAGCACTGCAAGGACGAACAGGAAGATGAAAAGACCCACCAGCGTGCGGCGGGGATCGAAAATAAGCCAGATTCTCCACATGATCGTCTCTCCTCAGGAAGCCGGGGTCACAACAGGCGCGGCTGCCACCTGGGTAGCGGTCGATGCCATCGAATAGCCATCAGGACCGGGCAACCACGGCCGCCAGGACCACACGAGGAAGTGGGCGATGATCGCCACTATCGTGAAGATGATGAAGCTGGTGACGAAGAGCTTGTGGAACTCCTGCGCCTCCTGCGGGGTGAGATAGGTCCCCATCCCCATTTTGTCGTCTCTGTTGTCGCTCATGTCTTGGTCTCCACTCTACCCGCGGTAAGGAGAGCGTCACCGCGTCCCCTGGCGGCATCCACGCGACGACTGCCGCCGCGAAGAAGCTTGAGCGCCGGCACGTCGGCGCTGCTGTCCGATGGTGCCGGGCCGCTCATGCCGCCCGGCTTTCCTGAAACACATGGTGAAGCCGCTCCGGCGTCACCTTCGCCTCGCCTGCTGCACGGGCGGCGCGCTCGGCCGCATCGCGCAGCCGCTTGGCCGCCGATATGCGCACAAGCACGGGCTCGCGCTCGACGATCGCGTCGAGGTCGGCCTTGGCATCCTCTTCCCACTGCAGTTCCACATGCTGCCGGGCCGGCGTTGCCTCCACCTGGTCCATCTGGCTGGCCAGCGGCAGGATGAAGAACAGCGCGTCGAACAGCGCGTTACAGACTTCCTGAACCAAATAGGTGGCACCCGAATAGCCCATGAAGGGCGAACCGGTATGACGGCGAATGGCAGCCCCCGGGAAGCTGGCGGGCACATAGATCGACCGGCTGCCGAGTTCGGCCATGTACATCCGCTCGTTATAGCTGCCGAACAGGATCAGCGGCGGGTTGGTCTTGATCGCTTCCATTACCGCTGCATTGTCGGGCTTGATACCCGCCGTGCGCTTGAAGCTGAAGGTGCAGGGCAGGCCCATATCGTCTTCAAGAAAGCTGCGCAGCCCGCGTTCATAGGTTTCGGTCGCCACGA
>Ga0105049_10006533_pt1 | contig 13574 bp, 13 predicted proteins | sample MAT06_FD_78087 | JGI IMG/M metagenome (GOLD analysis project Ga0105049, IMG submission 78087) | Freshwater microbial communities from Lake Fryxell liftoff mats and glacier meltwater in Antarctica - MAT-06 | ecosystem: Environmental > Aquatic > Freshwater > Ice > Liftoff microbial mat | place...
AAAGTCAACAGAAAAGTCAACAGAAAAGTCAAAGGAGGCGCAAAACACCCATGGCAAGCACAAATCTGCCGTCTACCAAGGCTGTGCCTCCGCTAGCACAATCGCTACGCCCACTGTGGTTTAGTTTGCTGGCCGGGCCAGTGTGCTATATGCTCTATTTTTTTGTAGGCTATATGCTGGCCGAAGCCGCCTGTGCCGTGAATTTCTGGCAACTGCCTCTGTTGAATGTGCCAAGCTGGATTTGGGTCGAGCTTGGGTTGACACTGCTGACCGTTGTGCTGATCGTACTGGGCGGGCAGCGCGCCTTGGTCGAATGGCGGCGCACGCGCCAACAAGCCATCGAGGATAGCCCAACCCGATTTATGGCCTTTGGTGGCCTTTTCCTTGTGCCCCTGTTTGTCCTGGTCACCCTGGTCACAGGCATCTCGTTTATTGTTTTGCAGCCGTGTACCTGGATCTAGCTGATGTTTGGGGGAGGGCGATAGGATGCGCAGTAACGATACTGGATGGCGTAGCGGGTCTTGGCAACTGCTGCTATTGAGCGGAGTGCTGCTGTTGTCTGCGTGCAGCATTCCTTTTTTGCCTTCCTATAGTCGTGTCGAAGGGGGTGACGCCGACCGCGGCGCGGCCTCGTTACAAGCCTATGGCTGTGGCGCTTGCCATGTGATCCCAGGGGTGCCCGGCGCTGTCTCCTATGTGGGACCGCCGTTGGATGCCTGGGCAGATCGTCACTATATTGCTGGCTCGCTGAGTAACACGCCCGACAATTTGATCCTCTGGTTGCGTGAACCCCAGACGGTAGAACCAGGGACTGCCATGCCGAACATGGGCGTTACCGAACAAGCTGCACGCGACATGAGCGCGTATTTATATACTTTGCGAAGGTAGTTTTGTTATGGCAAACCAACCTATTGGTCCACACTCGATCCGTTCCCCGCGCGCGCCCCGCTTGAGTCGACGCGCCTTTTTACTGAGTCTAGCGTTTTCCACTACAAGTGTGGCTTTGGCTGCTTGTGCCCCCAGGACCCTTCGTCCGGAGCCGCTGCCTTCGGTGTCTAGTCCACCATTGCGTATCCTGCCCAGCTCCCAATCGCCTATTCCGAGTGAAGAAGGCGCGTTGACCAGCTTTCTGGCCCTATCGGCCTTGCTAACTGGCGTGCCTATGCTGGATCCTGGCGTAGGCAGCCTCTATCTGGCCCATCTACAAGCTACCAATGGGCTAGGCTTGGCTGCCCTCTATGCGCAGGCCGGCTTCACAGCGGCAGCGCCACCGCCGACGCTGCAAGCAATCGAAGCGGCGGGGATTTTCGCCGATGAAGCCATGCAGCAGTTGGCGGATCAGATTATCGCACTGTGGTACACCGGTAAATATCAAGATGCGCAGGGAAACGACATTGTAGTCACCTTTGTCGATGCGCTGGCCTGGAAAATTCTGGACTTTACCAAGCCACCAACCATCTGTGGTTCACCCGGTTTCTGGGCATTTCAGCCTGCGCTGACGACTGTTGGGTCTTAAATTTTATCAACGAGGGATGGCGCTTCGTCGCGCCTAAGAGGATCATTGTATGGAAGGGTCTGATTTTCAGCTTTTCGATCTGCATCGCATGTTCATTGGCGACCTACCGTGGACCTTCACGCTGGAAGTGATCGTGCGTACGGTCATTATGTATGTCTTTACCCTGTTGCTGATTCGCCTGCTCAGTCGGCGTGCAATTGGGCAACTCTCGCTGATTGAATTTGCACTAGTGATTGCACTGGGCTCGGCGGTGGGTGATCCTATGTTCTATCCAGATGTGCCCATGTTGCATGGCTTTGCTGTGATTACGACGATTGTCGTGCTGAACCGCAGCATTAATTGGTTAATGAGCCGCCATGAGGCAGTCGAAAAGATTGTCGAGGGGGTACCCACTACCTTGGTGCAAGATGGTAAAATCAACGTCCATAATTTGCGGCGCTTTGGGCTCAGTCAGGATGAGTTGTTTGAATTTCTGCGCGGGCAAGGGGTGGAAAATTTGGGTACGTTGCGTGCTGCCTATTTTGAACAAAATGGTCAGATTAGCGTATTTGTTGATCCGAATGCGCCAAATCGCCCAGGGTTACGCCTGGTTCCGCCGTGGGATCTGGTCAAAATCCAGAATTTCCATAGGGGAGATTTTGTCAACGAGCAGAGCACATTGGCCTGTTGTCGCTGTGGCTTTACACGTCACTTTCAGCAGGAAAAGCTGCCTATTTGTCCTGAATGTGAGGGTGTCGTCTGGATCGACGCCGTTGTCAATGCCGCGCCATCGGTGCCTGACAATGTGTCGCCTGCCTATCAAGCGTTGGGATTTGGAGTGTAAAATGACAGAGTACACAGCAGATGTTGTCATTGTGGGTGCCGGTGTCGCTGGCCTGTTAACGGCCTGGAAGTTAACCCAAGCCGGGGCCAAGGTACTTGTATTAGAATCGGGCCCGCGTGTCAATCGCGCCGAGGCACTGGCTACCTATCGCCAGGCCGCGGTCAAAACGCCCGATGCCCCCTATCCTTCTGTGCCTTATGCGCCCAGCCCTTCTGTCGCTGCGCTGGATGACTACTATGTGCAGGTGGGTCCCACGCCTTTCAAGAGCACCTATGTACGACGTGTGGGCGGTACAACCTGGCATTGGCTGGGGACCTCGCTGCGCCATCTACCCACTGATTTCAAGTTGCAAAGCCAATATGGCATTGCCGCCGATTGGCCAATCACCTATGACGACCTGGAACCGTGGTACACGGCCGCCGAACAGGAGCTTGGCGTCGCTGGCAACAAAAGTGAAGACTTGGGCTCGCCGCGCAAGGGTGAATATCCCATGCCGCCACTGCCGCTGAGTTATCTAGATCGCCAACTGGCGATTGCCGTGACACCACTGGGATACAGTGTTAAGGAGACGCCTCAGGCGCGCAACTCAATTGCCTTTGAAGGTCGTCCTCCTTGTTGCGGCAGCGCCAGTTGTGTGCCTATCTGCCCGATTGGGGCCAAGTATGATGCAACAGTGCATGCTCGCAAAGCCGAAGCCGCTGGGGCTGAGATTATCGAGCAGGCCGTGGTCTATCAGGTGGAGATCGATGGCGAGGGCAAAGTCAGTGGTGTGCGCTTCAAACATCCCGATGGCAGCGAGCATCGCGCGACAGGGCGTATCTTTGTGTTGGCTGCTCATGCCATCGAAACACCCAAATTGCTGCTCATGTCGCGTACAGATGCCCTGCCCAATGGCGTGGCGAACAGCAGCGACCAAGTGGGACGCAATCTGATGGATCACCCTGTTCAACTGAGTTGGGCGCTGGCCGAGACCCCACTCTATCCTTATCGCTCGCCATTGGAAAATGCCGGAATCGAGGATTTCCGCGATGGCGATTTTCGGCGTGAACGGTCGGCCTTCCGCATGGCGATTGGCGAGGATGGCTGGTCCTTTCCTGGCACGACTCCCGATGTGCTGGTTACTGACTTGCTCGGCCAAGGCTTACGCGGCGCGGCATTACGCAACGCACTCAATGCCCAAGTGGCCCGCCAGTTTCGCTTTGCCATCCTCATGGAACAGATGCCCCTACCCGAAAATCGCGTGACCCCGGCGTGGGACAAATTGGACGCGCTCGGGCTACCGCGCCCCCAGATCGATTATCGATTGGGTGACTTTGTGGAAAAAGGCATGGTTGAGGCGCGCCGGATTGCTGACCAGATTTTTGATGCCGTGGGGGTGACCTTTCGCGAGCATGGCACGGCGCACGAAGGTGCGGGCCATGTCATGGGCACCTATCGCATGGGCACCGATCCCAAGATCTCGGTCGTCAACGCCCAACAGCGCAGCCATGATCACCCCAACCTCTTTTTGTTGGGCAGTGGCGTCTTTCCGACCGTTGGTACGGCCAATCCTACCCTCACCATTGCGGCCCTCGCGCTGTGGGCTGCCGATACAATTCAGCAAGAGCTGGGCCTGTAATTGGCAGCTAGCGATGTTCGGTGACGCCGACCTGAGCACACATCGCTAGCACGGGGCAGGTAGAACACTTGGGCCGCATGCCGGTGCAGATATGTTTACCAAAAGGTACCAAGACGCGATTAATCTCCACTGCATACTCGGCGGGTAGCTTTGCTTCCAGGGCCGCCAACGTTGCCTCTGGATTGCGCGTGGTGACATAGCCCCAGCGATTGGTAATGCGATGTACATGCACATCGACACTGATTCTGGCCTGTCCACACGCAATGCCCAATGTCAGGTTGGCACACTTGGGACCAACCCCCTGAAAAGAGGTCAACACCGCAAAATCACAGGGCAACTCGCCAGCATATTCACGCAAGATGCGCTGGGCAATCGCTAGCATCTGGGGCGCTTTGGCTTCGTGAAAGGTGCTTTGGCTGATCGCACGATCAATTTCGGCTGGGGTCAATTGTGCCAGGTCTGCCGGCGTGCGCGCCATGGTGAAGAGCTGTTTGGCACAAGGCAAGGTTACCTCGTCTTTGGTGCGGATCGAGATAATACACGCCATCAACTGTTCAAAGGCCGAGCCGAACCCTTCCGCGGCCAGTTGAAAGAGCGCAGCCGGTGCAAATGGGCGCACCGCCGCGCCAATCGCGGCCAATGCTACATGAATGTCGAAAGGTTGTTTTGAAGATTGTTTTACATCTGCCTTGCCCATGGCCTCGCCTTTCTTGCGGTGGCTGCTCAGAACGTCATCGTCATCCATAGTATATCTGCATCACGAAAGCAACTTATGCAAGGTTGACAACAAAATTCGCTTTTTGGATAGACCATACCCGTGTTACTGGCCCCCATTTCGCTCTATCTGCCTTATGCTTGCTCAAGTACCTGCTACTGGCTGGCTGGCAATCTGCACAATCGGACCCCGCAGACACTTTTTTCGACTTTGACAGCCAAAATACCTCTATGTTACACTAGATAGCACTTCCGAAACCGGTTTCATAAATCGCGAAATTGCCTCACCTATCAACTGCGTTGTTCGTTCGTCCTGTATCCAAATTTCTGCGCAAGAGGTTGATTTAGGAAAAACGCATGATGGCCCGCCCGACGATTGAAGATGTTGCCCGCACCGCTCAGGTCTCGAAGAGTACGGTCAGTCGTGTCTTAAATGACAGCTCGGAATATATGCGCGAGCAGACGCGGTCCCATGTGCTGGCTGTGATTCGCGACTTGGGCTATCGGCCCAGCGGGGTTGCGCGTAGTCTTACTCTCAAGCGCACCCAGACCATTGGACTTCTGGTTTCTGACATTAGCAACCCCTTCTATGCCGATGTGATCCTGGGGGTGGAAAGTATTGCGCTTGCCCATAACTTCGATATTTTTCTCTGCAACACCATGTATGATCCCCAGCGTGGCAGCCGTTTTGCCGATTCGCTGATCGACAAGCAGGTGGATGGCGTCCTGGTGACGACCACCAGCTTATCCGATCAATTTGTGGTTGAACTCGTCAGCAATCAAATTCCTGTGGTTGCCCTGGATTGGACGCCGCCGCCGCTGGATGAAAAAGTGGGCGTGGTAATTTCAAACTTTGAAACGGGCATTGCCGAAGCCGCCAATCATCTGGTGGATCTCGGCCATCAACGCTTTGCCCATATTGGCGGCCCACCCCATATTCGCACGTCGCGCCGCAAACGCGAGGCGTTTTTGGGCGCACTGCGGGCGCATGGGATCGAACCTGCAAACGTGGTGGTGATCGATGGCAACATGAGTTTTGCCAGTGGCAAAGCCGCGCTGATCGAGCTGCTGGCATTGGCTAAACCCCCTACGGCCATCTTTGCCGCCGACGATTTAACCGCAATTGGCGTGATTGGCGAGGCCCGTACACGCGGTTTGCAAGTGCCGCGCGATCTATCTGTGATCGGCTTTGGTGATGTGCCCTTTGCGGCACAAGTGATGCCCCCCTTAACAACGATTGCTCTCCCCCGGCACGAGATCGGTCGCATCATGATGACAATGCTGCTTGACTTGTTGCACAATTCTGTAAATCTCCCAAACACGATAACGCCTATGCAACAAGTGGAAACGCAACTTTTCATCCGCGAATCCACTGCGCCGGTGAAAAAGGCACACTAACCGTGCGGTCATTGCGCCAGTTGTTACAAGCGTTAGGCGCTGGCGATTCTCACCGGGTTTCTAGTCTGTGGTCTGAAGCAACCTCCCGTGATTGGTCAATAACTGCCAATCATCAACGTATATCGTTCAACTGCCATGTGACGACTATTTGACCGACTATTCGACTGACTATTCGACAAGGAGAAGTATCATGCACAACCGATTGTCCCGCCGTGAATTTTTGAAAGTGGCCGCCCTAACCAGTGGTGTTGTGGCGTTGGCTGCCTGTACACCGACCGTGCCCGGCGCGACCAGCACAGAAGGTGGTACCGCCAGCACTGCCCCCGTTGAGCTACAGTGGTGGTCCTTTCCTTTGGGCTTACCCGCCGATGCGTATCCTCACGGCAAATGGGAACAAGAGATGGTCGATGCCTATCAGGCGGAGAATCCTGGCGTAACGATTGCCTACCAGGCCATGGGCTGGGACGCACTGACCAAGATGGCAACGTCGATTACCGCGGGCAACCCGCCGAATTTAATTCTGCGCGGTGGGGTTGACCAAATTTTGTATGCTGTTGAATCTGATGTGGCGCTGGAAGTCGAGTTGCCCGAAGAATTTAAGGAAGATCTGCCCGCGGGCTGGTATGAGGGCATGGTATACGAGGGCAAAAATTATATGGTGCCCTTCTACACCCTGGCTTCGGGGATGATCCTCAATACGACGATTGCCGAGGAAGCAGGTGCCACTGATCTGCTGCCCCAGGGGCCCGCCCGCACCTGGAACTTTGAGCAATATCTGGAGCTGATGAAAGCCTGTACCTTTACCCGTGAAGATGGCTCTGAAGTCTGGGGCGCGGTCATTGCCACCCAACAGACAAATCCCTTCTTCTACTGGCCCGAACAGGTGCTGAGCTGGAACTGGGGTACCGACACCGTGAAAAATGAGAATGGCCAGTGGAGTTGTCTGTTGAGCGAAGAAAAAGGTTTGGCTTGGCTGCAATGGATGCAGGATCTCTATACGGTCCACGGCGTGATTCCCAATCCATCCGGCCTGAGCGCGGCCCGTTGGGAATATTGGAATCAGAAATCCTTGCTGGGCGGCATTGGCCCGGATCTGGGCTGGTCCAAGCGCCCTAACATGACAGTGAATCCAGAAACCTTGGTCGTCAGCGATAGCGAACACGGCTTTGATTGGATCTATGTCATGCCGCCCACCAATCCCGATGTCGCCTCGGCTTCGGTCTGGGGTGGCCCGCTGTTGGATGTCAATACCATGCTCTTCAAAACCGCTGATGCCGCCCAATCTCAGCCCACAATTGATTTTGCGCTCTGGTTGTCGAATCCGGAACACCAGAAGTGGCTCTCCCAATATCTGCTCCCGGCGCGCCTGTCAGCACTAGCAGGTGTCGAGGATCCGATGTTGGCCTGGCACCTGGAGAATTACATCCCCAGAGGTCGCCAGCGCATGGAAGCCAACGGTGGCCGTGCCCGTGAAGTTGTCGAGCAACTTGAGCTGGTACTACAAAAACTCTACCTGCCCACTGCCCCTGCCGAAGCGGTACAGGATTTCTGTAGCACTGTCTCTTCCTTAGAATGGATGGGCACGAGCTAGTCGCACTGGCCCTGGTTAGTTTGGATTGCGTGACTGGTCACACAGGCGATGCGTTGCCTCACCTGTGTGACCCCATGATTGGAGATGGGTATTTCCTATGAATGCCACGAATCAGGTCAATAATCAGACGCTGCGTGCGCCCAGTAGACGGCTCGCGGGTAAGATGACCTATGCTACGGTGGAAAAGCTCTGGGGCTTTCTCTTGATCGCCCCCTTTATGATCTTTTTTACCATTTTCGTGCTGGTGCCCTATGGCATGGTGATCTGGCTCAGTTTTGTGGATTGGCATCCGCGCGGCGTCACCGAATATGTGGGTCTGCAGAATTACATTGACGTGGTCAGTACAACTGTGGCGCGCAAGGCCATGTTCAACTCCTTCTACTTTGCCTTGATGGTGGTGCCACTCTCGACAGTTCTGTCGCTGTTGACCGCCGTGTTAATCATTTCGTTGCGCAGTCGTGGCTTGCGTAGCTTCTTTCAGGCCACCTTCTATCTGCCCGGCGTGATCTCTGGCCTCTCTGTCGCGATTATCTGGCGCTTTGTCTTTGATTACCATGTCGGCATTCTCAATTTCTTTTTGTCGGTGCTGGGCGTAGAGGCGATCAACTGGTTGGGGGATGTCTATACGGCGTTGCCCTCGTTGGCAGGCATGGCAATTCTTTCGGGCAATGGCGTGGCGATTATTATCTTCTGTGCCGCACTCTTAAGCGTGCCCGCCGATCTCTATAACGCGGCGGCAGTTGATGGAGCAAATTTCTGGCGTCAACAATGGTCGATCACCCTCCCGCTGATTACGCCGGCGTTGCTCTATGTGATCGTCGTTTCGACGTTGGGTGCTTTGCAGGTCTTTGTGCCCGTCTTTGTGTTAACGCGCGGCGGCCCGGTCCACAGCACAATGACCGTTGGCTATTACATTTATAACCAGCTGATCTTCTATGCCAACACCGGAACCGCCGCGGCTGCCGGCTTGTTGCTGCTCATTATCACCATTGGGTTGACTGTCTTCCAATTCCGCCGTTTTTCGCAGGTAGTTGAATTTTAATGCGGCTGCCGCAGACGTTCCGGCGCTTTGATGAGGATTTTTATGGTAACTGAAGCAAGAACTATGCAAAATAGGAGAGATCCTATACCCACTCGGCTACTGGCCAGCCTTTTTCCCGAAGGCAGTGCCAGCGTATGGCGCTATCTCGCCCTGATCATCGTGATCTTGCTGGCCGCACTCTCGTTATTTCCCTTCTATTGGGCCCTGATCACCAGCCTAAAGCCCCCCGCCGATGTGGCAACGGTGCCGCCATCACTGGTCTTAACGCGCCCGTCTATCACCAACTATATCGACTTGATCCGCGGCACCGGCGTAGCGAATGCGCCAGTCGTACGCTGGTTTTTGAATAGTGTGATCACCAGTATTGCCTCGACCGTTGGCGTTGTCCTGTTGGCATCATTGGCTGGCTATAGCTTTGCCCGCAAACAGTTTCCCTTTCGCGATCAGATCTTCTGGCTGATCGTCACCACGATTCTGGTGCCGGGCTGGTCAACCATTATCGCGACCTATGTCTTGACCCTCAATCTGGGCATGCATGACACCTTTTGGGCGTTGATCCTGCCCGGTTTGGCATCCCCCTTTGCTGTCTTTCTCTTCCGCCAATTTGCCGTAACCCTGCCCGAGGAGCTTTTCCAAGCGGCCAAGATCGACGGTGCAGGCGAGTTGCAACTCTGGTGGCGGATCACGCTGCCCCTGTCGCGCCCCGTGATTGCTACCCTGGCGATTTTTACCTTTGTCGCGCATTGGAACGATTTTCTCTGGCCGCTGCTGGTGCTCAACAAGCAAAATCTGTATACGCTGCCGGTGGGCGTATCGGTAATTATGTATCAGATCCAGGGCGCTGGCCCCTCCTATGGCATTGGCATGGCCGCCGCGATCCTCATGTCGGTGTTGCCGATTATCGCCTTCCTGATTATGCAAAAACAGATGATCGAAGGCATTACCATCGGATCTCTGAAGGGCTAGCCGACTGTCCGCGTCGTTATTTACTTTTTCTATGCTTGACTGCTTACAAAGGAAGAACCCATGAACTACGATCAGCTCCAGAAACCGGAGCTTGCCTATCAATACGAATTTGGCCTAGATGAACTCGATGCCGCCCAAAGTTGTGTCGAGGCCCACGGCTTTGCGGTGATCAAGAAAATGTTGCCGCTGGATATGGTTGAAGAATTGAAAGCCTCGGTGATCGAGGTGACCAATCCGGCGGGTGATTTGGGCCCCGGCCAAAGCCGCACCCATACCTCGTTTATTGAATACTCGCCGGCGCTGTGGAAGCTGTTCGACTATGAACCGTTTATGCGCGCCCAGAAAGTTTTCTGCCAGGCGGATGAACTTACGATCAACCGCACTGCCGCGATTATTCGCAATCCTGGCTCGGCGGCGCTGGTGTGGCATTCGGACTGGCGTGGCTTTTCCCAAGAGCCACCCAAAGCGGCCAATGATGTGTTGAATCGCGGCCCTTGGCCCTCTGGCCTCTGGTTCTATCTCACCGGTTCCTATCCCAAACATGGCGGGCTCGCCGTGATCGAAGATTCGCATGTGCCGAACTGGCCCGGTCCCGAAGGCTTTGAACTGACGGCTGATCAATCTTCTTTCTACCCCAAAGGCGGCGAACCCAAAGGCTACAATGGCTTCGAGATTCCGGGTCTGGTGCCGCTCTTTACGGATCCGGGCGACGAGATTGTCTTTGCCGCCCGCACCTATCACTCGGCCTTTCCCAACCAGACCGACGAGGTACGCCTCTCGTGTGGCATCGGCTTGCGCCCGCGTGCCATGCGGATTGCGGCACCCTGGCCGCTATCCGACACTGCCCAAGCCTTTATCAAAGCCCAGTCGCCCCAGGTGCAGCCCATCGTCCAAGAGTACGTGGGTATCGATCCCAGTTGGCGCACAACCGGCATGATGTAAGGGGTTGCGCAGATAGAAACAGAACTTACGCACTGGCCAGAGCTTTAGGGTCTGGTAGACCCTAAAGCTCTCTGATGGCGCAATCAATTTGCGTAAGTCCTAGGAAAGAAGAAGAGCATGCAAATCGGAACTGCTTGGGAAGAAATTACACCAGATCGACCGTTGCCACTGCTGGGTCAGATGCATGTGCGCGTGGGCCAATACAAACGCGATCCCTTGACGGTGAATGCGGTGGTGTTTGATGATCAGCATGCGCGGGTAGCGATCATTTCGGTGGATGTCTGTGTCATCCCCGGCGACTTGGCGCGTGCCATGCAGCAAGCGTGCGCGGCCGCTGCGGACATCCAAGCCGATGCTGTGATCATTGCCGCCACGCATACCCATGTTGCGCCCTGCACCACAGATCAATTGATCGGTGAGGCCGACCCCGCCTTTCTGGCACGACTGGTCGAAGCCGCCGCGCAGAGTGTCGCCCGCGCAATTGCCGATCTGGAAGCGTGCGATCTCTTTGCCGGGACTGGGTATGTAGACCAGATGGGCTGGAATCGGCGCGGGATGCGGCGCGACGGCAGTTGTCACATGTATTGGGGCAGCTGGCAACCAGACTTTGTCGGCATCGAAGGCCCGCGCGATGGCGACGTGGGCGTGGTCTATGCGCGCAAGCCCGATGGCCGGGTCAAGGTGGTGATTCCCTCCTTTGCTACCCATCCCAATTGTATTGAAAACGAAAGCGTTTACAGCGCCGATCTGCCGGGCGAAGTGCGACGTGTTCTGCGTGCTGCCCTGGGGGAAGCTGTGGGGGTCGTTTATCTGACAGGTGCCGCAGCCAATACTGCGCCTTCGATCATGGAGAATAACCCAGAAAATCGCCAACCCTGGCGCGGCGAACAAGGCTTGATCCGCTCGGGTGCCTATCTGGGCGGTGAAATTCTCAAAGTGATTGCGGCGCAAGTCGATGCCATGCCTGCGCCGGTGTTGCAGCACACACAAGCCCATGTACCCATTGCCATGCGCGAATGGGATGCCCGGGCTGATCTCGCAAATTTCAAGGGTGGGATGCTCGATTTCTTCGAGGACAGCCGGGCTGATTGGCCACGTCTGCTGCGCGAGGAGAATCCTGTTGAGACACGTCTGCATGTTGTGCGCCTGGGCGATGCTGCGATCTGCTTCAACCCAGCCGAACTCTATGTGGAATTTGGCTTGGCGCTGAAGCAACGATCCCCGGCCCGCGTGACGCTTGTCGCCGAGCTGGCCGATGGCTATATTGGCTATGTGCCCACCCCAGAAGCGATTCGTCACGGTGGCTATAGTGCACTGTCGGCCAGCCATACCCGGCTGGTGCCCGAAGGCGGCTGGATCATGGTCGAGACGACGCAACAATTGTTAGCAGAAGCATTCGAGTAGCAAGTGGCAAGTGGCAGGTAGTAGTTCGCCTGTTATCTGTTACTTGTCTATAGCCAATAGGAAAAATTTATGCCTTATGTAGAAAAACTTGCCCTGTTCGGTGGCGAGCCTGAAATTCCTGCCGGCACGATCAAAGCATGGCCGTTGATCACGGAAGTGGACGAAGCGTATGTGCTGGCCTCGCTGCGTGGGGCCAACCATGCCTTTGGTCCCAACTGTGTGGCCTTTGAAAAAGAGTTTGCCGAGTGGAACGGCAACGCCTATGCCATCACCACCAATAGCGGCACAGCGGCGTTGCACATGTGTGTCGCCGCGTGTGATTGCAGCGAGGGTGACGAGATCATTGTGACGGCCTATTCGTGGTCTTCTTCGGCGACCTGCATTCTGCATCACAACTGTATTCCCGTCTTTGTCGACATTGACTGGGAAACCATGAACATTGATGTCAATAAGATCGCCGCGGCGATTACGCCCAAGACCAAGGCGATTATTGTGGTGCATTTGCATGGGTTGGCCGTGGACATGGACAAGGTGATGGCCATTGCCAACCAACATGGGTTGAAGGTGATCGAAGATGCGTGTCAGGCCCACGGTGCCAAGTTCAATGGCAAAAAAGTGGGGACCCTGGGGCATTGTGGTGCCTTTAGCTTCAACCAAAACAAGAATCTCTGTTCGGGCGAAGGGGGCATGTTTGTCACCGACGACGAGGAGATCATGCGCAAGGCGCGCATGTTATGGTCCTTTGGCGAAACCCGCACCCCGTCTGAGTCGCGCGACTATCATGCCTATGCGCTAGGCTGGATGTATCGCAACAATGATCTGACTGCCGCCTTTGGCCGCGCCCAACTGACGCGCCTGGATATGTATTTGGATTGGCAAAAACGCAATGTCCAGATGCTGGCCGCGCAATTACAGGGTGTGCCCAACCTGATCCTGCCCGTGGAACCAGCCGGCCATGAACATAATTGGTACAACTACGTGCTGCGTTTTGATATGGAGGCATTGGGCCATGCCCAGGATGCCAATGCCTTTCGCGACAAAATTGTGCAGGCCATGCGCGCCGAAGGGGTAGAGGCTGGGGTCTGGCAGCGCTTTATCCTGCCCACGATGACCGTCTTCCAAGCCAAGAATGCCTATGGCTACGGCGCACCGTGGAGCAGCCCTCATGCCCAGCCCGTAGATTATTCACCGGAACAGTATCCCGTTGGGCAGAAACATTGTGACACCCATGCCTGCCTGGTGATGATGGTGCGCTACCCGAATGGCCCAGAAATTATGGAAATGACCGCCGCCGCCATCTGGAAAGTAATGGAGAATATTGATCAACTGGCGTAGGGATCATTGGCGAGAGTTTACTGACGTTGTGATCTAGCTGATCCTTTGCGTTTTGGAGAGCGCTTCTGCGGAATGCGCTCTTTTTTATGCAAGCGCAACTGGGCTAGTACAGAGCGGCCTAAGTAAGACAGTGAATCAGTAGGACAGTAGAACAGTGTTTGTACTGTCTCACTGTCCTACTGATTCACTACTGATTCACCGGAGAATAGTATGGTTATTTCCGCC
>Ga0105049_10006534_pt1 | contig 13572 bp, 15 predicted proteins | sample MAT06_FD_78087 | JGI IMG/M metagenome (GOLD analysis project Ga0105049, IMG submission 78087) | Freshwater microbial communities from Lake Fryxell liftoff mats and glacier meltwater in Antarctica - MAT-06 | ecosystem: Environmental > Aquatic > Freshwater > Ice > Liftoff microbial mat | place...
CACCGGCGCCCTGCAGGAGCTGTGGGTGGCGACCCGCGCCAGCCTCCGTCTCGTGCTCGACCACGTGACGCTGGCCGACGTGGCCAGCGGCGTGCTTCCCCCGGACATCGCCGCGCTCACCGAGAGCCCCGACGCGTGGGAGCCGCGGTAGGGATCCGACCGGTCGTGGACGAGCCCGGATCGGCTACCAGCCCCGATCGACCCACTCCTGGAAGTGGGGGCGCTCGGTGGCGATGGTGGTGTCGAGGCCGTGGCCCGGCATGACGATCGTGTCGGGCGGGAGGGTGAAGAGCTTGTCGTCGATCGACCGCATGATGAGGTCGAAGTCGCCGAGGTCGGACTTGGTGTTGCCGGGCCCGCCGGGGAACAGGGTGTCCCCGCTGAACAGCACCGGCGAACCCTCGAGGCGGAACGACATCGAACCGGGCGTGTGACCCGGGTTGAGGATGGTGTGCAGGCGGAGCCGACCGACCTCGATCACCGATTCGTCCTCGAGGATCGAGTCGTAGGAGGGGAGCATCCCGGCGTCGGCGGCGGTGATGCCGACGTCGTAGCCGGCGTCGCGGATCTGCGGCACCGCCTGGATGTGGTCCCAGTGGCCGTGGGTCTCGATCACCCGGCGCACGCCGAGTCCGGTGCACAGCTCGAGCAGCAGCTCGTGCTCGTTGGCGGCGTCGATCAGGACCGCGTCGCCCGTCTGCTTGCAGCGCAGGACGAACACGTTGTTCTCGAACGGCCCGACCACGACCTTGTGGATCTCGGCCTGTTCGTCTTCGAAGTGGAGCTCAGCCATGACCTGCATTGTCGCCGCGACGAGCGTCGATCGCACCGATTCGGGGTCGACGGCGACCCCGGAGCACGCCGCCCGGGTGCGGCTGGACCCTCGATCCGTGATTTCAGGTTCGTGCCTGAAATTCTCCCCGTCCCTTTGGAACCTGACCGCGCGGTCTAGTAGACAGAGAGGACCAGAACCTCGGCAGCAGGCCGGGAAATCGCACCACACCGGACCACTGCTGGCCGGTAGTACCCACAGGGGGACTTGGAACCGTGAACTTTGCGTTCAGCGAAGAGCAAGAGGAGCTCCGCAACATCGTCCGCCAGTTCCTCGAGGCCAAGTCGCCCGAGACGGCGGTCCGTGAGCAGATGGAGACCGAGCAGGGCTACGACCCCGTCGTGTGGACCCAGATGGCCGAGCAGCTCGGCCTGCAGAGCCTCATCATCCCCGAGGAGTACGGCGGCCAGGGCTTCGGCTACGTCGAGCTCGTCGTGGTGCTCGAGGAGATGGGCCGCTCCCTCGTGTGCGTCCCCTACTTCTCGTCGGTGGTCCTCGCCGCCAACACCCTGATCCACTCGGGCGACGACGCCGCCAAGGCCGCGATCCTCCCCGGCATCGCCTCGGGCGAGACCATCGCCACCGTCGCCTTCACCGAGCCCAACGGCAAGTGGGACTCCTCGGGCATCGAGGCCACCGCCACCAAGTCGGGCGACGCCTGGAAGATCAACGGCACCAAGATGTACGTGATCGACGGGCACACCGCGAACACCGTCCTCGTGGCCGCCCGCACCGACGCCGGCGTGAGCATCTTCTCGGTCGCCGGCGACGCCGCCGGGCTCACCCGCACGTCGCTGTCCACCATGGACCAGACCCGCAAGCAGGCCAAGCTCGAGTTCGCCGACGTCGAGGGCACCCTCGTGGGCACCGACGGCGCCGGCTGGGACCTCCTGTCCACCGTCCTCGACCTCGCCGCGGTGGCGCTGGCCGCCGAGCAGGTCGGCGGCGCCCAGATGTGCCTCGACATGTCCGTCGAGTACGCCAAGGTGCGCGTGCAGTTCGGTCGCCCGATCGGTTCGTTCCAGGCCATCAAGCACAAGTGCGCCGACATGCTGCTCGAGGTCGAGTCGGCCAAGTCGGCCGCGTACTACGCCGGCTGGTGCGCCTCGGAGATGAACGACGAGCTCCCCGCCGTGGCCAGCCTGGCCAAGGCCTACTGCTCGGACGCCTACTTCCACGCCGCCGCGGAGAACATCCAGATCCACGGTGGCATCGGCTTCACCTGGGAGCACCCGGCGCACCTGTACTTCAAGCGGGCCAAGAGCTCCGAGCTGCTGTTCGGTGACCCGACCTACCACCGTGAGCTGCTCGCGCAGCGCATCGGCATCTGATCGTTCGCCGGTTCCGGCCGGCACCACGAGCTCCACGAGGCGGACCTCCGGGTCCGCCTCGTGCGTTTTCGGCCCCCGCCGTCGGTGCTCGTAGGCTGCGGTGGTGACCATCTTCTTCGCGGTGCTGTCGACCCTGGCGGTGGCGGCCATCGCACTGGTCATCGTGGGCCGGGTCACCGCCAAGCTCGCCCAGGCGCCCCCGCCGTCGCTGTTCGACCTCGAGGAAGCCGTGACCTTCATCGGCGACGAGCTGCCCCACGAGGCCGCCGCGCAGCTCAGCTACGACGACGTCCGGGCCCTCGTCACCCTCCACGTCGACTACCTGGAGTCCCGGGGCGTCGCCGCCGACCTCGGCGAGGTGGTCGAGGCCACCCGGGCGGGGTCGGGTCCGCTCGTCGCGGAGGACGACGAGGGCGTCGCCTACGTGATCGGCAAGGCAGCCGAGATCGACCTCGACGTCACCGACGTCCAGGTCGTGCAGGTCCTCTCCGCCGAGATGGCCTACCTCCAGGCCATCGGCGCGCTCGGCACCGAGGTCGACCCGCCCCGCGATCTCTGAACGTCGCCCCAGCGCCTGGCGGTCGGCGGCTGGCGGTCGGCGCCGGGCGGCGCGCCACCGGGGGCCGACGCGCCCCGGGACGGTGCTCGGCCAGAGCCCCGGGCGACCGAAAATAGGGGGTGTCGATCGGCCTCCTCGGTGGCTACGGTGTCAGGACCGAAGAAAGGAGGTGGTCCAACTGAAGAGTCACAGTTCTCTTGGGACCTCGGAGGTGGCTGGCCGCTAGTCGGCGAGCTGGACTGATTGGCACAACCTGCCAGCACCCGCGGTGAAGCGGTCGGGAGCTCGTCCCGCCTGACACGTACAAGCGTGGATCCGTGCCATCCAGTGGTTTCGTCGAGGGAGGCGGCTCCGGCCGCCTCCCTCGGCGCGTGGATGCCTCGGCCGTCGGTGATCGTTGCCCGCACCGGCCGCGCCGGACACGGGTCGGCTTTCGGTCTGCAGGTGGCGGCGCCGTAAGGTGGGCGAGACGTGCGCCTTCGCCACAGGGAGAGTCGAGAGATGGAACGCCCGGTCAAGTTCGAGCACAACCGCTGGGTCGGCGATCGCCGCAACCAGGTCGTGTACGACGTCGACAACATCATCGAGCCCTCGATCATCGAGGAACTGATGGAGGCCACCGACGTCCCCTGGACCCACGGCGTGCCCTTCACCTGCTTCGGGCCCGACACCCTGGCCGAGGCCCGCAACCGCGGGTACAAGCCGTACAGGGGCAACGGCAGCGGCAGCCCCGACATCGACGTCGACTCGCTCGACTGACCGGGGCGGCCCATGGAGAAGCTGTTCACGTCGTCGGGCGTGGAGCTGGCCGGCCACCTGGCCAAGCCCCGCAGCGCGCCGGGCAACTGGGTGCCCGGCCTCGTGCTGTGCCACGGCTTCCCGCTCGGTCCGGGCACCGGCGCGCTGTCGGCGCGCTCGTTCCCTGAGCTCGCCGACCGCATCGCCACCGAGCTCGGATGGCAGGTGCTGGTGTTCACGTTCCGCGGCTGCGGGGAGTCCGCCGGGAACTTCTCGTTCCACGGGTGGCTCGATGATCTGCTCGCTGCGGTGTCGTTCATGCGCCAGCAACCCGACGTCGGCGACGTCTGGGTCGGGGGGTTCGGCACCGGTGGTGCGCTGGCGATCAGCGCCGCGGCGCGAGATCCCCTGATCCGTGGCGTCGCCGCGGTCTCGTCGCCGGCCGACTTCGACGACTGGGCCAACCACCCCCGGCGCCTCCTGCTCCACGCTCGCGAGGTGGGGGTCATCCACGACCCCGACTTCCCGCCGGCGTTCGACAGCTGGGCGCGCGAGGCCCGGTCGGTCCGGGCGGTCAACGATGTCGCCCACCTGGTCGGCCGCCACCTGCTCGTGATGCACGGCAGCGACGACGACGCCGTGCCCGTCTTCGACGCGCGGGTGCTGGCCGACGCGCACGGCGACGCCGACCTGCGCATCATCGACGGTGGCGGCCACCAGCTCCGCCACGATCCGCGGGCCGTCGCCGTGCTGCTCGGCTGGCTCGACCGCCAGCGCAGCCAGGCCAGCGCAGCGCGTGCCGGGGCCCCGGACGCGCCCTGATCTGCTCGATCCGTGCCAGCCGGGTCCCGTTCCGGCGCCGAACCCTCGGTTGCCGGTTCGTCGGTTGCCGGTTCGTCGGTAGCCGGGAGCCTGGGTCGTACGGATCGTGGGGTCGTCGGGAGCGTGGGGTCATCCGTAGGCGTCGGGTCGGCGCCGGTGCCCGGGGGCCGTCAGTCGGTCTTGGCCTTGCCCGCGGCGCGCTTGGCCTTCTTGAACTCGCGGACGCGGGCGAAGCCCTCGGGGGAGTCGATGTCGGCGACCGAACGGGGCACGTCGTCGGAGAAGGGGGCGGCCGCCTCCTCCCACCCCTTGGCCTTCAACCCCAGGCGCTTGGCCAGGATGGCCAGGAAGATGCGGGTCTTCTCGTCGCCGTAGCCGGGGAGCTCGCGCAGCCGGCGGTAGAGCTCGGCCCCGCTGGGCATCGGGGTCCAGATGGCGGCGGCGTCGCCGTCGTAGTGCTCGACCAGGAACTGGCACAGGGCGTGGGTGCGCGTGGCCATCGACCCCGGGTAGCGGTGCAGGGCCGGCTTGTTGCGGAAGATCTCGTTCACCTGCTCCTCGCTCATGGCCGCGACCGACGCGGCGTCGAGCGTGCCGCCGAGTCGCTCCCGCAGCGTCCACGGACCGAGGAACGCCCACTCCATCGGCACCTGCTGGTCGAGCAGCATGCCGATCAGGAGCGCCAACGGATCGGCGACGAGCAAGTCGTTCGCCTCGGGGTTGGCGGTGACGGGGATGGCGGGGGCGGGCTTCGACCGGGTGGGCATGGCGACAGGCTACGCGGCCGGAGACGGTGCCGACTGGCCCTGAGCGCCCTCGACGGCGGCCAACCGAAGTCGCGCCGGATCGGCGCGAGCTGACCCGTCTCGATTCAGATGCGGCGCCCGTCGTGCACCACAGCCCCCCAGTTCCCGAGCGCAGCCTGGCACCACGTCCGGACCCGCAAGGCGCCGCGCTCGCCGACGTCGGGACAGTGCTCCTCAGGCGCCGCTCCGGAGGGCTTCGACGGGTTCGAGGTGGGCGGCTCGTAGGGCGGGGTAGGCGCCGGCGAAAAGTCCCGTGAGTGCCCCGATGATGGGTGCCGCGAGGGGGACGAGGGGGTCGAGGACCGGGGTCCAGGTGTTGTGGACGGCGACGGTGACGATCACGAGGGTGCCGAGGCAGGCGCCTATGACACCGCCGGCGAGACCGATGCTGGTGGTCTCGAGCAGGAACTGTTGGGCGATGTGGCGCCGTGAAGCGCCGAGCGCTCGTCGCAGTCCGATCTCTCCGGTGCGTTCGATCACCGCGACGAGGGTGACGTTGGCGATGCCGATGCCGCCGACGATGAGCGACACGGCGCCGAGCACGAGGAAGAGGAGGTCGAGGTCGCTTTGGACGCCCTCGCGCACTCGTCGTGGCTCCGGTGGGAAGGCGACCTTCAGGACGTTCGGGTCATCGGGTCGCAGGGCCGACCGGGCCTGTCCGGCGATGAGGGTGGTGGCGCCGATGGAGGTCTCGACCGCGATCCGCTCGGGGCTGGCGAGTGCGTAGCGTTGTCTGGCGGTGCCTTCGGGGAGGATGACCGCGCCGAGGAGGTCGGGCTGACGGGCGGCTGCGGACAGGATGCCGATGACGTGGTAGCGGGTGTCGCCGATCTGGATGGCTGGCTGGTGGTCGAGGGTCGAGATGCCGAGCTTGGTCGCGGCGTTCGGTCCGAGCACAACGACTCGGTCTGCTCGTTGGGAGTTGCCTTCGTCGAGGTACCGACCGGTAGCGAGCTCGGCGCGGGCGGCGATGAACAGGCCGGGTGAGGTGGCGACCACGGTGAGCTTGAACGCGGTGCGGTTCTGGGGGTCGTTGACCGCCGACGCGGTGACGAGGTCGTCGCCGGGGTTCAGCGTGCTGAGGTTGCCGGCGGCGACGACCCCGTTGAGGCGCTCGAGGCGTGCGGGTGCATCCCAGGGCAGGGCGCCCACCGGCGCCGGTTGGCCGGGTGGGTTCTTGGTCGACACCACCACCTCGGTGGCGGCGAGCTCGTCGAACCGGCCGGCGATCTGGTTGCTGGCGGTGCGTGAGAGTCCAAGGGTGGCGACGAGTGCGGCCAGGCCGACGACGGTGCCGATCACCGTGAGCGCGAGGCGCCCGGGGCGGGCGAAGAGCCCGGCGACGGCCTCGTCGCCGAGGTCGCGCAGCGACATCCCCGATGGCGCGATCAGCCGGTCGCGATCCGATTCCCGCAAAGGTCCCGCCTCAGGGTGGAGGGCGTTCATGATGTTTCGGTGAGGTGTCCGTCGACGATTCGGGCGCGGCGGTGGGCTCGCTCGGCCACGTCGTGCTCGTGGGTGATCATGATGATGCTCGTGCCGTGGTCGTTGAGGTCGGCCAGCAGGTCCAGGATCGTGTGGGTGGTCGTGGAGTCGAGGTTTCCGGTGGGTTCGTCGCAGAGCAGCAGATCGGGTGAGCCCATGAGGGCCCGGGCGATGGCGACTCGTTGACGCTCGCCGCCCGACAGGGTCGGCGCCAGGAACTCGGCCCGGTGCGCGAGGCCCACCTTGTCGAGGGCGTCGCCAGCGCGGGCGCGGCGGTGGCGCGGGGAGGCCCGGCGGTAGACGTCGGCGAGCATGACGTTCTCGATGACCGATCGGTGCGGGAGGAGGTGGAACGCCTGGAACACGAACCCGATGCCCCGAGCGCGCAGACCCGCCCGTTGCCGGTCGTTCAGGGCGGCGACATCGATGTCGCGGAACCGGTACCGGCCACTCGTGGGCAGGTCCAGGCAGCCCACGATGTTGAGCAAGGTCGATTTCCCCGAACCGGACGGGCCGACGATGGCCAGCCAATCGCGGTCGCCGACTTCGAGGTGGATGTCGACGAGGGCGTCCACACCGAGCCCGGTCCCGTAGCGCCGTCCGATGCCCTCGAGGGCGATGACGGGACTTGTGCCGCGGTCAACCATTTCCCGAGCCTGCCTTCGCTGGCCCGGTCGTCGACGGGTCCGTCGATGGGGACGAGGTTGCCGACGAGTCGCTTGCTGGGTCTCCGCCGGTCGAGCCGACGACGACGAGGTCACCAGCTTTCAGGTCCCCACTGACCGGGGTGACCTCGACGTAGCCGTTGGCCGACAGGCCGGGCTCGACGACGACGACGGTGGTTGTGCCCTCGTTGGCGTCGCGCTCCACGTGTGAGGAGCCGTCACCTCCGAGCCACACCGCGGCCACCGGTACCACGAGGACCTCGGCGGTGGTCGCGGTGACGGGCACGATGATGCGGACCGACGAGCCCACGAGGTTCGGCGGGGCGTCGTCCACGGTGACCTCGAACCAGAGGTGGAACCCGTCTGCACCGTTGGTGCCCGGAGCGGTGGCGATCTGGCTGATCGTGCCCGTGGCTTCGATTCCCAGGTCAGGTTCGTCGATGCGCACGGTCATGCCGGTCGAGACCAGTCGGGCGTCGGCGAGCACCAGCGACCCGTCGACCGCGGCGATCGAGTCGGTGACGGTGAGGGCGGGACCTGCCAGCGGCTCGCCCGCTTTGAGCTGGTACTCGCTGACTCGTACCGTGGCGCTTCGGGCGAAGACGACCTCGTCCGCCGGCACCTGGACCCCGGCGCGTTGGCGGGCCAGGCCCACCTCGGTCACCGCCGCGTTGGTGGCCGCGCCACGATCGCCAGCGGCCTCTTCGGCCGAGACCACCTTCGTCGAGGCGGCTTGCGCGGCCGCCCCAGTTGCGATCACGGTGTTGTCGGCCTTCGTCGCGTTCGCATCAGCTTCGGCGACCGTCAGGTCGCCGTTGCGGAGGGCGGCGTCGAGGGTGGCGATCGCGACGTCCCGCTCGGTGCGCGCCGTCGCGATCTCGGAGCTCCGCGCGGGTTGTCCCGGCGGCGAGAGGAGCTCGTTGAGGGTGGTGGTCCTCGCGGCGAGGTCGGCGCGAGCGGCCTGGATCGCCGCGTCGGCGTCGGCGCGTGCAGCGTCCACGGCGAGGTGCGCGGGGGGAGCGGCGCGACGGGCGTCATCGAGCGCCAACTGCGCGGCGACGAGCTCGGCCCGTGCCGTCGCGACGCTGTCTCGCGACGCCGTCTGTTCCACCCGGGCGGCCGTGAGGTCGGCTTCTCGGGACCGGATCGTGGCCAGCTGTTCGTCCGTCGCTCGGAACGGGGTGAAGCCTGCGGTTTCGTACCAATTCGCCACGCCGGCCTCGGTGCCGGCGTCGTACGCCCCGTCGACCGGCCCCGGGTCGAATCCGAGGCGCACGAGCGCGTCTTCGAGCTGGCGGACGTCTTCGCCGACGAGCCCGGGTCCGAGGTCGCGCATCCCGAGGCGGTCGCCGGCGAGGAGGAAGAGAGGTCGGCCGGTCGCGGTGAGGGTCGGGCTGCCTTCGTGGAGCTCCGTGCCACCGGCGAGGACGCTCGTCACGATCGCCGGCGTCGCCTTCAGGGCACTCGTGGCCACCGACAGCTGCTGGGGCGAACCGAACCGCCCCGTGCCCCTGGTGACGACATCGCTCGAGAGCGCCCGATGCTCCACCGGGACCACGATCCGTGACGGCTCCGGTGCCGCGGTGCGCGCCGCCACCTCGGCGGGGGAAAGGACCCGTGACGCCGCCGCCCATCCTGCGGCGGCTGACGAGACGATGACGATGACGATGACGAGGGCGATCCGGCGGCGACTCACCCTCGGCATGGTCGACACGCGCCCTGAACCGCACCTGAATCGTCGCCCCCGATGTTCAGCGAGGAGTCAGCCAACCGGTCCGACGATGCCTGGAGCCCTCCCGGCGCGGGAGGCCGTCCTCAGGAGGATCGGTGCAACGACACGACGTAGGGAACCGACCGCAGCAACAACGGCGAGAGCGGGTTCGACGGGCAGGCCTGGTGGCGGTTGCGGGCCTGGCGGTTGCCTTGGCCACGTCGGCGTGTGGCAGCACGTCCGACCCAGTTGGTGGCGCCCCTGGGAGCGTCGACGCCTCCGGAGCGAGTCCGACTGGCCCACACGAGTTCGGCATGAGCCTCGCGGAGTTGACGGTGCGCATCGACGTGGTCGAAGCGAGCATCGGCCGGTGCATGGCCGATGCCGGCTTCGAGTACGTGCCCGTCGACGCCGAACGGGTGACCGAGGCGATGGCCGCGGACAAGTCGGCGCCGGGGCTCGGCGACTCCCAGTTCGTCGAGCAGTACGGGTTCGGGATCTCGACCCAGTTCGAGCCTCCGGCCCGGGACCTCGGCCTCGGTGAGCGCAACCTGCAGATCTACCGGTCCCTCGGTACCAGCGAACGATCGGCCTACGACCGAGCCCTCCTGGGCGACGATCACCAAGCAACGTTCGCCATCACCCTCGAAGGCGAGGACTTCACCCGCGCCGGCGGCTGCACCCGCGCCGCGGTCGAGACCACGTTCACCGCCGACGAGCTGAGCGGCGACTACCTCAACCCCGGCGATGTCGCGCTTGAACAAGACCCGCGCATGGTCGCTGCGATCGCATCATGGTCGGGCTGCGTCGCGGACGGCGGATTCGACTACGCCCGCCCCGTCGACATCGAGGACGACCTCCGGCAGCGACTCGCCGTGATCTCCGAGGGACTCGACCCGCCGGCCCTGACCGGTCCGGCCGCCGCCAAGCTCACCGAGCTCCAAGGCGAAGAGCTCGCCCTCGCCAAGCTCTCGACCACGTGCGAGGAAGATCTGATCGCGCCGGTCATCGACGAGATCGAGACCGAGATCTACGGGGCACCTCAGAACTGACCGATCGCGCCCGTTGGTCGGCGCGCCGGTCTCGCGATCAGTCGACCGGTAGGTGGACCACGAAGCGGGCGCCAGGCTCGAACATCGGGTCGATGCTGATCGTGCCACCGTGACGGGTGATCACCTCGCGGGCGATGGCCAGACCCAGACCTGATCCTCCGGCGTCGCGTGCCCGGGCATCGTCGAGACGCCGAAACCGTTCGAACACCTGGTTGTGGCGGTCCGCAGGTATCCCAGGTCCGTCATCGGAGATCGCGATGACAGCCGTCCCCGGTGCCTCGGTCACCTCGAAGCTCACCCAGGAGGCGGCATGGCGGGCAGCGTTGTCGGCGATGTTGCCGACAGCCCGACTCAACGCCCGCTCGTCGCCGCGCAGTTGGACCGCATCCACCAGTGCCGTCCGAACGTCGATCGGGCGCTCGGCGCGGATTCGTCGGGCGTGCCCCAGGACCAGGTCATCGAGGTCGACCACACGACGATCCGGTTCCCATGCGGCGTCGCTGTCGCTGCGGGCCAGGTGGAGAAGGTCCTCGACGAGATGCTGCATACCGACCGTCTCGTCGAGGACGCTGCGCTCGGTCGCGATCGGATCGCTCCGCTCCGGATGGGCAAGGTCGACCTCGAGCTCCGTTCGCATCCGGGTGAGCGGGCTGCGGAGCTCGTGGGAGGCATCTGCGAGGAACTGCCGCTGACGATCGACCGCGTGCTCGATGCGCGCCAACATGGCGTTCATCGTGCGGGCCAAGCGGGCGACCTCATCATTCCCGTCCGGTTCGGGAACCCGCCGCGAAAGGTCACGGCCACCCATGTCCACCACCTCGCGGCGGATCTCCTCGACTGGTCGAAGCGTCCGACCCACCAGAAGCCAGACCATCAGCGCGAGCGCCAGCGCCGCCAACGGCACGATGATCGCGAGCGAGACCGACAGCACCCGGGTGCTCTCGTCCACATCATCGAGCGGAGCCGCCGCCACGATCACCGCGTCGCCCTCCGCCCCCGGTGCTCGACGCGTCAGGACACGGAAGCGGGCGTCGTCGACCGGGAGCTCGTCCACATCGCGCCACGTCGACCCGGCCTGGACCGGCACGGCGACGAGAGCCGGTCGGCCGGCCACCGACTCGGTCGCGGCGACGACGCTGCCGTCCGCAGCGAGGACCTGGACGAAGGAGTCTTCGTCGCCACGGCTCGGCAACGACGCCGGCAGCGTTCCTTCATCCAACAACGGGCTGACGGTGTCGGCTTGGAGCACCAGCGCCTCGTCGAGGTTCTCGGTCAGCACCCGCCGCTGGGACACCACGACCGCGATGCTGGCGACCGCGAGCACCACGACGACGGCAAGGGTCGCCACGACGGTGAGCCGAACCCGGATCGAACCCCGATACGTGCGCTGCGACCACCGAGAAGGCGAACCGCTCACAACACGAACCGGTAGCCAGCTCCGCGCACCGTCTCGATCGAGCACCGCTCGAAGCGCTCGTCGATCTTGCGGCGCAGCCGGCGAACGTAGACCTCCACGATGTTGGGATCACCCGAGAAGTCGAGATCCCACACCCCCGCCAGGATGTCGCGCTTGGACACCACCTGCCCCGCGCGCCGCACGAAGAAGACGAGGACGTCGAACTCGCGCGCCGTCAACTCGACCTCGACACCGGCGACGAACACGCGCCGGGTGACCGGTTCGACGCGCAGATCCCGTACCTCCATCGGAACCGGACCACCGTTCGCGGCCCGCCGCAACAGCGCCCGTACCCGCGAAACCAGGACCGTGAACGAGAACGGCTTCGTCAGGTAGTCGTCGGCGCCCGTGTCGAGCCCCTCAGCCTCGTCGAACTCCCCATCCTTCGCCGTCAGCATCAAGACCGGGGTCCAGTCCCCAGCGGCGCGCAGATCGGCACAGATCCGATAGCCGTTGCGGCCCGGGACCATGATGTCCAGGATGATGAGGTCATAGGCGCCCTCGCTCGCACGCCACCATCCATCGTCACCGTCGTGGGTCACCTCCACCCCGAAACCCTCGGCCTCCAGGCCGCGCCGCACCGCTTCAGCGATCTTCAGGTCATCCTCCACGAGCAGAAGCTTCACGTCGTCGTCCCGCTCCGGTTCTGGTCCACCACCAGTGTCGCGGTCTTCATGGTGGCTTGCGTCGCTGAACCTCACCTGAACGCCCCTCGGTTCCGAACGGATCTCGGTCAGGCGAGGTTCAGGCGGGTCGGAACACGATCGACCAACAACTACCCGTACCTACGAGAGGAACACCATGCCTTCACCCAACAAGACGATCGTCGTCGCCGCCCTTGCGCTCGGCGCCGTCGTCGTCGCCGGAACCGGGACCGCCCTCGCCGCTCGCATCGCCACCGCCCCGGCACGCGCGAACGATCCGGTCGCCTCGGCCGTCACCGACCCGACAACCCAGACCCCCGCACCGGCCGTCCCATCCTCGGGCTCCGCACCCCCCGACGAGGCCAACGAGGTCGACGTGGCCGTCACGGGAACCGAGCTCGAACGAGCGTCGGCCGTCGCCCTCGCCCACACCGGCCAGGGCCGCGTCTCCGACACCGAGGTCGGGGACGAGGACAGCTACTACGAGATCGAAGTCACCCTCGACGACGGCAGCCAGGTCGACGTGCAACTCGACAAGGCCTTCAACGTCGTCAGCGCGGCCGCCGATGTCGAGACCTCCGACGGGCCCTGAGCGCGGACGGAGCCAGGTGGTTCAGCAGACCCCGACCGTCGAGCGCGGCATCAACATCTTGGTCGTCCGTGTTGGCGTTCGTCAGTGGCGTGGTCATCGTTCAAGACGAAGGTCGACCTCTCTGATGACGAACGACCGTTCCTCGGTCTCGCGGAGCCGGCCGACGAGGTTCTCGAACTTGTCGCCGTCGGCTGGCGCGAACTCGAACCACGTCAGGAAGTCGAACTCTGCGCCGATGTCGCGGCGTTGATGCAGCCGGCGGGCCACCGCAGGGAGGTAGTCGAGCCCGATCGCGATGTGATGTGACGTCGCTTCGAGCACGGCCCGCCGTTCGTCTTGCGTCATGTCCCACCGCGCTGGCGACTTCGTTATCGGGATCAGCGCAGCGCTGGTGGCCTCCGCCCTTCCAAGTGGCTGCTGTCGATCGGCCAGAGCGGTCCGGTCGGCCCACTCGACGTACCGTTCGTTGCTCGTCACCCACCGAAGGACCCAGCCCTTCGGTGGGTGACGCGAACCGCTCCGCCGACCTCGATGTCTTGCCGGAGCGGAGTCCCTTGTCCACGTTGTCGTCGCCGTTCTATCCTTTACTCCTATGCGAGAAGTAAAGAAGCGCCGTCGAGGTGGCTCCAGGGTCAGTTCGAAGCACCAAGTCACCATTCCCATCGACGCGATGCGCGACGCCGGGGTCGAGGTCGGCGAGCGACTCGTCGCGCATGCCGACGGACCCGGCCGCGTCGTCTTCGAGCGCGAGGCCGACGTCCTCGCCGAGTTCTCCGGTGCCCTCACTGGCATTTACGAACCGAACGAGCTTGCGGGATTGCGCGACGAATGGGACTGACGGTTCTCGATGCAGGCGTCATCATCGGCTTCCTCGACGCC
>Ga0105049_10006541_pt1 | contig 13569 bp, 10 predicted proteins | sample MAT06_FD_78087 | JGI IMG/M metagenome (GOLD analysis project Ga0105049, IMG submission 78087) | Freshwater microbial communities from Lake Fryxell liftoff mats and glacier meltwater in Antarctica - MAT-06 | ecosystem: Environmental > Aquatic > Freshwater > Ice > Liftoff microbial mat | place...
CACGTTCCCCGCCCGACAGGGCCACTCTCCCCGGCACAGAGGCGACGCATGTCAGGTGATCGCGTGAAATCCGTCCCCCGTCCCGCCCCCGCCTCGCCCGCTCTGTGGCGCCGCGCCGCCGTCGCCGCGGTCGTCGGCGCCCTCCTCACCGCGACGGCGCGTCCACTGCTCGCGCAAACCGCCGGCGTGGTGGCCGGCGTCGTCATCGACGCGCGCACCCAGCGGCCGCTCGCCGCCGTGCAGCTCGGCGTCGAGGGTAGCGCGGTGGGTACGACCACCAACGAGGACGGCCAGTTCCGGCTGACCAACGTTCCCGGCACGCAGGTCACGCTCATCGTGCGCCGCGTGGGCTACCGCGCGCTCCGCGAGAGTGTGGCAGTGGGCCGCACCGACGTGCGCATTGCCCTCATCGACGCGCCGCGCCTGCTGGACGAGTTAGTAGTCACCGGGACTGCGGGGCCGGTGGAGCGGCGCGCCCTCGGCCACGCGGTCACGACGGTGGACGCGGCCGCCGTGCAGCAGATAGCCCCCGTGCCGAATACCGCGAGCCTCATCAACGGCCGCGCGCCAGGCGTCGTGATGGTGGGCGGCAGCGGTGCGATCGGCAGCAGCCCGCGCTTCCGTATCCGCGGCGCGTCCAGCCTCTCGCTCAGCGACCAGCCGCTCGTCTACATCGACGGCGTGCGCATGGCGAACGACGTCTCGACCGGTCCCAACACGCAGTTCTTCGGTTCGGCCGTGGTCTCCCGCCTCAACGACATCAGCCCCGACGACATCGAGAGCATCGAGATCATCAAAGGGCCGGCTGCGGCGACGCTGTACGGCACCGAGGCCAACAACGGTGTCATCCAGATCATCACCAAACGCGGCCGCGCCGGGCGGACGACCTTCACCGTCGACACGCGCGGCGGCGCCAACTGGTACAACGACGCGCAGGAGCGCATCGGCTATAACCTCAACCGCAATCCCCTCACCCAGCAGCTGCAACGCTGGAGCGCGGTGGAGCAGGAGGACGCGCGGGGCACGCCGCTCTTCAAGACCGGCGGCACCCAGCAGTACAACCTGTCGCTGAGCGGCGGCTCCGAGCAGGTGCGTTACTTCCTGAGCAGCGGCTACGAGAACACCACCGGCGTCGAGCCCACCAACGACCTGTGGCGCTACTCGGGACGCGCGAACGTCACGATCAGTCCGACGCGCACTTTCGACGTCACCACGTCGGTGGGTATCACGCAGCAGAACATCCGCCTCCCGCTCGAGGCCGGCGGCGGCATGTGGTTCAGCGCGTACTTCGGCCAGGCGCCGCGGACGAGCGCTGACACGCTCCGCCGCGGATTCTTCTCGGCGCCGCCCGAGGCGTTCTGGAACGCATTCGAGAACTACCAACGCGTCTCCCGCACCACGAGCAGCATCACGCTCAACCACCGCCCGCTCGGGTGGTTCACGCAACGGCTGATCACCGGCTACGACCAGACCGGCGAGGACAACGTGGGCCTCACCCAGCGCATGGGTCCCGAACTACGCCAGTTCTTCGGCAATCCGCTCGACCAGAACGGCGGCAAGACCTCGCGCCGGCGCGAGCTGAGCGTGGCCAGTGTGGACTACGGCGCCAGCGCCCGCGCGCAGCTGCCGCGCGGCATCGTCGCCAGCACCTCCGCCGGCGCGCAGTTCTTCCGCCGCAACACCTACCAGCTCCTCGCCCGCGGCGAAGGCTTCGCCACGGGCGGTCTGTCGGTGATCGACGCCGCGGCGGTGAGCTTCGGCGGCGAGTCCTTCATCAGCAACTCGACGCTCGGCTTTTATGCGCAGGAGGAGCTCAACTTCGGCAACCGGCTCTACCTCACGGCCGGCATACGCGTGGACGACAACAGCGCCTTCGGCTCCAACTTCTCGTGGGTGCAGTACCCCAAGTTCGCCGCGTCGTACGTGCTGAGCGAGGAGCCGTGGTTCAATCTCGGCTTCCTCAACACACTCAAGCTCCGCGCCGCCTACGGAGAGTCGGGCCAACAGCCGGCCACCAACTCCGCCCTGCGCACTTACTCGGCGGTCACAGGCGGCGACGGCGGCGCGGGCGTCACGCCCTCGTCGCTCGGCAATCCCGACCTCAAGCCCGAGCGAGGCAAGGAAGTGGAGGTGGGCTTCGACGCCTCGGCCCTCGCCAACCGACTGTCGTTCGAGTTCAGCGCCTACCGCCGCAACACCGAGGACGCCATTCTGTCCGCGCCAGTGGCCCCGTCCAGCGGCTTCGCTGGATCGCGCTTCACGAACATCGGCCTGATCCGCACGCAGGGCGTCGAGTTGCAGACGCGGGCAACCCCGCTGCAGACCGAGCGCGTGGGGCTCGAAGTCACCCTCAACGTGTCGCGCAACACGAACCAGGTCCGCGACCTGGGTGGTCCTGAGTTCATCGGCTCGGGCAACATCCGCCAGCAGGTGGGCTACCCGGTGGGGTCGTACTGGGATCTCCGCGTCGTGAGCGCCGAGTTCACGCCCGACGGCCGCACGACGAAGGCAATGTGCGACAACGGCAATGGCGGCGTGACGACGTGCCTCAATCCAAACGGCTCCGCCGCCGCGCCGCGTGTCTTCTACGGCCGCAGCGATCCCGCGAACGAGGGCTCGATCTCCTCCACACTCACGCTCTTCAAGCGCCTACGCCTCTACGGCCTCGTGGACTGGAAGACGGGGCAGACGCAGTTCAACAACAACATCCGCGCGAAGTGCCAGATCTTCCGGCTCTGCCCGGAGAACTTTGCGCCGCTCGAGTACGATCCAGTGCTCATCGCGCAGTACGACTCGCCAAATATCCTCCGCAACTTCACCTACGCGGACGCCGGTTTCGCCAGGCTGCGCGAGCTGTCACTGTCCTACTCGCTGCCCAAGGCGTTCGCCAGCCGCGTCGGCGCCAACGCCGGCGCCCTGACGGTCTCAGCCCGCAACCTCCAAACGTGGACCAAGTGGACCGGCGTGGACCCGGAGGCGTTCTTCGTCGTCGAGCAGTTCGCCCGTACCGAGCAGGCTCAGGTGCCGCCGCTCCGCCAGATCCTGGTCTCGATGAACTTCACCTTCTGACCCGCCTCTCATGCGATACACACGGACCAACACCGCCGGCGCGGCACGCGCGCGCCACCGCTGGGCCGCGGCGGCGACCCTTTGCCTCGCCCTCGGCGCGGCTGGCGGATGCAATGAGATCCTCAAGTCCGAGGCACCCGCCCTCATCGAGGAGTCCACGCTGCAGCAGTCGGGCAACGCGCCGGTAATCGTCGCGGGCGTGGTCGCCGACTTCGAGTGCGCCTTCGCTTCCTACGTTGCCACGATGGGCACGCTGGCCGACGAGTTCTCCGACTCGCAGGCCAACGCCGCCATCTGGGATATCGACCGTCGCACCAGTTTCCCATCGACCGCGCTGTACGCGACCGGGGGCTGCGGCGGCTTCGGCGGCGTCTACACGCCGGTCTCGGCCGCGCGTTACCAGGCCGACAACGGGCTGAAGCTGCTCGATGGCTGGACCGACGCCGAGGTGCCCGGCCGCCAGTCGTTTATCGCCCGCACGGCCGCCTACGCCGGCTACTCGCTCATCCTGCTCGGCGAGGGCTTCTGCTCAGCGGCCATCGACCTCGGGCCCGAGCTCACCCCGGTCCAGGTGCTCACGCAGGCGGAGGCGCGTTTCACGCGCGCCATCACCATCGCCACCGCGGTCGGCGGTGCTTCGGGCGACTCGCTCCGCTTCCTGGCGCTCGTGGGCCGAGCCCGCGCGCGGATCAACCAGGCCAAGTTCGCAGAGGCGGCAGCCGACGCTGCGCTCGTGCCGACCGGGTTCGTGTTCAACGCGCGCTACAGCTCCGCCTCGGGCCGGTCAGAGAACCGCGTGTTCCGCGTGAACAATGCCAACGGGACCGTCACGGTCGACCAGTCGTTCCGCGGACTCAACGCTGGCGCCGCGGCGGACTCGCGGGTCGCGGTGGTGGACGCCGGACGCGGCGGCTCCTTCCCGCAGATCCGGCTGTTCTCGCAGGAGAAGTACACGTCGCTCAACGCGCCAATCCCTATCGCCACCTGGCGCGAGGCGCGGCTCATCCAAGCCGAGGCGGCCGCGCAGGCCGGCAATGCCGCCGGCGCGGTCGGGTTCATCAACGCGCTGCGCACGCGCACCGGCGTGGCCCTGCCTGCCTTCGCGAGCACCGACGTCGCAGCGGTCCGTGCGCAGATTGTCGAGGAGCGTCGGCGCGAGCTCTTCATTGAGAGCCACCGGCTTTACGACACTATCCGCTTCAGGATCGCGCTCAACCCGGCGCCGGGAACGCCGTTCCCGAACGGCGGCGGCACGTATGGCGAGAACAAGTGTCTCGAACTTCCCGACGTCGAGCGGCTGAACAACCCGAACCTCCGGGGCATGTGAGTGACCGCCGGGAGCTACGCCGTCCAGCGTGGCTCCCGGCCGACGCCGCGCTGATGGCGTGCGCCCCGGCGCGCCGACCTTCAGCCGGCGGTCCCGGAAGCGACCGAGGGCGAGATTCACCGCCTTTCAGCTCTTCATCCGCGGCAGCGGCTTCATAGCCCGATCAAGTACAAACCATTGGCGCGGAAGTAGGGCTGGTTTCGCGCGCGACCGGCGCGAACCGAGGGTGTTCCAATCGCCGCTGGGCTGCGCTACGCGCAGAGGCGGCTTTGGAACACCCTCTTTCGCTTGGTGGACTGACACTGACGGAATCTGCTGCACTGCATCAGGATCGAAGCGCAGTCACCCCGCAAGTGACCCCACAAGTCACCCCACCAGTGCCGGAATGCACACGGCATTAGCGTTCGACAGGAAATGTTGGGTGGTCCGTATCTGTCACCTTGGTTGTGCCACGGAGGAACCATGCCCGTATCTGAATTATGTGATTGACGTTTTTTGTCTTCGTGTACTTCGCCGTTTCGCCCGCATCGGCCGGGTGTGCTCGGCTGCGGCACTGCTGGGCGTCGTTGGCTGCCACAGTGACAATCTGACGTGCCTGCTGAGGCCCGACCGGACGGGACTCACCATCCAGCTCTCGGGTGCCCCGGTCGGTGCATTCACCGTAGAGGTCCTGCTGTCGACGTCCCCACCGGTCCCGTCGTACGTGTATTCCTGCGACGGCGGTGTCACGTGTCGGGGCGTTTCGGCGGTGTTCTTTCCTGGGCTCGTACCCTCTTTCGCCGCCGTCCGCGTCACGACCACAGTCGGCACGCGAACCACAGACAGGGCGCGCGTCACGTATGTCGATGATTATCCCAACGGCCGCGCGTGTGAACCGCGGTCCACCACCGGATCGATCTTGGTGCCGCTGCCGCTGTGAGCGGGTCGGGACGGGCGCTCGTTCGTTTGCTGGCCTTTGCTGTCCCGCGTCTCAGCACCCGACCCGCAAATCCCCGCACGCGCGCTCGTCAAACGCGGCGGCGGAGGGGAACCGGGCGCTCAGTACATCCACAGTGGCGCGCGGTGGCGACCGCGGCGCCGTCGCGCCCAGCAGACGGGTGGTCGCCGCGCTGTCGGCCTTGAGCCACCGGTCAAACCACGCCCGCGTGTTGGCGTGCGCGAGATCGTGCTGCGCCTCACTGGTCTGCGAACTCCAACAAAAGTGCGTCGCTCCCGCAAACACCACCTGCATGGCGGGTATCCCGGCCTGCCGCCACCGTTCGAAGGCTGTGATCTTCGCGTCGGCCGGTAGGTTCGTGCAGGTCTCTGACGCCTCGCCCAGCGCCGGCACTCGGGGCGCGCGCGCCGGCCCGGGCAGATTCTGGCAGGCGGGCGACCCGACATCACTGCATGGCCTGCCGTGCAACTCGACGCCTACCACCGGGGTGTTGCCTCGCTTCTCCGCCAACTTGGACGCGCCGCGGCATCCTGCTGTGGACACCGCGAGTACGCGCTCCCTGCGGGTCGCAAGCCTGACCCGACCTTCAACATGGACGCGTTCCGGCAGACAGTGACTGCGATCCTCACCGGTACGGCACCACCGCCGCAGCTTATCCCGGCCGTAGAGCCGGGAGCGAAGTCTCGACCTACGCTACGGCGCCGTGACGTCCCAGCGGCTGATAAGCCGTTCGTCGAGGAGTTGCAACGGAAGTTGGGGCTTTCCTCTGTCGACGGCATCTTCGGGGGGGCACAGAGGCGGCTGTCAGAGCGTCTCAGCGGGATCGTGGCATGGTACCCGACGGAATCGCCGGTCCGAAATCGTGGGCGCAGCTCGACCTGAAAGTCGCCGGCCCGGTAGCATGAGAAGCGGAATACCAATCCGCGGCATCCTGCGCTGTCGAGTCACACGATCGCGTAAGTCGACCGCCGCCATTCAACTTGGTAGACCGGTGGGGCGGTCGGCAAAAGGGTCGAACGCCTTGCGAGCCCGAGCATTGTCCACGAACTTCCACTGCAATCCCGTCCTGACAGTCAAGCAGCCCAACGAAACCAAGCGTTGCGAGCCGAGTGCCCACGGGCGTCAGCCCGGTGTTCGAGGACTCAGATTCACCACTCGCCCGGTTGGAAACGGATTACACGATGAAGAAATCCACAATGCAGGGAATGGCCTTGGTTGTGTCCAGCGTTTTGGTCACGCTGCTGGGTCTGGAACTGTCGCTTCGAGTCTATCACGGCATCGCGTCGCCGTCCGAGTTGCCGACGCCTCCTGCAGTCAAACCGGTGGCACGCCTGCAATACGATTCGACGTTGGGATGGCTTCCCAAAATTGGTCAATCGGGAACGGGTTGGATCGCCAACGTCGACACTGGCGGCCTGCGAAGCAACGGCCCATCGATGGTCGCCGAAGGGAAACCCGTCCTCGTGATTGGCGACTCGTTCACCTTCGGAGACGAGGTGGCTGATCACGAAACATGGGCGGCACAGTTGGAACGGGTGCTGCAAAAACGGGTGCTCAACGGGGGAGTCTCGGCGTACGGCATCGATCAGGCGGTGCTCCGGTCGGAGCGGCTGTTGGATCGGCATCAGCCCGAGGTCGTCATCCTCTCGTTCGTTTCCAATGATGTCGATCGGACGGAGTTCTCTTACGTCCCGTGGGGCCACGGCTGGAAGCCGTACTTCGATCTGGTGAACGATTCGCTCCGTCTTCGCAACGTCCCGGTTCCACAAACGCGTATTCCCGGCAGATACCCAGCGTTGCGCCGTGCTGTGAACCACAGCCATTTCGCCGCATTCGTCCTCAGCCGAACCGCCCCCAGATGGTGGCGGAATCTCCCGCCGGTCAAGCGGGTCCACACCGATGGGGACAAGGTCAGCGTCGCGCTGCTGGCCAGAATGGACAGCCTCGCAAAAAGCCGAGGCGCCCAATTCATCGCCGTCGCTTTCGCTGTGGGCGGCATCGACGACAACGGCAGACTCGCAAGCGTTACCGGACGCGCACGAGAGCGGGGCATCCTCGTCCTCGACCTATCAGCCGAGACGCTGAAACTGCGGCCCGATACGCTGAAGCGACTCTTTCGGCCCGGTGGTCACTACACGCCGGCAAAGAACGTCTGGGTTGCCGAGCGCATCTCCGCGTTTCTGCGCGAGAACAACATGGTTGCGCTGCCGGTACGCCGCGGCGCTGGCCGTCGCGCGGCCAGCGCCAGTGACGCAGCGCTGGAGTGACTGCGGTCGCTCAGAAGATCGTGTAGATAAAGGGCGCGAGCACCGAGCCCTGCGCAAACACGAGTAGTCCGCCGATGGCCAGCATCAGCACAATGATGGGCACCAACCAGAACTTCTTGCGCACGCGCATGAAGGCCCACAGTTCACTCAGCAACCCAGAGCGCGCCATTACGGTCGTCCCTCGAGTAAAGGTGGCATCACCTAGAACTGGCGACGCATGGAGTCTGCCGCCTCTGAGCGGGGATCGTGCGCAACCCACGCACTCCCCGACGGCCGCGGCGGTGCCAGCGGATTCCGGCCAAGCAGCCGAACGATAATTCCGGTTGGCGTCAGAACCACGAAGTAGACGATCCCCATGAACAGCGGCGTCGTCACTTTCGAAATGGCATGCGCGAGTCCCATCCAGGCCGAAAAAACGGGACCAAGATGCGACGGAATGGCGAGACCCAACACTATCAGAGTCAGGCCAAGCGTCGACAGCACCTGCGGCGCAATCGTATGGCCGCGCCACCGCGAAATCATCCCGAACGCGAAAAAGGCCACGCCGACGGTGTAGGCAAATTTCCGCCCTTCGGCGGCGGTTAGTCGAGCTGGAATTCTTTCTGCCATTCCCCAGTCTCCTTCCATTCCGGCTGCTTCGTCTTCTCGAGGACGAAGGGATAGAGCACAAGCACATCGATGTGCGTGCGCATGAAGCAGCGATACGCGTCGGCCGGTGCACAGACGATCGGTTCGCCGCGCACGTTGAACGAGGTGTTGATCAGCACCCCGCACCCCGTGAGACGCTCGAATGCCTTGATCAGCGCGTAGTAATTCGGGCTGACGGCTTCGTCGACGGTCTGCACACGCGCGGAATAGTCGATGTGCGTCACCGCCGGAATATCTGACCGCGGCACATTCAACTGATCGATGCCCCAGAGGTTCTGCTGTTCCTCGGTCATCGGAATGCGACGGCTCTCCTGCACCGGTGCCACCAGCAACATGTACGGCGAGTCGCAGTCCAGCTCGAAGTATTCGTGCACCCGCTCGCGCAACACGCTCGGCGCAAACGGCCGGAAGCCTTCGCGGAACTTGATCTTGAGGTTCATGTCGGCCTGCATGCGCGTGCTGCGCGGGTCGCCGAGAATGCTGCGGGCGCCGAGGGAACGCGGCCCCCACTCCATGCGACCGTCGAACCAGCCGACAATCTGCTCCGCGGCCAGCGCTCCCGCCGTTTTCTCGAGCAACGGTTCGTGATCGAGTCGTTCGTAACTCGCGCCCACACTTTTGAGGTACGTCTCGATGGCATCCGGCGTGTACGACGGCCCCAGATACGAACCACGCATGCTGTCGCGTCCCGTCACCACCGTGCGCGGCTTCTGCATGTGGCGGTGCCACGCCAGCATCGCCACGCCGAGCGCGCCACCCGCGTCGCCCGCCGCCGGCTGAATCCACAGCTCCTTGAATGGACCTTCGCGCAGGATGCGGCCGTTGCCGACGCAGTTGAGCGCGACACCGCCGGCCAAGCAGAGCCGGTCGAGTCCCGTCTCCTGATGTGCCGTGCGCGCCATGCGCAGCATGACCTCTTCGCACACCACCTGCACCGAGCGCGCGAGATCCATCTCCTTCTGCGTCAACTTCGATTCGGGGACGCGCGGCGGCCCCCCAAACAGGTCGTGAAACGCGGGGCTCGTCATCGTGAGCCCGCCCAAATAGTTGAAGTACTTCTGGTTCATCGTGAACGACCCGTCGTCGCGCAGGTCAATCAGTTCGCGATAGATCAGGTCGACGTACTTCGGTTGGCCGTACGGCGCGAGTCCCATCACCTTGTACTCGCCGGAGTTGACCTTGAAGCCGGTATAGTAGGTGATCGCGGAATAGAGCAGGCCGAGTGAATCGGGCCACCGCACTTCTTTCAGCAGCGAGAGGGTGTTGCCGCGCCCAACGCCAATGGACGCGGTGGCCCATTCGCCAACGCCGTCCATCGTCAGAATGGCGGCTTCTTCAAACGGTGACGGGAAAAACGCGCTGGCGGCGTGCGACTCGTGATGCTCGGCGTAGAGCAGATCGCCTTCGAAATCCAGTGCGTCGCGCAGCTGCTTGTCTTGGTAGAGCTTTTCCTTGATCCAGAGCGGGCCGGCCATCAGGAACGAGCGAAAGCCTTTCGGAGCAACGCCGAGGTACGTCTCGAGGATGCGCTCGAACTTGAGCAGCGGCTTGTCGTAGAAACCGACGGCGGTGAGATCGCTCTTGGTGATGCCCGCTTGCTCGAGACAGAAATTCGTCGCCAACGTCGGGAACGCCGAGTCTCCCTTGATGCGGGAGAGCCGCTCTTCACTGACTGCGGCGACGATCTCGCCATCGCGCAGCAGACAAGCCGCGCTGTCGTGATAGAACGCGGAAATGCCAAGGATGTAGATGGACTCGGAGGACACGCGCGCGGGAGCGGGGGAATGACCTTGGGACAGATGGACAAAACAAAATTTTGCCCGAATCCATCCAGAACATAGGCAGCTTCAGCCGTTTGAGCACCCCCCGCGAGCGTGAATCGCCACTGCTCGCGCTCCTTCGGGCGCAACGCGTCCTCGTCGCGGTCGGTGACCAGCACCGTCTCGCCGTTCTGGACATCGCGCTGGCCGCGGCTGAGATTGGCCTTTCGTTGGCCCATCCCGAAGGTACGCATGAGGTCCAACGTAGTCACGAGTGACTTTAAGAGGCATCCGGGGGCACGGCACGGCTATTGATGGAGATCCTGTTCACTACTTGGTGACGGCCAATTCACGCTGACGTGGAGCTGCAATGAGCACAGACGGTACTCGAAAGATCCTGATCGCCAGTTTCCTCGACACGGCGGGCGCCTCGCGCGCGCTTGACCTGCTCAAGGGCGCATCCATTGGACTCGGCAATACGGCCATCGTCACCCGCGATGCGGAAGGGAAGGTGGATTTCACCGAGTCCGCAGACTGGGGGATCGGCAAGAGCGCGCTGGTCGGCGCCATTGCCGGGCTGCTGCTGCCGGGCGTGGGAACGATCACACTGGCTGCCGGCGGCGCGCTGGCCGCCTACTTCATCGATCTCGGCTTCCCGGACGCGTTGCTGAAGCAGATGGGAGAGGGGCTAAGTACCAATACATCGGTGCTGGTCTCGCTGGTCGAGGAGACGAGCCTAGCGCGTGCAACAGACGTCATCGCGCAGGCGTCCGGCACCTTGGCAGGCACAAGCAGTGAGACCGACCTCGCTTCGGCAATGGCCTCGATGGCGCGCCACTAATCAGGACGGGCTTGGGCGCGTCGATAGACGTGCCCGAGCCGCGCCCACCCCCCCCGCTGCGTATGCCTCTCGGCCTCCAAGACCCCGCGTCTTCGCCCGGCACCGGAACACTTCGTGCCGATGCGTCGGCAGGACTCGTAGTGTTCCTGGTCGCCCTGCCTCTCTGCCTCGGCATTGCACTCGCCTCGGGTGCGCCACTCTTTTCCGGCGTCATCGCCGGGATCATCGGCGGCCTGGTGGTCTCACTGCTCTCCACCTCCGCCGTTAGCGTGAGCGGACCGGCGGCCGGCCTCGCGGCCATTGTGGCGACCGCCATCCAGACGCTCGGTTCCTTCCAGGCGTTCCTGCTGGCAGTGACGGTGGCCGGCGTCATCCAATTGGCGTTCGGACTGCTGCGTGCTGGTCGGATCGCCAACTATGTCCCGAATGCGGTAATCAAGGGCATGCTGGCAGCGATCGGCGTCGTGATCATTCTCAAGCAGATTCCGCACGCATTGGGGCGTGATCGCAACTACGAAGGCGACTTCGATTTCTTCCGCAGCGCCGATGGGGCGTCGACGACCATCTCCGATATCGTCGACGCAGTGTTCTCGGCGAACGGGGAGGCGGTGATCATCAGCGTCGTATCCATCGCGATCCTGCTGTTCTGGGAGTCCGCGTGGGTGAAGTCGCGGCGCGCACTAACCGTCGTGCCAGGTGCGCTTGTCGCGGTGGTGGCCGGCGTCGCTTTGAACGAGCTGTTTCGCGCGTTCTCGACGGACTTCTATCTCACGGCGGCAAACGGCCACCTCGTGACGCTGCCAGCGGGCGGACCACGGGACTTCTTCGCGCAGATCACCTCGCCAGACTGGTCGCGCTGGTCAGATCGCCGCATCTACTCGACTGGGCTCACACTGGCCATCGTCGCGAGCATCGAGTCGCTCCTCTCGCTCGAGGCCTCCGACAAGATCGATCCGGAGCGGCGCATCTCGAATCCTGATCGTGAACTCGTGGCGCAGGGCGTGGGCAACATCTGCTCCGGCCTGCTGGGTGGGCTCCCCGTCACCGCGGTGATCGTCCGCAGCTCGGCGAATGTGTACGCCGGGGCGAAGACACGGTGGTCGGCCTTCGTGCATGGCGCGCTGTTGCTCATGTGCGTGCTGCTCATTCCGGGACTGCTCAACCGAATTCCGCTGGCCAGCCTAGCGGCGGTCTTGCTCATGGTGGGCTACAAGCTGACCAAGCCCGCCGTGTATCAAGCGATCTGGAAGGCGGGCATGGACCAGTTTCTGCCGTTCATCCTCACCGTGCTGGCGATCGTGTTCACCGACCTGCTCACCGGCGTGCTCATCGGTATCGTGTTCGGCATCGTGTTCGTGATCCGTACCAACCACCACTCGGCGTTCACGCTCGTGCAGCAGGATTCGATGTTCCTGTTGCGATTGAACAAGGACGCGTCCTTCGTCAACAAGACGGAGCTCAAGACCAAGCTGGCGTCGTTGCCTCCTGGCTCCAGCCTGATCGTGGACGGATCGAAGGCCATCTTTATCGACAGCGACGTGTACGACGTGCTAGTGGACTTCAGCGAAGGCGCCCGCCACCGGCAGATCGACATCGAGTTCAAGCATTTCCACAACAAGACGCAGAACTACCGCACGCGGAGGCAAGGCAATGGAGTCGTACAAAAAGCTGCTACTCGCTAACAAGGCCTTCGTCGAGGACAAGCTGAATGTCCGGCCCGACTATTTCCTGCGCATGGCCGACGATCAGGCGCCGGAGTTCCTCTGGATCGGCTGCTCCGACAGTCGCGTCCCTGCCGAGGAGGTGACGGGCACCGAACCGGGCGAACTGTTCGTGCATCGCAACATCGCCAACCAGGTCATTCACACCGACTTCAACATGCTGAGCGTGCTGCAGTATGCGGTGGAGGTGCTTCACGTGAAGCACATTATTGTGTGCGGGCACTACGGGTGCGGCGGCGTGAAGAACGCCATGTCGCATCGCCATCTTGGGCTCATCAACAAGTGGCTGCGCAACATCAAGGACGTATACCGGATCCACAAGCACGAGCTGGATGGCTTGCCGGACCAGGACCGTCGATTCCGGCGGCTGGTCGAGCTCAATGTGCAGGAGCAGGTGTGGAAGCTGGCCGAAACCTCGTTCGTGCAACACGCGTGGCAAACACATCAACCGCTCCACTTGCACGGGTGGGTGTACGAGCTCCACACCGGCTATCTCAAAGATCTGCTGATGCTGGAGCCGGGCACGCCCATCGACGACATCTATCAGTTCGAGTTCGACGACGTCGAGGGTTCAAAGTGATGGCTGGCGCCGTGACCCTGCACCACCAACCGTTCGATCGCGCGCAGCCCTTCGTCGCCGATGTCGAGACTGTGCTCGTTCACGTACAGCGCGATGTGCTGCGCCTGCACCTCTCGTGACATCTCGTGCGCGTGCTGCTGCACATACTCGCGACTCGCATCGGGATGATCGAACGCATACTGCACACTCGCGCGAATCGCGCGTTCGGCGGCGCGCACCGTTTCGTCGTCGAGATCGCTGCGCGCGCAGATGCCGGCGAGCGGCACCGGCAGCTTGGTCTCGTGCTCCCACCAGTCGCCCAGGTCGATGGCTTTGTGCAGGCCATGCTGCGCGTAGGTGAAGCGACTTTCGTGGATGATGAGACCTGCGTCCACTTCACCTGATTCGACGGCGTGCAGAATGCGATCGTAGCGCAGCTC
>Ga0105049_10006542_pt1 | contig 13568 bp, 15 predicted proteins | sample MAT06_FD_78087 | JGI IMG/M metagenome (GOLD analysis project Ga0105049, IMG submission 78087) | Freshwater microbial communities from Lake Fryxell liftoff mats and glacier meltwater in Antarctica - MAT-06 | ecosystem: Environmental > Aquatic > Freshwater > Ice > Liftoff microbial mat | place...
TGCCCATCGGCAAATCGGGTTCTTCGAACCCCGCGACCGGCACCTGATTTCTGATCGACCACCGTTTTCGTCAGGCCAGAAACGTGTCCGGCGGCCTGATCAAAGACCGCCCGCCCGTTGCCGGGGCTGACTGTCGTGTCATCCAGACCATGGAACACGATCGTCGGGCAGGACGCCTTCAGGCGCTTTCCGGCCGATCCGCTGCGCATCGCGGCAAAGGCCGAGGGAACATCCGTGGCTGCGCCGACCGCCAGCCCGGAATGAACCCCGACGGCACTGAAGATCTCGGGATAGGCCGAGGCGGATATGGCCGCAGCGGCACCTCCTGCCGACAGGCCCGCTAGGTAGATCCGGTTCGGGTCTGCGGGATGGTCGCGCAGGATGTCCTTTGTCAAACCAGCGATCAACGCCGGCTCGCCCCGGTCGCGCACCTGATCTTCTGACCGAAACCAGTTCCAGCATTTCTGTGCATTGGCACCGGACGGCTGCGCGGGGAAGGCAATCAGGCAGCCGAACTCTTCCGCCAGGGCATTCATCCCGGTTCCCGTCGCGAAATCCTCGGGGGTCTGGGTGCAGCCATGCAGCATGACGATCAGCGGCATCTTTGCGGCCCGTCTGGCTGGCGTGTAAAGGCGGTAGTCGCGGTGGCCATGCCGGGACCGGTGCGACAAGGACAGGAACGTGGCGCCCGGTGGCACATTCAGCACGGCGGGCGCTTGCCCCGCCGTGCTGTCAGGCATCCCGCCAGCAGCAATGCGTCGCAGGGTTTCGCCTAAAGCTTTCCGCGGCCGGGCGGTTTTAAACCCACGCAGTACATCGACGGATCCAGCAGGGTCCAGCCACGTGAATTCGGCTGTGATTGCCCCATCTGCGGCCTGGCCCTCCTGTGCCGGCCGACCTTTCAGCGCCGACTGCACCACAGCCGTTGCCTCGTGCAGCTTGCCGGCCTGGGTCAGTTCGGTTGCCCGGCGCATGGCATTGGTGAATGGTCTGGTCATCTTGTGCTTTCGGGTTTGATTGGGTCAGCCAATCCGGTTTCCCAGTGCTGCCTTTACGGCGTCACTGGCCTGCAAGGCCCCAAGAACGCTCAGGGCCGAGATCGTTTCGCCTGCAAGGTCCGGGCTGACATCCGCTGCGATGACGGCAAGACCAAGTACACGAATGTCCAGCATCTCACCGGCGGCGCGTGCCGCCATCAGTTCGGCCTGCGTGATCTGCCGAACGCCCAGCTCGACGCTTTTGCGGGTGACCACCTTTTCGACCGTGTCGGCATGCCGCGCGATCTGGTTGCGGATCGCCGTCCGGATGAAATCGGTGCGGTTGGAATAGAACCGCTCCTGAACCAGGAGCTCGATCTGACCGAGGTCGACGAAGCCCAGATTGATGGTGATCTTTTCGGAGTCCGCCGCCCTCAGCGAGACGATTCGGTTGTTTGTTGAGGTATTTTCCATCCGAAGCCAATCCATAGACCATCCAAGGGGATGGTGTATCCATGATGCCCCGGCTTGTGAAGCGCAGTTCATGGATCCGCGATCACCAATCCGCGACCAGACAAGTCTGACCATTCTGCTGCGCGGCCCGCGTCATCTTGCGGCGCACCAATTGAACGCGGGTGGGATGCAACCAGATGCAGGTCTGAAGCGTTGATTGTCAGAAGCAGGCAGCATGTTTGTCAATCAGACGCGACGAGACGAGGAACACCGCAGTTTTTCTGATTTCCTGTTGTGGCCAACGCAATGGCAGTCGAGCCTCTCAATCGTCAGCTGGCTGCCTGCTTCGCCCTGCCGCACCGCCAGGTCTGCAGCCCCCCGGATGCAAAAGATGCCTGTCTGGCGCATTGCTCTGCGCAAACAGCACATCGCCGTTGGGCAAGACGAAAAAGTCAGCGTGGGTGTTGAAACCCAGCCGTGCCTTGGAACGAGGGGCCGGGACGGCCAAAAGAAGCGGGCGCGTCAGATGTGACGCGCCCACCCCGGCATTTGTCTTTCGGCAAGGGCTGTGCGATGGGATCAGTGATGGTGCTCGGGCAGAGCCTTGACCTGATCCTTTGTCCAGGTCGTGTTCGCATGCACGGTGCCGTTCTCATCGCGCATGAAATGCAGGTCGCTTGTCTTCATCGACACCGGCTTGGTGCCCATTCCGAGAAAACCGCCGACGTCGACAATGACCGCCATCGATGTTCCCGTGCCGTGAACGTGCGAGACGGTGCCGATCTTGTCGTCGCCGGCGCCGTAGACCACTGCGTCCATCAAGTTCGCTTCGTTCAGTTCAGCGTCGTCAAGCCTTGCATGTGTGGAATGGTCCATCTTTTTGGTCTCCTGTTTCGGGGATCTGAGCGGATTGGCTCTTTTACCAACGCATCGCGTGGCAGATGGTTCCGGCGGCCAGATTCCAAGTTATACTGACCGGCCTCGGCGCAATCGGAGTGCGAAAAGTAAAGCTCCCGCCGAACATTGGCAGGTTTCTGGTTCAGCGGACTGGACAACTCAGCCTCCAGATGCAGAAGCAATGTGCGGTGGCAGAGATCCTTGAACGTCGTGCTTCGGTTCGGATGAAATTGAAAAGCGCGCCCGGGGACGCGCCTTTCAGGCTCGGGGCGTCCCAGGTCAGGCCGCCGTCGGAAACTTCACTGTAGCCTTTGCACCGATGTCCGGCTGGTGTGCCGGGTCGAGGGTCGAACGGATCATCTCGAATCCGAACTTCAGCGACGAGGTCGACGAAGCCCAGATGTTTGCGACCTCCGGGTCAAACCGCAACAGCGCTATCCTCGGGTCTTCCCTGCCGCCTTCGAACCACGCTGAAACGAACGGGTTCCACAACCCGTCCAGTTTTGCGTCGTCATGCACATGGTAAAGCTTGCCGCGCAGGCTGGCATGAACGTCGTGGTCTTGCGAGATCACGACATACTCAGCTTCCTCCCCCATCCCGAGGGACTGGACGAGGTCCGTTTCCGTTGATGAAATGAACCAGACAAGCCCAGCCGCTTCGTCAGCGAAATGCGTCATGGGTTGGGAACCGTCTCCGCCCGCTGTCAGGCCAAGCATTCCGGCGCGCACGTCAGCAAGCGTGCCGAAAAGCGCCGCGCGCGGATCGGAAAGGACTTTATCGGAATTTGCCATCCATCAGGTCCCTACAGCTTGCCGAACCAGGTATCGACTTCGCGTTCGGCGTCGGCTTTCGCCTTGCCGTACTTTTCCTGCACCAGACCAACCATCTGGTCGCGCTTGCCCGCGACGCGATCAAACTCGTCATCGGTCATGTCGCCCCAGGTTTCCTTGGCCTTGCCTTTGTACTGCTTCCACTTGCCTTCGATCTGATCCCAGTTCATGGCCGTCTCCTATACCTGTTGCAGCGCGTCGTGCGCCCTAGCAAGGGTGAAACGCAAGGGATGCAGTCCGGTTCCAAGAAAAGGCTGATCACACGAATTCTTCCGGCAGAAGCGGCAGCTTTCGGCCAAAAGCTTCGGCGGCGGCAAAGTCGTGGGGCAACAGGAAGCCTTGGCGCTGACCGGGCGGCAAGGCTGCATTGCGATGCGCGATTTTGGTCCATTCGAGCACGGCTCTCGCATCACCAAAGGCTTCCGGCCCGGCACCCGCTGGCAGCCAATGCGCCATAACCCTGTGGCGCAGCTCGACAATATCATTGTGTGATGAGAAGTAGACGCCCGCTTCGGTGTCCCAGCGAAAGCTGCGGTGTCGGCGCGGTGCATCGCCGCACGAGCGATGGGGTAGACGTCACTGATGCAAAAATGCAAAGCAACCCCGCGGTCAAGCGTATGGAAGATCAGGTCAAACCACGTCCGGCCGATCATCAACGCTTTGGTAGAGCGCAGTCGCGTCGTCAGATCGAAAATCAGAAAACTGGCCAAGACTTCGATCTCAGCGGCCAGAAAGGCCCGTTCCAGCGCAGGGTAGGCTTCTGATGCGGTAAGCAGAATGCGGACTGACCGGTTAGGATGTGGCATCAGCACGACCTAACGTGTTGGAACTGTTCAACAGCTTCAACGCTTAGGGTGCCGGGGCGTTCCATTCATCAGAATCTGCATTGGCAAAAGAATTGCGATGTTCCGCATCTGACAGTGCTGCAACCGTGAAGGTAACCCTCAAAAAGTAGTCTTTCCCGTCCAATCCGCTTTCCTGACTGCCGCCAAGTTGCTGGACAAAGGCGGAAATCAACTGCGAGCCGATTGCGGGATTAGGCGCGACCTGTGCGGCAGAGTGCGAATCTCGCTCACGGTAGCTGTTGATCACCTCCATCACGGCATCGCTGCCGCCCGATCGCCGCAGCAGCACCTGCAGACGGCCAGGGTGCTCGCGCGTTACGCCCGCATGCTTCATCGCGTTGGTCAGCCCTTCGGCCAACAGAAGGGCCAGCGGCACAGCCTGATCCGGCACAAGGCGCAGATCGTCAATGTCCAGTTGCGTTGCGAACGGTTTTTCCGGCCCCGACGACAGGGCCATGATCTGCCGCACGATATCGGGGATCAGTTCGCGCGCCCGGACATCGGCAAGCCCGCTGGTCTGGTAAAGACCGCGATGCACTGTGGCCAGGCTCATGATCCGTTCTTGCAGATTGCGCAAAAGTTCCTTCGCTTCCGCCGTCTTGGCACTGCGCAACTGGATGTTCATGATGGACGAAATCAGCTGCAGGTTGTTCTTTACGCGGTGATGCACCTCGCGCAGCAGAACCTCTTTCTGATGGACCGAATCCTCCAGTTCGGCCTCGCTGCGCGTGACGCTGTCCGTCATGGCAAGGTATGCCGATGCAAGCTGATCCAGTTCGACCGGCGCGCCCTTCAGATCGATGTCCTGTAGCCGGCGGTCACCTTTCGAGAAACTGACAATCGCCCGATTGAGTGTCCGGACATGCCGCGTCACCAGCAACTCTGCCGCCCAGGCTGACACTATCAAGCCGGCCAGCCACATCAGCGCTATAGGAGCGTAGGCTGCAATCTGGAAGCGGTTGAAATTCGCCTGCCCCTCACTGCGCCAGCTGCTCATCAAATACAATTCTCCAGCCACGATGGGAACCACGGCATAGATCTGCGTTTCGCCGCTTTTCGATATGCCTTCGAAGACCCGGCCCTTCAACCCGACGAAACTGACAAGGGCGGTATCTTTGGGAACTCGCAGCGTCGCGTCTGACAGATCCAGACTGGAACTCAACAGGGTGCCGTTGCGATCAAATGTCCAGAACACAACCGGCATGACCGGCCAGTCATCGGGCATGAAGGCATCGACCTGCAGATCCCTGAGCATCTGATGCGGCAGCGAGATTACTGCCAAGCCTACGTAGCTTCCTGACGTGTCGAAGACGGGCTCCAGAATTCCGAGCACCGAGGACTTGGTAATCGGGCCATTCGGGTTGACGACAAAGGACGATTGTCTGCGGTCACGTATTGAAAGGAAAAAGGGGTTCTTGGAAAAATCGTACACTTTCCCGGTTGAAGAGCAGGTCATGATTCCGCTGAGGGGCACATAAGCGACAAGCGCCGCCGCAGGTTCCAGTGCTGCGATCCTTTTCATCAGATCTGCGCAGGCCTTGTCGTCATCCAGCACCGCAGGAAGGGCCTGCGCCATACTCCCGACAAGACCCCGGGCCTTCAGGATCAACCCCGTTTCGGTTTCTGCGGCACGAAGCGTGGTGCCCAGCAAGGCGGCCTCACTGCGCGCGCGGACTTCTCTTTCAAGGTTATAGGTCTGCACAAAGGCGATTGCTCCGATCGGAAGCAAGGCAAAGGCAAGGATCAATCCAAACCGCACCGATAGCCGCGACAAGGGCGACCGGGGCGCGGTGTCGATCATGCGGCCTCAATCCCCGACCTGCCCATGACGGTCAGACTTGCCTGATCAACGCCGGAAAATGCATCTTCGCCATCGGCCAGGAACATCAGTTCTGACAAGCGCCTGCGTGCCCGGCTTGTCCGGCTTTTGACGGTTCCGACCGCGACATCCATCATCGCTGCCGCTTCCTCGTAGGAAAACCCCGACGCCCCGATCAGGATCAGCACTTCACGATGTTCGGGCGAAAGCTGATCGAAGGCCCGCTGAAAATCACGATAGGCCAGGCGGCCGTCATGGTCCGGCTTCACGAACAGGCTTTGCGCATGGATGCCGTCCGGATCGGCAACTTCGCGGCGATGCTTGCGCACCGAAGAGTAGAAGGTGTTGCGCAGGATGGTGAAAAGCCACGCCTTCAGGTTGGTGCCTTTCGTAAACTTGTCAATGTTCGTCCAGGCCTTGACGATGGTATCCTGCACCAGATCGTCTGCCGCAGCCATGTTCCGCGTCAGACTGAACGCAAAGGCACGCAGCGGCGCAAGGTGCTTGACCAGCTCGTCGCGCGGGTCCTCAGACGGGGCGCGCATCAAGACGGATCCCCCTCAGTGTCTGCGGCGGCCTGATCCGACTTCTTGCGAAGTTGATCCAGCAGTTGCATAAGCTTGTCGGGGACCTGCTCGTTCAGCGTCTCATTGTAGATCCGTTTCAGATTCTCGTCGATCTGGCCCATGATTTTCGATTTCGGATTGCTGTCTGCCATGTCCGGGTACATCTTTTTTTTACTACCTGCCTTATTTAACATGGAACCAAACTTGGAACCAACGTGTTTGGTTCCCGAAAAATCAAACTTCGGGGAAACAAAATGATGACAGCCCAGACATTGCTCGATCCGATCGCCTCGATCAGCGGCAACCTGCCATTCCTCCGTCGCTACGCGCGTGCCCTTACCGGAAGCCAGACAAGCGGCGACACCTTCGCAGCGGCGACGTTGGAGAGCATACTAGAGGACGTCACGGTAATCGCCGAATGTCCGGATCCGAAGGTGGGGCTGTTCCATGTCTTTCATCGCGTCTGGTCCAGTGCAGGCGCCCCGGTTGGTGAACCCGACACCCGGTTTTCCGCAATCGCGCAGGCACATATGGCCAGCCTGACACCAAACACGCGCGAAGCGTTGCTGCTGCATTCGATCGAAGGGTTTACCCAGGCAGAAATTGCCGACATCATGGAAATCGGTCTGGGCCACGTGGCCATCCTGATCGACACCGCTTCCGCCGAGATGCACGCCTCCGTCAGCGGCAGCGTGATGATCATCGAGGACGAGGCGATAATCGCAATCGACATTGCCGCGATCGTGCGGGAGATGGGCCATACGGTCACCGGTATCGCGGCGACACGCACCGAGGCGGTGGACCTTGCCAGGCGCGAAAGGCCCGACCTTGTTCTGGCCGATATCCAGTTGGCGGATCGGTCTTCTGGTATCGATGCGGTCAACGACATTCTGAAGATGGTCGAAAATGTGCCGGTGATCTTCATCACCGCTTACCCGGAGCGCCTGCTCACCGGCAAACGCCCGGAGCCGGCCTTTCTGATCACCAAACCCTACGCAGAAGAGCAAGTACGCTCGGCGGTGTCGCAGGCGATGTTCTTTGCCAGCACCGAAACGCTGAAGGCCTGATGCGGGGTTGCTGCTGACCGCAGCTCTGAGGGACCTGCGGCTGAAAAGTTGTTCGGCGCGAGCCCCCAGAGGTCTGGCGGTGCCCAAATTGGTCAGCGGCAGTCCTGCGGCCTTCAACCGTCCGTCCGGGGGCCTTTCAGGTCATCGCTCCACTGGACAAGACCTTTTCAACATCGTGGTTTGTGAACGGATAGGGCAGCAGAACCCAGTCTTTTCTCTGCGGAATTGGTCCCATGTCATGCCCCACCAAAACCACACGGCGGCCATCCCGATGTGCAAGCTTTGTTGTGTCCGACAGAGCCTTCGCCGCAGAGATGTCATCGACAAAGGCGACGTCGATGAGCACCCGCGGTGACAAGGCATTTGTCAACTCGAGCATCGTCCAGGCGACGATGACCGTCGCCTCCGGGCGCATATCCCCAACCATCAATTCGATGTCGCGCGCCACCAGCGCTTGGCTCAGCAGAATCACGACGGCGCGGCGGGCCGATTCGGTTTGCAGGTCCTGCATGGTGTCCCTTTCAACTCTAATAGACCTTTTGGAACCGATAAGCGCGCCCCGCATTAATCTGTGACATAGGAGAACAAGAAAATGCCGGTTCCCGGCGAAAATTGTCCGCTTGGGCGTTTTCAATCGCTCGGGTCTGTGCGACATGTTCAAGTCGCATCCTTCGCGGGCCTATGACCTGACGTGGATAGCGGAAGTCGAAGAACATTTTCTGGGCGAAACGCTCGTCGCACTTGGCCAGAGAAGCGCGGGCCAGCGGGTGGCTTGGGCTTTGTTGCGCATCCATCACCGGCTTCGCGCCGTCAGTCTTGAAAAGGCCGGCGCAGTGCCACTGGCGTTTCGTCAGCAGTCTCTGGCGGATGCTCTTGGCCTGTCGCTGGTACACATCAACGAAACCTTGATGCGCCTGCGGGAACAAGGGTCAGCTGGAAATAAAGGACAGGGCGAAGTTGTCTGACTACGCCGGTTCTGCACCCGAACCGCTGGAGAAACGGCCACTCATGTGAAAAATCGCCGCAGGCGACATTCGTGCGAACACAAAGGTCATCTGCGGCGAAAGAGGCAGCGAACAGGGAAAATCCGCCAACCGATCGGCACGCAGGGAGGGACGTCCTGCCGGCCAGTGCAAGGAAAACGCCTGATCCTCCCCTTGGTTCCGGCAGAAACGAATTTTAACTCTTGAGCTCACGGATTGGAGGCTGGCGACTGCTGCGATTGCGTTGCCCGGTGCCGGCGTTTCGGCTGCGCACGGTGCATCCCGGCGTGATGGTCCGTAGGAGGTCAGCCGATCTGGCGCGTCTGGTCCAGCAAGGCGACCACGTCTTCGCGCATATCGCGCAGCGAGTGTGCCAGGCTGTCGCCTTCATGTGCCGCAATCGCCGTGTCGAAGGACTTCAGGACCCAGTCTTCGCCACTACGGACCTGGTCCATCACATCTTCGTCGATGTCGTCAAAGAAGGCCCGGAACGCATCGACGGCCTGGTTGACGGTGCCCATGATCGTGCTATCTGGGCTGGCGTCGATGCCACGATCTGCCAGCTTGCGGGCCAGCAGATCAGCGTGCCGCGCATGGAGGGCGCGGAATTTTTCGGCGATATCGCGAAACGACGGTTCTGCCTTTTCAACCATCTTCGCATAGCCCTTTACCGAGTCGACGGTGCGGCCATAAAGGGCAACCAGCGTCTCTTCTTTGTGGGGGGCGCCCGCCACGGAGTCCCGTGCTGACGGCGGAAATGTCGGAGTCGTCGTTTGCATCGTGTTTTCCTCTCGCATGCGGCCACTTGGCTCTGGAGACTGCGGGATGAACGCGTCAATCCTGCCGCAGGTTCCCGCCACGGCATGGGAATCCGGGACGGGACACCGCTTCAGGCTGCGTCGGTTGCCACGTCTTGGCGGGACTGCCGACGCGGCTTGCGGATCGGCGCAGACGGCAGCGGCTTGGCACTGCCGGTTGCAAAAGCCATGCTCAGGGCTGCTTCAAGCGACGTGACGACAAAATCCGCCCCGATCTCTTCGGCCTGCCGGGCCGCGACCTGCGACACCGGGGTCTGACCGCGGCCAGCCACTTGCTGAACCAGCGCAGCTTCGGGGATCTGCCAGAACACCACGCCGACCCGCAAGCCGGGAACAGCCCGCTTGATCCTGCGAATGATCAGCAAGGAGGCACGAGACGGGTTTGGGTCCAGAAAGTTCAGAACCAGGCAATTGGGGTTTTGTGCCGTCACTGCCGCAAGCCCCGGTCCCATCACGTCGCCGCGCAATACGGCCGTGACCTTTGCGGCCTCGGCTTTCATCACCTGACCCAGCATGGCGGCAGCAACGTCATCCAGCTTGCTGCGGCCGCCGACAACCAGAACCGAAAGGTCCTTGCCCAGTCCGCGAAACGCGCCCGGAGCCTGATCCGCCATTTCCGGCAGGCTGGCCGCCTCGGTGGCCGCTTCGCCAGCTTCTTCTGCAACCACATAGTCCAACGCGTGAACAAGGCTCATTGCCGAACTTACGATGCGATCTTCTTGAGACTCTGTCAGCACCCCACGGTCATGGTCATCCTGTGCCAGCAAAAGTGCCGGGATGCCGACGTTCTGGTAATAATCGGCAAGGTAGCCCGACTCCAGTTGTTCTTCGGCACGCGAAACGGAGTCGACCACATCCCCGGACAGAATGCGCTGATAGAGGCGCGAATGCGGAGCCAGCGCCGGCTCGATTCCCAGCAGGATTTCGAACACCTCAAACTGCGGCAGATAACGGCCGAGCACAGTGAAACAAACCGTCAGCGGCGTGGACAGGACCAACCCCAACGGTCCCCAGATGAACGTCCAGACAATGGCCGCCACGATGATCGCCAGCGGCGACAAGCCGGCGCGTGAGCCATAGAGCCAAGGTTCGATCGCGTTCGAAGTGACCAGTTCGACCGCCGCGAACAACCCCGCCGTCCAGAGGACCATCGACCAGTCGGGCGATACGGCGAAGGCCACGAACAGCGGAAATGCCGCCGAAAGGGCCGAGCCGACATAGGGCACAAACCGCAACACAAAGGTCAACGAGGCCCACAGAACCGGATTGGGCACGCCGATCACCCAAAGGCCAATGCCGATCGGAACGGCGTAAATGACGTTCACCAGCAGTAGGATGATCAGATAGTTCGCCACCCGCGATCCGGCATCTTCCAGCATCTCGGTGGTGCGGTGCAGATCGATTGCGCCAAGCAGTCGAATGAACCGGTCGCGCAGATCTTCACGCTCCAGCAGCATGAATACGACGACAACGATGACCAGACCGGCTGTGACAAACGGGCTTAGAACAGGAATGACCACATCCTGCAAAATCCGCCACGCGCTTTGGCTTTCAACGACTGCCACCTGCATGGGCGCACTGGTTCCCATTGCCGAGGTGCCGCGGATCTGTGCCGGCGACAGGGCGTTGGTGATCTCGGCGTTGATGCTGGCCAGCATGTCGACGAACCGCCCCAGGACTCCGCTGGACCCACTGGTCGTTTGCAGCGCCTCAAGCTTGGCAAGGATGTTCGCCTGAAAGGTGGGAAGGCTTTCAACAAGCTGGCTCAATTGGCTGGCAAAGACAGTCAGAAACAGGCCCAGGATCGTAAAGGCGACAGTGACAGACAGAAGGACCGAAGGGATCCGCGGCAGGCCCTTCCGTCGCAAGAACGAGACAACGGGCGACAGGGCAAATGCTATTAGCGTAGAAATTGCCAGTGGAAGGAACACTTGGCTGCCGAAATAAAGAATGGCCGGCACGATCAGAAATGAAGCGGTCGTCGGCAAGATAACCCGACGGGCCGATCCGTCGGGTTCGTCTGTCATCTTTACGGACTGCTTTGGTTCTATGGTCATCGGTTTCTCCGGGAAGGCGGCGTTGAATGCGCCCGAGCACGTCCATCAAGTGTTGCCGCAACTGCTGCGCTGCAGGAGGCGGTGCTATTCCGCCGCCTCGAGTGTCCGGACCCTGCCCCTCAGCATCGCTCGGCGTGCGACAGCGGCTTCAAGAAGCCCGTCGATATTGCCGCAGTCAAACCGCGCGCCGCTGAACCTGCAGACGGTCACGCGGAGCGCTGCGGCATCCTGCGAGATCGCGTCTGTCAGCCGTATCTCGTTTCCGGCACCCGGAGGGGTGTGTTGGACAGAGTCTCGAAGATCGCCGGATCAAGGATATAGCGCCCGACCGCCGTCAGCCGTGACGGCGCGTCAGCCGACCGGGGCTTTTCGACCAGGCCAGATACCGGAACGCACTTGAGGCTCGGGTCACCCGATGGCACAAACATCCCGGAGGACGATGTCTTTTCCGCCGGCACTTCCATGGCAGTAATCATGTGGCCCGACACGAACTTGCGCACCATCTCGGGCAGACATTGAACGCCCAGGATCAGATCATCGGGCAAGATCACGCCAAAGTATCCGTCCAGCATGTGATCCCGGGCGCACAGGATGGCATGCCCCAGCCCCAGCGCTGCCGTTTGAAACGCAAAGACGATCTCCATAAAGACGATCTCCATGGCGTGCAGCATCGCCTTGGGCTGCGCCGCACCCTGCAAACGCCCGTCGCCGTCTGTGCGCAGGCTGCGGCCGCCTGCCAAAGAGGCGTTCACATAGGCCTCGATGGTTGCCTTTGCCGGACTGCTGACAATGACGGCGCGTTCGGCTCCGACTGCTGCGGCCTCATCAAGGGCGAATTGCAGGACCGGGCTGTCATAGACCGGCAGAAGCTCCTTCGGAGTCGATCTTGTCAGGGAAAGCAGCCGAGTTCCACGTCCGGCGGCGGGAATGACGACGGTCGGGATCCGGTGCAGCATCGGCGTTCTCCATCATTGTGGTGCAAGGCTCCTGCGGTAAACGCGCAACTGTGCTTTGTGTTCCAACGGATTGAAGCAAAACTTCATGCACAATGAACCGCCCCGGGTTTGCCGGAGACCAATTAGTCCGTGTTACGCGACCATATCGAGTGTGTTCAACTTTGCATAGAAGGCCTCGTCTGACTCAGCTGGTGGGATGTTTCCGATAGGCTCAAGCAGGCGGCGATGGTTGAACCAGTCGACCCATTTCAGCGTTTCCAACTCCACTTCCTCCATTGTTTTTTTCAACGGCAGAGTAAAAGTGAGCCAAAGGGCAGTGCAGAATGTTGCCACTTTGGGGTTATTATAGTTGCGGCACGGGCGTGCGCTGGCATCCGGGCGGTCGCGCTTTTCATATAACGGGCCAAGGCTTATCCCTTTTAGTTCGGTCTCCCCACATGTTGACGCGGCGCAGAACCTCGCCCTTGTGGCTTGAGAGGCGGATCGGATCAGTTTGGAACGTTTCGTGGATTTATGGGGCGTGGCTTTTGCCGTGAACAAGAGCCTTCAGGCGCGCTGTTCAACAAAATCGCGATATGTCGCCGGCCCGAGACCAACACCGATCCCCAGCGCTCTGTCGAAGGCGCTTCGCATGTGTCGCCGTCGGTTCCAGCGGAACACGAATTCGTCGAGATAGCGTTGCAGATGGCATTTTCTGAGGCTGTGGAGTTGGAGGGGTCACAAATCCGTCCAGTGGACGGATTTGCCCGACAACGCCTTTTGCCCACGTTTTCAGGTTGGAGAACACACGGTGGACCCAGTGGAGCATGTCGTGTGCCGGTCTGCCGCTGACGACCTTCGCCTCATGCGTGTTTGCCGGGGGATTTTCGTAACCGAGCCAGCCGTCCGTGATGATGTGAGCGCCAGGCTCTACAGCCTGACCGATGAACCCGTGCAGCGTCTTCGACGCGCCGTCGTGTCGAAGACGCGCCTATGGCACTGGGGAATGTGCTTCATCCTGATCCGGCGCGGATGTCCGTCACTTGATAACTCGACGGCACAGACGACAAACATCTTTCCGGCCGGGCTCCGCCCCCCCTTTGGCCGATCCTCGGGATCATGCCGGGACCGGAACGGCATCTCTGTTTCATCGATTTCGACAAGGTCTTTCAGGGGGTTGCGGTCAGGGTTGACCATCGACCGCCGCAGCTTTTGCAACAGGCGCCACGCCGTCTTGCAGCTGCCAAGGCCAGGTTGCGCCTGAAGTTGCAGCGCTGACATGCCGTTGGAATGACTGGTGATGATGTGCGCGGCAAGAAA
>Ga0105049_10006546_pt1 | contig 13565 bp, 7 predicted proteins | sample MAT06_FD_78087 | JGI IMG/M metagenome (GOLD analysis project Ga0105049, IMG submission 78087) | Freshwater microbial communities from Lake Fryxell liftoff mats and glacier meltwater in Antarctica - MAT-06 | ecosystem: Environmental > Aquatic > Freshwater > Ice > Liftoff microbial mat | place...
GAGGCGCCAATGCTGTATATCGGCGAGAAGGTCGGCTCGGCGATCGGCAAGGGACCCAAGATCGACATCGCGCTTGATCCACTGGAGGGCACGACGATCACCGCCAAAGCGGGACCCAATTCGCTCGCGGTGCTCGCCATTGCCGAAGAAGGTTGCCTGCTGAATGCACCCGATGTCTATATGGACAAGATCGCGGTCGGCCCTGGTTATCCCGCCGACATCATCGATCTCGACAAGACACCGACGCAGAATATAAAGGCGATCGCCAAGGCAAAGGGCGTGAAGCCCAGCGATATCATCGCCTGCGTGCTTGATCGCCCGCGCCACGAGAAACTGATCGCGGAACTGCGCAAGATCGGGTGTGGTATCATGCTGATCCCCGACGGCGACGTGGCGGGTGTCATTGCCACGACCAATGCGGAGACGACAATTGACGTGTACATAGGCCAAGGCGGCGCGCCTGAGGGGGTGCTCGCGGCCGCGGCGTTGCGCTGCGTCGGTGGGCAATTCAAGGGCCGACTGGTATTCCGCAATGATGACGAGCGCGCCCGCGCTGCCAAATGGGGCATCAAGGACCTCGACAAGCAATATGATTTGAAAGAACTGGCACGCGGCGATTGCATCTTTGCCGCAACGGGCGTCACCGACGGCTCGCTGCTCGGCGGCGTCAAGCGTACCAAGGGCAAGATGACCACGCATAGCGTGGTGATGCGCGCAAGTTCAGGCACGGTGCGCTGGGTGAAGGGCGAACACCGGATCGATTGAGCGCCTCGCTGTGCATTTGGCGCTGCTGCGGACGGTTGTTTCGCGGCGATTGCCAACCTATCCTGCGCGCAATTTTCAGGAGATGTGCGGTGCGGATAATCACTGTATTGCTGGCGTTGATGGCATCCGCCGCGCCGATTGCGCTCGACGCCCGCCCACAGGCCGTCGCTAAGCCCGCCGCTGCGCCCGCCGCTGCGCCCGCCGCTGCTGCACCAGCACAGTCCCCCTTCACCTTTGAAGAGGTGATGGTGCCGATGCGCGACGGGGCGAAGATGCAGACGATTATCATGCACCCTCGCGATCAAAAGGGGCCGTTGCCGATCCTATTCTCTCGCACGCCTTATGGTGTGCCCGATCGCGCGCCGACGCGCATGCCGCTCGGCTGGACGGCGCTCGCAAAGGATGGCTATATCTTTGTCTATCAATCAATGCGCGGGCGGTTTGGATCGGACGGCGTCTTTACGCTGTCGACGGCGGTTCATCCGGGCGATCCGAAGGCGGTGGACGAGTCCACCGATGCGCGCGATTCAATTGCCTGGTTGATCAAGAACGTCCGCAACAATAATGGCAAAGTCGGGATGTGGGGTGTCTCCTATCCGGGCTTTGCGGCCGCTGTTGCGCTCGTCAATCCGCATCCGGCGCTGAAGGCGGTCAGCCCGCAGGCGGCGTGGATTGATTACTGGCAGAACGACGATCTCCACCGCAATGGCGCGTTGCGGCTGTCTTACGCAACTGACTGGGTCTATGGGCTGCAAAAGGCCAAGGGATCGCTCGACGAAATTCCCTACGACACGCTCGATACCTATGACTGGTTTTTGCGCAAAGGCACAGCAGGCGCGATTGACGACACGCTGTTCAAGGGCGCGGCACCAATGTTTACGTCGCTGCTCGATCACCCCAATCATGACGCGTTTTACACGGGCCAGCGCTGGAGCGACGCGCTCGGCAAAACGACGGTGCCGACGCTCAACGTCGCGGGCTATTGGGATCAGGAAGACCCGTGGGGATCGTGGCAGATTTATGCGCGCCAGAAAAAGAATGATCCCGATAAATTGAGTCAGATGGTGGCCGGGCCCTGGAGCCACGGCTATTGGAGCCGCCCCGGCGGGACCAATCTGGGCCGGATTAATTATGGCGTCGACAGCACCACAGGTTTTGTCGAAGGGATTCAGGCTCCGTTTTTTGCTTATTGGCTCCACGGCAAGGGCGCGCGGCCCGATTTTGAAATGAAAAGTTTCCAAAGCGGCAGCTGGGTTTGGAAGAACTATCCGCAATGGCCGCTCACCGGCACGACCGCGACCAGCCTGTATCTGCGCGCTGACGGATCGGTGTCGTTTGAGGCACCTGCGGCAGGCGAGGCGTGTCGCAGTTACGTTGCCGACCCGGCCAATCCCGTGCCGTTCCGTCCTCGACCAATCTCCCCTACCTATCCGCGCCCCGAATGGACGTGGTGGGAGGCCGAGGATCAACGCTTTGTCGGCAACCGGCCCGATGTTTTGAGCTATGTCAGCGCGGCCCTGGCCGGAGACTTGACCGTGACGGGCGACGTCGCCGCACGGCTAATGGCATCGACATCAGGCACTGACAGCGATTTCGTCGTGAAGCTGATCGATGTCTTCCCCGATGATTATGAAAAGCAGCCTGAGAACCCCAAGCTTGGCGATTATACCCGCCAGCTAAACGGCTATCAGCTGCCCATCGCGATGGACGTGCAGCGCGGGCGGTTCCTGGCCAGCGACACCAACCCGCAGGCGCTGGTGCCCGGCAAGGTAGTGGCGTGGCCGGTGCCGCTGCGTGATCATGATCACGTCTTCAAAAAAGGCCACCGGATCATGGTGCAAATCCAGTCAAGCTGGTTTCCGGTGATTGATCGTAACCCCCAGACCTTCGTCCCCAACATCGCGCGCGCCAAACCGGGGGACTTTGTGCGCGCCGAGCAAAAGGTGTGTCCGGGGTCGATGCTGACACTGCCGGTAGTTAGGTGACCTCGGTTTAACATCCGTCATTGCGAGCGGAGCACAGCAATCTAGCGCGGAATGCGTGAAATATGAATCGTCATTGCTTCGCTCCGTTTGCAATGACGAATGGGCTGGGGTCAGGTTCAACCCTTCAGTCGATAGCCCGTTTTGAAAATCCACGTCACCAGCCCGAGCGACACCGCTAGAAACCCGGCAATCGCCAGCAAACTATATCCAATCGCCACATCCCCCGTGCCGAAAAAGGTCCAGCGAAAGCCGCTGATCAGATAGACGATCGGGTTGAACAGCGCGACGGTCTGCCATGCGGGGGGCAGCATGCTGATCGAGTAAAAGGTGCCGCCGAGGAACGTCAGCGGGGTGACGACCAGCAGCGGCACCACCGACAATTGCTCAAAACTTTTCGCCCAGATGCCCAACACAAAGCCGAACAGGCAAAAAGTGATCGCGGTGAGCAGCATGAAGCCGATCATCGCGACTGGATGAACAATCGGCAGCGCGACGAACAAATTGGCGGTCGCTAGAATCATCAGCCCGAGGATCATCGATTTGGTCGCGGCCGCACCGACATAGGCAATCACCGTTTCAATCGGTGAGATTGGTGCGGAGAGCAGTTCATAGATCGTGCCTGACCATTTCGGCATGTAAATACCAAAGCTGGCGTTGCTCATTCCCTCAGTCAGCATTGACAGGATGATCAGGCCCGGCACGATAAAGGCACCGTAGGGCACACCGTCAACCGTGCTGATCTTTGAGCCAATCGCGGAACCAAAGACGATGAAATAGAGCGAGGTTGTGATGATCGGCGTTAGCAGGCTCGTCGCCAGCGTCCGTCCGAAACGGGCGAGCTCGAAGCGGTAAATCGCCTTGATGCCGTGCCAGTTCAACCCGGTCATGCCGCTGCCTTCTGGTCATGGACGAGGCCGACGAAGATATCTTCAAGCGAGCTTTGCGCAGTGTTCAAATCCTTGAAGCCAATGCCAAGGTCACTCATCGCGCGTAGCAGTGAGGGCACGCCGGTGCGTTCGGCATGGGCCTCAAACACATACTCAAGTTCATTGCCGTCGGCCTTGAGCGTAGGGTTCCACTGCGCCAGTTCTGAAGGGATGGCAGCCAGCGGCTCTGCCAGGTTGATCGTCAACGTCTTGCGGCCGAGCTTTTGCATCAGCGTTGTCTTGTCCTCGACCAGGATGAGTTTGCCCTTCAGGATAACGCCGACCCGGTCGGCCATTTCCTCGGCCTCCTCAATGTAATGCGTGGTGAGGATGATGGTGGTGCCGCGTTCGCGCAGCGCCCGCACAAGCTTCCACATGTCGCGTCGCAGTTCGACATCAACGCCTGCGGTCGGCTCGTCAAGGAACAGGATGTCGGGCTCATGCGCGAGCGCTTTGGCAATCAGCACCCGGCGCTTCATCCCGCCCGATAGCTCCATGATTTTGCTGTCGCGCTTGTCCCATAACGACAGATCGCGCAGTAATTGCTCTATCAGCGCCGGGTTGGCAGCGCGCCCGAATAAGCCACGGCTAAAGCGCACGGTCGCGAGCACAGTTTCAAACGCGTCGGTGGAAAGTTCCTGCGGGACCAGCCCGATCCGGAAGCGTGCGGCGCGATAGTCGCGCTGGATATCGTGGCCCGCCACTGTAACGCTGCCGCTGGTCGGCGTCGTGATGCCGCAGATGATGCTGATCAGCGTTGTCTTGCCGGCACCATTGGGGCCAAGCAGCGCAAAAATCTCGCCCCGACCAATCTCCAGATTAATATGGTCCAGCGCCGTCAGGCCGCCGGGATAGGTCTTGGTAAGGCCGTTGACGGCCAGAATCGCGTCCATTGCTACCCCTGTTTGCTGTCGTTTGGCAGATAGGGGTGGCTCAGCGGCGGTTCAATTGACTAACGCCGCTTTGCCCGGACCTTGGCGACCGCCGCTTGCAAATCTTCCAGCGGCAGCGCCGAGGAGACGACATGATCGCCGATCACCCAGGATGGCGTCCCGCTCATCCCCAGTTTCTGCGCGATCATCAGGTTGCTCTGGATTTCGGCCTCAATTCTCGGGTTTGCCGCAGCCGCAGTCGATGCGACGGGATCAAGCCCCGCCAGTTTCAGCGCGCGCGCAAGTGACTGGGCGCTGATCGGGCCACCGGCATAGACCGCCTCATGAAACGGCTTGAACTTGCCTTGTTCGGCGGCAACCAGGCTCAGCCGAGCGGCGGTGCGGCTTTCTTCAGACAGGATGGGCAATTCGCGAAAGATCACCCGGATTTTTGGGTCGCTGGCAATCAGCCGCGTGATCGTCGGCAGACTTGATCGGCAGAACCCGCAATTATAATCAAAATATTCAACCAACGTCACATCGCCATTGGGGTTGCCCGCCCAGGCGCTGCCATAGGGCTTTAATATGGCGTCGCGGCTGCCCGCGATGATGCGGCCAGTGTCACGGTCGCGCATCAAGTCCATCGCCTCAGGGATGATCTCCGGATGCGCGAGCACATAATCATGCACGACTTGCTCGATCCCGGCGCGTCCGGCCCCAACCGGTGACTCCACTGTAAACCGGTTGGCAAGCGCTACCGCACCGGCCCCGATCAGCGCAGCGCCTGCTGCCACGGCTGCCAGCAGAGCTTTGCCGCCGCTTAAAAGTTCGCTCACTAGCGCCGACCTTTCTTGGCGTCGTCCATCATATTCTGGGATGTGATCGCAATATCCTGCGCCCTGATCCAGTCGACCGAGTTTTGCGGCAAGCCCGCCATCGCCCCTTGCGCGCTATAAGCGGCAGTGCGCGGATCGCCGGTCAGGCTGGCGCGTTCGGCGGTCGCGAGCATTGCTCGCGGTTGATCGCCGCGCAATTCATAGACGACGCCTAACTGAAACCAGGCAAAAGGATTGTCATCGTCGCGCGCCACCGCCAGCCGCAGCACCTTTTCTGCCTCTGGAAAATTGGCCTTGTTCTCAGTCGCGATCAGCGCGTGGCCAAAAGTAGTCGAGATAAGCGGGTTGGCGTTGGAGAGGCGGGTAGCATCACGCAGCGGCACCAAAGCCGCGACAGGTTGCCCAGATTCGAGCAATATCTGACCCTTGATTTCCAGAAAATAGGGGTTGTCCGGAACTGCCTTTACAAGCGCATCGGCTTCTTCATTGGCTTTTTCCGGATAACCGGCCCGGTGATAGGCATAGGCGCGGGCATAGCGCGCATAGATGCTCTGATCGACTGCCGGATAGCGCGCCAGCGTCTGTTTGGGATCATCCAGATAACCCGTCAGCTTAGCACGCGCACGCAAGAAGCGTTCCTCAAGCATCACCTCGGGGCCTTTGCGCCAGGCCGGTGAAGCCTGTAGCGTATCAGTCAAATTGGCGATCCGATCACCTGATAGCGGGTGGGTGAGCAGGAAGCTGTCCTTGCGGGTAATCCCGTAACGCGCCTCAAGCCGGCTGAGCTTGCCAAAAAACGACAAATAGCCCTTGCCGTTGATGCCTGCGCTGTTCAGATATTTCGCACCTGCTGCATCCGCTGACGATTCCTGGGTGCGCGAAAAGGCCAGATAGCTGCCGAGCGCCGCCTGCTGCCCTGCTGCGATAATGCCTGCCGCCGCTTCGCCGGAGCCTGCCGCTGCGGCAGCAATACCAAGCACCAGGCTGAGGATCTGGATACCGAGCGCGGGTTGAAAGCCCCGATCCCCCAGCGGCACATGCCCCCCGGTGATATGTCCAAGCTCGTGGGCAATGACGCCTTGCACTTCATTCGCGCTGTCAGCGGCTTGGATCGTGCCTGAATTGAGAAAGACATATTGCCCGCCGGCGACAAAGGCGTTGATCGCGGGGTCGTTGATCAAAATGATCTTCACGTCCTTCGGCGAAAGCCCCGCCGCTATAATGATCGGCTTGGTCATGTCCTCAAGGAGCAATTCGGTTTCGGCATCGCGCAGGATCGATTGAGCCTTCGCTGCCTGGGCGAAAACTAACAACGACAAGGCAATCGCGGCGACGATTTTTTTCATCAGAGCAATATCGGCCAATCAGGCTGCATATTCAACGACTCAGTGCCGGATTTGCGACCGCGCGGGTCCCGGCCAGGTCCCACGCGGTCGTCGATCATCATTAGTTGCCGAATGTGCGCTGCCACCAGCCGCGACGCGGGCCGTTCTCATCGCCCTCGGGGCCGGGTTCGCCCGCATCATTGAGGTCGACAACAGCTTCAGCCGCTGCTGGCTCTGCCTCTGCCGGAGCAGCAGGTGCCTTTGGCTTGGTCGAACGCCGCTTGGCCGGGGCGGGTTCCGCTGCCAGGGCGACGGTCTCTGCTTCGGCTGGGGCAGCGACGTCATCGGACTTTGCCTTAGGCTTGCGCGTTCGTTTTGGCTTGGCGGCACTTTCCGCTGCTGCATCCGTCGCACCGACAGGCGCTGCTGTTACGGCTTCGGCGGGGGGCTCCACCGCAGTGGGCGGATCTGTTTGCTCCAGGGCGGCAATCAACTCAGGCGCTGTCGCGCGCGGTCGCCGACGGGGACGCTTGGGCGCGTCTGCCGCTGGGGCCGGGTCAACAACTGCATCAGCCTCAACTTCGGCGTCACCCTGCGGTGCTTCACCATCGTTGCCCTCAACTGCCACCGAAGTGACACCGGTCCCGCCCTCGGGCCGACCTTCACCTCGACGACCACCACGACGACCCCTGCGACCACGCCGCCGCTTCGGCTCGCCATCCTCATTGGTGGCCTGCATGCCGAACGCTTCGCCAGTGTCAGCCTCATCACCGGTGCCACCATCCTCGCCCGAGCCATCAGCGGCATCACCCGTTTCTGTGCCAGCTTCGCCCTGCGGCGCATCAGCCTCACCCTCTGGTCGCCCACGCCCGCGACGCCCGCGACGCCGACGACGCTTGTTGCGGCGGGCATCGCGCTCGCCTTCGGTCTCGCCCTGGCGAGGTGCATCTTCGCGCGCTTCTTCCTCGCGTTCTTCTTCGGTTTCTTCGGCCTCGTCGATTTCTCCCTCGTAATCGTCGTCTTCGACCTCGGCAATGGCCGGCTCAAAGCGTGGCGCATGGGCGGGCGGTGGACCGCTCGCCTCGACTGACATCCGTGCGCCTTCTTGTTCGCCATCAGGCGCGACTTCGATCATCACACCGTAGCGGTCCTCGATCTCGGCGAGTTCTGTACGCTTGCGATTGAGCAGGTAGAACGCTGCTTCCTGGCTGGCGCGCAGTAACAGTTGTGATCCACGACCTCGCGCCGCCTCATCCTCAATCATCCGCAGCGCAGATAGCCCGGCAGAGGACGCGGTACGGACAAAGCCTGAACCTTCACAATGCGGGCATGGCCGGGTCGATGCCTCAAGCACGCCGGTGCGCAGCCGCTGGCGGCTCATCTCCATCAGACCGAAAGACGAGATGCGACCCACCTGGATGCGGGCACGATCATTCTTCATCGCGTCCTTCATCGCCTTTTCGACTTTGCGGACGTTGGAGTTATTGTCCATGTCGATAAAGTCGATGACGACGAGGCCAGCCATATCGCGCAGTCGCAGCTGGCGGGCAATTTCGAGCGTTGCCTCAAGGTTGGTGGCGGTCGCTGTTTGCTCGATATTGTGCTCTCGCGTTGATCGGCCTGAGTTGATGTCGATCGACACCAAAGCCTCGGTCGGATTGATAACCAGATAGCCCCCCGATTTGAGTTGGACGACGGGGTGATACATAGCGCCCAGCTGATCTTCGACATTGTTGCGCTGGAACAACGGTACCGGATCGGAATAATGCTTCACACGCCGGGCGTGGCTCGGCATCAGCAGTTTCATAAAATCTTTGGCGTTGCGATAGCCCTCGTCGCCCTCGACGATCACCTCATCAATATCCTTGTTATAGATATCGCGGATCGCGCGCTTGATGAGATCGCTGTCGCCGTAAACGAGCGCGGGAGCGGCTGATTTCAGCGTATTCTCGCGGATTTCGTCCCACAGCCGGGCAAGGTAATCAAAGTCGCGCTTGATCTCTACTTTGGTGCGCTGGAGCCCGGCTGTGCGGACAATGCATCCCATCGATGGCGGCAGCTTGAGGTCCGACATAATCGACTTCAGCCGCTTGCGGTCGCCCGCATTGCTGATCTTGCGGCTGATCCCGCCGCCATGCGACGTATTTGGCATCAGCACACAGTAACGGCCAGCCAGCGACAGATAGGTGGTGAGCGCGGCACCCTTGTTGCCGCGTTCCTCCTTGACGACCTGGACAAGCAGCACCTGACGACGACGGATGACATCCTGAATCTTGTAACGGCGACGCAGGTTCATCCGGCGCTGACGGAGCGCCTCAACCGCATCATCGGATGCGCCGCGCGCGCGTTGCGGCCGGGGACTGCCTTCGCCGCCTTCCTCGCCGTCGTGTTGATCACCGTCTTCGGAATCATTACCCTCGCGATGATCATCGGCAAACTGGTCGCTGTCATCGTCATCGTCACCGTCGTCATCTTCGGCATCGGCCCTCGCGCGCAACTCAGCTTCTTCGGCGGCGTGTTCGGCCTCTTCACGCAACAGCGCGTCACGATCCTCTTTGGGAATTTGATAATAATCAGGATGGATTTCGCTAAAGGCCAGAAAACCATGACGGTTGCCGCCATAATCGACGAATGCCGCCTGAAGCGACGGTTCGACGCGAGTTACCTTGGCGAGGTAGATATTGCCTTTGAGCTGCTTTCGCTCAGCAGATTCGAAATCAAACTCTTCGATTCGGTTTCCTTGGACGACGGCAACGCGGGTTTCCTCCCGGTGCCGTGCGTCGATCAGCATACGCATGGTCATTTATATATCTCCGCGCGCGCGGTCCGCAGCAAATAGGGCCGGGCCGCGCGCAGTGTACAGGCGCTAACGGAGGGGCGGTGACGCCGCCTGCTCCGATTGAGCGGGTGATGGTCGAAATTGCCTCTGCTGGCAGTGCACGCCGGAACCAGCGGTCCTCGGCACCCCGCGCGCCCGCTGACCCGCCGGGAAAATCCGGCCGGTTTGCGGGGCAAGGGAAATGCATCATGCGAGCGTCAACCTGAAGGATCGCCCGATAGCCAGGATGGCGTTGGGCGGTCGTTAAGTCGCATACCGCACAAGACGAACGGCAACGACGCCAACCGACTAGCACCACCAGCACGGCTCGGCAACCGGCTGTGTTTTGCCGGGTGGCGGCAAAATAATGCCGAATGGTGCGTTAACCCCATCGTTTCACTGCGATTTGAGGCCCTGGTCGTTAGGCAGGATGCACAAACCAATTACTTGGGAGTGATCCCCTTATGCCTTTTTACTGGACCGGCGGCCCTGCCGCACGGCATTGTCGATCTGTGTCTTTCGTCTTTGCCCTGCTTTCCTGTTGGCTGGCTGGCGCGCCCGGCTGGGCGGCCACGGTGGAGCGCGTTGACGTGTCGGGTGACCGCATCGTTATTCACTTTGACGCAAGCATTGCCGATGCATCCGCCTTTGTGCTTGATTCGCCGCATCGGCTCGCGGTTGATATTGAGGGCGCAACACCGGGCACCGGCGGGGAAGCTTCAGGGCTGGTCAGCCATGTTCGGCAGGGGGCACATGGCGTCAACGGTGCCCGAATCGTCTTTGATTTGAGTGAGCCAGCGGTCGTCATTGAGGGTAGCTTTGGCAGGGATGGTCGCACATTGACGTTGGCGTTGCGGTCGGTCGATGACGCCGGCTTTGCGCGAGCGGCAGCCGAGAAAAGGCTCCGTTTTCTACCGCCGTTCAGCTATGGTGCGGACGTCACACCGGCCAGCTATTATGTGTCGGTGCCGGTGCCACCGCCCAGCAGGTCGCTCGCTTTGCCGCGCATCTATGGCGATGACGACAGCCGCCCTCTGGTGGTGATCGATGCCGGCCATGGTGGGGTTGATCCCGGTGCGATTGGCGCAAGCGGCTTGCGCGAAAAAGATGTGACGCTGCGTATCGCCAAAGCAATTCGTGACGAATTGCTGGCCTCTGGCCGGGTACGGGTCGCATTGACCCGTGAGGATGATCGCTTTCTGATCCTTCAGGAACGCTACGGCATTGCCCGCAGGCTAAAGGGCGATCTGTTCATCTCAATTCATTGCGACAGCGTAAGCGCAGGCGAAGCGAGCGGGGCCACGGTCTATACCTTGTCTGAAGTTGCCTCAGACAAAGAATCGGCCCGGCTTGCCGCGCGCGAGAACAAGGCCGATATAATCCAGGGCGTCAATCTTGCGTCGACGCCAGCGGATGTGTCCTCAATCTTGATAGACCTCACCCAACGCGAAACGATGAATAGCTCGGCAAGTTTTGCTCGATTGCTAGGGCGCGAAGCACGGCCGCTGATGCCGATCAGGGATAATTTCCACCGTATGGCTTCGCTCGTTGTACTCAAGGCACCCGACATGCCATCAATACTGTTCGAGACTGGCTATATATCCAACCCGCGCGATGCGGCTTTCATCAGCTCGCCGTCGGGTCGTGCGGCGATTGCGCAGAGCGTGCGGCGCGCCGTTGATATTCATTTCGCGCGGCAAATGGCATCGACCGAGGATAGGGCTCAACGCAACTAAGTGGCGTGGTCGTTTGTCCGACCAAGGCTGGCAAGCGCCGCGAAACTTGCTAGAGCCAGCGAAATATGGACCAGCCGCATTCGTCTGTGAGTTTTCGCCTGCGCCGCGACGTCGATACCCTGCGCGAGCTGCTCAAGTCGGTCTGGCAGCGCTGGTGGGTCAAGTTGCTGGCGTTGTTCGGTGCGTTGATGTTGCTGACCTATGCCCTTGTCTGGGTGCTGTTCGCCCGCGATCTCCCATCGGTCGATGGCTTGCGGGCCTATGAGCCGCCGCTTCCGACGAATGTCCGCGCTATTGATGGCACACCGGTGCACAGCTATGCCCGCGAGCGCCGGATTGAACTGAGTTATGCTGAATATCCGCCGCTGCTGATCCGCGCCTTTCTGGCGGCAGAGGACAAGACTTTTTTTGATCATGGCGGCGTTGATTATCCGGGCCTCGCAGGGGCGGTGATTGATTATGTATCAAAGATCGGCAGTGGCAAGCGCGCCAAAGGCGGATCGACGATCACGCAGCAGGTCGCGAAGAACCTGTTGATCGGCAATGTCTATTCGCCCAGCCGCAAGATCAAGGAAGCGATTCTCGCCTACCGGATCGAGGATTCGCTCAGCAAGGAGCAGATTCTCGAACTTTATCTCAATCAAATCCCACTCGGGCGCAACGCGTTCGGGGTCGAGGCAGCATCGCATGCCTATTTTGACAAGGAACTGAAGGAATTAACGCTTGGCCAGCTTGCCTATCTGGCGATCTTGCCAAAGGGACCTGCAAATTATGATCCGTTCCGCAACACCCAGCGCGCGCTCGATCGCCGCGGTTATGTGCTGCGTGAGATGGTCAGAAATAGCTTCATCACTCAGGCGCAATTTGATCTGGCAGCTGCCGAACCGCTCAATGCGGTGCAACGCCAGACCCCGAAATTTGAACGCGTCGGGGGTTATTTCGTGGAAGAAGTGCGTCGCGAACTGATTGATAAGTTTGGTGAAAGTCAAAAAGACGGTCCGTTTAGCGTCTATTCAGGCGGATTGTGGGTGCGCACCTCGTTTGATCCGCGCCTGCAACAATTTGCGCAAAAGGCGCTGCGTGACGGCTTACTTCGTTATGATCGCGGTCGCGGGTGGGACGGGCCGCTCGGCCATGTTGATTTCGTCAATCCGGGCGGGGTGCAACCAACGTGGCTGCAATTGTTTCTGAACACAAATATCGGCCTTGATTATGAGGATTGGCGGGCAGCGATCGTCATTGCGCGCGACGGTGACATTGCGCAGATCGGCTTTGCCGATGGCGGCACCGGTTCCCTGCCACGATGGGGCGCGCAGATTCCGGTGCGAGGGGAAGGCGGGACGGCCTTTGCGGCGCTGAAGTCGGGCGACATCATCGCCGTTGCGCCTGAGGGCGACGTATTTGCGCTGCGTGCGGTGCCGCGCGTATCGGGGGGCATGGTGGTGGAGGAGCCCGGCACGAGCCGCATCCTGGCGATGCAGGGCGGATTTGATTCGCGGATAGGATCGTTCAACCGAGCGACCCAGGCGATGCGGCAGCCAGGATCGACAATCAAGCCAATCGTTTATTCCTCGGCGCTTGAAAACGGAATGACGCCTGCATCGATCATCGTTGATGGTCCGTTTTGCGTCTATCAGGGGGCACGGCTTGGCCAGAAATGCTTTCGTAATTTTGGCGGCGGCCAAGGTTCTGGCCCGCATACGATGCGCTGGGGGATCGAACAGTCGCGCAACCTGATGACGGTGCGCGCGGCTGCGCAAACCGGCATGGACAAGGTGGTCGGTACCATTGATCGGATGGGCGTGGGACGTTTCCCGTCTTATCTTTCGATTGCGCTTGGCGCTGGCGAGACAACTGTAAAACGCATGGTCAACGCCTTTTCGATCATCGCCAATCAGGGGCGCGGCCATCCTTCAACCGTAATCGATTTTGTCCAGGATCGCCGCGGCAAGGTTATTTGGCCGGAGAATTGGCGCAGCTGTAACAATTGCAACGCTCCTGACTGGAATGGTAAGTCGATGCCGCGTCCTGTTGTTCGCACCCGCCAGGTGATCGACGCGATGACCGCTTTTCAGATGACGCACATCACCGAAGGCGTCATCCAGCGTGGAACGGCAACGACGCTGCGCGATCTCGGTCGACCGATCATGGGCAAGACGGGAACCTCCACCGGGCCGACCGACGTCTGGTTCATTGGCGGGACGCCGCAGATGATCGCTGGCCTCTATATCGGCTATGACAAGCCTCGCGCGCTGGGCGGCTATGCGCAGGGCGGGACGCTCGCGGCACCCATTTTTAGGGA
>Ga0105049_10006547_pt1 | contig 13559 bp, 6 predicted proteins | sample MAT06_FD_78087 | JGI IMG/M metagenome (GOLD analysis project Ga0105049, IMG submission 78087) | Freshwater microbial communities from Lake Fryxell liftoff mats and glacier meltwater in Antarctica - MAT-06 | ecosystem: Environmental > Aquatic > Freshwater > Ice > Liftoff microbial mat | place...
AATCGAAGGGGATCGCCGTGGTGTTGAAGTTGCGCGTGTAGTCCGCCGCCGTAAGTCCGCGCACGCGGTTGGAGCCCAACGGGTCGCTCAAAGCCCGGGAGGAATCGGCGTAGGCCCCTCCGGACGTGGCGTTGCTGAAGTTGCCGCCCGCGCCGGATGTCTCGGTGCCCACGGTATAGACGAGGATGTCCTTCGCGTCGCTGGCCCCGATGTCTTGCATGAGATCCTTGGTCACGACCGAGATCGAGCCGGCCAAGTCGCGCAGGTCGGTTTTGATGCGGGTGCCCGAAAGGGAGGACGAGGCACGGTAACCTTTGTCCTCGGTCGCGGAAACCGTAAACGGGGAGAGCTTCACCGGGTCCGCTTCTTTATCGTTTGCGGGCACCGCCGGAGCGACTTGGCCGGGCAGGGTCGAAGGGTTGAGCAGGGCCAGTAAGGCGGGAAGTAAAGCGAAGGCTGATTTTTGGCGGGTCGGTTTCATGGGGTCTTGGTTTGGTCGGGGTGCGTTGGAAGATGGGTCGGCCGGGGCGGTGGATGGGGGCGGGGCGCGCTGGATCAACAGCGCGCCGGTCTTGGCGTCTTCGACGGCGATCAACGCCGTGTGCCGGAGCATGAGGGCAAGGACCTCGCGCGCGGTGAAGGTGCCCTTCACGGCGTGCGTCGTGATGCCGCGCGCATGCGTCACCACGTAGACGACCTGTTCTCCGCTTTGCTTGGTGAACTGGTTCAGTGTGACCGCGGCGTCGCCGGCCGGCAGATCGTAGCTGCGCTTTGCCGGATCGCGGCCCGCGGCCGCGCCCTTCGCGGGCACCAACGAGACGAGCGCGAGGAGAAGAACCACCCGACGCAGGACATCAACCGTGCGGCACACGCGGAGAATAAAAGGAGTTAGGGTTTGGGGCATCCACGACCGCCCGCGGTAAAGGCCTGCAACGGGCGGTCATGGGTTCAGACGAACAAATCGGCGGGTCGGGCTACGCGCATCGGCAACTATTTTTTCCGGCGCAGAACGATCTTGGCCGGTTCCGGCCGCTCCGTCTCGATGTCGCCGCCGGAGACCAGGAGGCGCACGAATCCCTCGACATTCTCCGCGCGGAAACTTCCGCCGATGGGCAGCGCGGCCAGATCGGCGCCGGCCAGCTCGAGTTGCACGGCGTTGCGGAGATTGAATTGCGCGACGGCATCGGCCAGCGGCGTGTCGGCGAACACGAGGCGCGCTCCCTGCCAGGCCAGCGCTTCGCGCACGGCCGAGGCGGAAATTCTTTCGACGACAAGTTTGGCGGCGGCGGCGTTGGCGGTCGCGATGACGGTGCGTTCGTTGGCCGATAGTAAAGTGGCTGTGGATCGAGCGCGTTGACCCAGACGCACCGCGTCGGCGGGGGCGTCGCCCGAAAGCGCGTCGGGGTCGACGCGCGTCACCCCGGAAGATAGCTGCACTTTCCCCTCCGTCACCAGCACCTCGACGGCGTGCGCGCTCATCCGCACGTTAAACGCCGTGCCGACGGCGCGCACCGCGACCCCGCCCGCGTCGACCACGAAGGGACGCGCCTTGTTCTTCGCGACGGTGAAGTGGGCTTCACCACGGACGAGCCGGACACGCCGCTCAGCGGGGAAGAACATGACGGACACCTCGCTCGTCGCGTTGAGTTCCACCATGGATCCGTCCGCAAGCGTCACGCGTTCGTAGCCCCCGGCCGTGGTGGCGTAGCGCTGCTCGGCGCTGCCGGCGCGGTCCCGCACGGCGATCCAGCCGACGGCGGCCAGCGCCAGACAAGCCGCCAGGGCGGAAATCGCGACACGCCCGGGAAAGGGCAGCAAACGCGGACGCCGCCGGATGGCCGGGGCGAGCAGGTCGCGGTCGGGATGGCGGCGGACTTCCGGGCGAAACGCGCGCAGCGACTGCAAGGTCGTCCACGTGCGCTCAAGCCGTGCCGCCGCCGCCTCGTGCCGGGGATCGGCCGCCCGCCAGAGGGCGAACTCGATTTCTTGGGCGGAGGTGAGGCCGGCGTCGCGCTCGGCGAGCCAGGCGGCGGCGGTGGCGGCGACGGCCTCGGTCGCGGATGCGCGCGGCGTGTTCCCGGGTTGGGCCGATTTGCTCACGGCAGCCCCCTCTCGGCAAAGTAGTCCGCGCATCGCCGCATACCTTTCGCGAGCTGCGCTTTCACGGTGTGTTCCGAGATCCCGAGTTCCACCGCGATCTCCTTATGTGAGTTCCCGTAGAGCAGCCGCAAGGTCAGCACCTGTCGGCAGCGATCCGGCAGGCCGCGCACGGCTGCGGCGAGAAGGGTGAGTTCCTGCTGGCGGCTGACAGCTTCGCCGGTCTCGGGCCGTTCGTCGGCGACCTCGAGGGTCGCGATGTCGTCCATTCCGGTGATCGAGACCACCTTGCGGCGGCGGAAGAAATCGAGGGCCGCGTTACGGGCGGTAGTGAAGAGAAAGGCTTTGGCGTAGACCACGCGACCGCTCTGCCGGGCGCGGATGAGGCGCGCATAAGACTCCTGCACGAGATCATCGACGTCGGGCAGGTTGGGAAACACCCCCCGCAGGTAGGAGCGAAGCGACGATTCGTGCGGCTGCACCTCTTCGGCGAACCAACGGGCTTGATCTGACGGCGAATGACTCACGGGGCGGGGTGATGAGGCTTTTGGGGGATTCCGAGGGCAGTCGAGCGCGCGGTGATCGCGCAATAGAAGTATATTTTCGTCCGGTGCGTAGCCGGGTTTCACCGGCCGTCCGTCTTAACCGGGGCGGAAGGCGTGCATTCTCCGGTGCGGGGCCGGAGGAGAACCGGCCCGGTGGGGCACCCTTGCGAGTTTGCTTCAAACCACAGGCTGGTTTGCACGGCGGTTGCGCTAGCCCGCAGCTCATGCGCCACACTCGTGACAACCAACACCGGGGATTTAAAACCCGTCAAAGGCCTGAAGGTGCTAATTTGGAAATGACGGATGTGCGGCCTGGTCGCAATCGGTGGCTTCGCGCTGCTCTCCTGTTTCCTTCCGTGATGGTTGAAGAACCGGTGAACGCTGATGATGCCGGCGACCTCGCGGCAAAGCTGACGGAGGTTCTTACGCGACCGGGTGACCGTGAGGCCTTCGTAAACAGCGAGGCGACCGGAAACAATCACGTCGTCCCGCAAGCGGCCTCGTGAGCGCTCAATCGGCGCGTGCACAGAGGGTCGCCGGCGTAACCTACACCCAGTTCGGTCCGATTCACCCCGGACTCCAAAGCCATCCGCCGGCTCCAAGTCCGACGACCTGCTAGTCGAGCGCGAGCGCGACGTAGCTGTCGCCGCGCGGCGCGCCGAGTTTGCCGCCGCCGCACGCGATGACGATATATTGGCGTCCGCCGATCAGGTAACTGCTCGGCGTCGCAAACGCCGCCGCCGGCAGCGTCATCTGCCACACAAGTTTTCCGCTGATCCGATCAAAGGCGCGCAACACCCCGTCCTTTGTCGCGGCGATGAACACGAGGCCGCCCGCGGTCACGAGCGGCCCGCCGTAGTTTTCCGCGCCTGTGGTCTCGCCCGGCCGCGCCGGGTCCGGTCCGCCGCCCAGCGGCACCTGCCAGCGCGTTTCGCCCGTATTGAGATCGATGGCGTTGAGCGTGCCCCACGGCGGCTTGATCGCCGGGTTGCCGGCGGCGTCGAGAAATTTGCGCTGCGCGGGATAGCCGTGCCGGTCGACAAACTGCGCGTAGGCGCTCGCCTCGAAGGCCGGGTCGCGCGTTGGCGCAGCGGCGACGGCACCGGTGGCGCCGTGCCCGTCGTCGCCGTAGAGCCACCCGGCGACGGCCTCGCGATCCGCGAGCGAGAGCGAGGTGAAGCCGGGCATCATGTTGCGGCCGGTCGTCATGAGTTTCACGGTGTCGGCGCGCGGCACGCGGGAGGCGAGGTCGACGAGCGAGGGCATGCCGCCGGCGGGGTTGCCCTTTTTCTCCGGGCCATGGCACGCGATGCAGAAAAACATGTAGAGCCGCTGCCCGCGGCTGAGCCGCGCCCCGCCGGTCTGCGGCACGTCGGACAATTGCGCCACGTAGGGCAGCTCGTTCGAGTTCACGTAGAGCACGCCATGTTCGTCGGTCGCCGCCCCGCCCCACTCGGCCCCGCCCTGCAGGCCCGGCATGATGAGCGTCGGTTGGCGGCTAATCGGCTGCCACGCGCCGCGGAGAAACGTGCGGAACTCGGCGAGGAGCGGCGCGGAGTTCGGCGCGGACGGATTGAGGTCGGCCTCGGTCATTTCCTGCCGGGCGAACGGCGCGGGCTTGACCGGCACGGGTTGCGTGGCCGCAGGCGTCTCGCCGTCGAGCGCGCCGGTCTGCGGCACGGGTTTTTCCTCGATCGGAAACAGCGCCGCGCCGGTCTCGCGATCAAAGAGGAAGACATGGCCGGTCTTCGTCACCTGCGCGACCGCGTCGATGCGCCGGCCCGCGTGCGTGACCGTGAGCAGCGTGGGCGGGGTCGGCAGATCGCGGTCCCAGATGTCGTGGTGGACAAATTGGAAATGCCAGCGTCGAAGGCCGGTGCGCGCGTCGAGCGCCAGCAGGCAGTTGGCGAAGAGATTGTCGCCGCGCCGCGCGCCGCCCCAGAAATCCGGCGCCGCCGAGCCGGTGGGCACAAACACGATGCCGCGCGCGCGGTCGATCGCCATGCCGGCCCAGCAATTGGCGCCGCCGGTGTCGATGTTGCGGTGCGCGTCGGGCGGCCAGGTCTCGTAGCCGAACTCGCCCGGCTCCGGGATCGTGCGGAACACCCACGCGAGTTTCCCCGTGCGCACGTCGAACGCCTGCACGTGCCCGGGCGCGGAGTCGCCGAGCTCGCCCACGCGGCTGGGCATGATGATCAGGTTTTCAAAAATCGTCCCGGGTGAGGACGACGTGACCCACTTGTCCTTCGCGCGGTCACCGAGGCCGGCGCGCAGGCTCACGCGGCCGCCGTCGCCGAAGGCGGGGATTTTCCGGCCGGTGCGCGCGTCGACGGCGTAGAGCCACTCGCCGATGTTGAAGAGCACGCGCCGGTCTTCGCCAGCGGACCAGAAGGTGACGCCGCGCTGGTTGCCGCCGAACTCGTGGCCGGGCTCGACGTAGCGCCAGAGTTCGCGGCCGGTCGCGGCGTCGAGCGCGAAGATCCGATTCGTCGCCGTCGAGCCGTAGAGCACCCCTTCGACCACAATCGCGTTGCACTGCGTCTGTCCGGCGTCGCCGCTGCGAAACTCCCACGCGACACGCAACCGCGCGACGTTGGCCGCCGTGATTTGATCGAGCGGCGAATAGCACGCGCGCGACGGGCCGCCGAGATACTCGGGCCAGTCCGCGGCACGGATCGTGAGAGTTGTCGCGAGGACCAGGAAAAGCAGGCGAAGGGGGAGAGTCATGGGTTAAAAAATACGAGGCGGCAGCAGGGCGAACGCGATCATCGGCACAAAGTGGCCGGCGAGAATCGCGATCTCCTTGCGCGGCCGGACCCGCAGCTCGGCCGGCGCCGACCCCGCTGCAACCGCGGGCGCACGCACGAGCGCGCTGAGGCCGAAGCCGACGCGTGTAGAAGTAGCGGTAAAACGCGAGCCCCCGCGGAAACATCTCCGCCAGAAACGCCGGCCGCTCCGGCAGCGCGGCGGCGGGGGTGGCGAGCAGGCGCTCCAACCGAAGGCGAAGACCGGCGGCCGGGTGATGCAGGAGGGCACCGGCCCGCGCGGCGCGGCGGCGACGGCGGCGGGCTGCAACACGGCGGGGCCGGGAAAATAATCCGGGCCGGGCTCGTGAAAAATAATGTGCAGCGCGCGCTCCGGCCGGTCATACGCCAGCCCGGGAGCGATGAAGCCGGAGTTCCAGTTCCACTGAAACGGATAGAGCTTGGCGGACGGAATCGCATAGCCGCCCCTCCGGTTTCGATCGAGGAGCGCTTTCGCCTGCCCGAGCAATAAGGTGGGCGCGGGGCGGGCGGTGACGAACGATGACATGTTGCGAAATTATAGGGCTTGCGCGCGACAAAGCGTCGGCCGGGATCGCCGGAAAAAACTCTACGCGAGGACGGCTTTGACGACTTCGCCGTGGACGTCGGTGAGGCGGTATTGGCGGCCTTGGAAACGAAACGTCAGCCGCGTGTGGTCGATTCCCAGACAGTGCAGGATGGTCGCCTGCAGGTCGTGGATGTGGACGGGGTTTTCGACGACGTTGAAGCCGAACTCGTCGGTCGTGCCGTGCGTCACGCCGCCTTTGATACCGCCGCCGGCCATCCACAGCGAAAACGCCTTGCCGTGGTGGTCGCGGCCAAACACGTCGCGGTTGGCGTCGCCTTGCGCATAGGCCGTGCGGCCGAACTCGCCGCCCCAAATGACGAGCGTGTCGTCGAGCAGGCCGCGCTGCTTGAGGTCGCTGACGAGCGCGGCGCCGGGCTGGTCAACATCGCGCGCCATGAGGGGCAGGTCTTCGTTGAGTTTGTTATGGTGATCCCAATCGCGGTGGTAGAGCTGGATGAAGCGCACGCCGCGCTCCGCGAGGCGGCGCGCGACGAGGCAGTTGCGTGCGAAGGAGCCGGGTTCGTTCACGTCCGGGCCGTAGCTTTCGAGGATGTGCGCGGGCTCCTTCGTGAGGTCCATGAGATCGGGCACGCTGCGCTGCATGCGATAGGCGAGCTCGTATTGAGCGATGCGGGTCTCGATTTCCGGATCGCCGCTTTGCGCGAGCTGCTGGCGGTTGAGATCGGCGATGCCGTCGAGCATGAGGCGGCGGCGCTCCCGGGTGAGGCCGGGCGGATCGTCGAGATACAGCACGGGTTCGCCCGCGCTGCGAAACTGCACGCCCTGATGTCGGGTCGGGAGAAAGGCACTGCCCCACAGACGCGCGAAGATGCCCTGGCCCGAACGTTTTTTATTTACCGAGACGAGGACGACGAAGGAGGGCAGGTTTTCGTTCATCCGGCCCAGGCCGTAGTCGGTCCAGGCGCCCATGCCGGGGCGGCCGGGCTGCTGGCTGCCGCTCTGGAAAAACGTGATCGCCGGGTCGTGGTTGATCGCCTCGGTGTGCATCGAGCGGATGACGCAGATCTCGTCGGCGATGGCGCGGGTGTGCGGGAGGAGGTCGCTGATCGCGGTGCCGCATTTGCCGCCGGGCTGGAACGCCCATTTCCCCGGCTGAATCGCAAGGCGCGACTGCGAAGCGACCATGCCGGTGATGCGCTGGCCGCGGCGGACGGAGTCGGGCAGGTCTTCGTTGAAGCGCGTGTTGAGAAGCGGTTTCTCGTCGAACAGATCGAGGTGCGAGGGGCCGCCGGATTGAAAGAGGCAGATGACGCGTTTCGCCTTCGGCGCGAAGTGCGGGAGGCCGGGGAGGCCGCCGGTCGAAGACACCGGAGACGCGGATGACGCGGGAGACGCGGAGGCGCCGAAGGCGTCGCGCCCGAGGATTTGCGCGAGCGCGGCGGTGCCGAGGCCGAGACCGGTCTTGGTCAGGAACTCGCGCCGGGTGTGGAAGGCTTCGTAGCGGTGGCAGGACATGGGGGGAAGACGGGGAAGACTCGGGAGACGCGAAAGACGCGGGAGACGGGGGGCCGAAAATGTGCAGCTCTGCGCTTCATGTCTTCCCTTCAGTTATTGGTAATGGTCTCGTCCAGGTTGAGGATCATGCTCGCGACAGCGGTGGCGGCGGCGAGTTCGGCGGGTGGGAGCATCCCGTCGAGGGGCGAGGCGCCGACTCTCACGAAAGCGTAGGCGTCGTCGCCGTGCGCGGCGAAGTCGCGGCGGAGTTCCGCCCACGTGGTGGTGAGCACCTTCGCCTCGGTGGCGGCGGGACGGCGGCCGGTGGCGAGGCGGAAACCGTAGGCGACGCGCGCGGCGTCGTCCGGCCCGCCTTCGCGGATCATCCGCGCGGCGAGCACGCGCGCGGCTTCGAGGTAGCCGGGCTCGTTCAAGAGCGTGAGGGCCTGGAGAGGGGTGTTGGTGCGGGAGCGGCGCACGGTGCAGACCTCGCGGTCCGGCAGGTCGAAGGCGCGCATCGCCGGGTGCGGCAGGGTGCGTTTCCAGAACGTGTAGAGGCTTCTCCGATATAAGTCGGAGCCGGTGCCGGGCAGCCACTTGCTGCCGGGCAGGCCCGCGTCGAAGGTGACGCCGGCGTAGAGTTTCTCGGGCTGGTAGGGATAGACGCTCGGGCCGCCGATCTGCGGGGCGAGCAGGCCGGAGACGGCGAGCGCTTGGTCGCGGATCAGTTCGGCCGGCAGGCGCACGCGGGGGCCGCGGGCGAGCAGGCGGTTTTCCGGGTCGCGCGCGACAAGATCGGCGGAGACGGCGCTGCTCTGGCGGTAGGTGGCGGAGAGGACGAGCGTCTTGAACAACGCCTTCACGTTCCAGCCGCTCTCCACGAAGTCGCGCGCGAGCCAGTCGAGCAGTTCGGGATGGCTCGGATACTCGCCTTGCGTGCCGAAATCATCGAGGGTCTTCACGAGGCCGGTGCCGAAGAGCTGCGCCCAGAAACGATTCACGACGACGCGCGCGGTGAGCGGGTGCGAGGGCTGGGTGAACCACTGCGCGAGGCCGAGGCGGTTGCGCGGCGCGCCTTCCGGCCACGGTGCCAGGAGTTCCTCGGGCGCGCCGGCGGTGACGGGTTCGCCGGGGGCGTCGTAGTTGCCGCGCGTGAGCACGTGGGCCGGGCGCGGCTGCGGCAGCTCCTGCATGATCATCGCGGTGGGCAGGCTCCGGCGCAACGCGAGGTGGGTATCCCAAAGTTCGGTCCGCCGCGCCAGAAGTTCGCGCGTCGCGGGTGCCTCGGCGAGGAGCGCGTCGCGCAGCCCGGCCGGCGGCGTGCCGCCGGCCGCGGTTGAAAACATAGTCGCCAGAAATTCGTCACGCACGGCCGGGTGGCTCAGCACGCTCGGGAATCCGCGCAGCGCGCGCAGCTCGCCGCGCCAGCGCGCGCTGTCCTTCGCGTTATCCGCGCCGACGAGAAAATCCCCCGACGTGGAATTGGTGAGCTGCACTTCAGGCTCGGAGTGCAGCCCGTCGTAGAGCACGCGCACCGCCGCTTCCCGCCCGTCGACGAAGAGGCGCACGGCGTCCGCGGTCTTGAATGCGTCCGCGCTTTTCCCGCCCGCGTAGCTCACCGCCACATGCCGCCACTCGCCGGGGCGAATCGCCGCGCCTTCGGTGCGCACGATGATCGAATAGATCGGGTAGCGCACGCTGAGGCGCATCTCCAGTTCGCCGTCGATAAGCCGCAATTCGCGGCCGCGGCCATAGGCGGTGTCGATCGGCGAACCCCGGTAGTCGAGGCTGGAGAGGAGCGGCACATCGCGCGGGTTATCGGCGGCGGGCCGCAGCCATAATGCGAACGAGACGCCCTGCTTCCCCGCGAAGTCGAGCTTCGCCGCGGGAATGCTCGGCGCGGCGGGGTTCGATGCGCCGGGGTTCGCGGGGGAGGTCGCTTGGTCCAGCAACGCCACGCCTTGCGCGGCGGCGTCGGCGTTCTGCGCTGCGCGGGCTTGTGCGCTCAACCCCTCGGCGCGAACGCGCGCGGCGACATCCCAGAACCACGCGGCGTGGGCGGCGCGGAGTTCCGCATCGAGGGCGGCGAGCCCGCGCTCCTGCGCGGCGAGAGTCGCCTGCTGGTCGCGCGTCGGCGCGGGCATGGTTGGAAACGCGTTCGCCGAGCGTCCGTCTTCGCCGTGGTCGGGCAGGTTGTTGAAAAACGCGAAGAGGCGGAAGTAGTCGCGCTGCGAGACGGGGTCGAACTTGTGGTCGTGGCACTTCGCGCACTCCATCGAGAGCCCGAGCCACGCGGTGCTGACGGTGCGCACGCGGTCGGAAACGTATTCGACGCGGTATTCCTCGGCGATGATGCCCGCCTCGCTGTTGATGACGTGATTGCGGCCGAAGCCGGTGGCGACGCGCTGCTCGATCGTGGGCGACGGCAGGAGATCGCCGGCAAGTTGTTCCGTGATGAAGCGGTCGTAGGGCAGATTGGCGTTGAAGGCGTCGATCACCCAGTCGCGCCAGCGCCACATGGAGCGCGCGGAGTCGTTGCTGAACCCGTGCGTGTCGGCGTAGCGCGCAACGTCGAGCCAGTCGATCGCCAGCCGCTCGCCGAAATGCGGCGAGGCCAGCAGGCGATCGGCGGCGGCGGCGTAGGCGCGCTCGCCGCGCAGAACGGTATCGGCGGCGAAGGCGTCGAGCTCGCCCGGCGTCGGCGGCAGGCCGACGAGGTCGAAACCCGCACGGCGCAGCCACGCCTCGGGCGAGACGGCGGGCGCGGGCGCGAGCTTCTCGCGCCCGAGCCGGGCGAGGATAAACCGATCGACGGGAGCGGTCCCATGGCCGCTTCCGGCGGACGAGACGGCGGGCGGAATAAAGGCCCAGTGTTTCTGATACGTCGCACCCTCGGCGATCCAGCGTTTCAGGAGCGCGATTTGCCCGGGTGTGACGTGCTTGTTCGCCTTCGGCGGCGGCATGCGCTCGTCGTCGTCGGTCGAGAGCAGCCGCAGGATCATTTCACTCTCGTCGGGTTTGCCGGGCACGATGTCGGCATAACCGTCGCGGTCGCGCGTCGCGTTCTCGCGGTCGTCGAGCCGGAGCTTTCCTTCGCGGTGTGCGGGATCGGTGCCGTGGCACTGAAAGCAGTTCTCCGAGAGGATGGGCCGGATGTCGCGGTTGAATTCCAGTTTCGGCTCGGCCGCGCGCGCAGAGTCGCAGAGGAATGCCGCGAGGATGAACGCGCCGGCGGCCGCCCGTTTCAGGGGCCGGAGAATCGGGCGCGCGGCTCGGGTGGCTGTGGATGAGTGCATTACCTTTGAGACCGAAATTCCGGAGCCGGTTGAGCGTAGAGCGTGAGCGAGCGGAGGACCCACGATGGACCACTCGCTCACGCTCGTAACTACGTCCGGGAAAAAAGGGAGACGCGGCGAAGACGCCGGGTCCCCATGAACCATCCTGCTTAGAACCGGTAGGAAACCGAGCCGGTGATCGTGCGGGGCTGGATGGGCCGGGCGTTGAAGACCGAGTTCGTCGGGTCGAGCACGTTGGTGCCGCCGCGGGGATCGCCTTCGCTGAGGCCCTTGTTGTCGAAGAGATTGTTGAGCGAGAGGCGGAGCGTGAAGTTGTTTTTGGTGCGGAAGTTCACGCCCGCCTGGGTTTCGCCGTAGCCGACGAGCGGGTTGATCGGACCGTTGGCGCGGTCCACGGGGCGCTTGCCGGTGTATTGGTAGGAGGCGCTCAGGCCGAGCGTGCCATACGCCATCGCGGGGAGCCGGTAGCTCGCCATCAGCTTGCCGTAGAACTTGGGGGTGCGCTCGGGCGTGAGGCCCTTCTCGCTGAAGGCCACGACCTGGCCGGTGCTGAGCGTCTGGGTCTTCAGGTTGCTGTCGGTCCACTTCGGGTCCTGCACGGTGAGGTTGGTGCCGAGACTCAGGCCGGCGATAGGACTCCAGGTGGTCTCGAGTTCGGCACCCATCGACTCTTGGCTCTGGATGGCGACGACGGTGGGGCCGATGTTGCCGTTGGGGAGGATGGTGACCTGGGTGTCCTGGATGCCCTCGATGTTTTGATGGAAGACGGTGAAGACGACGCCGACGCGGTTGGTGCCGTATTTCACGCCGGCCTCGTAGCCGGTGATCTCGCGGGTGGGCGAGGCTCTTCGGCCGGCGACGATGTCGTCGGCGAATTCGGTGATGCCGAGCGTGCGGACGCCGCGCGAGATACGGCCGTAGAAGGCGATCCGGCGGGAAAACGCGTAGTTGGCGCCGAGGGAGGAGGCGGTGTCGGAGGCGGAGTTGTTGCGCGTCTCGAAATTGCCGGTGCCGAACTGGCCGTTGCGGAGGGCGGGGTTGGTGCTGCCGGCGGTCGTGAAGTTACCCGCGGTAAACTCGCGCGTGAGCACCTGGCGGGTGGTGTTGTGACGCACGCCCGCGTCCACGGTGACCGGGCCGAATTTGTGCTCTACCGCCGCGTAAGGCGTGACCTCGCGGTCCTCGCCGACGGCGTTGCGATACTGGGTGGCGAACTGAAAGATGCCGTTGAAGGTGGCGGGCGCGATGGCGGCGCCGGTGGCGGCGTCGAGGATGGTGATATCGACGCGCCGGGGCACGGGGGTGATGTCCGTGAGCGTGGTCGAGAAGAGGTAGTGCTGCTCCTGGCGGAGGAAGGAATAGTAGACGCCGCCGGTGGCGGTGGTGAGCCCGCCGTTGAAGGTGCCGACGAGGCGGAGGTCCTGTTGGAAGTTCTCCACGGGGCCGTCGGAGTGTTGCCACGCCTTGCGGTTGCCGAGGCCGTTGCCGAGTGCGGCGGCGGCGGCGGCGTTCGGGGCGATCACCGCGTTGTTCGCGCCGGGGGCGGAGAGCCGGAAGGCGTAGTTGCCGCCGCTGAGACCGGCGGCGAACTGCGTGGCGTCGCGCGCGGCGGCGGCGTTGGCGATGGCCTGCCAGGAGGCGGCGACGCCGTTGAAGACGTAGTCGATGGAGCGGAACCCGTCGCTGTAGCGGTTGCGCGTCTCGAGGCGAAGCGCGTCGGAGAGCTTATACTGCAACTCGGTGCCGACGTAGGTCAGGCGGGTGTGGATGCCATCGGCGAGGTCGAAGGTTACCTGGCCGACGGGCGTGCCCGAGACGGTGAGGTAGCGTTGGTCGGCCGTCGCCGAGGTCGAGTCGCGGCGGAAGTCGGGGCCGAAGGGGATGCTGCGGAAGTTGCTGCCGCCGGTCATCGGCATCGGCACGTCGAAGCTGTTGTTTTCGTTGTGAACCTTGAAGGAGACCTTGGCGAAGCCGCGGCCGTTGGCGAAGTCGTGCTTCACGTTGCCCAGGATTTCACCGCCGCGATTCGCGGTGAAACCAGTCGACCGCACGCCGTCGTCCACGCGATACCACCCGCCGAGGGCGTAGGTGGTGCCGGTGCCCGCGGGACCGGAGAGCCAGAGATCGGTGCGAAACATGCCGTAGTCGCTCGTGCTGAACTCGGCCTCGCCGCGCTGCGTCGCGCCGCCCTCGCGCGAGATGAGGTTGATGAGGGCGAGCGGGGCCTGGGAGGCGAAGATGTTGGAGGTGCCGCTGCGCATCGCCTCGATGCGCTCGACATAGGGGCTGAGTCGCGTCCAGGCGTCGGGCAGGCCGTGGCGGAGATTGTTGGTCGCGAACACGGGCAGGCCGTCCTCGTAGAGCATCACGTAGCTGTAGCCGGCGGTCGTGCCGATGCCGCGGACGGAAACGTTGTTGAACGCCTCGCCGCCGGTGGACTCGACGTAGATGCCGGGCACGGCCTTCAGCGCCTCGGCAAAACTGCGCGGCCCGAGGTCCTCGAGTCGGTTGCGGTCGAGCGTGGTGATGGCCACCGGCGACTCGAGTTGCGTGCGCGGAGTGACCGAGCCGGTGGTAACAAAAGCGTTGAGCATAATCGGATCCTCGGCGGGCGCGACACCGGCGGGGGCCGGGGCGGGCTGGGCCGTGAGGACGGTGGCGGTGAAGGCGGCAAGCGCGGCGGCGAGCCGGGCGGGCAGGGATTTTTTCATGGGTTGGGCCGGGGTGTTTTTATTGTGGTCTGACGGAGAATCGTAACCGGCGGCGGCCGCCGCCTTCGGGGTCGGCGGTCGCT
>Ga0105049_10006550_pt1 | contig 13553 bp, 16 predicted proteins | sample MAT06_FD_78087 | JGI IMG/M metagenome (GOLD analysis project Ga0105049, IMG submission 78087) | Freshwater microbial communities from Lake Fryxell liftoff mats and glacier meltwater in Antarctica - MAT-06 | ecosystem: Environmental > Aquatic > Freshwater > Ice > Liftoff microbial mat | place...
CGCGCCCTGTCTGCTTGGCCACGCTCGCGTGACCCGGCAAGCGCTGCCAAAGCAACACGTTGCGCCTCGCTCGCCGCAACCCGAGATTTCCCGGCCAACCAGTCCCTCCATCAATCGCACCCAGCACCGAATCACAAAACCAATGCGTTGCTCAACCAAACGGATTCTGCTTAGCCTTTCCCCGCCTCATATTCTGCCCAAAGATCGGGCCGCCGGGCTTTGGTGATCGCCTCGGCCTGTGCTAATCGCCATTTGGCAATTTCGCCGTGGTTGCCCGACAGCAGCACCGGCGGCACCGGATGGTCGTGCCACAGCGCGGGGCGGGTATATTGCGGGAATTCCAACAGCCCGGTGGAAAAGCTCTCCTCCTGCGTCGAGGCCTCATTGCCCAGCACATTCGGGATCAGCCGCACCGTGGCATCCAGCATCGCCTGCGCCGCAATCTCGCCGCCGGTCAGCACGAAATCGCCCAGTGACACTTCTTCCACGCCGTAAGCCTCCAGCACCCGCTCATCGACGCCTTCGAACCGCCCGCACAGCAGCGTGATCCCCTGCGCCTGCGCCCAGTGCCGCGCCATGGCCTGATCAAACCGCCGACCGCGCGGCGACAGATAGATCAGTGGCCATGCAGCGCGGTCCACCGGCGCACCAATGGCGGCCTGATCCAGTGCCGCCGCCACCACATCGGGGCGCAATACCAGACCGGCGCCGCCACCTGCGGGCGTATCATCGACATTGCGATGGCGGCCAAGGCCGAAGCTGCGCAGATCAATGGTTTCCAGCGCCCACAGCCCCATTTCATGCGCCTTGCCGGTCAGGCTGAGGCCAAGGGTGCCGGGAAACGCCTCGGGGAACAGGGTGATGATCCGCGCCGCCCAAGCCCCCTTCAGTCGGGGTGAAGCCTGCATCAGTTCGCGTGGCCTGACGCTGGCGGAAATGCTCAGCCGTCCGTGGGATTTTGGGGGGTCGGCAGGGTCGCTCATGCGGGCCTTTTAGTCGAGGCGATGCGGCGAGGAAAGCGCTGTCAGCTGTCCCGCCCGCGATCCTTTTCGATTACGCCAAGGATGGCCCGTTTGATTCTGGTCAGAGTGGCACGGGGAATACCAAGCCGGTTCAGCGCCATGAAAGCCTCTGCCAGATCATAGGGCGGGCTTTGGTTGATCCTTGGCTTGGCTGGCAACGACCCCAGCAACCCCGGATCGACCGGTGCCAGATCATAGATCGCCTCCACCGGGCCAAGCCGCCGTGTTGCCAGATCTTCCAGCGCCGCTTGGGCAACCATACCGCCTGGAAGGGCATCGCGCACAGCGGTAACGACCCGGCCAAGGTCGGCGGCATCGCCAAACTGCCGGGAATAATGGTCGAAGCCGAGATCAAGGCTATGGTGCTTGGCCAGTTGCCAATGGATCGATTTCAGCCACGCCTCCGGTGCCCGTGTGGTGTAGAGCAGCGTCAGCTCCAGCCCGTCGCCGATCTGGCGGCGCAGTGTTTCGGCGATGGCCGGCGCGATGTCGATTGCGGCGGAATAGTCGGTGACCGTGCGGTCTCCCGGCATGTGGCCGACGAAATCTCCGGATGACGCCAGCAGACATTGGCCCGGGCGCAGACCCAGCCCGTCGATCCAGTCAGCCAGGGTGCCATGCAGCGCCTTCATGTCGGAAGGGGACCGCCGGTTGGAATAGCGCCGTGCCGCATCGGCGGCAGCGGCGAAGGCCGGGCTCAGCGCGCGGGTTTCAACCAGAATTTGCGGTGCCAGCCAGGCTGCATGGGCCGCCAGCGAGGATTGCAGGCTTGTGGTGCCGGTCTTGTGAAAACCGGCGTGGATCACCACACGGATCGGGGCAGCCGCCATCGCACCAGTCATCGCTGTTCCGCCAAGGTACGGTCCAGCGCTGCCAGACAGGGGCGCAGATACCGCGCCTCGGCTTCGGGTGCCAGCGGGCGCGCCAGCCGCGCAGCCACATCGGCGCGCATCGCGCGGGCCTCGGTGCCAAAGCCGCCACGCTCCGCCCAGACCATGGCAAGCCGCGCCGCGATAGTGGACAGGGTGGCGTCACCCGCAGCCATACCGGCGCGAAACAGTGCGGCGACCTGATCGCCCGCAAGGTCAATCCCGGCCACCAGCGGATGCGCCAGCCAGAAACACAGCGCCGCCAGCCAGACCGTGCCATCATTGCGCCGCGCCATCAATGCCCGCAGCACCGCCCGTTGATTGCCCAGCGCCGAAAGGCGCTGCACCAATGCTTCCAGCGCGGTCGGGTCAAGGCCCTGCAGTTCGGCGCGGTCGGCATATTGGTCCAGCATATAGTCGATTTCGGCTGCCAGTGCAGCGACAGGCGCTGGCCAGGCAGGGGCAACGGAACCCTGACCGGGCGGCAATGAAAAATTGAGCGCCCAGATACGGCGCAACAAAAGGGCCGCCACCGAAGCCATGCCAAGGGTCAGCCACAGATCGACCGGTGCCATCGGTACAGCTTCGATCCACACTGCAATCCGGCCAAGGCCGAACAAGGCGACCACCAGCAACAGGTTGATCGCAGCGCTTTGCACCAGCCGCGTGACCAACGGCTGGCTGCCGCGGATCCGGGCGACCCCGGACAGCTGAAACAGCCCGGCGAACACCGGCACCGACAGCCAGTCAGCCATGGCAGTTCCGGCCAGCAAAGGTGCCAGATACAGCAGCACAAAGGCGTATCTGGTGGCGCCATCCAGGTTGGCACGGGGGCCCCGCGGTGCGGCACCCGGCAAAAGTTCACGCATCGCTGATGTGGCCCATCTGGTTGATCAGGGCGCGGATTGCCGGTGCCGCCGTCGGGTGACGGGCAGCGACATCCGCCATCCGCGCCACTTGTGGCGTATCCATCAGCGCCATGTGGCGTTGGCGCAGCAGCCGGGTGCAACGCTCGGCAAACAGCTTGAGCCGGGCGGCATCCTCGCCCGCCAGATCAAAGGCGCGGCTAAGCAGGCCCTGCCCCAGCACCTTTCCGGCAATGTCCGTGTCGGTCGCAGCCATCACATAGGCGCGGCGCAATGAGGGCGACGGGCCGGGAGTGTCGATGGCTTTCGACATCGCCTCCAGCAGCGCCAATGGCGGCGCATCCTGCAGCGCGGCGGCGATCAGCGTCATCAGATCCTGTTCGCGGGTCGCTTCCGGCAGGGCCGCCAGTCGCTTGACCCAGGGCATGGCGTCCTGTTCGGCGCGGGCCTGTGCCGACTCAGCCAGGCGACGGTCCTCCGCAGGCCCGGCGTTGGCGGCTGCGGCCTTTTCATTGAGTTCCAGCGTGGCGCGGTCGACAAAACCCGCCATTTCGGGCTGCGCTAACGACGGGTTCCAGCAGATCCGCGACAAAGGCACCGCCAGCAGTGACATCAGCGGCGGCACCCAGTCCGGCAGCGGCGGCAAGGCACCCATGGTGCCGCCGATTCCCCGGCCAATCGCAAAGCAGAATGAGACGATGGCCGCCTGAATGGCGACCCAGATCAGGAATTTGGCGATGGCGTTGCCGCTGCGCCATCCGGCCGCATTGGTTGGCCACATGGCGGGGCGCATCACCACCAGCCACAGCATGAAGATCACGGTGAATTCCGCGATCATCTGCCAGCCGATCCCGGCAAGGCCCGCAACCAGCGGCCCCATGTACAGCAAGGCAGATGAGATCAGGAACAGGCGATAGCGCAATGCGGCTGTCATTCCAGCAACCCCTCGGGCGGATCGGCAACAATCCGGCGCAGGGCCAGATCGACTGTCGGCACGATAGCGCGGGTAAACGGCAGCAATAGGGCAGATTTCTGCCCTGACCTTGAAAGTTCCAGCAAATCGGAGGCACCGTGGTTGTGCACGGCTGTAACAATGCCAAGCAGCACGCCGCCGGTATCGCGCACCTCCATCCCGATCAGATCGGCGTGGTAATACTCGTCATCAGGCAGGTTCGGCAACCGGTCGCGTGGGGCATAGAGCGCCACACCCTTCAGCGCGTCGGCCTGTTCCTTGGTCGCAATCCCGGTCAGGCGCGCGGAAAAGCCGTTGGGGATGGCGCGGGTCAGCCGGACCGTAAAGCTGCGGCTGCCGTCTTCGGTGGTCAGCGGGCCGTAGCTGGCGATGGCTTCGGGGTCGGCGCAAAAGCTTTTCAGCCGCACCTCGCCCTGCACCCCGAACGACCCGGCCAAAGCGCCGACACAGACCCGCTCGTCGCTCATGGCCTGGCACCGATGCACAGACCGACCTTGTTGTTCTGACCCCCGGCGCTGCGGCAAGCCCCGTCAAGCTGATAGGTCTGGAATTTCATTCCACCCCAAAAAGCAGCGGCACAAAGCGCCAGTGTGATGGTCCGTCGGATCATGAAAACACCTGTCATCCGGCCTGAACGGCGAAGCCGGGAGGCAGCGCAACTGCCCCCCGGCCCCAGGTCATATCGGGCGCAAAGCGCTGCTTATTCAGCGGCTTCGGTGGCTTTCGCCGCTTTGGCGGCTTTCTCGGTGGCGCGGGCCTTGGCTTTCTTGCCCGGCTCGCCGGCTTTCAGGTTCTTGCGTTCGGCCTTGGCCAGAACCCCGGCATTTTCCAGCATCCGGGCCACGCGGTCGGTCGGCTGTGCGCCCTGTGCCAGCCAATGTTTCACGCGGTCGATATCCATCTTTACCCGGTCTTCGCTGTCTTTGGCCAGCAGCGGATTATAGGTGCCCAGCTTTTCCAGAAAGCGGCCGTCACGCGGCATGCGGGCATCTGATGCCACGATGGAATAATGCGGGCGCTTGTTGGAGCCGCCGCGCGCAAGACGAATTTTCATAGCCATATCAATAGTCTCCTTGGTCTGGTTTCGGGCGGACGCACCGCCGATTGGGGTTATTTCTGCAGTTTCTCGTGATGCCTGATGACTTCAGAGATGATGAAGGTCAGGAATTTCTTGGCAAATTCGGGGTCGAGGTCGGCTTCTTTCGCCAGCGATTCCAGCCGCTCGATCTGGCGGGCTTCACGGCTGGGGTCAGAGGGCGGCAGATCATGATCGGCCTTCAGCCGGCCAACCGCCTTGGTCTGCTTGAACCGCTCTGCCAGCGTATAGACCAGGATCGCGTCCAACCGGTCGATGCTGGCGCGGTGCTCGCCGAGCAAGGTAGCGGCAAGCCCCGCCGGGTCTTTGGGTTCGGTCATTCCGGCCTCCGGTACGGCGATTTGGCTGATGCAGAAACCATGCAGAAACCATGCAGGAACCATGCATTTGATGTACGCATCAAAATCCCTCCGGGCGGGAGTGGCGAAAGACCAAAGCGCCGCCCGGTTCCGGTGCAAGGGCGGCAGAATCCAGCCTTGCCCCCAACCGCACGGCCAGCGCGATGGACCGGGCATTGGCGGGGTCGATGTAGCTGACCGCTGTGGGCCAGCCGAGTCGGCCAAAGGCATGATCGCGCACGGCCAAAGCTGCTTCGAACGCAAGGCCGCAGCCTTCATGCACAGGTGACCAGATATGCCAGCCCAGATCCCGTTCCGGCCAGTCGCAGGGAAAGTAGCAGCCGACCTGCCCGATGATTGCGCCATCCGTCTTGAGGGTGACGGTGACCATGCCAAAGCCGCGCAGGGTCCAATGACCGACCATTCCGGCATGGGCGCGCCAGGCGGTGCCCCGGTCGGTCGGGCCGCCGACCAAGCGCGAACGGTCGCTGCCCAGATAGGCAATCGCCGCTTCAGTATCTCGGTCATCAGGGCGCCGCAGTCTTGGGCGGGCGGTTTCCAGTTGGGGGAGAGGGGAATAGCTCATCGCAACCCCGCCGACACTGGATGGCGATAAACCACCATATCCTCGCCTTCAACCTTTGCGGCATCGGGATCGAGCCGGGCACCCAGCCGCAAGGCCAGCGCGACGGAGCGGACATTTCCCGGGGCGATGTAGCTGACGGCGGTTTTCCAGCCCAGATCGGCAAAGACATGGGTCCGCGTCGCCGCCGCCGCTTCAAAGGCATAGCCCTTGCCTTCGGCTTCGGGATGGAACATCGACCAGCCGATTTCCTGTTCCGGCCAGCCTTCGGGGAACCAGGGGCCAACCATGCCGACGGCGATATCCGACCCTTTGGGGGTGACGAAGAACATGCCATAGCCGCGCAGCACCCAATGGCCGACCAGATGGCCAAAGCCACGCCACGCCTTTTCGCGGGCCAGCGGGCCGCCGACGAACTGCGCCCGATCACTGGTCAGAAACTCTGCCAGCGGTTCCCAGTCGCGCAACTGCGGGGCGCGCAGCAGCAACCGTTCGGTTTGCAGCACGGGGGTGTCAATGTGATACATGCTGCCCCCGGTTTGTGAAGTGGTAGTCCGGATAATCAATGCCGCTGGGCGTCACCGCCCCGGCATCCAATACCGCGCCCAGCCGTTCTGCCATGCGAATCGCCCGCACGTCGGTACGGTTGGCATACATGACCAGCATCGTCAGACCGCGCGGGCCAAAGGCCCAGCCGATCACCGCCCGCACAGCCTCGGTCAGGAAGCCCTGCCCTTCTTCACAGGCGGTCCAGCCGATCTCTGTTTCCGGGAATGCCGGGGGCCTTGTCATATTCCCTTGTCCGACCAGCCGCGCGCCGGCAGTTTCGGTCACGCTCAAACCGCCCCAGCCCAGCAGCGACCCTTGCGCCTGATCCGGGGCGAGCCAGCCCCACGCCTGCGAGCGTTCCTTCGGCCCGCCCATGAATTGAGCACGCGGCGATGCCATAAAGGCGGCGAAATCCGGGAAATCCGCCATGGCCTGCGGACGCAGGGTCAGGCGCACGGAGTGCAGGGTGGGGATCATTGCACTACCCCATAGCGAAACACCCAGGTCGGGTCATTGTTGGGGTTGTTCGCTGCCCTGTCACGTACAGCGCCCAGCCGGGCCCACGCTTTGCCGACCAGCGTCCACAGCACAAAGCCGCGCAGGGTCCAATGGCCGGTTTCGGCGCTGAACTGCCGCCGGACCTCTTGCTGATGCTGCAGCGGGCCGCCGATGTGGCTGGCGCGGTCCGACATCCAGAAGGCGCGGAACATCCCGCAATCCGCCAGTTGGTGCGGGCGCAGGGTCAGGCGGTCGGTGGACAGCGCCGGGATCATGCGCGCACCCCGGGTGCCGGATGGCATCGGACAACAAGTCGGGCATCGCCGGGCCCCGGAAACACCCGATGGCCTTGCATATGGTCTGCCGAAGGCAGCACAAGCCGCAAACCCGGGGTTTCAGGGATCGGGGCGGGCAGGGTCATTTCTTTTTCAACAGCCCCGACAGCCCGCCAGGCAGGCTCAGCCCCTTGCCAAGGCCGGGAAATCCGCCCGGCATGTTGCCCAGTTCGCCCATCTTTGCCTGCAGCGCCGCCGGGTCCATCGACGCCAGATCCTTGGCTCCGCCCTTGCCGAACATGCCGCCCAATGCCTGTTTCAGCGCGGCACCTTTGCCCATCGCGCCGAGCTTCTTCATCATGTCGGCCATCTGGCGGTGCTGTTTCAGCAACTTGTTCAGGTCGGAAACCTCCAGCCCCGCCCCCGCCGCCACCCGTTTCTTGCGCGATGCCGCCAGCAAATCCGGGTTGGCGCGTTCCTTTTTGGTCATCGACTGGATCAGCGCGATCTGGCGGCGCACCACCTTGTCGTCAAACCCCGACGCTTCCATCTGTTTGGCGGCTTTCGCCATGCCCGGCATCATTCCCATGATGCTCTGCATCCCGCCCATCTTCTGCATCTGCTCCAGTTGGGCTTTCAGGTCGTTCATGTTGAACAGACCCTTCTGGATGCGCTTCATCATCCGTTCGGCCTGTTCGGCCTCAAACGTCTCCTGCGCCTTTTCCACCAGCGCCACGATGTCGCCCATGCCAAGGATGCGGCCCGCCACCCGGTCGGCCTCGAATGTCTCCAGCGCATCCAGCTTTTCGCCCATGCCGACAAAGCGGATCGGCTTGCCGGTGACAGCGCGCATGGAAAGGGCCGCACCGCCGCGCCCGTCGCCGTCCATCCGCGTCAAGACCACGCCGGTGATGCCGACCTTGGTATCAAATTCCCGGGCGACGTTCACCGCGTCCTGCCCGGTCAACCCGTCAACCACCAGCAGGATCTCGCGCGCCCTGGTGATGTCGCGCACCGCCTGCACTTCGTCCATCAGCACGTCGTCGATATGCAGACGGCCTGCGGTGTCGAGCATGTAAACATCATAGCCGCCCATCGTCGCCTGCGCCTTGGCGCGGGCAGCGATCTGGATGGCACTTTCGCCCTTGACGATTGGCAGGGTATCAACACCGATCTGGCGGCCCAAAATCTGCAACTGCTCCATCGCCGCCGGGCGGTTGGTATCGAGCGAGGCCATCAACACCCGCTTGCCGTTGCGTTCGCTCAGCCTTTTGGCCAGCTTCGCCGTGGTGGTGGTCTTGCCCGAGCCCTGCAGGCCCACCATCAGGATCGGGGCGGGCGGGCTGTCGATCTTCATCTCATCCGCCGGGCCGTCGCCGCGCAGCATGGCGATCAGTTCGTCATGCACGATCTTGACGACCTGCTGACCGGGAGTGATCGACCGCGTTACGGACTGCCCGGCCGCCTTGGCCTGCACCGCCGCCACAAAATCGCGCGCCACCGGCAACGATACGTCGGCTTCCAGCAGCGCCACCCGCACTTCGCGCAGCGCGGTTGCCACATCGGCATCCGACAGGGCGCCCTGCTTGGTCAGCCGGTCAAACACGCTGCCAAGGCGCTCAGACAGATTTTCGAACATGGCCCGCTCCTTGTTGCACCCTGACGGATCTGGGGTCCGACATCATCATTCCCAGCCTCCAAACGCAAACATCACCCGCGGGCGAAACCTCGCTGACGGGTGGCGATCCTGCGCTGGGACAGGACCGGAAGCGTTGACACCTCCGGAATATGGCGCGGGGGTTACGCCGGGCAAAGCCATGAGTCAAGTCTTGGCAGGGTCCGGCACAGGTTTGGCAGGGATTGCCGGGTGAAACATGCAGGACACATCGCACCACAGGGCGGGGTTCACCGCGCCACCGGAAGCGTTGGAAAACCAGCGGCCCGGCCAAAAACCGCCCCTTTACGCGCATTCAGCCGTTGCGACTACTGCCCAAAAGCAAAACCGTTGGGAATTGCCCGGCTTACCCTTATATCGTCGGTTCTGGCAAACCTGTAACAGGCGAATCCCGATGCTGGCAGACGTATGCGACAAGGGCGTCATCTATGTGGCGCGCGGACCAAGCTATTTTGACCTGGCGGTGGCTTCGGCACAAAGCCTGCGCGAGATGAACCCCGGCTTTTCGGTCGACATCTTTACCGATCAGCCCGTCCCCCCCGGTTCCCCGGCTACAGCGCTGTTTGATCAGGTGCATCCGTTGCCAGACGGCCCGGCGCGGGCCAAGATCGTCTGTCTGGCGATGAGCCGCTTTGCCCGGACCCTGTACCTAGATTGCGATACGCTGGTGGTCAAACCCTTTGGCGATCTGTTTGATATCCTGCACCGGTTCGAACTGGCGGTGGCGCATGATATGCGTCGGATCTCGCCGTTGATCCGCGAACATCATGCTGAAAGGACGCCCTATGCCTTTCCGCAACTCAACTGCGGTGTGCTGCTGTTTCGCCGGTCTGCTGCAAGCGATGCCTTCTTTGCCGAATGGTCGCACCGCTATCTGGAGGCTGGAAAGGCCCGCGATCAGGTGACGTTCAAAGACCTGATCTGGTCCTCGGACATCCGCTTTTACGTGTTGCCGCCTGAATTCAATCTGCGCCGGGTCACTATGATGGATGCGTGGGAACCGCTGGATGCCTTGCCGACTATCATCCACAGCCACCGGTTGCTGGACCATTTGCGCGGCACTGATGCCCCGCGTGTCCGCACTTTGGCGGAAATCCTGCGGCTGGAACGCAAGGCGCTGCAACGGGAATGGCTGACACGTGGTTTGCCAGCCAGTGCGACGCCAGATGAGAATCCCAGTCAGCGGTTCCGCGATCTGGATGAGGTGCCGGTCACTTCCCCGATCCGGCCGGTTCCAGGCAGCTCTGGCAGGCGCTGAAACCATGGCGGTTGTCCGAAATGGCAAAGGGCGCGCAGATGTTTGCGCGCCCTTCGGTTCGCAGGCGTTTCCGGATCAGCTGATGCTGTCAAGATAGAGGGAAACCAGTTCCAGGGTGGTAAAGTTGGCAGGGTCCAGACCCAGTGCCTGGGCGATTCCGACCTTGCCGGGGCTGATCGTGCCCCGATCGTTTCCGGCGCTGCCATTGCTGCCGCCACCCAGAATGAAGGTAATGGCCTGGGTGTCATTGTCCAGCACGGCGGCCTGCAGTTTGGTCAGTTCGCTCAGCGAATAGGCACCGGGGGCAACACCAAGGCTGCGGGCCAGTTGGGTTTCACCGGCACTCGGCACACCGCTGGCAGCGAAATCGCCCCGGCTGGAAACGCCATTGCCCTGGCTGAGGATGAAGGCAACGCGGGTGCTGTCATTGTCCCAGTAGGCGTTTTGCAGATCGATCAGTTGCACCGGTGTATAGACCCCGGGCTCCACACCAAGCTGCAGCGCCATCTGGTCGGTGCCGGGGTTGGCAAAAGCCGGTACCGACAAGGCGGCCACAAAACCTGCGAGGGTCAGCGCTGTTACGGTTCTGGTCAACATTTTGCAGTCCTTTCATATGCGCCAAGGCACGATGCCCGGCGGTGGTTTCAGTTTTCTGAGAAGTGCCCTTGTTGGGGGTGTCGCTGCTCGTGAATGGCATCTGGGGGGTTGCACCTGCGGCGAAAACGCCCGAATGTAGCCAGGGGCCTGTGCACCAGCGCACAACACAATGGCGTGACACCTCCGACGGAAATTCCAGCGAAATCGCAAGCTTATGTCAGTTGAAACTTGGGACGAAATCCGTACGGCCTTTCATGTGGCGCGTCTTGGCACGGTATCGGGGGCGGCAGAGGCGCTGGGCGTTCATCACGCCACCGTGATCCGCCATATCGACGCTTTGGAACACCGGCTTGGCACCAAGCTGTTTCAGCGCCACGCGCGCGGCTATACGGCGACCGAGGCCGGGCAGGATCTGCTGCGGGTTGCGCAGGCCACCGATGACCAGTTCACCCAACTGTCGGGCCGGATAAAGGGGCAGGGGCAGGAGGTGACCGGGGAGCTGGTTGTCACCTCGATCCCCGGTCTGTCAGACCGGCTGGCCCCGGTATTGTCGCGGTTTCAACTGGCACATCCGGGGTTGGTGGTGCGGTTTCTGACCGATGAGAGGGTGTTCCGCCTGGAATATGGCGAGGCCCATGTGGCGATCCGCGCCGGGGAGGTGCCGGACCAGCCCGACAATGTGGTGCAACCGCTGCTGGAGCAAAGCTGGGCGCTTTATGCCACGAAATCCTATGTGGCGCGGCATGGCATACCGCAAACGGCCGATGATCTGGCGAACCACCTGTTTGTTGCCCATGACAATCCGCAGGCCCGCGCGCCGTTCATGCGCTGGATGCGCGCCAACGTGCCGCAACACCGGATGATCTTTCGCGCCACCGACATGGTGTCGCTGCATGCGGCGGTGGTAGCGGGGGCGGGCATCGGCTTTGTGGCGGTGCGGACGGCGGCCGCCAACCCCGATCTGGTGCAGGTGATGCCGCCCCGCGACGACTGGCGGGCCCCGCTCTGGCTGGTGACCCATGTCGATCTGCACCGCACCACCAAGGTACAGGCGGCGCTGGCGGCGATCAAGGCCGCCGCCAAGGAGTGGCCCGCCGACTGAACGCCAGTTGCCATTCCCAAAAGACCATTTGGCAAGAGCCCGTTCCGGCGCACTGTAAATTACCGGCGATTGGCCGGGGATTGCCCGGCACCGGGCAAAACGAAAGGGTATTGGCATGACCCGGATCATTTTTCAGACCGTCATCACCACCTCAACCGCCGCAACCCTTACCGCGCAGGAGGACGGCTATATCATGCCGGGGGTGCTGGTCGCATTCTCCACCGGCATGGCGGTGCTGGGGGCCGGGTTCAACCATTCGATGACGGTTGGCGGCGCTGTCCATGCGGTGACCCAGGGCCTGAGCCTTGGCTCCAATGCGATGAACGATCAAGGGATCAAGGTGAATGTGCTGCAGGGCGGCTCGGTTTTCAGCCACAATTACGCGGTCAATATCCTTGCCCATGACAGTCATGTGGTGAATTACGGCCTGATAGCCGCCGATTATTCCGGCGTGGTCATGGCGGGCATGGGAGGTGGCGGGTCCGATTGGATCAATTTCGGTGACGTTCAGGGCGGGATATTCGGCATTCTGCGCGACAGTTCCACTGAGATTTTCCGGCTGAAGAATTTCGGAACAATCACCGGCAATTCTTCGTTCTATTCGGGGGGCACCGCTACCGATGAAGCCATCAACCGGGGCACGACGGTCGGACAAGTCGTGCTCGGCAATGGCAATGACGTTCATGACGGGCGCGGGGGAACGGTTACCGGTGCAATATTTGGGCAGGGCAATGACGATACCTTCATCTGTGGACTGGCTGAAGAAACCGTCGACGGCGGCGGCGGGATTGACACTCTGGATTTTTCTCGGGTGGCGGCAGTCACCGTGTCGCTTTCCAATGATGTGGTCGGCACCCGTACTGCAGAGGGCGATTTCTACATCGGCATCGAAAACGTGCTGGGCGGGCGCGGCAATGACAAGATCACCAGCGACGGGTCTGCCAACCGGCTGGACGGCGCGCAGGGCGATGACCGGATTGACGGCGGCATCGGCCATGACACGATCACCGGCGGCCTTGGTATCGACACGCTGACCGGAGCCGCAGGTCAGGATCACTTCATCTTCAACGCGCCGGCCCAGGCGGGCGACTTGATCACCGATTTCACTGCGGCCAACGGCTTGGGCGATATTCTTGAACTCAATGCCGTCTCATTCAGCGGCGGGCTGGTGGCGGAGGCGCTGAGCGCCAGCCTTTTGGTGGTGCGTGCCGACAACGTGGCGCAAACGGCGGCGCAACGGTTCATCTTCAACACCATTGACAAGACCCTGTGGTTTGATGCCAACGGCAATCTGGCAGGCGGGCTGACGCTGGTCTGCGACCTGCAGCAATCGGCGGCAAGCCTGACGAGCCTCGATATTCTGCTGATCTGACCGGCGCTAAGCGGGCATTAGGGGCTGTGATGTTATCCTGCCCGCTGCAATGGCACAGGATTGGCGCAGATGGCGGTTCGGTTCCTTTTCCCGGTGATGCTTGTGCTGGTGCTGGTGCCGGTCTGCGCCAGCGCCGCCCCCGATTGCGTGGTGCGGCTGAGTTTCGGCAACGAAAGCGCCGCTTTGTCCGGAACCTCACAAGCGGTGCTGCATGAACTGGCGCTGAACCATGCCCGCTCAAAGATCGAGGTTCTGGGCAATGCCGACATGGTGGCCAACGATCCCGGCAACGCGGCGCTGGCGCAGGCGCGGGCGGCGGCGGTGCGGGCCTATCTGGTGGCGCAGGGCATGGCGGAAAAGCAGATCACCCTTGACCGCGCCCCCGATGCCCTGCTGGCAGAGGTGGGGATCACAACATTGGAATCCCGCCGTCTGGTGCTGGTGCGGATCGGCGATTGCGGCAAAGCCAGCGCACCGCGC
>Ga0105049_10006553_pt1 | contig 13549 bp, 12 predicted proteins | sample MAT06_FD_78087 | JGI IMG/M metagenome (GOLD analysis project Ga0105049, IMG submission 78087) | Freshwater microbial communities from Lake Fryxell liftoff mats and glacier meltwater in Antarctica - MAT-06 | ecosystem: Environmental > Aquatic > Freshwater > Ice > Liftoff microbial mat | place...
ATCGTCTACAACAACGGCTTCAATAACTCTGAGATGGGCGTGGCGGCTGCAACCGCGCTGTTGCTGTTCATCATCATCTTCGCCTTCACCATGCTTCAGCGCCGCATCAGCCGCGAGACCGTCAACGCCTAACAGGGCAGAAAGGAACGACCCTCATGGCCGCAGTACAATCTGCCAAAACTGCCCGCGTTGTCGATATCCGTAAATTACTGAGGACGGCTCTAGGCGCATTGGCGTTCATGTTTCTCGTCCTGTTCGCGCTGATCGAAACCGTGCCGTTCGTCTTGACCGTCGCCAATTCGTTTAAGTGTCTACCCGCCACCCGTGAGGCTTCCGAGGCGTTTATCCCCGCACCCCCGTTTGGGATTGACTGCCGTCCGGGTGGGGTGGCGTTGCCCGCCATCGACACCACGGAAGGCTTGACCTTCAACCCGACCCTAGAAGGCTATCAGAAGATTTTGCAATACGACTTCGGGACATGGTTCCGTAATTCGGTGATTTACTCGCTCGCCATCACCATTCTGCGTGTGTTGTTCGACTCGCTGGCGGGCTATGCGCTGGCGCGTATGAACTTTGCCGGTAAACGGGCGATGTTCTATATCATCCTGAGTACGCTGATGATTCCCGGGATTGTGCTGCTCATCCCGCGCTTCATCATCTTGCAGCAGTTGGGCTTGCTCGGCACGGTACAAGGGGTGGTGCTGGTGCTGTCCGCCGATGCGTTCGGCGTCTTCCTGATGAAGCAGTTCTTTGAATCGATCCCAGAAGAGATTGAAGAGGCCGCGCAAGTAGACGGGGCCGGGCGCTTCCGCATGTTCTTCCAGATCGTGCTGCCGATGGCGACTCCGGCGCTGACCGCACTGACCATCTTCAGCTTTCAGGGGACATGGAATAACTTCATGGACGTGCTGATCATCATCGGCAAGGAACAAGATTTGTGGAACTTACCGCTAGGATTGTCACAACTTCGCGGGCAGTTTGGCGATACACTAGAGTGGAACACATTTTTGGCGGGGGCGGTCTTCACCACACTGCCGATGGCGCTCCTGTTCTTCTTCTTCCAACGCTACTTCGTTGAAGGCACAAGTTACAGCGGCCTGAAGGGTTAAACGGATGCGCTTGCTAAAGGTGCTGCGCCAATCGGTGCAGCACCTTAATCACCGTGGATACATATTTGTCTGGGCGAATCTGTTTTGTTTATTGGGGATGTTGCCGCTGGTGACGGCCCCAATCGCATGGGCAGGGCTGACCTATTTGGTTTATCTGAGCGCAACACGGCGCGAGGTCAGGCTTGAGGATTTTTGGGAGGGCGTGCGCCGTTATTGGCGACATGGGTTGATCATCGCCGCGCTGAACGTCCTGATCGTCGGCGTCAACCTGAGCAATCTGTGGGTGTATGCCCGTGATCCCAGCGCGTTGTCCGGGTTTTTGCGCCCGGTCTGGTTCATCACACTGGTGATTTGGCTGACGCTCCAACTGTACCTCTGGCCGATTTTGCATCACATGACGACCCCGACCCTGATCGGTGCGTTTCGCAACGCGGGCTTCATGATCTTGCGGAATCCGCTGTTCACGCTGGGGATATGGGCGGTATTGTTGGTGCTGTGGTCGCTGAGTACGGTTTTGGCGGCCATGTGGCTGCTACTCACCTTGAGCGTGATGTCGATTTTCTTAACGTTTGCTGTTCTAGACAGGCTGGGTGTTCAAAGCTATAGTGAATCGATCTTAATTCACTGAGCGACTCCCGAAAAATCCTATGCCAACCATCAAAGATGTGGCGCGTGAAGCCGGTACGTCGATTGCTACCGTATCGTATGTGCTGAACAACAAAAACCATGAGGTCAGCGAGGCGACCCGCGTGCAAGTGCTGGCCGCCATCGAGCGTATCGGCTATCGACCCAATATCAACGCCCGCAACTTGCAAGCCTCGCGCACGATGCTGATGGGCTATGCGTGGCATGATTTATCTCACGGTCAAATCAACCCGATTTTGGACCAATTCATCTATCATCTCGCCCAAAGCGCCGAATCCGCCGGGTATCATCTGTTGACTTTTACCCATGATAACGACCATTGGGAAAACGTTTACCATGACTTGATCAAAACCCGGCGGATTGACGGCTTTGTCTTGTCGAACACTAAGCGCGACGACCCCCGTGTGCGCTATTTGATGAACCAGAATTTCCCATTTGTCAGCTTTGGGCAAGCCAACCCAGACTGGGACTTTCCGTATATTGATACCGATGGCGCAACCGGCGTCATGGGGGCGGTCAATCACCTGATCGGGTTGGGGCATCGGCGGATTGCGATGGCCGCTTGGCCGGAGGGGTCACTGTCGGGCGATGCGCGTTTACGCGGCTATTACGTGGCGATGAGTCAGGCCGGTTTGCCCGTCCAATCGGATGATGTCCAACGCGGCGAACAAGACGAACGAACCGGGCGCGATGCGCTCAATATCTGGCTTCAGAGGCCGGAGTCGGCGCGCCCCACCGCCGTGATCGCCGTCACCGACCTGATCGCTATCGGCGTGATGACGGCTGCCAAGTCTGCCGGGCTAACCGTCGGGCGCGACCTCGCGGTGATTGGTCATGACGATGTGCCGATGGTACAGCATCTTGACCCGGCGCTGACCACCATCCGCCAACCGTTGACCGACATCAGCAGCGCGGCAGTGGCGATGCTGCACCCGCTGATTGCCGGGGAAAATTTGCTGGTGCGCCAGCAAATGCTCATTCCCCGCCTGATCGTCCGCGAGTCGTGCGGCGCGCTCTGGAAATAACCCTCCCGAAAATTGCGGTGGCGACTTCAAACAGGGTGACGCTCTACATCCGCAAATTAAGGGAAGAAATGACAGCTTGAGTAGTTACCTAACGTGAAATGCACCCTTCATCACATCTTTGTTCGACGCACTTCATAAAACCCGCTTCAATGGTATTGTAAGCTAAAATAAGGCACACCACTCAGGCGCGTCTCATCCACCAGCACAAGACTGGTGGTGTTCCCGTGCCACTTCATAAAGGATAATCGACTCGATTTATAACCAAACAGGTTTAGTGTGATGTCTGATAACGATAAGATCGAATATTTGACCCCGATTGATATTTATGATGCCGCTGAACAGGTTCTGGGGCGCGAGCCAGATATTCGTGACCGCCATTTGTTGCAAGTTGCGGCGGCGCGCCCGATGCTGCGGGCGTTTGGTCAGGCGGCCTATCCGACCCTGATGGACAAGGCCGCCGCACTACTGCACAGTTTGGCCGCGCACCACTTATTTTTTGACGGCAATAAACGCACCGCCACGCAAGCGACTATCCTCTTTCTCAATCGTAATGGTCTACGCCCGACATGGACGGAGGCCGAGGTATATGCGTTTGTCTTGGAAGTCGCGCAGAATCGGCATGAGGTCAGTGCGGTGGCCGCTTGGCTGACCCGTCATACCCTGCCTTTGGAGGATTGAATGACCGATATTCGCTACCTGACCGTCGATGAACTCATCTATATCAACGAGATGCTGCCGGGGAATGACCTCATCCACAAAATCCTGAAAGGCAAGCAAAAGGTGCGCGATATAGGCTTGCTTGAGGCGGCAGTCGGACGCCCGCAACAGTCGGTATTTGGGGCGGACGCCTACCCAAGTTTGACCGAAAAAGCCGCCGCCTTACTCCACGCCGTCGCTCGCAATCACCCGTTCGCGGATGGCAATAAACGTACCGCGACATTGGCCGCGCTGTTCATGCTGGAAGTCAACGGCTTACAGGTCGCTTGGGAAGCGGCACAGGCGCTTGAAGACATTGTTCAGGTCGCGGAAGGGCAGATGACCATCAATACTTTTGCCGCCGGGCTGACCACGACGCCGGGGGAGTCCTATCTGGTGTCAGACGCCGAGTCAGACTCTGGTCGAATCGCGCATTTAATCCAAATTCATCGCTGGTTATTGGACGCCCTGAATGCCCGCTGAGGTAGTCTCTCAAAGACGGGGTGTTTCATTCTGAAAATCCTGTTTTGTAACCCAGAAGATTTCTGATGTGAAAACGAGAGTCAAAAATGTCCGACGATGGAAAATATTGCCGGACGTTCTGGTTTGGGCGTGGCGCGCTATGCCCGCATAATCGTCATGCTACAGGGGAGGCGTTGCAGCCTTTACGAGGTCGGTATACAGTAGCGCCCATGCGGTTTTTGCCTCTGGGGTGAAGTCACTGCCTAGCATCTCTTCCAATGTGACCAATAACGCCTCACCAACGAAAGCGTAATGCTGCGACTGGACTATATTTTTGTCAGTCCAACCGGACTACGCCCGTTAAACGCGATGGTTTGGAACGAGTCGGGCGGCTCTGACCCTCTGCCGGTGGTCGCCACGATAGAAGTCCGTGATTTGATCAGAAACTGGTTTTAGTCGAGTTTCCCGATGGTTTGGGGATAAGTCTTGTTATAATACGACGCATAGAAACTTGTCAGATTGATTGACCGCGCTATGAACCAACAAGACCACCAACAGTACGCCAAAGCCTCAATTGCAACCGCCGACAACCTCAAGACCATCGCACAGGCACTGATGCTTGATGAGTTATCGCCGTTGTCGCTACCGGAGATGGAACAGGCCGTCGAAATGGTCGCCAAGATGGTTCCCTCCGGCAATGTGTCTGGGATGATCCTTAACGGCCTCGCACGCCTAACCGGACGCCGCCCGTCATCGCAAATCGTCAAACGCGACATCGGGATGTTGTTCAAAGGGGTTGAGCAAGTCTTGGATCAAGCGGTGTATGGCGCGATGTTTGCGGGGCCTGCCGCCGTGATTTGGGGCTATCAAAAACTCCTGAAACTGGCAGGCAAGTCGCCAGAGGACGCTTTTCCGTATGGGACGTGGCAATTTTATGTCGATTATGCCTTGCGTGAGGACACTGCCCGCCATACCAACGAGACGCATGGTTTCGACACGGTTTTGACGACTCACAATATCCGGCTTGACCCTGTGGATCGCATCACGGCGTGGGTGATGACCGCCATTGATGTGATGCACCGGTATAACGATTTGCTCGAAAACGAATGGCGCGAGCGGGTGCATACCCGCGTGGCGAACGATGTTTCGGGCGGTAATCTGGCAAAAATTTATACCCATTGGGAACGTCAGCGTCCGTATGGTCGGCGCACTGATTCGGGTGATTTGTCATACGTGGCTTACCGGCGCACGAAATTTGACGAGTATATGTCCCAGATGCTGGAAACATTGACGCTAGAGCAGCAAGCCGATTGGCGAGACCGAATCACGCTGTTAGAGGCCGAACAATTGCCCTCCTATCAACAGCAGATGACGATTTGCTCCTACCTTCAACCCGACGCGCACAGCGAAAACCATATCGTCATCCCGATTCAGGAATTGTGCGTTGGCGTGATTTACGAGGGGATGTATTACCTCCTGCCGGCCTGTAAGCCGGGGACGACGCAGCTGTCGGATGTGATGACCGTGCGGGCGCAGATAACCGCCATCTTGCAAGACCGATTGATCGGCGACGATGCCTTTTTGCGGCGCTTGGCAAGCGTGAAACGCTCCGCATTCGTCGGGCTGGTCGACCATTTGAACCCCAAAGCGCGAGAATCTCTCAACGCGCTGCGAAATGCGCCCATTTTGATTAACGCTGACCGCCGCCCGCACACGCTTAAATTGGCTGATTTACGCCAATCAGAGCGCGGGATTGGCGACCACGCCCTGACGGTGTTTGATGCCGGAAAAACCTTCGTTTTCGACCAGTCACACATCTATTTTGACGGGGCATGGGGCGTCGCGTTGTCTGAGATTATGACCAACGAGGCGCTGTCATGGGGACATTATCTGTCTTTGTTGCCTAAACCGTCATCGCCCCAAACCGAGGGCGTGCGCCCACTGATATTCGATTGGCAATCCGCCGATGTGTCGCGCATCGACAGCGCCCCACGCATCAGCCCAGAGACCAGTGGCGAGACCGATATGGTGAATCTGCGCTCGATCTTGAGCTTGCGGACACTGTTCAAGCAGCGTAGCGACCTGTTGCAACTGACGGTCAATGACTTATTGATTTTGTTTCGCGCCATCCACGCCGAGACCTATAAACCATCACCGGACTTGATGGCCGAACTTGAAGCGATGTTGAAAGACCCCAAGTTACATCACGCCGCCAAAGACGCGCTGGCCGCCATCCAAAAGACCGATAATCCGGCCATCTTGATCCCCGTAGACGCCAGTGTTGCGTCACCGTCTGACCGGCTGTACCCGATGAGCTTTAATGTGCCGCTAAACGAACTAAACCTGATCGAGATTCATCAGCAGACGATGGCCGCACTGAAAGATTATCAAAATAGCGCCGGTGACAGAACCGAGAAATACCGCCGATTCGACGAACTCCAGCGCAATTATCTGGGGACGCTGGCCGGGTTTGGGGCGGTACTCAGTCGCGCCAAAGAAATCGCGCTGACTGGTGAGAGCGTCAGTTCCAGCACCATACGATTGCTGGCGCATTTGCCGCGCCCGTTGCAGCGCCTCTTAGACGGCATCCCGGCCAAAATCGACGTATTGAACGACATCATCAAGGGGCGCGAGGTGTTTTCTAACGTCGGGGCGGTTGTGCCGTCCAGCACCTTAACCCGCTTTATCACTGCAAAAGATGATAATGAGCAGAAAACGCTGGTTTGGGGCGTCATCACTGACTCGAGTCGAGTGATGCGCGTCTCACTGCGCGACTTTCGCTCGCATGTGCGTTCTTTCTACGCCGCCGGGGAATATCAGATGCCGCAGCGCATCACACAACACTACTTGGCGACGTATGCCCAACGGCTTAACACCTTCATCAACGATTTACGCTATATTACCCTCGCAAGCCGAGAGACCCGAATGACTGCGGAACATCAACATGACGAATGACCCCCTGATCGGCAAGAAGCTGGCAAATTTTCAGATAGAACGCCTTTTGGCGCACGGCGGCATGGCCGATGTGTATTATGGGATGGATGTCAGCCTTCAGCGCCCGGTGGCGATTAAGGTGATTGATGCGCGTTTTCGCAAAAACCCCTCGTATGCCCAACGCTTCATCAGCGAGGCGCGGGCGATGGCAGGCTGGCGCAACGAGAATATCGTTCAGGTCTATTACGCCGACCAACAGGACGATCTGTATTATTTCGTGATGGAATATATTGACGGCGTTAGCCTTGATGTACTGCTGCGCGAATATGCCGATAAAGGCGAATATATGCCTCACGATGAAGTCTTGCACATCGGCAAAGGGGTTGCCAGCGCCCTCGCTTATGCCCACAAGCGCGGCGTGATTCACCGCGACATCAAGCCGCCCAATGTCATGATTTCGACGGATAACCGCGTTATGTTGATGGATTTTGGCTTGGCGCTCGACACCCATCACGGGTCAATGGGGGAGGTGTTCGGCACGCCGCATTACATCGCACCGGAACAGGCTCGCCGGTCTGCCGATGCCACATCGTTGTCCGATGTCTATTCGCTGGGCGTGATGTTATACGAGATGTTAACCGGGGTCGTCCCGTTTGATGACCCGTCGCCGACCAGCGTGGCGATTTTGCACTTGTCTGAAGCGCCACCGCCGCCGCGGTCACTCAATCCGGCGTTGTCAGAACAGGTTGAAGCGGTGTTGCTGCGCGTGTTAGAGAAAGACCCCAAACAGCGCCAAGCCTCAACTCTCGAATTTATACAGGCGCTTGAACGCGCTCTGACCGCGCCACCGACACCGACCAGCACGGCGGAACTGCCGCCGTTGCCTCCGGGAATGGTGATGCCGTCTCAGCCTGATGGCAAAATATGGAGCGATTCGTTGGGCGAGCGCGTCTCGATCTTAGCCCAACGAGCCGACTTTATGCCCCAGAATGCGACTTCTCCGACCAAGCCGAGGCCATTGACGTTGAGTGTCCGCCCATCGCCTGTTCAGGAGCAGCAACGGCGCAGGCGCGGGTTTTTGGCGCTGCCCATGATATTTTTGCTGATTGCGGGTGCAGCGGCTATTGTGATATTAATTTTCGGATTTATTGCAACTGCACAACTGCGTGACGAGGTTGAGAAGTCCGGCAACCTGACTCGCACAGTTTTAGCGATAAGCGACGCTCAAAATACTCAAGTCGCTATCTCTCCAACGGAAACCAGCGTTGCGTCCGACACCCCGACCTTGACGGATGAGTCACCGATTTTTACTGCGACAACGATACCCACCGATGTGCTGACAGAAACGTCCGTCCCGCCCACGCAAGTTGTGGCAGTGGTATCGACTGAGGCGGAAGCCACGCCTACGCTTGACGATTCACCTGTGCCACCGACTCTGACCGCCACGCGAACGCCGCTTCATCTGATTACCAACACGCGCATACCGATCATCACTCAAACGCCGACGGCCACCGTGACTTCATCAGCCACTTTTACGCCATTGCCAACGAGCCTGACTCCAACCGTGATGTACCCGGATGGCAACCCGATTCGGATGATCTGGAATCTCAAGAGTTTTTATATCTATAACCCCAATGACTTCTCGATAATGGTTGAGCCATTGGCGTTTGAGGCACTCACAGACGATGGGACGCCGCTGGCGTATCGTTTGGAAGGAGACCGCTGGATGATTGGTTTTCCGGTGATTGAAGCGCGTAAGTGCGTAGCGGTTGAATTCATCTTAGAAACGGCGTTGCTCCAACCAGAACAGTGTGGCGGCTATAACGCGGTACTGACTTTACAGCCGGATGATAGCGAAAATTTCTGGCTGCGGCGCGGCGGCGCGACTCGATTTCGTGTGCTGTGGGCGGACGAAGAAGTCGCCCGCTGTCGCATGGCTGACCGAGCCTGTGATGTGCGATTGCCCTAATGGTCTATCGTGTGACGGCAGTACGTCTGCTAGAAAAATTGACGCCGAGTTCGGCATCTCAGCAAGGATGCGGTACATCTCCGCGTAGCGTTGACCGTGTTTGATCAACTCGGCGTGCGTGCCAATTTCTGCTCCAAGTTAGGTTAATCGCGGCTGTGACAGCCATATCCGACAAAGAAACTATAGCACGATGAGCCTGAGTAGTTACGTCAAAACGCACAAATCCACCGGATAGCTTTGGTTGAACCTTAGTCGTCGGCCAATCGCAAGACCGCCCGTAGCATGACCTCGGCGGCGTGCATACAATCTTCTGGCGATGTGTCTTCGGCTGGATTATGGCTGATGCCGTTGATGCTGGGGACGAAAAACATCACGCTGGGCGTGACATTCGCCAGCGATTGGGCGTCGTGACCCGCAAAACTCATCAGGCGGGTGTGGGTGAGGTCACAATCGGCAGCGGCTTGTTCAATCAGCGCCACCAGCGGCTCGGACATCAGCGCGGGCGGGACGAGTCCGGCGGAGTCGATGATGCTGCTCAGGCCGTATTTTTCCGCGTTTTGATGAATGAGCGCGAACAGTGCGATTTGCATTGCTTCTAGCGTGGCCGGGTCCCCGTGACGGAACTCTAAGGCCATCCGCACTTGCGCCGGGACGATATTAAACGCACCCGGTTCGGCGTGAATACTGCCGAAATTGACGACTCCCGGCTGGAAATCGCGCATTACGCAGGCGCGGGCGTCTTGAATCAGATTCGATGCGCCCCATAACGCATCATGTCGATCCGCCATCGGCATCGTCCCGGCATGGGCGGCTTGCCCGGTGAAGGTCAGCCAATACGAGCGCACGCCGACGATTCCCGTCACGACGCCGATATTCAAATTGGCGCGTTCCAGTCGCGTGCCTTGTTCGATATGGACTTCGAGATAGCCCAGCACCGATGAAAAATCACGCACCGCCGCCAAAACGGACTCGGTACTCAATCCGAGACGGGCTAATCCCGCTTGCAGCGCGTCTGCTCCGCCGCGCACCGTCGCCAAATCAGGCGGGGTCAGGCGTCCTGTCATGGCCGCACTGCCCAATAATCCTCGTAACGTGCCTTCCTCGTCCGTGAAGTTGACGACCTCAATATGGAACGGCAGGGGGATTCTGGACTCTTTCAGCGCCAACAAAACCTCTAAGCCGACCACCACGCCCAACGCGCCGTCAAAACGTCCGCCGTTCGGCACGCTGTCCAGATGTGAGCCGATGAGCAATGTTTTGGCGGCGGGGTCAGGGCTGAGTAGGGTCGCGCTTTGGTTGCCCGCGCCATCGGTTCTGAAGTCGAGTCCAGCTTGCTGGGCTTGGTCTGCAAACCATCGGCGCACGCGCAATTCGTCATCTGAAGAGGTCGGGCGATTCAACCCGCCTTCTGGAGTTGCGCCGATAGCAGATTGCGCGGCCATCAATTCTAGGAAACGTAGAGGGTTAATCACGACCATGAATTAGCTGCCTCGGTAGGTGCTGTACGCCCACGGTGAAGTCACCAGCGGGACGTGATAATTTTCAATCGCGTTATAGAGGGTGAACCGGACGGGGACGCTGTGCAGGAAGGGGGAAGCGTTCACTGTGCCGATTTTTGCCTGAAAATACTCGCGCACATGGAAAACCAGTTCGTACTCCCCGATGTGCATAGCCTCTCCCTCTATCAATGGGCTGGGAGTGCGCCCGTCCTTGCCCGTTTGAACCGTCGTCAGCAGAATTCGCGTGCCATCTTTGGCGATGCTCCACAGTTCGATGGTCATCTTTTCGGCTGGGAGTCCGTGATAGGTGTCTAAAACGTGCGTGGTCAACTTACCCATAAACTTGTTTTCCCCCGACCCATGTCTTGACGATGTTCCCGCGCAGAGACAGCCCGACATACGGGCTGATTTTATGTCTATATTCCAGCATTTCCGCCGTCAATATGTATTCGGCGTCAAGATTGACAAGCGTGAGGTCGGCGTCCATGCCGGGCTGAATCGCGCCTTTGGAGGGTAGCCCAAAACGTTGGGCGGTGTTGTACGAAGTCACCGCTGCGATTTGGCTTAGAGTGAGACGGTGGGCGTGATAACCGTAGGTCAGCAGCAGTGATAGAGTCGATTGACAGCCCGCAATCCCGCCCCAGATGGCGAAAAAATCCTGCCCCTGTTTCAAGTCCATCGGCGCGGGCGAGTGATCAGACGCGACCATCGGCAGTGTGCCATCGGCCAATTTTTCCCAGAGCGCGGCCTGCTCGTGAGCCTCTCGAATCGGCGGCGCGCACTTGGCAACCGCGCCGAGTCGCTCGACATCCTCATCGGTCAAAACGAGATAATGTGGACAGGTTTCACAGGTGACATCAACGCCTTGCGCCCGCGCCTGCGCCACTAAATCGACCCCGCGCCCGGTGCTGACATGGACGATGTGCAGCTTACAGCCAGTCTCTCCCGCGAAAAAAATCAGGCGTTGAATCGCCTCGATTTCGGCAATCGCGGGGCGCGAATTCAGATAGTCGCGCACGCCGAGTCTGCCCGCGTTGCGCGCTTCTGCCGCCAATGCGCCAGTGATGCTGTCGTTTTCGGCGTGGACGGCCAAAATTTTGCCCAACGGTGCGAGGGTTTGCATCCCTCGGTAAATCGTCGCGTCGTCAGCAGTCTGAAATTCGTCAATCCCGCTGTTGGACATGAACGCCTTGAATCCGATCACGCCGCGCTCGGCTAATCCGGCGAGGTCGGCCAGATTCCCCGGCACAAGCCCGCCCCACAGATAGCCGTTGACGCGGGCATGAGCGTCCATCAGGCGGCGCTTGTCATCGAAAGCCGCCACGGTGGTTGTGACCGGGCTAGAATTGAGCGGCATATCGAAAAAACTGGTCATGCCGCCCTTGGCTAACGCCGCCGTCCCGCTTGATAACCCTTCCCAATCCGTCCGCCCCGGCTGATTGAAATGCACATGTGGGTCGATTCCGCCGGGAAACAGAGCCAGCCCGCGCCCATCAACTTCTACCGGCGCGTTTTCGCTAAGGGTTGGTTCGACGGCGCTAATCCGCCCATCGTTGATGCCGACATCGGCAATTTGGTCTTGTGCGGCGTCTATCACGCGCACGCCGCGTATGATGAAATCGGTCATAGGCTATCCATGTCCATAAGTGGGCGACCCATGAGTCGCCCGTTCGATTGAGGGATTATAATTCGTCGCGGGTCAATTTGAGCGAAATCATGCCATAGGGCGGGCGCGGATCCATATAGACTTTGGCGTTTTCACCCTCAGCCTCGGCTGCGACTTCCCACAGGCGATTTTGCGCCTTAAACCAGACCTCACCCATCTGCGGGAAGGTTTTTAATAAGCGCACGCCCATTTCATAGACGAGGTGCTGAATCGACATATTCACAAAGTCGTGAAAGGTGTGCTGCACATGGTCATATACCTGTTGCGCCGAAATATACCGGCTATGGTCATCACTGATGGCGTCCTGAATATCAACATAGCGCCAGCCCATGTCCATGAAAATGTAGAGAAGCCGGTCATTTCGCTGCGGCAAGGTGGTGAATTCGTCGCGTTGAAAATTGGCAAAGGCGTTGCCGGTCAGCTTGACCAATTTCATGCCCAAGCGTCCGCAATCATGGGTTGCGACCTGAAGCGCGTCGTCGTGACGCTCAAGGTTTAGCGCAACCGTGGCGTAGCTGTCGTGATTGGCGGCAAATGTCCGGTCACTGGGGGTGACGGTCTGTCCGCCGTCGTCCGTGATTTGCGCGGCGATGAACGGCAATTCTTTGGCGCTGATTCGCAGCGATTCCATCACGGGATATTGTTTCAGCATTTGAGTCCCGAGGAAATACAGGAATCCTTCTTGGGTGGAGCCGGGGTAAAGTCGGGCTTTTTGCAGGATGAAATTGGTCATGGTGGCGGTGGCAACGATTTGGGAGTTATCGCCCTCGGTATAAGTTGCTAGGAACGTGTCACCGAACACCTCCACCTCGACATCTGAGGTGAATAGCGTGCTGGGCTGGCCGGTGAAGGCTGATTCTGGGATGCTGGGCAGGCCGGTCAACGGTTTGGCGTGGGTGCGGTACAGGCTGATATTGCCCTTGCCATAGGAAATGGTGTGTTTCATGATGTTTCCTCAATCAAATCAATCAGGCGCAGACGTAGGATTTTGAACACCTCAGAGACACCGGTAGCGATTTCATCCTCACGCGGGTGAGTCAGACGTTCACGGAAGGCGGCTAGGATGCTGTGTTTGGTGTTTTCGCGGGCGCAAATCACAAACGCAAAACCAAATGTCTGGCGGTAGGCGTGATTCTGTGCTTTGAACTCATCGTATTCTTCTGGCGTGAGGCGATTCAACCCAGCGGCGGCTTGCTCTTGGATGGACGCCTCGCTGAGTGTTTTATCGACTTTGGCGGCCAATTCCGGGTGGGAGTTTAATAGGCGGATTTTCTCGTCGGTTGAAGCAAAATCAATTGCGCTGGCGAAGGCTTTGATGAGGGCGTCTCGGTCTGCGAACGGGCGGGATTGAATCACTCGTCCCGCCAACCATGTCTCGCCCTCCAAAGGCCCGCCGATGGTCATCAGAAATGCGTCTTGCTGGAGATTATTGAGCGTATCCAAGTCCATAACTAAAACTTTCTTGGCTGATGATGTTTTAGGCATGTACTATGCTTTTACATCCTGTCGCGGCGAATTAGAGTCTATTTTAGCGTGGTTTTGCC
>Ga0105049_10006555_pt1 | contig 13548 bp, 12 predicted proteins | sample MAT06_FD_78087 | JGI IMG/M metagenome (GOLD analysis project Ga0105049, IMG submission 78087) | Freshwater microbial communities from Lake Fryxell liftoff mats and glacier meltwater in Antarctica - MAT-06 | ecosystem: Environmental > Aquatic > Freshwater > Ice > Liftoff microbial mat | place...
ATCGGATGAAGAACTGGCTAAAGTACATATCCAACGGGATAGCTTTAGAGGAGAGTGGAATTACACAATATCTCCATAGTTTGAGAATCTTATTTGTTGACAAATCCTAAGACATCCCAGAGCAAGGCTCGTTTAAAATCATGTAAACCGGCCAACCTATACCGGATAATAAATTAAGCAGCAAGAATTAACCAAAAGGGTTGTACCATTAACCCGTGTTAATGCCAACAGTAATGCGGCTCGTAATAAGTGATCTGATGAGGCACTACATTGATACGGTTCGGGCGTGAGGTGCGTCGTTTGTGGCTTCGGTGAACAAGGCCAAAGGCTGTTAAACGTATGTATCACAGCAGTTTTTGTATCACAGCACTTCTGGAGAACTTATACCCCGTTTCCTTGCTTGCCCGTTTTATAAGAAAGCCCTGCCCAGCGGGGTAAGGACACGTTTGCCGACACGAGCCTGAAGCCCTATGAGGAATTTGAAACTTTACACGTAAAACATGGGACACAATGAAGCTATACATCAAATATATGGTAAGCAATTCCTGCCAGACGATTGTAAGAGCAACCTTAAAGGACCTTGGGCTGCATTGTGTAGCGGTAGATCTTGGCGAAGTAGAAGTAGAGGGGGTTGTACCGTTGGAACAGCTTGACCAACTGAAAGTTGCTTTATCAAAGTCAGGTCACGAACTAATGGACGATAAAAAGAAGGTATTAGCCGAAAAAATAAAAAAAACGATCATTGACTTGATACATCATACAGATGAGGCTCCCAAAACAACGAATTCTGATTACATCAGCAGGAGACTCGAATATGATTACACGTATCTGGCTAATGTTTTTTCTGAAGCGACGGGCACTACAATTGAGCATTACATCATTGCTCAAAAGATTGAGCGGGTAAAAGAATTACTCTTTTATAATGAACTCAATATCAGCCAAATCGCCAATAAGTTAAACTACAGCAGTGTCGCGCATTTATGCACTCAGTTCAAAAAAGTTACGGGGTTTACGCCCACTCACTTCAAACAACTCAAACACAACGGACGCATCGCACACGAAAATGTGGGAATGATGTAAACTTCATTTGTAATTATATAACCCATCGGAAACATGTAGTTATCAATTTTGTCATATTACTTAACAAACGTCAAAATCTTAATGAAAATGAGAAAAGCCTTTACTTTTATCTCAACCGTTGTAACTCTATTCGCTTTTACGAATACGAGTTTTGGGCAGACAAGAGCCCCCAACCTGAGGACAACGGCTAGCTTTGCACTGTTTACCGCAAATGGAGCGTTCGAGGTCAATGGGAACAGTACGTCGGTAACTGGCGACGCTGGTACTAATGGGGGTGTCTTCAATGGATTTACTCCGGGTACTTTAATTGGAAACAAACGTTTAGCCGGCTCTCCCGAATCCGTACAGGCAGCCAGTGATGTATTGGCTGCGTATAACTCGTTGACTCCACCTACCTGCGACAGAACTATAGCTGCTGAATTAGGTGGTCAGACACTTACTCCAGGCGTTTCGTGCCAGAATACCGCATCTCCGACCACTTTAAATGGAACGTTAACGTTAAGTGGATCAGGCATATTTATTGTCAAGTTGAACAGTGCGTTAACGACAGCCACAAACTCAAACATTGTGCTGGCTAATGGTGCCACGGCTAATAATGTGTTTTTTCAGGTAAATGGTGCTTTCACAGCCGGAACCAGTTCTAGTTTGCAGGGTACATTCCTGGTAAATGGCGCTATTGTTCTGGCTACGGGGGCTTCTCTTAACGGTAGGGGTCTGTCTATTGGAGGAGCCATCACTTTGAATGCTAATACAGTAACTAATGTAGCAACACCACTGCCTGTATCTCTGGTATCGTTTACGGCTAAGCCGCAGGCCGACCGCACGATCGATATTGCCTGGACTACCTCGCTGGAAACCAACAACAAAAGCTTCGTGGTTGAGCGAAGCAAGGATTTGCAGCTTTTTGAAAAGGTAGGTGAAGTAGGCGAAATTGCTGCCAATAGCAGCGCTTTAAAGAACTATAAACTTTCTGATCAAACGCCTTACGCCGGCACCAGCTACTACCGTCTGAAGCAGACCGATCTCAACGGTACAACGACCAACTATCCAGCCGTTTCGGTAGTGCTGAGGGATGAAGCCTATGGCGTATTTCCAAATCCGTCTCTTAGCGATGGTCAATTCACGCTTCGACTAGATGAACCGGAAACGGCGAAATTGGGCTTCTTCAGCGTAGACGGCCGTTCACTGTCCCTTCAGCGAACAGGCGTTCAGTCAGGGAATCTCCAGCTGAAAACCACGGGTAAGTTATCAACGGGGATGTATGTACTCACGGTTCAAGAGCGGGGTCAGACACGCCAGCACCGTTTAATTGTCGAGTAAGTTTAAACCTACCTAATTACTTATTCATCACATTAAATTTTCTCCTCTTATGAAAACTAAGGCTGTACATCTACTAACTCCTTCGCCCAAAAAGGCGTACAAGACACCCAAGCTTAAAGTACTGGGCAACGTGAAAAAACTCACGTTGAAAACAGGTTCCAACGTCGATGGACTGGGTGGTTTCTTGTAAGGTTAACTAACGAATTAAAAAGATAAGTAGTAGCTTGATTGACCAGAAGTACGGTTAATCAAGCTATTTAGTTTTCGGACAAGTGAGCCGGTAAAGCCATGATTATTTCCCCCAGTACCCGCATACAAATAAGAAAAAGCCAGTCCTCATCAGTTCTTGGTACAGAAACCATCGTATTAAATTATGACTTGGGTAACTACTACGAATTGAATGAGATGGGGAGCTTTATCTGGTCACGGTTACAGGCTAACCAGGTATTATCGGTCATGGAAATCCAGGAACAAATGCTTGATGAGTTTGACGTGGAGGAGCCAGTTTGTCGGGAAGAACTTATGTCGTTTTTGGAAAATCTGTTCCATGAAAAACTTATCGAAACCACCGCATAATCTGACGAAACTCTGGTGCCTTACCTGGGCTGAAAAGTGGCTTCTGCTCAAGGTCCTCGTTGTGTTGGCAACGTACAGGGGGCTGCTGGTATTTTTTCCTTTTAGCCGCTTCATAACGGCCCACCCGCTATCGACTCCTCAAAAAAAAGCCCTTTGTGACTCGTATATCACTGAACAGATATGGGCGGTCAGGGTAATAAGTGCCCGCATCCCGTTGGGTTTTACGTGTCTGGTGCAGGCGCTTGGCACTAAGTGGCTCTTGAACGACCACCCCGATGTACGGGTGTGTGTTGGGGTGCGTAACAGCAAAATTGAAGGCTTCTCAGCCCATGCATGGGTTACCCACCAGAATAAAATCATCCTCGGCGGGCAGACTGATCAGGTATTTGAGCCGATTTTAGCATGGAATTGACGCCGTATTACTACAAAGCTTATGGGTTATCTATTGCGTCTGACATCCCGCTTCCGCCCCTAAAAACAAGCGCGACGACGACTACTGTCGACGTAACCATTAGACGCGAAAAACTTCCAGAGAATCCACCGTTAGAATCAACAAAAATATATCGTGCTGGTCTGAATGCCCGATTCGCTCAAGAAGGAATTGATTATTTGTGGTTAAACTGGTCTCCTCTCGTTTCGTTTATGGCCCTGAAGGGTAAGGAGTTACTTATAGATACTACCCAGACAGACGAGGATTTGGTTTCTCTGTTCACCCTCAGCGAAGCACTTGGTTTAATTCTGTTTCAAAAAGGCTACTTTTTACTGCACGGAAGTGCCGTTCGGATTGGCAACAAAGGCGTGGTATTCCTGGGTGAACCCGGGGCCGGTAAATCAACCACAATTGCCGCCTGCGCCCAGAAAGGATATACCGTCATCAGCGATGATATGGTCTGCATCCAGGTGAACGAAACGGGTAACCTCCTGTTAGTACCCGCCTTTTCGCAAATCAAAATCTGGCAAAATGCCGTGGACGGGTTACAACTTCATCAGGTGAATATGGCTCCGGTGCGTGAAGGCGTAGACAAGTTTTCGTGGCATGATTCGATTAAATTTGAGGAGAATGCAATACCATTGACCGAGATTTTTGTTATGCTCCCCCCCAACGAGCCGGGCAGCATAACAGATCCACTTCCCACCAGTCAGGTTCCTGTTGAATTACTCCGTCACTTCCCCCTCGCCGACGCACTTCTAAATGGAAAACCTCTGGAAGATTACTTCAAAAAAAGTGTAGCGATCGCACAAATAATTCCCCTTTTTCGGATGAGTCGCCCCGCCAACTTTGCGGCCCTCTATGAGTTTGTCGCGCACCTGAAATCGACATGCTGACATGAAAGCTGATTTCTCTCCTGAACTGACGTTGCTGTTGATGGCCTGCACAGAAGATATCTCTACTGAACGAAAATCTCAACTGATTCATTTTTTAGCCCAGCATCAACTTGATTGGGAGCGGCTCCATATGTTGGCAAACCGACATCGGTTGGCGCCATTTCTGTATCGTACACTTCAGCATATTCCGGGTATTTCCGAAGCATTTCTGACAACGTTACGAAACGACTGCCAACTTTCGGCCACGGATAATTTGCTAAAACTACGCGAGTATCATCAGGTAGCCAATCTACTGTCCGACCAGGCTATCGATCACATTGCATACAAAGGCGTGCATCTGGCCGAAAACGGCTACCCCGATCCGGGATTACGCATTTGTGGTGATATTGACATTTTGGTTGGAACAGAAGATGCCCTCAGTACCATACGCCTTTTGCAAGCCCGGCAGTATCATCTCAATAAAAAACATACCCTTTACTGGGAGCATAGTGACCGTAGTCTGCTGAATGATCTGTACGAGGTTAGTTTGTTCAAACCGTTTTTTGCCAATTATTTCGATATCGATCTGCACTGGGCAGTGGTGTGTTTTAACAAACACTATAAATCGTTCCGATTAAGTGACTTTCTTTCTCAACCCACTTTCTCGACTGAATTACAAGTTGTTTTATTAGTGACGCATCATGGCGTCACTAACATATGGCAACACGTTTATTACGTGAACGATCTTTATTTTTTGCTGAAAGATAAGGACGTTGACTGGACGTGGTTGTGTGGAAAACTCCGTCGGTATGGCTTAGAAAAAGTCTTTCTGGTCGGCTTATACTCGTGTCAGCAGATCTGGAATTTACCATTACCGCCATCCATTCAGGCATTAGTAACAACCAACGGTATTCGTGCGCTGGCCAGTACGTACCAAAAAAGCTGGGAAGCTGATCAATCGCTGGAACTGAGTAGTCTGGTTCTAAAACAACTGACGCTTTTTGCCAAAGCTCAGACTCAGTTTGGTAAGCTAGTGAAAATTTATTTCACTTTTTTCACCAGTCGTGTATTCCGTGCCAGCACCTTTAAACTAGGCGGGCGTATGCTTTATATTCCGAAAGAATTAGGTTTTATAACCATTCTAATACGTTCTATCCGGTCATTTTACCGATTGCTCCCAACCCGATAATGCCCATAGCGTAATGTTTCACTCTGGTTTATCAGCACTGAAGCAACGTATTTTATTGCTTCTCTGTTGGCAACGAACTCAGCCAGAGTGCCAGGTAAATAATCCGGCTGAGTAACCAGTTGTAACGTGCCTTTTTTCGCACAGGAATGCGTGAATTGAACACAATCGCTACGATTTTTGAGAATACCTTCCGGTCGATTACCGCCCAAATGGCATGGCTGGGCGACGTAAACTGCTCATGGGTGGCCTCATAAAGTTGCCGTGCCGTTATGTTCCCGTATTCGACAAAGTTTGCTTTGGTGAGCCGCGATACGATCGCCGGGGGTAACTTGGTTTGCAAGCCATTTCGGATCAGCCCCCGCCCCCGCCCCTGATCGAAGCAAACCCACAAAGGCGTTGCCAGCCCTAATTCAACGACCTGTTTATCGAAAAAAGGAAACGAATACTGATGGCCGTAATGGGCACCAATATGATTCAACTGCTCATTACAAATCACGTTGGTTGTGTTGAGAACCGGATCAATCGGAACGTGATAGTCTGACGAAATCCGAGTGGTCAACTCCTTCGTGGATAGATGCGACCTGGGCGGAACCCGCTGCTTAAAGTCAGCGCTAAACGCATTGTTGATCAGGTCTCTGTGGGCTATTTTATCCCTCACCCGTTTCGTGCAGTAAGCCAGGATAGACGTGGTAGAAAGGCCAAGCAGTTGTGTCTGTGTACGTATCGTGTTCAGAAAAGTACTCAGCGGCTGGGCTTTGAATCGCTTTGTTACCTCAGCTCCGATAAGGTACAGGAGGTACTGCTCCAACTTAGCCTGATTGCTTAAACTGAGCCAGTCGTCATTTACGTATTGCAGGTTTCGATCCGGGTAGCCAACCAGTTGCTGGCAAGCCAACCGTAAGGTCTCCCAATCCTGATCGTCCAGTAATTGATCTAAATAGTCGAGACCAGTCGTGATAATACTGTCGCCGTCGTGTCCGGTCAGGATGCAGTCGCAACCAAGTTGCCGGGCTTCTACGGAAACACTCAGGTGAAAACTGGAGGGAATAATAAAATGCTCGGGTCGGTCGAACAGGGCGTTTATTTTCAGAATCGAATCCAGTACATCCGCTATGGGTTGTACGGTGTGGTGTGCTGGATGATACTGCTTGATGACCGCGTTCACGTAGGCAGATTCGTCTGTTGATGCCAGTCCGGTATCAATGTTGAAGGTGTGCAGCGTAGATCGATTTTGTTGCCTGAGTAGGTCCTGAGCCACACAACTAACCGAGGATGAATCCAACCCGCCACTCAGATGAGCACCAACACAGACTTTACCGTTCATCCGCGCATCGATCGCGGTCGTGAAATAATCGGCAAACAGATCTGAGTAGGCTTCTGCACTGTTTAGTTTGCTAAACTTGTCAAAGTCTGGTTTCCAGTAAGCCTGTACGCTCAAATCCTGGGCATTTACCTGGAGATAATGGCCGGGCAGGACGCTGTAGATCGTTTCGTAGAAGGTTTCTGCGCTATAGGGTACATAGGCAGTAGGCCAGGTCAGATACTCTCTGAATTTGTGTTGGTTGGGAATAACCGCTACCTCCTGAAGCGCAAGCAATGCTTTTATTTCTGTAGCAAAGGCAAAGAACCGACCCGGTCGATGCACATAATACAAAGGTTTTACGCCTAAGATATCTCTGGCGCAGACAAGCATCTGCTTACGGGTATCCCACAGAGCCACCGCAAAATCAGCGTTTACTTCATTAAATGACGCAGGTCCGTTTTTGAGGTAGTTCGTAGAAAAAGGGGAATTTGTACTGACTTTACTGAAAACATTGGCATCGGCAACCGCATAGACAGTAGCCGTGCTATCCGCTTCCATAGTGCCGCCAAAAGCAAGCAGTATCCCCTGCGTAATGGACTGGCTCATTACTGCGCCCCGGTGCTTCAGGGCGAGGCTGAAAACGGTGATATCGTTGGGGGCAACCGCCTGCCCATCAAATCGGATCATTCCTGCGATTCCACTCATAAGTTAATGGGCTGATTAACGCCTTACTGTCAACAGACAGATACCTGACTACTACTCCCACCGGGTAGCTATGCACCAGAGTCGCCGGCAGTATTTAGGATAGGCGCACAAATTGATCGTTAGGTAAGCGAAAGTTCCAATAACCTGCTATCTTTAGTTTCTTTGCTTCCGGCTAAAGTCAGTTGGTTACTTTTCACCGACAAATACACTACGTAAACGCGACGATGTTAAGAAAGAATAGTTTGTTTGCGGTTATGCTATTGGTTTTACTCGGCCTGTGTGCTGGTTGTGGCGAGAAGGCAAACGATCCTGCACCCGACGACTCGGCGTATTTCCCCCTGCAAGTTGGTGATTATTGGGTGTATCAGCTAACGCAGGAGAAGTACGTGGCCGTTAACTCGGCTATAAAACAAACTTATCAGGTACAGCAGAAAATCAGTAGTTCAACCAATCAGAACGGTCAGGTAGTCTACTTGGTCGAAGAGTCGGTCAGGCAAACGGTCCGGTCTGCCTGGAAACTTAACATGATTCATACCGTTTATAAAAATCTTTCGGAAGTTGTCAGTCAGGAGAACAACCTCCCCGTCATTAAACTGGCCTTCCCCATCAGGGCTACGACTTCCTGGAACACAAATTCGTACAATACCAACCCGGATGCGCTGCTTCAGTATCAGGATACCGGCCGTTTGTTTGCTGTTGGAACACTTCGATTCGAAAACACGGTTTCCGTAGTTGGCACTAATGACTCCACCCTGGTTAATCAAAAAAAATACCTCAGGGTATACGCCCCAAACATTGGTTTGGTGTACCGCGAAGACCTGTCGCTGGCCTTTTGCCAATCGTCTTCCACCTGTATTGGTAAGGGTATTATTGAGTCGGGTACGAAATTAAAATGGGAACTGATTGCCGGTAGCCGTCTGCCCTAATCCTGCCAGATCACCTTCCCCCGGCGTGTTTCGGCCCGACCGTCGCTCCAGAGTAATCGCAGGCTGTACGTGTACAGCCCTGGGGTTCTGGCCTGCCACAAAAACGAGTTTTTTCCAACTCCCATGGGAAAGGCATCGTCGAAGACGGGCACGCCTAATAGATTGTATATCATTAGCCTGGCTTGGGTTGGCAACTCCCGCACCGGCAGGTCTAACTCAAACCGGACGTAGGTAGTAGCTGGGTTGGGGTATATACGAAACGTAACCGGCTCATCCGTACCGATCACCTGAATATCGAGCGTGTAGGGGGGCAGGGTTCGGTTACCAGCCGCATCTTTTCCAAAAACGATGAGTGTGTAGAGAGCTCCTGCTATAAGGTTTAACGATGTCGTAACCCGTAGCTGGTTGGCTGATACGGGGACAATTGTCATCAATTGTGGCGAAATCCGTTGCGGTGCGCACGTAGCGCAGGCTACCAGATACATATCGACGGCATTTAAATCCCCCGCCGACAACGGATTCTCGTCGATCAGATAAGCCGTTACGTTGGCTTTCGTGTCTACAAGCGCGCGATTGGCCTTCACCTCCCCATTGACAAGTACCGAAAGCGCCGGACCGACGATATCCGGTAATGCATTCAGTGGATAACTGCTGCCTGCGCCGGCCTTCACCCAATCAACCAGCAGCGTCGCGGTATTATTATCCCTGCTCAATTCGGCAATCTGTCGGTCAGGGTCAATCAGCACCTCGATTTTTTGTAGTGTTTCGTCCTTAGGTATCGTGTAAACCAGCGTATCACGGTATCTGAATGCATTGAAACGTACGCTATTACTGGTCAGGTTTTTGCCGGTCGTCCTGACTGACAGCGAAACGGACTGGCTTGGCACAAATCGCCCCAGATTGGCCAACGGAATAACGACCCGGAGCGAATCGCTGTTTTTTAGGGTACTTCCAGCTACCGAAGCCTGAATGTATAGTCCATTCTGATCGATCAAAAAATCGGGGTTGGGCAATGGGTACAGGTTCAACGCCGGGTCTCCCTGAAGAATCATTTGCAGCAGCACCGCCACATCGAACGCACCGACACCGTCTTTTTCGAGGGCCGCATTTACCTGCTGCTGCACGCTGCCAAAAGCCATGCCGAGGGTGGTGGGGTTGGCAAATAATTCACCGTATAATTTCTTAAGATACCGGGCCGTGGGCGCTTCGTAGCTGTAATACGAGTGGGCCAGCACCACTGCCGCCCCTTTGTCGGGTGCCAGGAGCCAATCGGTTGACAGGGTGTTGAAACGGGAAAAAATCTCACCGACTCCGCAGCCGTTAAAAATCATGAGCGGGTAAAACTGGTTGCGAAATCCGTTCTGCGGGGTCGATGCAAACCCAAAGTTCATGTCGGTAATCGCCGGACCGGCATGGCCAAAGAACGTAATAAGGCTAACGCCTTCGTTCACGACTGGCGCTATATTCACCGGCTCAATCACCTCATACGGGTTGCTTTTGCTGAACGGAATAACCTCACCCCCCAGCAATCCCCCGGTAAAGATATCCCCCAGATCACTCATCGTTGCTTGAAGACTTTGAGCCTCATCTTCGGTTTTACCACCACTAATGTGGATGATTTTCTTGCGCCATAATCCATTCGGAGTCGAACGCTCAAGTTGTTTCACTTTTGTCAGATACGCGAAGACCTGCTCGTTCGTCGTCACATTGAGTCGGCCCGTCGGAATAGCGGGTGTATTCGGAGCCTGGCCTTTCAGACCCGCCGACAATAAAATATCTGACCCTGGATACCCTATTGTCGGGACCAGGTCGTCAGTGGCCGTTTTGACGTTGTACGGATAACTATCGGCCTTCCCGATCAGTAGCATATTTTTTACGGCCGTATTCGCCAGCATAAAGTCTACGAAACGCCGGAGAGCCAGCGGACTTCGTTCACCGTAATTGAAGGCATCGTATAGTGAGTCGGCCTCAACTACGAGCAACTTGTGTCCTCCGCCCTGAACCGAAGCGCGGTAGTCCGCATACGCCGTTGCTGATTGCCGGAGCGACGCGTGCGTAATAATCAGGTAATTTGTTGATTTTGGAGAAACAACCTGAAAACGAGCCGGTTGAATAGCTACCGGTTTAAGCAGTTGATTCGTCAGCAGAATGCCCCGGTTCTGGACCATTCCATCCACCACGACCTGCGTCAGGCCGTCGCGAGTCTGGGTGGTCAGGTACCGGCAATTGAGTCTGTCGGTAATATCATAGGCGATTGATGCCGAAGGTACATTTTGTATTGTAAGTAAGGCCGTCTGACGCAGGTTTGGTGGCAAATGAAACACTTTGGTCACCTGATTAGCCATGTCGAGCGCCTGCGGATACGACACGTTTACGTAGGTGATTGAGAATTGATTGGAGCCGCCGTTTTTCTCAGGTTTGAAACGCAGGACCAGTTGATCGTTTTGGATGGTTTCGGGCGCAACAGTAGCTTGAAAGGACTGGCTTAAAAAACCGGGAAAAGCCAGCGAGGCCAGCGGAGTTTGCGCATTCGCATCCAGCTGCACCTGAACACGATGGAACTGATTGTCGCGGCCATTCACCATACCCGCCAGCTTGACCGGCCAATCGGCCGCTACCCGACCCGCCAGTTTGAACTGAACCAACCCAACCGAATCAGCCGTCAGTAATTTCCCGGACCAGCCTTCGCCCGGCTCAAAATAACTCTGCTGAAGAAAAGGTTCTATGCCTTTCAGGTTATTGAAGGTGTATTCGCTGGTAAACGCCTGAACGGTTTCCTGAACGTGAAATTTTTCGGGACTAAGGGTTGCAGGGGGAATATTTAACTCTGGGATACGCTTACCAGCCTGCGCTGGATTGTTCGTCAGGAAATAGGCTGATCTGTCCGAAAATAAGGTTTGATAGGGGTGCAATCGTTTCTGGGGCCGGTACAGCAACGAGTCCTGACTACCATCGTTGCTTTCTCCGTAAAACTCTACGTAATCCTGATTGTCAAAAACACCGTCCTGTTGTCCAAAAATCCGAATCGCTACCTCTTTTCCTCTAAAAAAGAGTTGCCAATTAGCCGGGTTTGTCTGAAGAAAAAACGCGTCAGCTTTTTTAATGTCCTCAAAATTTATGCGGTAAATTCCCGTCTGATTGAGCGAAAGCTTCAGATACCTATCTCCGGGCTTAATCCATTCATTACCGAATAAATTTTGGGCATTTAATGTCAAGACGTTGACGAAAAACCATGCAGTGAGTATCCCCTTTTTCATGACGGAGTAAACTTTTAATGGGCCGTGGACTACCATAAGACGGCTTGCTAAACAAAACGTATATCGGCCATTTGTCCCCGTTCACAAGACGCCGTTCGAATTGGCAGATCGGCTATGTGGACTCATAATTCCAGGTAGGTGTGCTTTGCTCAAAGTTAGTCAGACTTTTCAACGGAATAAGGTATTCTCAGGAACTATCTAGACTTTGGCCAGTATTGCCCCTACCCATCTTAGTTTGAAACAAGAACTTGAGGTCAAGAAACGACTAATTGAGCCAAAAAACGGCTCAACTTGGTGCTTTCGGCTTCTTGTGAAACACCTCATACCGGACGCGTTTCGTTTGTGTTTGCCCTTTTTCGCGCGGACGACCTTTTTGTGACTTTTGCGTCGGACCGATTTCTATGATCTATGCAAGTGAATGCACGTACTTTTTATCATAATTTCGATCTTCCCGAACGCAGCGGTTCCCCGCCCGGACAAAAACACGCTGTACCAACTTGTTGCGATCAGATCGCCGAAGCGACATTGTTCAGCACGAGCCGCATCGGCGGACCGATTTTGTTCTTGCCTTCTTTCACTTTCCCGCATCAGCGGACCGGCTGGTAATAAGCTTTGAGTTGAGTGCAATGCTGGATAGCTGACATCGCGCCCAAATGCAAAAGCGATTCGACTTTTTTGTTGGCCATATGACTGACTTGGGGACGACCTTTTTTCTGGCCAGAACTACGTCGCTTCGGCGATCCGATCGAAGGGGACAACCTCAGCGTAGCAGGCGAACTTTTTAGGCGGTCCCGCGTCCGGGTCGGTGATGTCCTAAAATTCGTTCGTTGCCAGGATGATCTCAGCGTCTGTGGTCTGGCTGATGCCGACTACAGACGTTACGCGCTCAAAAAGTCGTTTGAGTTTGGGGTCTTGCTAGGCCAACTCAGTGATGGCCTTGTCAGCCGATTTTAGGTCAGCTTTGAGTGCTTTGAGTGATGCTTTACAGGCCTGTTGCCAGGCAGCCGGTGCCGTCGCTTTATGGTCTGCCTTATCAATGAAGCCCTCAGAATCAGTCAGAGGGGTTTGGAGCATTTTGATAACTTTGACCAATCGAGCCCGCTGAGCGGTTAATCGGTCTAATTGGACCATAACAGCTACTAATGCAAATATGACATTAAGCTGATTGTCTCGGTTTTGATATTGACCATTTGGCAACTGTTTGCTGAGTTTTCTATACCTATAATTCAAGGCTAATAATTGGCGTTTTACCATACCATGACTAACGACTATATGACATTCTTGCTCAAATTTTTTGGCAATCTCTTTGGGCTTTAAGTGTATCCAAAAAATAGTTGAATCCATAGGACTGCCTGCTTTGTGTCGATTAATAAAATCGACTAACAGACTTAAAGTGTCAGGAAATCGGGTAAAAAAATCCTGCCACCGCTTGGTCGCCGATGTCTGTTTGTTCCTATTTCGTTGTATAGATTAGGGTCATTTGGCTCTCTGTCACCTGTCACCCTTGCGTATGGTTTTCTGACTAATACCTAATAGCATACCGGTATATAATTTACCACCATGCCCTAATTTTTTAGCCTCTAAGGAAGCATAATGACGTTTTTCACTCTCTTTCAAACGAGAATAAAAAAGAAGTGTCAGTTTTTCGGTCGCTTGATTGTATTTTTTCATATTGATTTTTTGCTTTAATATAGTTAAATAAAGTGTTACTTTAATTAATTCTTATTCCTAAAATACGCTGTGGTCAAGCCGATTTTCATTAGCTGCCTAGAAATCCCCAATAGAGTTCTCTTATTTTGGGTGTAGGACAACTTGGTCTGCTTAGGTTAAAATCCGGGTGGGTTGGTGGTCTGGCAACAGAAAGGGTATATTCAAAAAGTGTTGAAT
>Ga0105049_10006556_pt1 | contig 13548 bp, 10 predicted proteins | sample MAT06_FD_78087 | JGI IMG/M metagenome (GOLD analysis project Ga0105049, IMG submission 78087) | Freshwater microbial communities from Lake Fryxell liftoff mats and glacier meltwater in Antarctica - MAT-06 | ecosystem: Environmental > Aquatic > Freshwater > Ice > Liftoff microbial mat | place...
ACTCGCCGCGTGTTACTCGCCGCGTGTTACTCGCCGTCCGTTCCGTCGCTCACGTCTCCGCCTTCGGCACCACCGACCACGTCATCGGGGTCGTCCGGAATAACCCGCGCGACCGCCGACAGCACATCGTTTTCATCCAGCGCGACCAGCTTGACGCCCTGGGCCGCCCGTCCAGTCACGCGAATCTCCGACACCTTGATGCGAATGGCAATGCCCTGCCGCGTCATGAGCATCAATTCGTCCTCAGCCACGACCTCCATCAAGGCCACCACATCGCCGGTCTTGACCGTTCGGTTGAGCGTCAGAATTCCCTTCCCGCCGCGCTTCTGCACGCGATACTCGCTCACTTCAGAGCACTTCCCAAGGCCCTTTTCGGTGACCACCAGCAACGTCGCTTCCCGCTTGATCACCACCATGCCCACCACCAGATCGGCCGGTCGCAAATCGATGCCCTTCACGCCGGTCGTATCCCGGCCCATCTCGCGTACGTCGCTCTCGTGGAAGCGCAGCGACAAGCCGTGCCGTGTGGCCAGCACGACATCATTGCTGCCCGACGTCACCTGCACATCGACCAACTCATCACCTTCTTCGATCTTAATGGCTTTGATGCCAGACGCGCGAGGGTTCGAGTACTGCGACAGCGCAGACTTCTTCACGGTGCCGTTCTTCGTACAGAAGAGCAAGAATTCTGTGTCCGAGAACTCGCGGGTCGGCACGATCGCCCGGATACGCGTGTCGGGCGTGACGTTGATGAGGTTCACGATCGGTTTGCCGCGGGTGGCACGACCGGCTTGCGGCAGTTCGTGCACCTTGAGCCAGAAGCAGCGACCATCGTCGGTGAAGATCAACATGTACGTGTGCGTACTCGCCACGTAGAACCGCTCGATGAAGTCGTTCTCTTTGAGGTCGGCGCCCGACTTGCCACGCCCACCACGCCCTTGGCGATGGTACAGCGACACCGGCGTCCGCTTGATGTAGCCGCTGTGGGAAATGGTGACGACCATCTCCTCATCGGCAATCAGGTCTTCGATCGAAAACTCGCCATCATCGCTGACGATCTCGGTACGACGATCATCACCGAAGGTCTCCGACAGCGCCAGCAACTCGCCCTTCAAGATGCTCATGCGGCGCTCGCGCGACTCAAGAATGCCACGCATGTCGATGATGAAGGCGCGCACTTCCGTCAGCTCTTCTTCAAGCTTTTCGCGCTCGAGTCCAGTCAGTTTGGCGAGACGCATGTTGAGAATCGCTTCGGCCTGCCGTTCACTCAGACCAAACCGCGCCTGCAGCTGCGCACTCGCGCTCGGCGTGTCCTCAGCGGCGCGAATCAGGCGGATGACCTCGTCGATGTTGTCGACGGCGATCTTGAGCCCTTCGAGAATGTGCTCGCGCTCGAGGGCCTTCCCCAGGTCGAACTCGGTGCGCCGAATGATCACTTCATGGCGGTGCGCCACGAAGTGCTCAAGACACTGTTTCAACGTCAACACCTTCGGGACGAGCTGACGTGTGTTCGGATCGGGCACCAGCGCCAGCATGATCACGCCAAACGTACTTTGCATGGACGTGTGCTTGTACAGCTGATTGAGCACCACACGCGGAATTGCGTCGCGCTTGAGTTCGACGACGATGCGAATACCGTCGCGATCCGACTCGTTGCGCAGGGCGCTGATCCCGGTCAGCTTTTGCTCCTTCACCAACTCCGCGATGTCCGAGACCAGCTTGCTCGGATTGGACTGATATGGCACCTCGGTCACCACGATCTGCGACTTGCCGCTGGACTCTTTCTCCTCAATGACGGCGCGAGCGCGCATCACGATGCGGCCACGGCCCGTATCTTGATAGTCCGCGATGCCGGCGCGCCCGTAGATGTATCCGCCGGTCGGGAAGTCGGGCCCTTTCACGAACTTTCGTAGCGCCGGCCCATCAAGCGATGGATCGTCCACCAGCGCGATGACCGCCGCGATCACCTCACGCAGGTTGTGCGGCGGAATGTTCGTCGCCATACCGACGGCGATACCCGACGAGCCATTGGCCAGCAGATTCGGAAACCCCGACGGCAACACGCGCGGCTCTTCGAGCCGGTCATCAAAGTTCGGCGCATAGTCGACCGTATTCTTCTCGATGTCCGTGAGCATCTCCATGGCCATGCGCATGAGCCGCGACTCGGTGTAGCGATAGGCGGCGGCGTTGTCGCCTTCGATCGAACCGAAGTTGCCCTGCCCGTCGACCAGCGGATAGCGCAGCGAAAAATCCTGCACCATGCGCACGAGCGCGTCGTACACACTACTGTCGCCGTGCGGGTGATACTTACCCAGCACGTCACCCACAACGGTCGCGCATTTCTTGTACGCACGACCCGGAACGAGTCCCAGTTCGTTCATCGCGTACAGCACGCGGCGATGCACGGGTTTGAGACCATCACGCACATCGGGCAGCGCGCGCGAGACAATGACGCTCATCGAGTAATTGATGAACGATTCCTTCACCTCTTCGTCGATGAGGCGCGGGAGAATACGTTCGCGGGCGTTCGGTGCAGTCATGGCGCGGCGGGAAGAGTGTCCGGCAACGGCGTCACAGCGTGTTCGCTGCGGCCGGGATGACAGAAGAGCACAAATCTAGACGACGGGAGCGTACAAATCAACCTCTTGACGGTCCCGTAAACTCCTTAATAACAACAACTTACAGATCGCGCGCCCGGGGCCTACGAGCCCCAGCTGCGCACGACGGTGAGTAGCCGCCACTGCGCTCCGACTTTGCGCATGAGATACACGGCGCCACCGTTGCTCGCCGCGCCGATCTCCACCCCACCTTTTTCGCGCGGACGGTCAACCCCCACCAGCGCCCAATCCCGCCAGAGCACCACCGGAGCGATCAGGATGTACGAGAGCTCGGACTCAGGGCTCTTCGATCCCACCGCACCAAAGAACTCATCGCGCACTCTCTTCTGCGACTCGGGGCCGAAGAACGCTTTGACGCGCGGGCGTGGTGCGCGCGGGAAGTCCATCGTGGAGAATCCAGGCAGCACGAACGTGACGGTATCCGCAGCCAAGGGCGACGGAAGGCAACCTGGACCGCGCGGGTCGGGCACGTCGCCGGTAAGCCCCGTGGCGATCGCCGCACGCGACGTCTTCGTGTTCACATCCCAATACGGTCGATCGATACCGGCTTCCCAGCCAACAATGGTACGCAGCAGCGCTTGGGCCTCGGGCGTGTCCAGCCGGGACCCAACGCCACGCGCAATGACGGCTTGCTCAACCCGCTCAACCAGACGCTGCAACGAATCGCGTTGCGCCGCGGTCGTATCGCGCGGAAACACACGGAGCGCGCCCGGATTGCATCGATCGCCCAGCTCTGCCCACTCCGCCCGTTGCAGCAATGTCGCACGATGCACCATCACGCGGTCGTAATAGAACTGCTCGTCGGCAAGGAGAAACGCCTTCGCAGCCGCCTCTTCTTTGGCCTTCGCTCGTGCCGTCGAATCGAGCGCCGGCGTTGGTCGTGATGCCGGCCGAGCTTGCGCGAGCAATGTGTCTGAGCGGAGTCCCGCACCAAGCACTATGACGGTCAACGTCGATCGCACCCACCAACGTGTCATGCGCGCACCGACTGGACGTGCGCCCTTGCAGATCGCTCAGCCGCCGCTGCGGCAGCAGTGACCGCGACCGCGGCCGCTTCGGTCGCTTCCTCCGAGGCATCATCCGACGCCTCTTCGGCCAGCTCTTCGGCTTCCTCCGCCGCCGCTTCGGCATCGATGGCCAATCGCTCCGCGCGATACCGCGAGTACCAGTCGCGCGTCACCTCGCCGGCCAACTCACGATTCCCAAGCCCGAACGACAGCGCAAGTGCGAGTGCGACCGCGCCAAACAGAATGGCGAACGCCGTCGTGACGATATCGGTGGCGATACCAAGCTCTTGCAGCGCCATGAACACCGCCAGCACGATCACGCCGCCGCGGCCAATGCGTGCCAGCCACGGGCCACCGTGCAGCGCGCCGGCTGACGCCATGATTAACCCGCCAACAAAGCCACCAAGGACGATGCCGAGAATAATGATCACAATCGCCGCGATCACGCTGGGGATGTAGCTCACCAACTCGGAGAACACGTTGGCCAGCGATTCCAATCCGATCGCGTTCGCCGCTACCAGCAGCACAGCAAACATCACGACCCAGAACAGCACGTTGGCGATCACCTTCGCCGGATTCAGATGCGAACCGGATCGCTCTACGGCGTGCATGACGCCACCGCGCTCGAGCAGTTGATTGAAGCGCACGCGGCGAAGCAAACGCTGCGTGCCCTTCTCAATCACCTTCGCGACGAGATACCCGGCGAACAGAATGACCAGCGCCCCGAACAACGCCGGGACAAATTCGCCGAGCATGGCAAAGCTCTGCTCGAGCCGTTCGGCAAAGGTGGAGGCGACCGATGGATCGGTGGTCCCGGGTGCGGTCTGCTGCGCGAGCAACAGGGTATCGACCTGAAAGTTTTGAAGCACTGCGTGCGTGTATGGACAGAAGGGGCGCCGGGCATGGGCGCGCATGGGTCCCCGAGGACACGGGGAAAGGTAGTGCGCGACCAGAAGGCGAACAACAACGCCGGACCGACAGCGGGATGTCTCATTCGCTCGCACCTTCTGGCTCGGGCGTCTACAGCCGTGTCCCGCGCTTTCGGTCGAACATGACGCTCCGTTTACAGGAGGGGCACAGGAGCCATTCGCGCTGTCGATGATACCCCAACCCAAATGAGCCTCCACCGATCGCTCGATGCGTCATCCGCACCGTGCATCGCGGGCAGAGCGGAGCCTCTCCGGCCACGGACGTATCGCGCAGCGCACGTTCCTCCTCGCTGGTAAAGCGCGCGACGTCTTTCGCGGACACCTGTTAGAGTCCTCGAGAAGAAGGAGTCACACGCGGACAACGACCTTGCCGAACTTTGCACCCGAGTCGAGCCGCTCAAACGCGTGACGACCCTCATCCAGCGACCAGACTGAGTCGACCGGAGGCTGCAATGCCCCGTGGCGGAAAAGCGCCGTCATGGCGTCAAACTCCGCGTCGTTGCCCATCGTCGATCCCATCAGCGTCCATTGATTCCAAAACATGCGACGGACGTCCACCTGTACGTGGGGGCCGGACGTCCCGCCGCAGGTCACCAAGCGACCGCGCTTGCCGAGCGCGATGAGCGACTGCGACCAGGTGGCTTCGCCCACTGAATCAATGACCACATCGACACCGCGTTTGCCAGTTCGGGTACGGATTTCTCGCCCCAGATCGGGCTGACGATGGTCCAGCAGGTGGTCGGCACCCATCGCCTGAGCCCGGGCAAGCTTCTCGGGGCTGCCGGAAGTCACCCACACCGTAGCGCCGATGTGTTTGGCGATCTGCAAAGCCGCCAAGGCCACCCCGCCACCGATGCCCCAGATCAACACCTGATCACCGGGCTGCACCTTGGCTCGCGTGACGATCATGCGCCACGCCGTCAAGGTGGCCAGCGGAAACGCGGCGGCAGTCTCAAAGTCGATCTCGTCGGGAATCGTACGGACGTTGGCCGCGGGGACCACGACGTATTGCGCCATTGTTCCCGGCCGATGCTCCCCGAGGATGCCGTACGTCAGACAAAGCGGTTGGTCGCCGTCGCGGCAATACTCACAACGGCACGCGCGATCAACCACACCGGGGTTGATGATGACGCGATCACCCACGGCAACATCGCGGACACCGCTGCCGACCGATTCCACCACACCGGCGCCATCGGAGCCAAGGACCCAGCGCGGCTGGATCTTCACCCCGGGGATGCCGTTTAACACCCACCAGTCCAAGCGATTCAGCGCCGCCGCATGCACACGAATCCGCACGTCGGTTGCTGCTTGGACACGTGGCACCGCCAAGTCGTCGCGAACGATGAGCTGGTCGAGACCACCATGCCCATCGATGGTGAGGCCGCGCATGGAAAGGCCAGGGGTCGCAAGGGCGGACATCAGAGGATTGAGAGAGTGGAGGTACGAAAGGTGAGGCGTAAGGGAATCTTCGTTGGTGGTGAGGAAAATGGCAGTGAGGGTTCAGGGGGGTGAGGGGAGGGGTGAGGGTGCTGAGGCTTGAGGCTTGGGGGAGGAAGGCGTGAGGCACATACAGGCGTGAGCTGTGAGCTCTCAGCTCTCAGGCGAGAGCTCCTGCTTGAGGTTTCAGGCCTCAGCTGTCAAGCCAAACCTGACGCCTCAGGCCTCAGGCGGGACCTCACACCTGAGAGCTGAGAGCTCACAGCTCACGCCTGTATGTGCCTCACGCCTTCCTCCCCTCACCCCTCAACCCTCAGCCCCCTCAACGCCCTCAACCCTCAACCCCCCTCAACCCTCTATGCATCCCTCCGGCACTATCGCTCTATATTGCCTCTGCCTCACCACCCTACGTTTCACTCGGCCTACCCTATGTCGTCTATCCAAGTCCCGCCGCTCGGCGAGTCCATTGTCGAAGCCACCGTTTCTCGTTGGCTGAAGAACGTCGGGGACGCCATCGGCGCCGGCGACACGCTCGTTGAACTTGAGACCGACAAGATCACCGTCGAGGTCCCAGCGCTGACGGCCGGCGTGCTGGTGAGCCGCGCGAAGAACGAAGGGGACGTGGTGACGGTGGGCGAGTCCCTCGGTGAAATGTCGGCGAACACCGGCGCCGCTCCGGCGCCGCCTCCTGCAGTACCGCCGGCGGCGCCGGCGACAGCGCCGACCCCGGCGGCGACCCCGGCGGCGACCCCGGCGGCGACCCCGGCGGCGTCCCCGGCGGCGACCCCAGCGGCGACCCCAGCGGTCGCGAGCGACCTCAAGGTCGCCCCTTCAGCCCAGCGACTTGCCAACGAGACCGGCGCGAACCTGTCGTCGATTGCGGGCAGCGGACGCGGCGGAGTCATCGCCAAGGTCGACGTGATGGCCGCGGCACCGCAGGCGACACCCGCGCCCGCAGCGCCCGCCGCCCAGGTTTCGGACGCACCACCTGTGCTCGCGTCAGTCGCCCCCATCGGCGTCGCTGGAGTTGCCCGCGAGACACGCGAGAAGATGACCACGCGACGCAAACGCATCGCGGCGAACCTCCTGCAGTCCCAGCACGCCACCGCGCATCTGACCACCTTCAACGAGATCGACATGACCGCGATCTCGGCGCTGCGGGAGCGGTTGCGTGAGCGCGTGGAGAAGGAGCAAGGACTCAAGCTGTCCTTCATGCCCTTCTTCGTCAAAGCGTCCTGCCTCGCGCTCAAAGCCTACCCCGTCGTGAACGCCCAGATCGACGACGATACGATTGTGTACAAGCACTACGTGAACATGGGCATCGCCGTCGCCAGCGACGGCGGCCTGGTGGTGCCGAGTATTAAGGATGCTGACAGCAAGAGCATCCTCGAGATCGGCAAAGACATCGGTGCGGTCGCCAAGCGGGCGCGCGAGGGCAAGCTGTCGATGGATGACCTGACCGGCGGCACGTTCACGATCACGAACGGCGGCGTGTTTGGGTCGTTGATTTCCACGCCGATTATCAACTACCCACAAGTCGCGATTCTCGGCCTGCACAAGATCCAGGATCGCCCCGTTGCGATCGATGGCAAAGTCGAGATTCGCCCCATGATGTACATCGCCCTGTCGTACGATCACCGTATCATCGACGGACAACAGGCCGTGCTGTTTCTGGTTCGCTTCAAGGAGCTCATCGAAGATCCGGGAGCGATGTTGGTGCTCTAGTAGGGAGTACTGAGTACTGAGTACTGAGTACTGACCTGCAGTACTCAGTACTTTAGGTGCAGTACTCAGTATTTTAGGTGCAGTACTCAGTACTTTAGGTGCAGTACTCAGTACTTTGGGTGCAGGACTCAGCAGGTGCGGTACTCAGTACCGCAGAGGCGGCACCTAGTATTTGAGGTGCCACACTCAGGACCCACCGCATTTACTCCCTACTGCCATTCAGGTACTCAGTACTGCCGTTCAAGTACCCGGTACTGCGGCTCAAGTCTTCAGTACTGCAGGTCTGTACTCAGTACCGAGTACCAAGTACTCCCGACTGTATAAACCACGACGCCCCTCGTGGAGTGATCCACTTGGGGCGTCGGGTGTCACCAGCACGCGTTTCAATGCGAAGATTGGCGCGGCCAGCGATGTTTTTGGGGCATTCGGTCACACGAGCGCTGAGCGACTGCCGTACCCCCTTTTGACGCGGGACATGCGGGGAGGTAACACTGGTCGGCCCACGATCCAGAAGATAGCGCTCGGACCGGCATGCTGCATCCCGCACACTCCCGTCGCGCTGCCGCGTGACACGTTCGTTATTTTCCGGGATGCCTTTAAACACCGTAGACGTCCTCGTCCTTGGCGGCGGCCCTGGTGGCTACGTCGCCAGCATCCGCGCCGCGCAACTTGGTCTCTCCGTGGCCTGCGTGGAGATGGACAAGACACTGGGTGGCACCTGCGTCAATGTGGGGTGCATTCCTTCGAAAGCGCTGCTGCAATCGTCCGAGCACTACGAATGGCTGCGACTGCACGCGGCCGAACACGGGATCAGGGTCGATGGCGCCTCGATCGACCTGCCGACCATGATGGCCCGCAAGCGCGAGGTCGTCGCCCAGAATACCAAGGGCGTCGAGTTTCTCTTTCGCAAGAATAAGATCGCGTGGGCCAAAGGGTTCGGCACACTGAAAGCGGGCAATGTCATCGAGGTGCGCGCTACCGACGGGAGTGTCGCGACATGGAACGGACGTTCGGTGATTGTCGCGACGGGCTCGGTGCCCATCGAATTGCCGTTTCTCAAGTTTGACGAACGACGGGTGTTGTCGAACGTGGGCGCGCTCTCCATTCCCGAAGTCCCAAAGCACCTGATTGTGGTGGGCGGCGGCGTGATCGGCCTTGAGTTGGGCTCGGTCTGGCGTCGGCTCGGCGCGAAGGTCACGGTGGTTGAGTACGCGCCAACCATTCTTGTTGGCAACGACGCTGAACTCGTGCGCGAGGCCGACAAAATTTTCCGCAAACAGGGACTGGACATTCACACGGGGACCAAGGTCACCGGCGCCGACGTGCGCGAAGACGGTGTCACGATTCACGTTGAGAACGACGGCGTGACGTCGTCGATCGAAGGCGACTATGTATTGGTGTCCGTGGGGCGGAAGCCGCTCTTGGCCGGCATTGACGCCGCCGCTCTTCGACTCACGCTTGGCACGCGCGGCGAGATCGCCGTGGATAGCCAACAACGCACGAACGTGCCGAACGTGTACGCGATTGGCGATGTGTGCGGCGGGAAGTTGCTTGCGCACAAGGCGGAAGAAGAAGGCGTCGTGGCGGCGGAAGTCATTGCGGGGAAGCCGGTCCATATGCACCATCGCACCATGCCGGGCATCGTCTACACGTGGCCTGAGATCGCCACCGTCGGACTCACTGAAGAGGAGGTAAAGGAGAGCGGGCGCGGTTATCGCATTGGGAAATTTCCGTTCAGCGCCAACGGTCGCGCACGCACGATGGGCGAGACGCAAGGGTTCGTGAAGTTCGTGGTCGACGCGACCACCGATGAGATCCTTGGCGCACACATGATCGGACCCAACGTCGCCGATCTGCTGGCCGAAGTGGTGCTGGCGATGGAGTATCGTGGCAGCGCGGAAGACATCGGGATCACCGTGCATTCGCACCCGACCTTGAGCGAAACGGTGAAAGAAGCCGCCCTCGCCGCACTCGGTCGCGCGATTCACAGTTAGGCGCCGCAGAGCTTCAGGCAACGCCAACGGGGTGCGCGAAGCCGACAAACGCCCTGCAGTCGCGTGAGACAGCGTGCCACGTGCGTGGCGATTGGGGCCATGAGCCGTATGGTGATGCCGCGTATCACCTCATCGCCGTCCGCTTTCGCAAGCTGTTCCCGTACCGCGATCTGTGTGCGTTCGGCGAGTTCCGCAATGCGCTCGATGAGCGCTTTGGGGGGAGTTCCACGGCTCGTGCCACCGCACGCCAGTGCTCACCGGTGATGGCATTCACCGCGCGCTCGCCGTGCACGGACATCGCGAGTTTCGCGCCCTCAGGGGCGAGTTGCGGATAGGGGAGTGTGCTGATGACGTCGTAGAGCGGCGCAAGGCGGTGTTCGCCGCCTGGGGCGTGCAGGATAGAGTAGTTCTTGGCGTGGGCATCGGATCCGGCGATCAGCCAATTGAAGACGTTCGCTTCGATGAAGCGGGCGACGTCCAATTCTGGTTCGGTGGAGTGTTGCGCCAGCAGCGTGGCGACATCCATCAAGGTCGGCCCGCCGTCCGACTCGTACTTCCGCGTGGGTTGAATAGCCAGCGCCTGGCACATGTCTTCCTGATGAATGCGCCGCGTCACACCACCGGTTTGCTCACGGTCGTACCGCGTGACGACGACGGCCGTCTCGGTGCCGAAGTGTTGCACCTCGGACGTGGCGGCCTTCATAACCGATGTCGTGTGCCAGGCGCAGGCACAGATGCTCGTTCCAGGCAAGGTCTGCCAGGTCCAGCACCGGCGGTTTGAGAATGTGCGTGCTTGGAACCCTGCCTCTGGGAACGCCCCACCCCTCGTGCGAATGGCAGAGGGTGGTTTTGGGCTGGGCTCCTGCGAGGCTGAACTGTCCCTGATCGCCGGCGGAGCGGCTGGCGGTCGGATCGCGACGTAGTGTGGTCAGCCTTTGCGCAATGTCATCAATTGACAGCCAGTCGACCGACGTGTTCTCATCGGTCGCGATCGGGGCGCCCAACACATGATCCGCCTTATCGGGAGCTACGAGTTGCACGGCACCGGCGCAGTCTTCACCCACGTGGACCAGCAACTGCACCGCGTCGGTCCTCGAAACGCCGAAGGAGCGTGCCCAGTGGTCGATCACTCTGGGGTCATCAGGGAGGAGTCCCCACAGGAATGCCGAGGTTGCCTGATGTCCATGCTCCGCAAACTCAAGAGGCATGGAGAGCGAGAGCGGGAAAGCGAGTGGGTTGGAACGCCACGCCTCGGTGTACCGAAACACCAGCCTTCGATTTGGCCGACTGATAGACGTGCCCGCTAAGTTCGACGTTCAGGAATACGGCGAGCCTGGGCTGCGCCGATCGCGTGAGCCGTGTCGGCTTAGTGGCCGGCATTCAGGGATCTCACGGTTTGGGGCGCTGCGGCGCTGGTTCACGGGCGGTCGGCCAGCCAGTCACCGACGACGCCGTGCCCTCGGCAGTGGCGCGTGCAAGGACTGCGGCGAGCGCACTGTCGCGGGCGTTTTCAGGGGGCGCTTGCGGATCTACGCGACCGGCACGTCCGTTGTGAGGCTCGATACGGATCGCCAGCCCAATCGCCTGGAGAAATGTTGCCGTTACTCAACACGTATGGCGTTGACGATCAGATCAAAAACGAGCCTGCAAGGGAGATTTGTAGGATCGTAGTTTCATAGCATAGTTGTTGACGTACGTCGACACTTGAAACATGTGCACGTTCGGCAACTTGTGGACATGGTGTCGTTCGTGCGGATGGTGATCGTAGACCAGACCCGTGTGTCGAAACAGCAAGCCATTCCAATTGGATTCGACACCTCTTGGGTGTCCGAAATATCCGTGGTTGGATACGTCTCAAATATCCGCGCGGATATTTGATCGATATTTCAGTCGGTGGGGGCGTCCTGCCAGCGGGTCGGACGGAGCAGCTCACGCACAGCCCCTGGAGTATCCCCAGCGGCCGGCGCCGATCAGAAATATCTGACGCTGCAGAAGATCCGATGCCCCCCCCGTTATCACATTGCGTGATAACGGGGGGCATGCACTATCCGCGACGTGACGTAGGATCCCACGGGGAGCGCTTTTCACAGCGTGTAGCGGAGTGCTTTCTGGAGGAGGCTTGTTGGCGTTCGTCAACATGAATAGAGTGTTGGCGTTCGGCAACATCGTAGGCTCTGTCGTCGACCCGCGGTGGTAGTGCTTGGAGGGTTTGACATGTGTCAAAACCCTTGGCTCCGGTTTTCCCCGCGAGAAACCGGGAAAAGGCGGCGTCCTAACATGGAGCCTCAACGCCTCACGACACGAGGGCCCCGCCACACCGCCGTCGAAATATCCAAATGGATATTTCGGATGGTGGGCCAGGCACCATGCCACGCTGCACCTGAAATCGAAAAGGGCCGACCTGCAATCAGGTCGGCCCTCTCGTCATCCAAAAACACCGGTTCCATCCGACCCGCCGACCCGCTTAAAGCAGAAACTTCCCGGCCACAATGCCAAGCACCAGCATCGCGGCCCCGACCATCACGACCATGGTCGTTGACACGCCGGCAGTCTGTGCAGCCTCAGTGAACGTGGCCGTCGAAGTGGTCTTAGCCACCTCGACCACCACGTTCGGCGCAGCGGCCGTGGCCGGCAAGGCGGCCATGATGTTCGCCATCACGTGTGTCGGCGTGGCCATGCGTCGACGCTGATCGGTCTCCGTGGAGATGCGACTCCACAGCGCAACCTGCCTGGCGTCGGCGCGGCGCGCGTCGGCCTCTGACAGGTCGCCATCGAGCCACTGATGGATGGCCAGTACGGCCGGATCGTTGGACGCTTCCATACCAGGGAGCGGGACCTCACGATCCATGAGCGGACGGTCGGCCGATTCGCCGGTTGACTCGCGCTTGGGCAGGTCGCGCCCGAGATCGTTGTTGTGTGCTTCGTGTGGGGTCAGCATTACGCGTATTTCTCCTCGAGCAGAGCCTGAAGTGCTTCGCGTGCCCGATGCACGCGCATCTTCAGCGCTCCAACGGTGGTCCCTAACAGGTCCGCCATCTCTTCGTAGGATCGGCCTTCAACGTGTTTCATGATGAAGGCCTCGCGAAGTGACGGCGCCAGCTGCGCGAGAGCATAATCGAGGTCAGACCGCAGTTCAGTACGGTCGAGGTCCTCATCGGGCGTCGCGTAACCAGAGGCTTGATCGTCCTCGTCGTAGCTCAAGTGCGTGCGCCGAATGTTCTTCAGCCAATCCTTGCACCCGTTTGCTACGATTCGGAACAGCCAGGCGTCGAATCGACCTCGGACTTCACCCAGATGGTGAAAGGCCTTGATAAACGACGTCTGAAGAATGTCCTCGGCTACATCCGGACTGCCGGTCATGCCGAGTGCATGTCGGTACAGTGGATCACTGTATCGACCGATCAGCATGGCGAACGCGTCACGCTCACCCCCGATGACACGGGAGATGACGTCTTGGTCCGAATCGACTTCAACTATTTGGGTGGCGGTGTTTTCCGTCATATTCACCGCGCTACGATAACGCAATGAAGCCGCTATCGACACCCCTTCGCTGATGGAATTCGGCTGCGACGACATACCAGCTGATCCTCTCGCTCAAAAGACGCTTCGGGGCGGAATTAGTCACGCGTCCCCAGAGACGGTATCGGCAGGTGATCGAAGGAACTCCAGCCATTGTCTCGAATGAGCTTTTGGTGCTCGTTCAACCTTGGTGACGGGTAGCGAACTCGGCCGTTTGCAATTGGTGCCACGCCTGTGACAGGCGAGGCGTCAACATGGGTCAGCGCTTCGGCCACCGAACGCACTAATCCGCATGGTACGCCGGCCGCATCGAGCCGTC
>Ga0105049_10006560_pt1 | contig 13543 bp, 12 predicted proteins | sample MAT06_FD_78087 | JGI IMG/M metagenome (GOLD analysis project Ga0105049, IMG submission 78087) | Freshwater microbial communities from Lake Fryxell liftoff mats and glacier meltwater in Antarctica - MAT-06 | ecosystem: Environmental > Aquatic > Freshwater > Ice > Liftoff microbial mat | place...
CAATCGAAAGCCTATAAGCAAAGAAAGTGGGGATAGAGCCAATGACAAACGCAAAATCTCTCGCAGAAAATGTCCGCAATCGAGATTTTGCATAAAAAAGAGAGCAGCAAATTTGACCTTCATATTGTGGTTTTCCATACATTAGAGGCTCTACAAGTTCAAGATCTCCAAATATCGCAATAAGCCTCTACCGAGCAATTTCAAAAATGCTAGGACTCTTCAGTGCTGTCGGTAGCTTTTTTGATTCTTTCTCTGCGATTTCTGGGCGTTATCCGCACCGCTATCTTGTTAATACCGGCGATCTTTCGCTCTGACTTTCTCGACCCTACTCAGGGGGTATGGATTTGCTTCATCACGGCATCGTTGTGGGTGCTGCCAAGAATCGACGGCGCCTTCGAGGCCAGAAATCTTTCTCGCGAACGGATGATTCTTTTATGCTTTTTATCGGGATGCCTCTACGGAGCGCTTTTCTTTCCGATGCCCCCGCTTCTGTTTTTCTTGGGCGTAGCGGTTCCTCTCTTTATGCTGCGGGTGTTTAGTTTGATTCGCTTACCCGTCGCTCGAGTCTTTGTGCTTCCCGAATATTGGAAGTGGATAGCGAGCTTCTTGTTCGTTTTGAGTTTTTTGGAGAGGATGATCTAAGATCTTATGGTTCATTTTTATTCTCCAAGCCCCTGGGAAGTTCCAAAGGGCTACGAAAAAAAATTTCAAATCTTCGGAATGGGCCCAACCAAAGCCAAGGACTTAGCTCGCAAAATAAACCTCACCCGCCCGAAGGGATGGATTGTGATCTCTGGCTGCGCGGGCGCTCTGTCACCAAAACTGAGGCGGGGCCATAGTTTTTTAGTCACCGAAGTTCTGTTTGGTAATAAAGCCTGGAAGCTCTCTGCGCCTAAGCCGGCCGAGATGTTACCCCGAGCAAAATTAACGTCAGTTTCGGCGCCCGTTTGGGATACCGAAACCAAAAAACGAATGTATGAGCTAACTGGTGCCGAAATCGTAGACTGTGAGATCGCTTTTTTCTTAGACGCTTTAGATGAAACTTTGATTCCCCAGGTTTTACTTTTAAGAACTGTCATTGATGAATCAACCGATGCGATTCGCTTTTTTGACGGTTATAAAATATTACCTTTACGCCTTTTACATCCCATCGAGTTAGGTCGATTCATACGCTTTGTTTTTTCTTTTTTAGTTTTTCGTTCTCGCCATAGTCAGTTTTTTAAGCGAGTGGATCGACTTTTGTTCTTAGATGAGCCGACGCAGGCTTAATCTTTTTGGCAGCTCGCGATGACAAAATCACCACGACAATAATTATGGCAATGCCCAGAATCGCCCAGAGGCCTACGATCTCCTCAAAGAAAATTACTCCCAAGACTAAGGCAAAGAGAGTTTGCAAAAATCCGTATTGCCCCACCTCTTGGGTACGCCCGTTTTGAAAAGCTTTCGTTAAAAACATCTGCCCAATAAAAGAACTTACTCCAAGTAACAGCATATAGAATATTTCGGGTCCGATCGGTCGTGCCCAGTGCGAGAAGCCAATGGGTGTTACGAAAAGTATCGAAATGGCCGAAAAATAAAACAATATTAAATACGGATCTTCTTTGGTTTCGGTCTTACGAATCATCTGCTGCGCAAAGGCTGAGAAAATCGCAGACCCCACTCCAAAAGTTATGCCCAGTCCCGAAATCTCTGGATCAAATCCACGAATGAAAATGATGCCCACAAAGCACAACAGAAAATAGAACCATTGCTTCTTAGCAACCACCTCTTGAGTAATCCAAGCGGTGATCAAGAGTTGAAAAATCGGAGAAAGATTCTGCAAAACGATGGTGGTGGCCAGGGGCAATCGCTGAAGGGCCATAAAGAAAAGGCAAATCGCGCCGGTACCAAATAGCCCCCTCAAAATCAGAGTCGTCTGGCGTTGACTCTTTAGAGTCGTCCCTCTTCTCTTCAGCATTATTCCGCAGAAGACCAACGCAAAAACACTTCGAACCATCACCAGCTGCGAAAAATGAAAATGCGAAATAAATTTCGCAGCTACGTTCATAAAAGAAAATGCTACTAATGCGATGAGCATTTGCCGTTGCGCTAAAGTTAAATACTTGGCCGTGTTCAATTACATATTTCTTCGGTATTTACCGCCGACTTGATAAAGCGCATTACTGATCTGCCCTAAAGAACACACTCGAGTGGTATTCATCAGTTCGGCAAAAATGTTCTCTCCCGAAATGGCAACCTGCTTCAATCGATCCAAAGCTTCTTTAGATTCTCCGGCATTCTTTTTCCAAAAGATCTCGAGATCTCTTAAGCGTTGATTCTTCTCTTCGGGGTTAGAACGCGACAAAGGAATGTTCTCGGTGCTTTCTTTAACCTCTGAAGTAAAAGTATTCACGCCCACGATAGGAAGTTCTCCACTATGCTTGAGATGCTCGTAAACCATACTTTCTTCTTGGATCTTAGCACGTTGATATTGCATCTCCATCGCACCCAGAACTCCACCTCGAGATGAAATTCGATCAAATTCATGGAGGACGGCCTCCTCGACCAGATCTGTCAATTCATTCATAGCATGAGAGCCTTGCAGAAAGTTCTCGGTATTCGCTGATCCTAACTCTCTCTCAATAATCATTTGAATGGCCATAGCCCTACGCACACTTTCTTCGGTGGGCGTAGTAATCGCCTCGTCATAGGCATTGGTGTGAAGTGAATTGCAATTATCGTAGATCGCGGTCAGCGCTTGCAAAGTGGTTCGAATATCATTGAATTCGATTTCAGCCGCATGCAATGAACGGCCTGAAGTTTGAATATGATATTTTAGTTTCTGTGATCGCTCATTTGAGCCATAGCGATCTCGCATGACGATCGCCCAAATGCGGCGAGCGACTCTCCCTAGAGCAGAGTATTCTGGATCAAGTCCGTTACTAAAAAAGAATGAAAGATTCGGAGCAAAATCATCAATCTTCATTCCCCGAGCTAAATAATATTCAACCAGAGTAAAACCGTTCGCGAGCGTAAAAGCTAATTGGCTGATCGGATTCGCACCGGCTTCTGCAATATGATAGCCAGAAATACTAACCGAATAATAATTACGAACTTTTTTATCGATAAAATATTGCTGAATGTCCCCCATCATTTTCAGAGCGAATTCTGTAGAAAAGATACAAGTATTTTGAGCCTGATCTTCTTTTAGAATATCGGCTTGCACAGTGCCGCGAACTTGCGAGAGAGTTTCGTCACGAAGCGTCTGCATTTCTTCTGAAGTGGGCGCTCGTTTCTTATCTGCTTTAAATTTATCAACCTGCTGATGAATCGCAGTGTTCATAAACATAGCTAAAATAATCGGGGCAGGCCCATTGATAGTCATCGAGACCGAAGTCTTTGGATCACAAAGGTCAAAGCCTCCGTAGAGAATGTCCATATCTTCGACCGTGGCAATACTCACTCCACTCTCTCCTACTTTGCCGTAGATATCTGGCCGAATCGCTGGATCTTCTCCATAAAGAGTTACCGAATCAAATGCCGTCGACAAACGCTTGGCGGAGTCTTGACGACACAAATAGTGAAAGCGAGCATTGGTGCGGGCTGGAGGTCCTTCACCGGCAAACTGTCGACGCGGCTCTTCGTTTTTTCTCTTGAAGGGATAAATTCCAGCGGTGAAGGGAAAGTGCCCGGGCAGATTCTCAAAACGACAAAACTTTAAAATCTGATCCCAAGCTTCTAAAGCCGGAATCGCTACTCGTTTTAAAGCTAAACCAGAAAGACTCTTAAAAAGTTGGGGGGCTTTGATGGCCTTTCCTCGCACTTCGTAAACCACCGACTCTTCTTGGTACTCGGCGGCAAGTTTCTCCCAAGCTGAAATAGTCTCTAAAACATTTTTCGACAGACTCTTTCGCTCTGCATCAGCTCGATCAGAAATATCTTTAATAATTACCGAGGCCTCTTTTAGAACATAAGCCGCTTTGGCTTTTTTCATGTCTGAAAAAGCTTGCTCTCGATAAGTACGAACCGTCTTCGCAATGTCTCCCAAGTAAAAAATTCGGTCGGGAGGAATAATAGTCGATTTTATCGAAGTCGAACTCGAAAATTCATTATTGGGCTCGGGAAAGCTCTCGGACTTCTCTCGCAACTTGGTCTTCAAGGTTTGATACAAACGGGTAACCCCTGGATCGTTAAAAATATTGCAACGAGTTCCATAAACCGGTAGCCCGTCGAGAGTTTTTAAATCAAAAAGCTTACGCCCACGTTGAAACTGCTTTCTTACTTCTCGAAGAGCATCTTCTGATCCGCGTCGTTCAAACTTATTTACCGCAATCACGTCTGCAAAATCGATCATATCGATTTTCTCGAGCTGCGTAGAAGCTCCGTAGTCTGAAGTCATCACATAGAGCGATAAATCAGAAAATTGCGTGATGGCACTGCCTCCCTGGCCGATGCCAGAGGTCTCTACGATCACTAAATCAAAGTCGGAATTTCGAGAAACCTGCACGATACGATCGATCGAGCCTGCGACTTCAGATTGACTGCCTCGAGTCGCTAACGATCGCATAAAAACTCGATCGTCTTCTATGGCATTCATTCGAATACGATCTCCCAAGAGAGCTCCGCCCGTTTTCTTCTTGGTCGGATCAATCGAATAGATCGCAATTTTTAAATCAGAATACTCATAAAGAAATCTCAAAATGAGCTCATCCACCAAAGAGCTTTTGCCCGCTCCCCCTGTTCCGGTGATTCCTAAAACGACCGGTTGCTTTTTTGATTTAGAAAGCTGGGGAAGATCTCTCTTCGCTTCGAGCGAGCTGATCACTTGGCTCCAATTATCTAAATTGGGGCAGCTTCGCTCACTTCGACCAGCCATGGCATTTTCGAGCATGAGACTTCCCATGCCCTCTAAGCCAAGCTTCATTCCATCTTCTGGAAGAAAAATTTTTGAAACTCCATAGGCTTCGAGCTCACGCTTCTCGCGTGCCAAAATTACGCCGCCGCCGCCGCCAAACACCTTGATATGAGATGCACCTTTGGCCTTCAGCTCATCGAGTAAGTATTTAAAATACTCCATATGCCCGCCTTGATACGAAGAAATGGCGATTCCATCGGCATCTTCTTGAATCGCGGCGCGAACGACTTCAGAAACTCCTCGATTATGGCCAAGGTGAATGACCTCGCAACCAAGGTCCTGCAAGATTCGACGAATAATATTGATAGCAGCATCGTGACCATCAAAGAGAGCGGCCGCGGTTACAAACCGAAGCGGCGGCACATCTTCATGAGACAAATTCTTTGTTTGAATATTTTTTTGAGGCATCCCCTCGCTTATACTTCAACGGGGTGACTGTGCTCAAGATTCCCTTCGATAACGGCTTTTCCGATCAAAGTTCCGAAGAGCTTTCTTTTTTGGTCATCCGACCACTTAAACTCGATTCCCACGAGGTTGCCTGATTTATTGGGGATGAACTTACAATAGTGAACCACTCCCTCAATCAAGATGGTGTCTTCTCCCACCTTCACCTCGACCCGAACTTGGGGTTTTTGCAAAAGCTGGGCATCGCGCCATCCAGTAAAAAAGCTGCATCCTCCAAGCCCAATACTATTAAGGGAGCTCGCTTTATCGACCCCCTCCATAATTCGTGCGCGTAATTTTCGATCGGGTGCAACCTTGAATCGAGACCATTTTCGAGAACGAGCAGTCATTTACCCCTCCAGAGAAAAACAAGCCGTTTTGGCAATCCGAGAGTGACACTCCTGGCCAACACAACACGTCTTTTAGGATAACAGGGATGCAGAGGGCCAAGTGAGGCCCCTGATTTCTTTAGGATTTTCTAGGGAAGCGCCGCAGGAGATCGAAAGGCTTCTTGCAAAAACTCTTTCCAAATCTCATCCATTTTTTGAAACTGGTAGTCGGTTTGCTTCTTCATCAAAAAGCGGTGGAGGGATTCAGTCTGACGAACGAGTTGTTCGTTATAACGTCGATCCGCCTCTAAAACGCCCTCTATTTTTTTAAGAAAACGATCCGAACTATTGTAAGCCAAAATGGCAAGATCTAGAAAATTTTCACCTTTTCTCGAAACAGTCAAAAAAGGATTATAAAACTCTACTCGCGATCTTAATCCCAGCTCCCGAAATTGAATTAAGCTCTGGTTCTGAAAATCTTTAATGACTGGATTCTCTTCTCCATAAACTAGCTCAAATCCGGTTTGAATCTTTTTACCCGATTTCACCATTTCATTTCGGAGTCGATCGGGAGTTACTAGCTCCAACAGACTAATCTCGGTTAAATGAATGGCTTCTCTTTCGATCTGCAAATGAAGATCTACAAACAAGGCGGGGTCTACCTGCAAAGACATAAACTTAGAGAGCATCTCATCGCGGGCCATCCGCTTAAAACATTCCCCCACGATATAACGAGTAAGCTGTCCCAGAAGTTGAATATTGTGTTTAAGAACTTCTTCTGTCACTTCGCTCATCCACCTTAAGCTGATCCGACCATGACCTGAGCTACACGCACCACGGTTTCGCCTAAAACAAAACCTGAACGCAACTCTTTCGTGATTAATCCGTCTCGAGAAGCCTCCACCGATTCACTTGCAATTGCTTCATGAAGTTGTGGGTCAAACTTCTTCTCTAAAGTTGAAATTCGTTTGAGTCCTGCATTCTTCAAGATCTCATCAAGCTCTTTCTTGATGAGCTTCATGCCGGCGACAAAAGGAGAATCTTCGTGGATGGTTTCTAGACTCCGATCAAAATTATCCACCAACGACAAAAAAGGCCTCAAAAACTCGATGGCCTTTAAATGCACATTGCGATCGAGATCGCGTTTGGACCGCTCCCGGATAGCTGCCATTTCTTGTTCCATTCGCTTTACGTAGTCTCGAACCTCAACGATTTTAGTTTCGTAATCTGAGAGCTTCTTCTTAAACTCTTCAATGGCCTTGTCTTTAATCGCGATCTCAGCGTGCAGATTTTGGAGCTCTTCTTCGTGACTCGACTCAGTCTCGGGCAGGGCCTCAGGAGCCTCTACTTGTGAATCTTCAAATAACTCGTCTTTTTGTGACATGATAAGCGAAATTAATCTCGATCCGGCATTTGTCAACGCCCTTACGAAAGGTCTAAATTAAAAGCCCATGCACGAACTTAAGACCGCTAGCTCGCTTTTATCCCCAAACCAGAGGCTGGCTGTCGAAAGGCTGGCCGAGCCCGTTCTCATTTTGGCAGGGCCCGGCACCGGAAAAACCCGGGTGATTAGCGCTAAGATTCTTCATTTAGTCGCGAAGGGCTTTCTACCGACTCAGATTTTAGCCATGACTTTTTCGAAAAAGGCGGTTGCAGAGCTTGAAGAGCGGATCGCTCACTTAGCTCCTAACCTTATCGGAAAGATCAATATCAGTACCATTCATGCTTTATGCGTCGACTTAGTTCAACGCTTCGCATTTCGCTTGGGCCTAGGTCGCCGCTGTCAGATGATTTCTGAGGTCCAAAGTAATCTTCTATTTCGATCGATCTTCTCTCAAACCGCCGCTCAAGCAATTCACAAGCGGATTCCTTCTGAACAGCTGATTGAGGATTATTTAAGTTTTTTTTCGGAGTGCAAAGACAATGGTATCTGGCCCGAACAGCTTGTTTCACATGCCCACCGCCTTCCCGAAGTTACGAATGAAGAGAAAATTCTGAAATCAGAATGGATCGCAATCTCAGAGACCTATCAATATTTTCAGAGCTACTGTTTTGATCGCGGTCTTTTAGATTTCGGCGACGCTCTGATGGCAGCTACTCGGCTCTTAGAAGATCACCCAATGATTCGAAATGAAGTTCAAAAAGAGTTTCGGGCGATCTTGGTGGATGAGTTTCAAGACACGAGCTGGATTCAAATTCAACTCTTACGCCTTTTGGCTTCGAGCACGACTCACGTATCGGTGGTCGGAGATGATGATCAGGCCATTTATAGATTTCGAGGCGCCAGCTATTCGGCGTTTCAGTATTTCGGCGAAAACTTTCCTAATCACCAGGTCGTAGAACTATCTGAAACTTATCGCCTCCCGAATGCGGTTGCCGTAGCAGCGACGGCTCTCATTCAAAAGAATGGTTCTCACCGCTTTCGCGCGCAGAAAAAAATTGAGTCCTTGAAAGCCGATAGTCAGCCGGTGCAAGTCTGGCAATTTGGGGACTACGATCACGAGGCCTCTGTAATTTTTGATAGAATTGAGAAACTCCTTCAATCTGGAGTCCCTGCTAAAGAAATTGCGATTTTAGCTAGAGGACATTCTCATCTTGAACTGCTCGCAAATGAAGCCAAGCTCCGAAGCATCCCCATTTCTCTAGCTTCAGCGAAAAGCCTTTATGAAAGTCCCGTGATCAAGGATCTCCTTTCGTTTTTGGGATTAGTATTTCAGCCCAACGATAGCGTCGCTTTCATGCGACTCATGGACAGTCCCTTTTTAGAATTGTCCGGAGACGAGATCATGGCGTTTGCTAAAGAAGCCCAGTTTCGAAATCAAGCCTATCTGCCACTTTTAATGACTGGACTTGAAAGTCTTACTCTTGATGCCGCTCTCAAAGAAAAATTAATTGGTTTTTCGAAAAACTTAAAAGGGCTCATCGAAAAAAGCTATTCGGTTACCTTGTCGCAAATTCTCTTCAGGATTTATGAGAGCACTAAAATTCTAAGCCAACTCAAAACTCAAGGCGAAACCGCCCGTCAAGAATTAGCGCTCTTTCATGCTCAGATTCAAGAATGGGAGTCCATTCAAGAAAAGAAAGATTTTCGGTTTTTGTATCCGACTCTCGAGGCAGAGATTCAGAATAATCAGCGGCTCTCTGACGACGTTGTAACCGTAAATGACAATCGTATTTCATTTTTAACGGTTCACGCTTCAAAAGGTCTCGAGTTTGAATATGTATTTGTCGTGAGTCTAGTAGGCCGGCGCTTTCCCGGAAATTTCAGAAAAGGAGCTTGGGCTCTGCCCGAGGGATTCCGACACGAAAGTCCTCCCAACAAAGAGTCGCATGAAGAAGAAGAAAGACGGCTCCTTTATGTTGCGATGACCAGAGCCAAGAGAGAACTCACTCTCACTTGCGTCTCGAAGAAAGGTACCAAACCCAGCCATTTTCTTTCTAACGATCTAGCCGGACTTCCCGCCCAAATATTAAATTGGAAAGAATGGCCAATGCCAAGTAGCCTTGCCGATCGTTTAGAAGAAAAAGTAGCCGCGTTTAGTCGAGTAAGGCCGATACTCGCCGAGGCCCCTGCAAAGCGGCCGCTCCATTTATCTTTCACTCAGCTCAAGGACTATGAAGACTGTCCCCAGAAATTCTGGTTTCGGTACCAACTGAGAATTCCGACGCAACCCACTCCCAATATGAGCCTGGGTTCGGCTTTACATGAAGCCCTCGAGCATTTTTATAAGAGGATCGGAGCCGAAGGTGTGCCCTCTCTAGAAGACCTTCTCGCTCTTTATAAGAAGAGCTTTCAACATTTTCGAAAGACCGATCTGCAGTTAAATGACGATCATGAAAAAATCGGAGACGTTGCACTGACTCAATTCTATAAACTTCATGAAGGACATTTCGTAAAGCCGATCGCTATAGAAGAAAAATTTAAACTTGAAATTGGCGAGCACACTTTGAGTGGCAAGATTGATCGAGTGGACCCTTCAGAAGGTGGCGTCGCCATCATCGACTATAAAACTGGAAAATCTTTCTCGAACACCTCCGAAGCGAGTGAGAGAAAAGCCCAAAGCTCTCTTCAATTTTCAATTTATGCACTAGCAGCGAAAGAGTTTTTTAACTGGAATCTTAAAGAAATGATTTTCTATAACTTGATGGATCAAAGTGTTTTAAAGACGACTCGCAGCGACGAAGATGTTTCTAGAACTCGAAACGAAATTGCTGCTTTGGCCGACAAAATTCAGAATCGAGATTTTGCTGCAAAACCAGGACTCCATTGCTCTTGGTGCGAATTCAGAACAATTTGTCCGGATTCAAACTACTAACTCTCGTCTAAGCGGTTCGGTATAAATTGATTGTCGGTTTAGAGAGGTCTAAACTCAAAAAATGCGGGCCCCTCTGACCTGAGGTCGAAGCAAAAAAAATAATAAAGGTAGATAATGTGAGTACCAGTCATTCTCTAAATGAAAGACACAAGATAGACCGTATCGCTTGGCTGCGAGCTGCAGTGCTTGGCGCAAACGACGGAATCGTTTCGACTGCAAGCTTAGTCGTAGGGGTTGCAGCGGCAAATGCAGGTCGAGATCAAGTTTTAATTGCCGGAGTAGCAGGCCTCGTTGCGGGTGCAATGTCGATGGCGGCGGGCGAATATGTTTCGGTCAGTTCGCAAGCCGACACCGAAAAAGCTGATCTCGAGCGAGAACAAAATGAACTTAAAAACAATTTAGAAGACGAGCATAACGAACTCGCAGGCATTTATATTAGCCGAGGGCTAGACGCGAACTTAGCCAAAGAAGTTGCAAGGCAGTTGATGAAGCATGATGCACTCGGGGCTCATGCTCGCGATGAACTGGGAATCTCAGAAATCACGACCGCTCGCCCGATTCAAGCGGCCCTCTCTTCGGCTGTTGCTTTTTCGATTGGGGCCGCACTTCCACTTTTTCTCGCCTTCGTTTTGCCAGAAGAACATCTTTCAATTTCGGTATCGGGGGCTTCTCTTTTATTTTTGGCCATTCTTGGTGCTTTAGCGGCTAGAACCGGTGGTGCTAATCCATGGAAGGGCGCCTTCCGAGTTTGCTTTTGGGGAGCTCTTGCTATGGCCTTGACGGCCGCAATTGGCAGATGGTTCGGAGCAGTAGTTTAATGTACTTAATAATATGAAAGAGGTTTCTCCAATGCGCTCAATTATTCTTGGATTTTTTGCGATCGGTCTATTTGCCGGCTGCAGCTCAAAAAAGTTACCTCCTCTTCAAATGGTCAAAAAGGTCGATCTGCCTAAATTTATGGGGGACTGGTGGGTGATTGCAAACATCCCAACCCTCGTCGAAAAAAACTGCTTCAATGCGCTAGAGCAGTACGAACTTCGGCCAGATGGAGATATTGATATCCGTTTCTCTTGTTATAAAGACTCCTTTGAAGGGAAGAAGAAAAATTATCAGTTTCTAGGAATTATAAAAGACAAAGAATCTTCAGCGGAGTGGAGAGTTCAGCCTTTCTGGCCGATAAAATTGCCCTATCTGGTAATCGATTTAGCGCCCGATTATTCTTACACCGTCATCGGTTATCCTTCTCGAAATTATCTTTGGATCCTGGCTCGCGAAAAGAAACTACCCGATTCGATTTACGAAGAGATCTTGGCTCGCTTAAAAGCGCAGCATTATGATCTCTCAAAAATTCAGAAAGTTCCTCAGCGTTAGGGCAGAAATCGTCTCACACGCTCGAACTCTAAACCCGATTCATGCGATCTGTCCCGACCCCCTCGGCTCAGCGGCTCGAGCCTTGCACTCCTTTTGATGGTGGGCGACGCTCTTTAATCTAAAATCTCTCTAAAGAGCGACTGCCTTAAGGCTTTCTCTTCAGCTTGAGAATCAAATTTATTTTTTGCGACAGCCAAGCGCCCTGCCTGAACGATTCCGCCCACATAAGTAATAGAGAAAATCGTCCCTGAAATGACAGAAGGGGCATAGAGATCTTTTCGATAAAACTCATAGGTTGCATAACCAAAGAGGCCGTTCAAAAGAAGAGAGAGACCGGCCGAAGACCAATCGCCCATCACCGATTGGCCCAAGCCCGGAATCAAACTTAAGCCGGCAACAAGACTCGGCGAATAGCGTCTAGCATGATTGAGATCGCGAAGTAGATTTCGGATTTCGCCATCTTTGTCTGGCAGATTTAACAAATGCGACTCGGCTGTTAAGAATTCATATCGATTACTCCAAAGATTCTTTCGAAGCTTCCAAACTTGGGAAAGAGGCGTGGGCTCATCCAGCAAAAAAACTCGGGCAAAGAGAAGTGCTTTTTTGTGGTCAGATTCGCTGGGCCAAACACCTTCGACTAGACGAAGAGCATCCCTATTTTCTCCGAGCTCATGAAGAGAAAGCAGCCGAAAATATCGCGCTCTTGATCTTTGGCGAGCACTGCAACGATTGAACTCAATATCTGTCGACAAATTATAGGTAAGAAGACTTTGATTGGACTTTAATAGCGCTTCGGCCTCGAGCATCGCCGGCTCACATAAAAAGCCCAAGGATTGAAAAACAAAGATTAGACTTATTGCCATCATCATTTCACTCAAACCATTTACAGGACTTGGGAAGATCGAGAAAGTGAATGTGCCTATCGTTGATAATTTGACTGGGCCAACGCGTTAACAAGTCTCTTTCAGCAGTAAATCGAGCAAAAGACTTCAAGGCTGCTTTAAGAGATCCGCACCGCCGGCCCGAAACTCCAAAATACAGAGAGTCTGAAGGGTACATCTTACATTCTGATCCGATAAGAGATCCGAGACCGAGTCGATAGGTCCCGACAACCACCGACTGCGCCTGCGGTTTAGAAACCTGGGATTCGCCTCGCAACTTTGACCAGAGGAACTCGGCGTCTATCGAGCTAACCAGGCTTTGACTTTGAAGAGATTCAAAGGGGAACAAAAAAGAGGTAAGGATCAAAGCAAAATAGACTTGACCCTTACCAAAGAACATTACTTCGGTACTTTTTGGCAGGTGAACTCGAAAGTTCTATCTGCCTTGTAATCCATGATCCACAAGAAAGGAAATAAGAGGAAAACCCCGCCTATGCAGGCTCCAACATTGAATTCTTCATTTCTTGAAAAACTATTTGTTATCGGCATACAGCCTTCTTTCTCTAAGCGAACGCTGGTTGTCGAACCGACTATTTTCTTGTCAGAATGGACGACCGAACCGACCCCTTTATACTCGCCATCGATATAGACTTTTACGCTAGGATCCATGACTCGGATCGTGGTCTTGCTTGAGCAGGCCGCCAAAAAAGTGACTAAGACAAAAAGACTTAACAATGAAGATGAAATTTTTTTCATAAAAAAGTAAAGACGATCGACCGAAGAAAATCAAGATCAAAACCCTCGGACGTCGATACCCATCTACTCGTTAGGGTCCGCTTATCTACGGCAAAAAAAATGCTCGATAGTGGATTCGAACCACCACGGGTTTCCCCACTAGACCCTGAACCTAGCGCGTCTACCAATTCCGCCAATCGAGCAGGACTTAAAGAGAAGCGGATCTTTGTCTAATTGCCAAGTCTCTCGTACGTCGACTCAAAAATTGGTCTCGGATCTCGGCCAATTCACGATGGTTATAAACCATGAAGTCCTTCTCAGAATCTTTAAGATATTGATCGCCACCAAAACCATAGGCCGCAGCAATAGCGGTTAAGCCCGCTGCTCGAGCCGCGGCCATATCGTGACAGGCGTCGCCAACGTATGCAGCCTTGTGAGCTGGGATCTCTAATATCCTCAAAGTCTTATGCAAAATCTCAGGGTCAGGCTTGTATTTCATTCCTGCATCCGTGCCCTGAATGTGGTCGAAGTAGCGATCTAACTTCAACTTACGAAGTACCCGCCGCGCCTGAG
>Ga0105049_10006564_pt1 | contig 13539 bp, 9 predicted proteins | sample MAT06_FD_78087 | JGI IMG/M metagenome (GOLD analysis project Ga0105049, IMG submission 78087) | Freshwater microbial communities from Lake Fryxell liftoff mats and glacier meltwater in Antarctica - MAT-06 | ecosystem: Environmental > Aquatic > Freshwater > Ice > Liftoff microbial mat | place...
AATGAGGTTTTTTTATTGGATGAAACCGTTGGCTTTAAATCTTCGCTAAACAATAGCGAAAGCAATAGTTTTTTGAAACGCCAATTGGGGACTATAACGGGCTATTCTTTTCGCAACGAAACGAGCAATAGAAATATAAGGTTGGTGCTTTTGCCGCAAGATACTTTGCGCAGTAATGAGGCATATTTCCTGTCGGTAAAGAAGGACAGTATTGTGATTAGAGCTTTATCGGAAAAAGGTTTTGCTTATGGTATTCAATCGCTGTTGATTTTATACGATAAAAGCAAAAATGCCTTTTCGGGATGCGAAATTTTTGACGAGCCACAATATGCCTATCGCGCGATGCACTTGGATGTGTGCCGCCATTTTTTTGGTAAAGAAGTGGTGAAGCAATACATCGGTTTGCTGGCTGCGCTGAAGATGAACACACTGCACTTGCACCTTACTGACGACCAAGGTTGGCGCATAGAAATAAAGAAATATCCAAGGCTTACAGAAGTTGGCGCGTGGCGAACAGAAAAAGATGGCAGCCGCTATGGTGGCTTTTTTTCGCAACAAGATTTGAAAGAGTTGGTTGCTTTTGCTGCGCAAAGGCAGGTGAATATTATTCCCGAAATTGAAATTCCCGGGCATTCGTCTGCGGCTATTGCGGCATATCCTTTTTTGAGTTGCCACGGTAGGCAAATTGTTGTGCCAAACACTTGGGGCATCAAGCAGGATATTTATTGCCCGACTGATTCTACTATTCAATTTTTGAAGGATGTGCTAGATGAAGTGTGTGAAATTTTTCCTTCGCCATACATACACATTGGTGGCGATGAGGCACCTAAAGCACAATGGAGAAAAAGTGGTTTTGTGCAAAATTTAAAACGTGAAAAAGGCTTGAAAAATTTTGAATCCGTTCAGCATTATTTCATGAATGAAATTGAAAAGCATCTGGCAGCAAAAGGCAGGCGTGCCATTGCTTGGGGTGAAGTGATTAAGGGCGGTGTAAGCAAAGATATGATTGTGATGAGTTGGTTGAGCAAAGCTGCGGGCAATGCGGCAATGAAAAAGGGCAATGCGGCAATTATGGCTCCGCGTTTCTTTTGCTACTTCGACTATCCGCAAAGCAGCAAAGAGAAATTGCACGCCATTTGGATGACGCAACTTCCTTTGAAAAAAGTTTACGGCTTTAGCCCCGCAGGGCGAAATTTTTTGCCGGAAAACAAACCGCTTCTTCTTGGTGGCGAAGCCACCGTTTGGACAGAATTTATCACCAACGAAAAGCAATTGTTACATCAAGTTATGCCACGCCTTGCTGCTATGAGCGAAGCACTATGGAGTAAGGAAAAAAACTACGAGGATTTTTTGAGCAGGATAGACAGCTTGAAGTAGGAGATATTTTGATGAATTAATGAAGAAGCCTAATTCTATATGCGCTTAATCTCTGCGCCTAAAGCATTTAACCTTCCATCAATATTTTGATAGCCTCTATCAATTTGGTCAATGTTGTGAATGGTTGATTTTCCTTCGGCACTCATGGCTGCAATCAACAACGATACGCCAGCGCGAATGTCGGGAGAGGTCATGGTGATGCCGCGCAATTTGTATTCGCGGTTGATGCCTATAACTGATGCGCGGTGTGGGTCGCAAAGAATGATTTGCGCCCCCATGTCAATCAGTTTATCTACAAAGAATAAGCGGCTTTCAAACATTTTTTGATGGATTAATACACTTCCCTTTGCTTGAGAAGAAACCACTAAAACAATTGAAAGTAAATCGGGTGTAAATAGGGGCCAAGGACCATCGGCAACGGTAAGCACAGAACCATCAATAAAGCGTTGAATTTCGTATCGCTCTTGTGCAGGAATGTATATATCATCTCCCTGAATTTCCATTTGAATGCCTAGCTTTTGAAATACTGGAAGAATATTTCCGAGCATATCAATGCGGCAATTTTTGATGGTCAATTCACTTTGTGTCATGGCTGCCATGCCTATGAAAGAACCAATCTCAATCATATCTGGCAACATAGTATGTGTGGTTCCGTTCATCTGCTCTACACCTTCGATGTACAAAAGGTTTGAACCCACCCCTGAGATTTTTGCGCCCATGCGATTTAACATTGAGCATAACTGTTGCAAATAAGGCTCACAGGCTGCGTTGAAGATGGTTGTTTTTCCTTTTGCCATCACTGCCGTCATCACAATATTTGCTGTGCCTGTTACCGATGGTTCGTCCAATAAAATATAGGTGCCATATAGGTTCTCAGCCTCTACGCTATAGAAACTTTCGTTGTTGTCGTAATTGAATTTTGCGCCTAATTTTTCAAAGCCCAAAAAATGCGTGTCTAATCTTCTTCTGCCTATTTTATCGCCTCCTGGCTTTGGCATGTATGCTTTTTTAAAACGCGTTAGCAACGGTCCCATAATCATGATAGAGCCACGCAACGATGCGCCTTTCTTTTTGTAGGTTTCTGACTTTAAAAAATCTAGGTTTACGTTATCGGCTTTGAATGTGTAGGTGTCTTCAGAAACCTTATTTACCTTGACGCCAAGGTCTTTGAGAATATCAATCAAAGCCAACACATCGCGAATGGCAGGAATGTTGCTGATGGTAACTTCTTCGGCTGTGAGCAACACCGCGCAAAGTATTTGCAAGGCTTCGTTTTTCGCTCCTTGGGGTGTGATGGCACCTTTCAGTTTTTTCCCTCCTGTTACTTCAAATGTGTTTGGCATTTTTTTTATTTCATGCTAAAAAAGTGAATGCTTTCGGTAAATGTTTTGTTTTGTTTAAACAGGCTTTTGTTTGTGTATAATCAGGTGAACTTTTATTTGGCTTTTCTTACTTAGAATTTTGTTTCTTTCTTCACTTCATGCTTTTGCGTTTCTTTCAATACTTACACAAGCACAAAATTCTTTCTGGACTTTTAGTGCTTGCTTATTCGCTTGCCATCATTTTTTTGCACGACACTTTTGTTAAGGTTTCGGTGGTGGTGATGAATAACTATTCTCTACCAGTTTACAATGTTTGGGTGCGCAATGTTTTTGGTGGATTGGGTTTTTTGCTTTTTATAGTTCTGCTTGTCAAAAGTTTTAGAAATCAACAAAAGTTTTTGCTGCTCTTCTATTTGCTTTCTATTTCTGTTTTGATGGGCGTTCACGCTTCTTTTTTATTTGAAATGAATATCGAAATCATTCATGCAATTGAGTATGCGCTACTTGCTTTACTGATGTATTCATTTACTGGTAAATATGGTGCGGCTATTATTTTTTGTATTCCAGTGATGCTGATAGATGAGTGGCGACAATACCTAGTGTTATATCCCGGCTACACGCAATATTTTGAGTTTAATGATATTGTGATGGATATTCTGGGATGTGGATTTGCAATGCTTACCTTGAAAATCTTTATGATTGAATTTAGGGATAAACCTATTGAGCTTTTTTATACGCGAGCAGAGTTTATCTTCCTCGTACTTTTGATTTTTTCCTTTTTCATATTGCTAAAAACTTGTGTTTTTTCTACGCACATAAAATACGCATGCAGCAACACACTTATCCCTTTAAGTTTATTAGAAAATCCTGATTCGTTTTGGCAAGTACACAGTTTTACAAAAGCAAAGTATCATGTGCTTTCACCAGTAAACGGCATGATTGCAATAACAGCTCTTTGCTTGTTTTTTATGGGTTTAGATGGCTATTCTTCTTCGGCTAAAACATCGCCATCTAAAATAGTTTGACCTACTTCTACTTTTGGCTTAATTCCTGAAGGTAGAATAAGCGTAACCTGACTGCCGAGCTTTATTAAACCGATTAAATCGCCTTTCTTTTTTTCTTCTCCTGTTTCAACAAAATCAACAATTCTTCTTGCCAACAATCCAGCAATTTGAATCACTTTATACTTTTTGCCTGATTGCGTTTCAAACAACATTTCGTTGTGTTCGTTTTCAAACCTTATTCCAAAAGGATTATCGTTGGCAACAGCGTTATTAAATTTTCCTTCCACATACCTTGACATAACTACTTTTCCTGTTTGTGGGGCACGCTGGTAGTGTACATTGGTTACATTCATCACAATTGATATCATTATACCAGCAGTGTCCACATCTTTTGTCCATACGTCAATAATGCCATATTTTCCTTTCAGCACTTTTATGATTGAATCATTCCAAGGTGTTATGCTTGCTACCAATCCATTTGCTGGACTAACGTAAACTTTTTCGTTTTTATTAATTTCTCTTTGTGGGCAACGCAAAAACCAAAATCTATAGTAGGCTGCAAGTAAAACTGCAATGACAGATAATGTTACCAGTGTATATTTTAAAACTTTCATTATTCTTTTATCTATTTTAAAAAACTAAATTTTATTATCTGATGATGTAAACACCTTTTGAATCTACACTCACTTCGGGAAGTTTTTTATTCTTTTCAAAATAAGTGTATGCTGGTTGAATTAAACGCCAAAAATTATTTAAAAATATAAAAGATGTTTGGGTATATTTCTTAATGTTCTGTTCAGTCATTTTAAATGGAAAAATGTGAACTGGTATTGTTTTTTGTCCCGCTGCTTTTGCCAGCATTGCCACAATATAAATTTCTTCTATTGGTGAATTTTCCATTGCCAGACATCCTACGCTCACACACATTCCATGAATGTAAATATCTCCTCCCCTTGGTGCTTTGTTTACTATTTCATCGCGCTTGTTTGGGTAGTTTAATCCCAACGAAAGATGATAGTTGCTTACAGGATTAAACACTTTAATTTCGTAAAAACCTTCAGGCACTTGTTGGTCTCCTTGCTTCTTTTTTGGTCCCAAAATTCCTGATGTGTAACAAATTGGGAAAGTATCATACAACACATATTTTTCTCCGTTCCATTTCCAAATTTCTAACAACTTTTCCTCCTTAAAAGCTCTGAGATAAACTTCACTGAATTTATCTAATCCTGTTTTTTCGCATTGTTTTTCTATTCGCTGATAGTTCTTTTCCATTGCGGCATCTACCCTGCTGAAGGCTATCTGCCTTTCGAGGAAGTTGGTGTCTTTCACCATCATGGAGTTTGCAAAAATCATCATTAAAAAAAGCGACATGAAACTAAACCTATTTTTTATTTTTTGAGGAGTGCAAACATATCCGTTGGTTTAAATCAATGGCAGTTTTTATGAAACTGAATTTGTTCACAGTGCTAATATGTATTAATAAGTATTTATTTATAATTAAAGAAAGCTATACATTATTAAGGCTGTGGATTACTTAGTAAGTTTATGAAGCAGACTATTGACATTTCAGTTATTCCAACACTATCAACACTTAATCAACATCAAAAAGAACGAATTTGTTATGGTTCCTCACATAATCCTCAATGTGTGAATAGTAGATTAACATCCAAATGGTGAAAAAAAGTAGTACACATTGTTTGTTTGTTGTTGTGGATTAATGACAAGTTATACTTTTTTCAAAATACAATATTGGTAGATGTATATAGTGACCATTTTTACAAATATATTTTCAATCAAGTAATACACCCTTATCCACATCTTATTCTACACTCTGTGAACATGGTTTTAGTCTATTTTAGTTTGTCATTTTCCTTATGGCGGTTACTATCTCGCTTTGTTTTCTTCACCATGTTCTTATTAAAGGCATCCGTTAAGTTCACTCCCGTTTGGTTGGCAAGGCAGATAAGAACCCACAGCACATCAGCCATTTCATCAGCTAATTCAACATTCTTATCGCTTTCTTTAAAAGACTGTTCTCCATACTTTCGCGCCATGATGCGAGCTACCTCCCCAACTTCTTCCATTAATATAGCTGTATTGGTAAGCTCATTAAAGTAACGCACACCAACTGTTTTTATCCAATTATCTACTTCTAATTGTGCTTGTTCTATTGTCATTTTTTTAAATTAAAAAGGTTGTTTAATAAAGAAGGGTCGGGGGACGAAGGGCGAGGGACTGCAGTTACCTTTGTCCTTCGTCCCCCGACCTTCGTCCCAAATATCTTGCAAATTCAACTATTTATTTACTTTCAACCCGCATAAACAAACATTCTTAGAACGCATGGATATTAAAACTGAACAGAAAGAAGGTGTGCTCGTGTTTTTCCTAAATGGAAATTTATTGGGCGAACACGCAAATGCACCCGTGATGGAAAAACTAAAAGCAAGCATAGATGAGGGAAACAAGAAAGTTTTGTTCAACCTCGGTGAGTTGAAGTTTATTAACTCTACTGGTTTAGGTATGTTGCTTACAGCACTTTCAAAAACAAGAAATGCAGGAGGTGAAATGACACTTACTAATGTTCCCGACCAAATGAACAAATTATTGGTAATGACCAAGTTGAAAGACGTATTCAATGTTCACGAAAGTGAAGAAGCAGGAATTGCCTTTCTTCAAAACGCATAAAAATTATATTCGCAACTTTTTCAGCGCAGTAATCTTGTATTGCTGCGCTGTTTTCTTTTTCAAATAACAGCATTTTCAATGTACGCAGACATATTACTCGGGCTTCAATGGGGCGATGAAGGCAAAGGAAAGATAGTTGACTATTTAGCCGATAAGTATCAAATTATAGCTCGCTTTCAGGGCGGACCAAACGCAGGACATACCTTAGTAATAGATGGCGTAAAGACGGTTTTGCACACGGTGCCGAGTGGAATTTTAAAACCAAACGTTATAAATGTAATAGGCAATGGCGTGGTAATTGACCCCACAACATTATTGAAAGAAATAGACCAACTGCAAGCAAAAGGCATTGAGGTTTTAAAACGATTGTTGGTATCAAAAAAGGCGCATTTGATTTTGCCAACCCACAAGATTTTAGATGCTGCATCTGAATCAGCAAAAGGGTTGGAAAAAATAGGCTCTACCCTGCGCGGCATTGGTCCAACTTATATGGACAAAACCGGAAGAAATGGTTTGCGTATAGGAGATATTTTAGAAAAAGATTTTCGTCAGCGATACGAGAGAGTGCGCGACAAACATTTGCATTTGCTCACGCTTTACAACTACGATTTTTCATTAAAGGAAATTGAAGCACAATGGTTTGAGAGTATTGAGCAGATTAAAAAACTTCAGTTTATTGATGCAGAATACTATTTGAATGAAGCACTCGCAAGCGGCAAAAAAATTCTTGCCGAAGGCGCACAGGGAACCATGTTGGATATAGACTTTGGTACTTATCCTTACGTTACTTCTTCCAACACTATTACCTCTGCGGCTTGTAACGGTTTGGGTATTCCACCTACCAAAGTGCGCGAAGTGATTGGTATTGCAAAAGCATATTGCACACGTGTGGGAAGCGGACCATTTCCAACAGAACTATTGGATGCTGTAGGCGATAACATTCGTAATCAGGGTAATGAGTTTGGCTCTACCACCGGTCGCCCTCGCAGATGTGGATGGTTTGATATTCCGGCAATGCGCTATGCTTGTATGATTAATGGAGTAACGCAAATTGCTATTACAAAGGCAGACGTATTAAATGATTTTGACCACATCAGTGTTTGCACCGATTACGAAATTGAAGGAACCGTGACGCAACAAATTCCTTTTGATTTATGTGGTGTAAAAGCAAATCCTATTTACAAACAACTTATCGGATGGAATCAATCATTAGCTGGTTTTAATGATTTTGAAAATCTTCCTAGTGCATTAAGCGATTACCTAAAGTTTTTAGAAACAGCGTTGCGCGTTCCTGTGTCTATGCTTTCAACAGGACCAGGTAGAGAAGAGTTGCTGGTAAAAAGTGTAGCCATTGGCGTGTAGATTTTAATAGCGTAAGAAAATTTAAAACCCTTGTAGTTCTGCTACGAGGGTTTTTGTTTTAATCCTATTTCAACAAATAAGCTAAATCGTCTTTAGTAATGTTTTTCAAAAAACCTTGTTCGGTGCTAATGAGGTCTTCGGAAAGTTTTTTCTTTTTCTGTTGAAGCTGAAGAATTTTTTCTTCGATGGTATCTTTGCAAATCATTTTATAGGCAAACACTTTTTTGTCTTGCCCGATGCGGTGAGTGCGGTCAATTGCCTGCGCTTCCACTGCCGGATTCCACCACGGATCCACCAAAAACACATAGTCGGCAATGGTGAGGTTTAAGCCAACACCACCGGCTTTTAGCGAAATCAAAAACACGCGCTTTTCATCGTTTTCAATAAAATCTTTCACCACATCCTGGCGGTTGGTAGTTTGCCCATCTAAGTAACAATAGCCGATGTTATTTTCTTGCAAGTGCGGCTCAATCAAGCGAAGCATTTTTACAAATTGAGAGAAAACAAGAATTTTATGATTGCCTGTTTTTTCTAAAATGTTGCGCATCAACTCTTTTATTTTTATGGATTCATCGCCATAATCCTCTTCAGTTTTTATCAGTGCGGGCGAGTTGCACAGTTGGCGCAATTTCAACAAACCATCAATGATATAAATGCCAGCTTTTGCCATACCTTCTTCTTCAATGCGCTGCATCAATTTTTTGCGCACATCTTCTTTAAAAGCCTCATACACTTTGCGCTGCTGGCTTTCCATTTCACACATTAAAATACTTTCGGTTTTTGCCGGAAGATCCTTCAATACTTGAGTTTTGGTGCGGTGAATAATAAAAGGTGAAATAAGCTTTTTCAGTGCATCGGCTTGGCTTGCATCACCGCGTTTATCAATGGCATTTGAAAATGTTTCTTTAAAAAATTCGCTGCTGCCCAGCAAGCCCGGATTCACAAAACTCATTTGGGCAAAAAGATCGAAGGTGTTGTTTTCAACAGGCGTTCCGGTCATGGCAATTCTTCCATTTGCCTTTAGTTTTGAAACAGCCTTGAACCGCATTGAAAGCGGATTCTTTATGGCTTGCGATTCATCTAACACTACGTAGTGAAATTTAAAATCAGCAAGCTTATCTATATCGCGAATAACTACGCCATAAGTGGTTATCACCAAATCATATTCTTTGAAATGGTCAATCTCTTCGGGGCGCGCGGTGGAATGAAAAATAGTGTATTTCATTTGTGGACAGAACTTTTCAATTTCTTGTTCCCAGTTAAAAATTAAAGTGGTAGGCACCACAATTAAATTAGTTGCGTTTTTGTGTTTTTGTGACTGAGCCAGAAGAAATGCAAGCATTTGAATTGTTTTGCCCAAGCCCATGTCATCGGCAAGGCAACCGCCCCATTTGAATTCATCTAAAAAATGCAGCCAATTGTAACCGTGTTGCTGGTAGTCGCGCAGTTGAGCCGAAAAGTTTTTTGGCAAAGGCACCGCTTTTATATCGCTGAATTGAAGCAGCTTTTCGCGCTTTTCTTTTATCTCGCGCTTAAATTTTTCAGAGTCAAAATTATCTTCTAATCCTTCTAACAAATTGAAGTGAAATTTAGAAACATTTAAAACCTCATCTTTCACTTTCGCAATGCTGAAGAGGTTACGATATTTCTCCATCCATTCATCGGGCAGAATGCCAATGGAACCATCGCTAAGCGCGATGTATTTATCCTTGCGCACGAAAGCTTTTTGTAAATCTTTTAGGCTAACTTTTATCTTGCCAAATGAAACATCTATGGATAAGTCAAACCAATCAATGCCGCTTCCGCCCTTCATTTTCATCACCGGATAACTAGTGTTGTATTTTAATTTGGTAAGTTTTTCTTGACCAAAAACTGTGTAGCCCTTTTCTTGAAGGGTTTTAAAAAAATGTATAAACCAATTATCCTTTACAATCGCTTTAAACGAAAGAAAATAAAATCCTCTGTCGCGTTGCTTTTCAAAATCAGGATGCAGTGGTTCAAATTCTTGCAAAATTTCATTTTCAAAAGTTTCATCACGCAGAATTTCTATCCAAGTATCGTTATCAAATTTTCCTTTAATGGATTTATCCAACACTTCCATCTCAGCACCTTCATACACGGCAGCGGGTTTTATCAACATAAACTCACCCAACTCGCTTAGGTACACAGATTTGCCTTTTGCAATAGATTCTGTGGTATTGCTTTTAAGCTTTATATCTACCGTAATAAACCTGCTTAAAGGCACTATCAGCGAGCGCATTATTTCTACTTTCTGCGATGCAAAAAAGGAAAGCCTATTTTTTTTATCTGTTAGTTTTAGTGCGGGAAGCACAGCAGCATTTTCAATAATGTAATATTGCTTATCACCACTTGAATGTTGGAATAGTAAAGCCTTAATGTTTTCCCCAGAATCTATATCAAATTCTTCGTCTCCTTTAAAGTATTTAATAATCAAGGACAGGTAATTATTTTCTTCAATCAATTCTGCACGCACCGATATTTTTTCGGCAGCAACTTCAATTACTGATAATTCTTTTTTCACCAACCTTGAACTGAAAAAGTTACCCGAGTGGTAAAGTTTTAAGCCATCTAACGATTCGGTAAATTTTAGGTAATCTTTGTAAACCTTTTGAGCTTGTTCAAAGCATAAAAAAATGTTTTCGTTTATTGTTTCATTTAGCTTTATACTCTTTAAAATATTGTTTGAAAGTTTATTTGCTCGCCTCACCAAACCCAAAATCTCAGGGGTAATTTCCAAACCATGTTTGTTTTCAACAAGGTTTTCTATTAGAAATATTTTTTTTGCCAGCAAGCCTGTTTTATCTGCAACTCCCTGAATGGGAACAATAGAAAAGTTATTGGTCCAATTGTATTTTGTTTCTTTTATTAAGAAAGCAAGGGTTGGCGATTCTTCAATTTTTGTAGAAGATTTAATTTCACTTTTATCAATTTCGGCTAATACATTTTCCAAGTAGTTTTGTTGCCAGTCTTTCATTTGATTCATCAATGTATTAGTAATAAAAGGTTGTTGTTTAAACTCAATTTGGGGTCCTTGCGGAGTGTTTAGCACTTGGATATATTTATTCTGCTCTGCTTTATTATCAAAATCAAAATCCGCCTTTATTTCAGCAAGGGCTAGTTCAATTGGCTTGATTGCTTCATAGAACGGTTTAATCCCTCCTAAGCGTTGATGAATTTGGTACAGAACCGACTTGTAGAAAAGGTTTTTTTCATAATCAGGGAAGTTGAATTGAAAATCGAAATGGTTCGTTTTGGATACTGAGATTTTTATCTGTTCACCAGTATAAAGTTTTTTATGGAAGTAATTATTGTTTATAAAATTGAAGCCAAGGTTCAAGTGTTTATCAAAAGTTATTATATCGCTTCTTGATATATCTTTTTCAGGCGTAAAACTCGAAAAGCTGAACTTAGAACGAGCTTCATAGAATTTGTTGTAAATAGTATTTGCATCATTAGCAATTTTATTAACTGATATAGAAATTGTGTATGTGCCATCGCCATTAAAAATTTTAGGATCAAGTTCCGAATATTTTTTAAGCAAAATAATCAATACTGCTGCCTGATGTTTGCAACCTTTGCCATAGGGGCAAGTGCAGGAGCCCATAAATTTTTCTGAATCGGACAGAAAGTTTTGAATCGTAACCCAATAGGAGTCTGCCCCACCTTCGCTTAGCACAATGTATTCTGCAGTTTCTTGCTTTTCATCTAATGCAATCAAGGTGGCATATTTTGAATTGGCAAGTCCCTTACCGCGTGTTTTGCGCACACTGTCAAAATTTCTACTAAGAATTTCGGAAATCGTTTTTATGATACTTTAATTTGCAGCCAAAATAATTGTTTGTTGGGTGGAGGCACAACTTTTTTATCAAAAAGCATGTGTGAATAATACAATACTATTCAATAATAGTGCAACGCTTTAGAAGGATTGTAGCAACATCTTTGCATCGTAACAATTCAGTTACATTATTAAAGCTTTTAAAAGCAATTATATTTATGAAGTACGCAATTATTATCTGTGCCTTAGCACTTACAATCTCTTCTTGCAAAAAAGAAGTAACCAAATTAACCATGGTTGGTTCATGGACAATAGACAGTTATTATGAAAATGATGTTGATCAAACAACAATTTTCAAAGCCGCATACGTGGACTACAAAATAGTTTTTGACGGTGCTCTTTTTATCGAAACCTACAAACTCGCAGGAATAAAAGTGACCAATGCAGGAACGTGGAAATTATTGAACAATGGGGATGATTTGCAAATGGTTAATCAGGTAGACAACTCTATACGTACCTTACGCATACTTGAAATAAACCCAAATTCATCAAAGGTTACCGAAGGTAGCAAGAGATACCATTTGCTTAAGAACTAATCAAATCAGTTTTCCTAAAACTACTGGTGATACCGCCAAATGGATTAAAGGCGTGGAGTAATTCACGCCTTTTTTATTTACAGTTGCCATCCAACAGCCACAAGTCATTTTCTTTTTTCATCTTTGAAGCAATTGCATGAAATGAGCTCAAGTGAAGATATACTAACCAAGATAGAAGTTACCTTAAGCGAATTCCAACTGTCCTTTGAAACAAAATTTTTTTCAGATGATTTTAAAGTCAACCGCCATTCGCCTTGCTGCATCAGTTATTGTACCGCGCATTTATCGCGAGCAAAAAGATGGGGTGCAATTGCAGCGCGAAACTTTTCATAATTTAGTTCAAGAAGCCGATCACACTGTTTTTGGCAGGCAGCATAATTTTAATTCCATAGCCACTTATGGCGATTTTGTTCGCGCCATTCCCATTCGCGATTATGAAGAGATGAAAGATTACATCGAACAAATAGCCGAAGGTAAACCCGATGTGCTTTGGAAAGGCAAGCCGCTTTATTTCTGCAAAAGCAGCGGCACCACATCGGGCACAAAATACATTCCGCTTACAAAAGAAAGCATAGCCGAACAAATTCGCGCTGCGCGCAATTCTTTAATGTGTTATGTACACGAAACAGGCAAAGCAGATTTCTTCAATCATAAAATGATTTTTCTTCAAGGCAGTCCGGAGTTAGATACGCATGGGGTCATTCCTTCGGGCAGGTTGAGCGGCATCGTTTATCATCACGTTCCAGCATGGTTGACAAAAAATAGAATGCCTTCGTATCAAACAAATTGTATTGACGATTGGGAAGATAAAGTTGCCTCACTTGCTAAGGAAACATTGCAGGAACGCATGAGTTTAATAAGCGGCATTCCGCCCTGGGTGGTGATGTATTTTGAACGCTTGCAAGAACTTAGTGGCAAAGAATTTATCAAAGATATTTTTCCCGACTTTAATGTGTTTGCTTATGGCGGAGTGAACTATGAACCATACAGAAGCCGCTTAGAACAATTGATAGGAAAGAAAATAGCTTCGGTAGAAACTTACCCTGCCAGCGAAGGTTTTATAGCCTATCAAGATTCGCAAAAAACAAATGGCTTGCTACTTAATCTGAATGCTGGAATTTTTTACGAGTTTGTAAAGCCGGATGATTTGGGTAAGCCTGATGCACAGCGCATCATGTTGCAGGATGTAGAAGTTGGTGTCAATTATGCTTTGGTGATTTCAACCAATGCGGGCTTGTGGGCTTATAGTATTGGTGATACTGTAAAGTTTGTGTCAAAAAAGCCATACCGCATTGTTGTAACTGGAAGAGTTAAGCACTTTACATCGGCTTTTGGCGAGCATGTAATTGCCGAAGAAGTGGAAGTAGCATTGCACCAAGCTTTACAAAAGCACGGTG
>Ga0105049_10006569_pt1 | contig 13535 bp, 9 predicted proteins | sample MAT06_FD_78087 | JGI IMG/M metagenome (GOLD analysis project Ga0105049, IMG submission 78087) | Freshwater microbial communities from Lake Fryxell liftoff mats and glacier meltwater in Antarctica - MAT-06 | ecosystem: Environmental > Aquatic > Freshwater > Ice > Liftoff microbial mat | place...
CGCCTCGTCCCGTAGGTTGCGAGCTTGTCTCGCAACACGCCCGTGGCGCGGCGAGCGCGCCACCTACCACGGCGTTCGCCCCCTCAGCAGGCAATGCCCAACCTTCGCCAAGGCTCAGACATGAATGGCGCTAAGCTAAGCGGCATGTTCATCGACTGCCTGACGTTTCGTCTGCGATGATTTGCTGCGGAATTTCGTCGGGCCGCCTCTGGTGGGCGAGCCGTTTCCGGTGCGCCCTCCGGCACGGCCACAAGGGCCGGCCCTACATGCCTCATGCAAAATAGTTGGCCTGATCACGCACGGTAGCATGACGACCAACCGCCTTAACTTAGCGCCATTCATGTCTGATCTTCAGCTCTTTCTCGCAAACCCCAGTATTCCCTTGGCTGGATTCGGGATTTCCCAACCGGATGATGTCTGCACTCGACGCGTGGGCAGGAGGGAATTTAGATCGGCCACTTCCCTTCTCCTCCCATGCGACTTCTGGTTACCAACGACGACGGCATTTCGTCTCCTTTCCTCCACGAGCTCATTGCCGCGCTAAAAAAAGCCGGGCATGAACTTTATGTGGTCGCGCCACTCAAGGAGCAGAGTTGGACCAGCGCCTCAAAAACCCGCAGCCGTCCGGTGAAGTCCGAGGCGGGCGATCATGGCTTCGGTTGCCCGACGTGGACGGTCGATGGCACGCCGTGCGATTGCGTAAACATCGGCATCGCGCATCTGCTGCCGGTGAAAGTCGATGGCGTCGTGAGCGGGATCAACGCCGGTTTCAATTGCTCGCTCGGTTTCATTCTCGCCAGCGGAACGGTCGCCGGGGCGTGGGAAGGCGCGCTGCACGGTCTGCCCGCGATGGCCGTTTCCCAGGACATCCCGGAGGAAGTTTATTATCATTTGAAGGACCAGGGCGGCCAACCTGATGCCGAGCTGCTCGCGACGCTGAAGGCATCGGCAACGCACGCGGCGCGCCTCGCCGGGGAATTGTTGCCGGCGACAGCTCCGCGCAGTTTCACGATTCACAATGTCAATTTTCCCTACCCATGCCGGCCCGATACGAAGGTGGAGCGCACTGTGCCTGCGATGTACTTCGTGCCCGGATTATTTTCCCCGGCGAATGACGATGGCACGCACCGGCTCATCTGGACCGCGGGCGAAGATGTTTCCCCACCGCATCCGCTCACCGATTTGAAATGCGTGGAGTCCGGCTCGATCAGCCACACCGTGGTGGATTACCGGAAGCTCGGACGCTGAGCCGGAACCTGAGACATCCTGATCCCGAGGAATGTGGGTGAGCTCAACTCCGTCGCGAATCGGGATAAAATACAATTAATGCGGAGGTGGTGGAGAACGCGGAGCCTGACGTGATTTCACTCAGCGGAATCCCGTCGGCTGGGCTCAGCCCACCTGAGCCCGTCGTGGAGCCCACCGACCCGCTGTCGCCGATATGAAAATCGGCGACCACCCAACCCCCGGAGCCACGAGACGGAGTGCGAAGCTGATCAGCGGCAACCCGACGGATTGCTCTGCAAAATTGAACCTGGAACCAATATGACTGGGCACCATGAGGTCGATGTCTTCAACGCAATGGGGAGCCTCCCTCGGCGCAATTCGCTTACTCAACGCTAAAGGCAATGATGCCGACGCTGGGGGCGATGACTGAAGAATTCACGGTCAGCGTGGCCGTGCTGCTCGTCACTGAACTCACCACATTGGTCGCCACCACGGTATAGGTTCCGGCACTTCCGGTCGTCGTGTTGGCAATCGTGTACGATGCGCTGGTCGCACCCGAAATATTCACCCCGGCCTTTTTCCATTGATAGGTCGGCGTGGGGTTCCCACTGGCCGCTGCGGTGAAAGTCACCGAGGCCCCAGCCGTCACCGTCTGGCTGGCGGGTTGCGTCGTGAACGCTGGAGCACGAGTCGCGGCATTTACCGTCAACGTTGCATCATTGCTAAACACCGTCCCGGCGGTATTGCCCACCACCACCATATAGGTTCCGGCATCACCCGAGGTAACACTGGCAATGGTATACGACGGGCCGGTCACGCCAAGTATCCCGACTCCGTTCTTGTGCCAGCCATAGGTCGGCGTCGGCGAACCACTGGCCACCACCGAGAAAGTAACCGAATTGCCCACCACGATCGTCTGGCTGACCGGCTGGGTAGAAATTGTCGGCGCAGTGACCGCCGCATTGACCGTCAAAGTGGCCGCGCTGCTGGTGACTGAACTGACTGAATTCGTCGCCACCACCGTATAACTGCCGGCATCACCGGTCACCGTGCTGGCAATCAAGTAGGAAGCGCTGGTCGCTCCGCTGATGTTTACCCCAGCCTTCTTCCATTGATAGGTCGGGATCGGATTGCCGCTCGCGGCGGCAGAAAAAGTCACCGAACCACCCGCAGTCACAGTCTGACTCGCTGGTTGAGTGGTGAAAGCAGGCGCGCTCGTCGTGCTACTGATCGTCAATGCGGCCACACTGCTCGTCACGGAACTCACCGAATTGGTCGCCACTACCGTATAAGTGCCGGCGTCACCGCTCACCGTGCTGGCAATTGTGTACGTTGCGCTGGTGGCTCCGCTGATATTCACTCCACTTTTTTTCCATTGGTAGGTCGGCGTCGGATTACCGCTCGCACCGGCCGTGAAAGTAACGGCAGTGCCCGCAGCTACCGTCTGGCTAACCGGTTGGGTCGTGAAGGCTGGGGCCGCAGTCACCAGTGAGAGCGCGAGTATTGCATTAGCTGAAGTCGTGGAACCGGACGAATTAGAAATGACCGAGTAGTAGGTCCCGGTATTCGTCGGCTGAAAACTACTGATCGTGTAAGTGGAGTTGGTCGCCCCCGACAGCACCACCCCGTCTTTATACCAAACGTAGGTAAACGGAGCCGATCCATCCGCCGTGGCAGATAACGTGACCGACTGGCCGGTTGCTACATCAGCGGAGGCCGCCTGAGCTACGCTGTTTGTTAGAAAAAAAGCAGCGATTAGACTGGTGGTGATCAGTACAAAACGGAACTTGAATGCATTCATTGGTCTTTGGTGCTGAATTATAAGTCGTCACCACAGACAGGACTCTTCATTCATAAGTGCCTATGACACACGTGCTTTACGGCCATTTAACGCACTGGGCATGGATCTGAGTATATTGCCCCAATCAGTCTCCCATGAATCACCCAGCATTTCCTGCGGAGCGTGAGGGATTCTTTCGCCCCGGGTAATATTTCGTGAAGCAAAGAATCTTCTGCACCGATTTTTTGGCGCGGATTTTTTTTCGACAAACCAGAACCGGTTTAAATTTCCTCCGCTTCCCACACACGAACGTATGACGCATCGACCACCTGCCCCCGGACGAAATTTCACTCCCCTCATCCCGCGATTGCCTTCAGACTGAAGCGCACTTCACTCGACCCTCTCCATGATTGAAGTCGAAAATCTCACACGCGTCTTCCGCACCTACAAGAAACAGCCTGGCTTTTGGGGCGGAGTGAAGGGCCTTATCAAACGCGAATTCGAAGAGACCCGTGCCGCCGACAACATCAGTTTCAACATCGAGGAGGGTGAACTGGTTGGTTTCCTCGGTCCCAACGGCGCCGGCAAGACCACCACCCTCAAGATGCTCTCCGGCCTGATTTATCCCACCAGCGGCACCGCCCGCGTGGCTGGTTTCGATCCGACCAAACGCGAAAATGAATACCGCCGGCTCTTCGCTCTCGTGCTCGGCCAAAAAAACCAACTCTGGTGGGATCTGCCCGCCCAAGAATCATTCTACCTGCTCCGCGCCATCTACGGCCTCGACCAACAGCAATACCAGTCAACCCTCGATGAACTCGTCGATCTGCTGAGCGTCCGGCCCAAACTCAACGTCATGGTCCGCGAGCTTTCCCTCGGCGAACGCATGAAAATGGAACTGATCGCCGCCCTCCTCCACCGCCCGCGCGTGCTCTTCCTCGACGAACCGACCATCGGGCTCGACGTGATTTCGCAAAAATCCGTCCGCGAATTCCTGCGTGATTACAACCGCCGCTATAAAACCACCATCCTCCTCACCAGCCATTACATGGCGGACATCTCCTCGCTCTGCGAACGCGTCATCGTGATCGACCACGGCAAAAAAATCTATGACGGCGGCCTCGATCGCATCACCGGTGCCGGTGCCCGGCAACGCATCATCAGATTCAAGCCCCGCTCCGGCCTGAGCAATGCTGCGGGCCAAGGTTCATTCACCACAGACTGGAAACCCGCCCACGGCACCGCCAAAGTTTGCGACGACGGCGAAATCCTCCTCCACGTGCCCAGCGAACACGTCACCGCAGTCTGCCAGCAAATCCTTACGCAAGGCGCCGTCGACGACATCACCATTCAAGACGTACCACTCGAGGATATCATCACCGAATTGTTTTCACGGGGAGTGGCGGCCAACACCTAAGCCGACTTCGCCAAGGCTACGCCGGACAAGCCGGGCGGGCTTCTGGCCGGGAGTAGCCGCGCTTGAGCCGCAGGCGAAAGCGCGGTGTCTGGCGGCCCCGTTTTCGGGCGGCGCCCTCAAACGAGGCTACCCACACGCTGCGCACCGACTCTCGCGGCAAACCCCGGCCCACCCGGGAATCCACTGCCGTTGAGTGAAGGAACCGAGCGCACGGTAAAAGCAATTTTGCCTTACCGCTTTTATGATTTTTCTTTGCTCCTTTGTAAGGCCGCCCCTAGTGGGCGTGCCGACTTCGCGCATACCGGCACGGCCACAAGGGCCGGCCCTACCCCAGATTCAGGCTGCCTTTGGCCTTCACTCAACGGCCGTGGCCCGGAGATCGGGTTCCACCTCCGCAGAGGCCTGCGCGGTGAATCCGCAAACCTGTGCCACCTCAAGCCGCTGGCCGCCTCCCGCAAAAAGGCGCAGCTCGATGGCTGCGCCTGATTTCAAATTCACTGAACAACCCACTCAGTCGCCCGAAGCCTCGTCGTCCGCTTTCTTGCTACGCGATTTCTTGGCCGACGCTTTCGAAGCCTTGGCATTGAGCCAAAGATCCCCTTTCGCATTGCGATTCAGCCAGAAAATCTCTCCGGCATTTTCCCCAAACGTCGGCTTCGAGTCCGCATCGGCAGGCTCGTTCACTCCGGCCGCGGCCAGCGCTTCAACGAGGCGCTCCGGTGTCTGCCCGAGTTGCTGCGCGACTTCGTTCACGAGTGCCGCCACCCCTTCACCGCGCTTCTTCGGCTGCAAAAGCAACCGCACCGCCGCGAGCGTATGCGCATGGGGAGCCGCCGGTTCAACCGGGACCGAGGCGACAGGCGCCGCTGCCATGGGGACCGCCGCAACCGTTGCGGCGGCACTGGGTGAATCAGCCGCAACCGCCGCGCTTGATCCCTCTTGCGCAGCCACAGAAGCACCGGGCACGGACTCATCATCATTGTCCGAGCCTTCGCCCTCCACCGGCGGTCCGCCGGCATTTTGCCGCCGCTCTTTGCGCGCGTTGATCCAAATCTCGCCGCGCTGATTCTTGTTCATCCAGTAAAGGAAATCACCTTCCTCATGAAACGCGGGTTTGGGATCACGCTCATCCTGCAACACGAGTCCGAGCGCCGCGAGCTGCTCGAGCAAACCGGCCTCCGTGGTCTTCAGCGCTTTGAGGAGAAAAGGAAAACTGCCCGACATCCCATTGCCGCGGCGATTGCGGCGCATCATCCCGCGAATCTTGTCGAGCAAGGTGCGGGGCGATTGTTCGCGCGGGGGCGATGAGGGTGCGGCATGCGACTGCTGAGTGGGAGCGGCTTTATACCCCGACTCATGACTGCCGCCAACCGGTGCCTTCGTCTGCTCCGCCGTGTGCGACTTCGGCACGAAATGCTCACGGGGCACCGCCGCAGGTGCGGGTGCTTCCGTCACCGGGACTTCTTCCTCGGTGAGACGCTTGCCTGGCACAATGCGAAATACCGGTTCGGGTTTCTCGCGCAGATTAATCCAGATCTCGCCGCGTCGGTTGATATTCACCCAATAAAGTTCGCCCTCGTATTCCACGTACACGGGCTTCGCATTTTCATCGGCCGGAATTTGCATGCCGCACTCCACGAGCGCGGTTTTAATATCGGATTCTTCGAGCCGCCATTTTTTGGCGAGAAAATCAGTCCCCACACTCATGCCCGGACCACGCTGATTGCGGCGCATGTGCGGCCGCATCGCGTCGAAAAAGCTCGGCAACTCATCTTCAGAAGCGAGTTTATCCCAGTCATTCTTCGGGGCCGCCCCGCTCTCCTCTTCCGGCGCATCGGGATCATCGTCGCGCGACGTATCGCGCAGACGACGAATACTGCCCTCGGCACCGGCTTTCTCCTCAGCGAGGAACGTCTCGCCCGATTCTTCCGCCCCCGCGGGTTGCGGCACCCCGGAAGCGGCTTTGAACTTCGCCTCGAATTCCGCGCGCAGTTTGTCGGTCTCGGCGCGGGCGGCAGCCTTCGCGGCATCTTCCAGCGTCCAATCCCGCTGGGTCGTACGACGCGCGAGGCCGGTGAAGGCCAAGGCATTCTCGGGCGGCTGATGGAAGCTGATGATCTCCCAATTTTCCTGCCCGAGGTCGTTGATAAATTTTTCCATCAGCGCTGGCGACGCGAAGCCGCCCTTGCCGCTGCTGATAACTTTGTATTCCCAGTTAGCCATAAGGGAAAAAGGTTTCCCCGAAGCCGACGCCTGCGCGAGACTAAACTTTCCGGTCTCCCAACCAAGGCACGGCGGATTTTTGCACGGGATTGCAATCCGATAGCGAAACGTCACTTCTCACTCGTGAGAGCGGCTTCATACTATGATTCTTTCTGCGTGAAATTGAATCGCGGCTACAGGGCAAAGCACCGTGCAAAAATCCGCCGTGCCCACCAAGGGCGCATCTGCCGGTTGGCGGTAACGCCGATACGTTCAGATCGAGTTCCGCCAGCTTCGTGGGCTCTATAACCTCTCCCTCAGGGACTTTGGCCCACCGCCAACCGGCAGATGCGCCCCCCACCCAAAACGCATCAGTGCCCGCACTTGCACCCGGGATGATCCTGCGCACGCTCGTTTCGCGTTTATGAAAAAAATCCGCCGCTGCATACGAGCATCCTGCCCCTCCAGTCCGCCCCCTCAGCGGCAATTCTCTTGCGGAATATTCACCGGGATTCTTCTGGGCTCGCTGCTCATAAATCCTGCTCTGGCCCAAGTGGTCCTCCCTGATTTCGTTGTCAGTACTTCACGCGCTCCCACGCCCGCGGCCGAGATTCCCTTTTCGGTCACGACTCTTCCCGGTGAAACTTTGCGCGCTACGCCTACGGCCACGCTCGATGATGCGTTGCGCACGATCCCCGGCTTCAGTCTTTTCCGTCGCAGCGGGAGTCTCACCGCCAATCCCACCGCGCAAGGCGTGTCGCTCCGCGGCCTCGGCCCCAGCGGGACCAGCCGATCCCTCGTTTTGCTCGATGGGGTGCCGCTCAACGATCCCTTCGGCGGCTGGGTCGCCTGGAGCAAGGTTCCCCGGGAATCCCTTGCCCGCGCCGAGCTGATCCGTGGCGGCGGTGCCACCGCCTGGGGCAACGCCGCCCTCGGCGGCATCGTACACCTCCTTTCCCACCAATCCACAAGTAACCCAATAGGTTACTTTCGCTCGGAAGCGTCCGAGGAAACCCCGACCACTCCAGCCACAAGTACCCTATTGGGGTACTTTGATTTAAAGCCAACGGGACGGCTGGCGGTCACCGGGGGGGCTTACGGGTTGCGCAGTGCGGAGCTCTCGGTCGATCAAACCATCGGGACCGGTACGCTGCAACTTTCCGGTCGCGACTTTGCCTTCGATGGTTTTTCACTGGTTGCCCCGGAAGATCGCGGGCCCATCGATATTGCGGCGGCTAGCCGACACCACTGGTTCGCCGCGCGCTGGACCCAACCAGTCGGAACCACGGATGAGTTGACCGTCTCAGCCCGCACCTTCGCCGAGACCCGCAACAACGGCACACCTGAGCAACGCAATTCTTCGCACGAAAATTTCGGCTCCGTCGTCTATAACGCTCATCCCTCCAAAAAATTTTCCTGGTCCGCGCTCGCCTACGCGCAAGACCAGACGTTCGCCAGCACCTTCAGCTCGGTCAACGCCACGCGCACCGCCGAGACGCCCGCGAGCAACCAGTACGCCGTGCCGGCCACCGCTTTCGGGGCCGCCTGGACGGGTTCGCTGAATCACCCCGACGGATCGCAAAACAATCTGGGGCTCGACTACCGCAAGGTGCGCGGCGAGACGCGCGAATATTTCACCTACACCAATGGCGATTTCACCCGGCAACGCCTCGCCGGTGGCACGCAGGACATCACGGGATTATTCGCCCTGCATCAGCGGCGACTCGCCCCGAATCTCCGCGGCACCTTGGGCGGCCGATGGGATTTTTGGCGCGAACTAAACGGACACCGCCGGGAAACCTCCAGGGCCACCGGGGCTGTGTTGCGTGACGAAACCTACGCGAAGAATGACGGAGTGGAGTTTTCCCCGAGCGCCGGACTCGTTTGGGAAACTGCACCGGACTGGCGAGTGCGCGTCGCCGCCCAACATTCTTTCCGCCGCCCCACCCTGAACGAACTCTACCGCCCCTTCCGCGTCGGCAACGTCATCACCGAAGCCAATGCCGCATTAAAAACCGAACACGCGACCAGCGCCGAGTTGGGCCTCGAGCACACCCGGGACAAATTCACCCTCGGTGCCGCCCTGTTTTGGAACAGCCTCAGCGACGCGGTCGCCAATGTCACCCTGGCCCGCGGGCCCGGAAATTTTCCCCTCGTCGGCTTCGTGCCCGCCGGCGGGCTGGGCCGGCAACGCCTGAATCTTGATCGCATCCGCGTGCAAGGCCTCGAGCTCTCCGCCAAGTGGCAGTCATCTCCCGCGCTCTCGTTGAGCGCCGACTATCTCTACAACGATGCGACGGTCACCCGCGCCACGATCGCACCCGCGCTCGTCGGTAAAAGGCTCGCCCAAGTGCCGCGCCAATCCCTCACCTTGGGTGCCTCGTGGCAACCGACGAAAAAACTTTTATTCACCCCGCGCCTGCGTGCACTCGACCGGCAATTCGAGGATGACGAAAATCTCCTCCGGCTCGGTGCCGTTCTCGTGGTCGATTTCGGCGCGAGCTATCGCGTCACCGGAAAGTGCGAATTCTATGTCTCCGCCGAAAATCTCACCAACAGCCGTATCGAGACCGGCCGCAGCACCGAGGGAATCGTCAACACCGGCACGCCGCGCTTGCTCTTGGGCGGCGTGCGCTGCGCTTGGTAATCCTCCCGCTCTCGGCCCGCTTGGTTACCGGCACCTGGCGCACGCACGCCGCGAATATCACCGCGGCATCCCCACCTTTCCTCTTCCTCAGGAAAATCCCTCCCATTGCATTACTCCCATTGTTCACGGCGCAATTACTCCTCACCGCCGCGCCTGCGCCCATCATTGCCAACAAGCGCCCTATCCCACGGACGCTGCCGCAACTCACAAAAAGGATTACAGGTAGGGACGGACCGCCGGGCCGTCCGGTTGGGCGAATTTCACTCGTGAATTGCGGCGGGCCCAGCCGCCGAAGCTGTGCGCTCATCGCGGTCCCGCCCGACCCACTATCGTCACGGTATTTTGCGAGCCTCAGTAAGAGTTCCATCGAACGACTCGATCCGGCACGGGATGGGTTGCTCGCCGCCGACGCCGTGGTCGAGAATTCTGGCATCAGTTTCAAATAATCCGAAGGCCCTATCTGCCGCAAACGATCCGCTGCTGCGGGTGCGGATGCGGATGCGGGTGCGCACACGGACCAAAGTCGCTGGCCGCTAAAAAATCCCAGCCGAGATTGTAGTCTATTAGACTACAATCTCGGCCTCCCCTCAACGGGCGATGTTATCAAGGAAAACCCTGATGGCGTGGTCGGTGACTTGGCCACCAGGGCCGTCGGGGTTGTAATCAAAGGCGTGCACGGCCCACGGCAATTCGATGTGCGTGTGTACCACCCCATGTTCACTGAGCTGTGCGGCAAGCCGGCGACTGTGCCGGTGCCACACCAACGTATCGGGGTAACCGTGAATCAACAACGTCGGCGGCGAATTCTTTACCGCCAGCAACTGACCACTCGCTGACTCATAAAGAGCAATTCGCTCGGGTGTATCAGGCGGTCCGCCGAGATACTGCCGCATGAGCTTGATCGAATTCAGCGTGTCATCCTCACGCGAAACGCCCCAAGCAAACTTCATGTCATGCGGCGCATAGAGCGCAATCACGCCGCGGATTGCTGAATCGTGCGACCCGTAGGCGACCGCCGTCGCGATCTGGCCGCCGGCCGAACGCGCGAGGAGCACGATCCGCTTTTCATCCAGCCCGAACTTGGCGGCATTGGCTTTCAACCAGGCCACAGCCGCGTGCACATCGTCCCGTTGCGCGGGCCACGGATGGGCAGGAGCCAGCCGATAGTTAAGCGCTGCCACCACCCAACCACGACCAGCCCAACGGTGATTCCATTCGGGTAATTGCGAATTATCGCCACTGTCCCAACCGCCACCGTGAATCACGAGAAGGCAGGGGCGTCGCGCCGAAGAATCCTGGGCGAAGGGCGGTTCATAAATGTCCATCAGCAACTCCTGTCCCGCCGGCCGGGAATAGATAACGGACTGGACCGGCACGACCGAAATTTTCGCGGGCCAATACAATCGGCACCACGAAAAAGTCCCCGGCAGCAGCCGTGCCGCGCTGTACGCGGGCCGAAGAAACCCCACGCAGGCCAGCAGACAAAGGAGCAAGATCAGCGTGCGCCCCGAACCAGTTGCAGTGAACAGAGCCAAACCGGCAACCCCCAGTGGCAGCAGGACGAGCCAGTGACCAAACTCACCGACGACGAGGGCGGTTTTCCACCAGAGCCGACCTTCCGGGGCGCGAACATAATTCAGCACCGCAAGCACCACCGCCAAGAATGAGAGGGAGAAAAGGGAAATACGCAGCACGGATAAAATACGAGCGAGGATGGGGTTCGGTCGCAAAAAACGCAAGGAACGCAGAATTTCTTTGAGTCCGACCGGTTCTTTCGCGGCTAATACGCCATGCGCCGTCTCGATCAACTGCTCGCCAACCTTGGTTACTGCTCCCGCCGTGAGGCGCGGATGTGGATCGCGGGCGGCCGCGTAACCGTCGCGGGAAAAGTGGCCGACTACTTCGGCGACAAAGTCGATCCCGCAACCGTGCGCGTCGATGGCGAACCGCTCGACCGGCTGGAAGGCATTTTGCTGCTGGTGCACAAACCCACCGGCCTTGTCTGTTCGCACGAAAGCCGCGAAGGCCCGAGCGTCTACGATTTGCTCCCACCGCGCTGGCGGCAGCGCAATCCGCAGATCACCTCCATCGGCCGCCTCGACAAAGACACGAGCGGCCTGCTCCTCCTCACCGATCAAAGCGAACTCGTCCACCGGCTGACTTCGCCGAAACACAAAGTGCCAAAAATCTACCGCGCGACGGTGGATAAAGATTTGCCGCCCGAGTTGATCCCGCTCTTCGCCAGCGGCACGTTGCTGCTGAAGGATGAAAAAGATCCGTGCGCTCCGGCGACGTTGAAAATTCTCGGTCCCCGTGAAGCGGAACTCACGCTGACGGAAGGCCGTTATCATCAGGTACGCCGGATGCTCGCCAGCCAAGGCTGCGAAGTAGTGACGCTGCACCGGTCGCATTTTGGTCATTTGGATCTGGGTGACCTGCCCGCTGGACAATGGCGGGAAATGCCGCTCAATTCTTTCACTTCATGACCGAACTCCCTTCCCTCACCGGTGCCCAGAAAACCAAATTGCGCGGCCTAGGCCAAACGATGGCTGACGCCGCGTTCTTGGGTCGCGAGGGCGTGACGCCGGCGTTTCTCCTGGAACTGAACAAGCAGCTCGAGGCGCACGAACTCGTGAAGCTGCGCTTCAGTGGCGGCCAGGATCGGCATGAACGCGCCACGCTCACCACGCAGGTGGAAACGTGCACGCCAGCTTTGTGCGTCGGTTCAGTTGGCCGCACGGCTCTCTTCTGGCGTGCGGGAACGGAAGGTTCGAAATTGCTCTGAGTGCATTTCTCCCTGGGTGGAACCTGACCTCCGGGCAGGTTTTCTTTCTTCGCTTAGGCAAGCCAACCTGCCCGGAGGTCAGGTTCCACCCGCAGAAAATCCAAAAAAAGCAGCCGGTCTTTTCATCCGTCATACCGTCAACTAATCCGGCTCCTTGCTATCGAGCGGCAAGTCCCGGTCGGTTTCCCCAAGGCGGCGCGATTGAAGTGTATCATTGCACCTCGCCGATCAAAACCGCCAAGATGACTCCATGACTCTCGCCCAGCTCGGCTGGAATGATTATTTTGCCCAAGCCTTCGCCCCCCACGCGGCGAGCGGCCACCTGCCTGCACGCGTCACGCTGGAACTCAAAGGCTACTTCGAAGTCACGGGGGAATTCGGCGCGAAGCTCGGCCAGTGCACCGGCAAATATATCAACGCCGCCGTCACGCCGGCGGAATTTCCCGCCATCGGCGACTGGGTGACCGTCTCGCCCCAGGCCGGCGACGAACACCGGATGCACATCCACGCGCTGTTGCCGCGCCGCACGAAGTTTTCCCGCAAGGCCGCCGGCGAACAGGATCTCGAACAGATCGTCGCCGCCAATATCGACACGGTGTTTCTCGTCAGCGCCTTCGACGGCAACTATCACTTGCACCGCGTAGAACGTTATCTCGCTGCCACGTGGGCCAGCGGCGCGCAGCCGATTATTTTACTCAACAAGGCCGACCTCGCCGACGACACCGAAGCCTTGCAACGCGAGATCGCCGGTGCCGCGCCCGACCTGCCGGTGTTCGTCGTCAGCGCGCAGACGCGTCGCGGACTGAAAGCCCTCGCGCCCTACTTGCAACCCGGCATGACCGTCGCGTTGCTCGGCTCATCGGGCGTCGGCAAATCCACCCTCATCAACCGGCTCGTCGGCGAAAATCTCCAGTTCACTCAGGAAGTCCGCGAGGATGACAACAAGGGCCGGCACACCACCACGCAACGCGAGCTGCTCGTCGCGCCCGGTGGTTTCATCGTGATCGATACGCCCGGCATGCGTGAAATCCAACCATGGATCGCCGAAGCCGGAGTGCGCGCGGCGTTTGCAGATATCATCACGCTGACCACCCAGTGCAAATTTCGCGACTGTTCGCACTCGGTCGAGCCCAGCTGTGCCGTGCAAGCGGCGATCGCCGCCGGCAAACTCGGAAAGGCCCGCTGGCTCAGTTGCCAACGCATGCTGCTCACGACGGTGAAAGAGCAAACCTACGGCGACCGCCGCGCGCAGATGGAACGCAAGAAAGGCGTGAAGAAAGCCAACAAATCCCTCCGCCAAAAAGTGCACGAAAAGTCAGGCGACGAAGCCTGACGTAGCCACAGGCCTCCGCGCTCGTGGGCGTGGGGTTGGGGTTGGGGTTGGGGTTGGGGTTGGGGTTGGGGTTGGGCGTGGGGGTTGGGGTTGGGGCTGGAAGTAGGTTGCGAGCTTGTCTCGCAACGTGACCGTGGCGCGACG
>Ga0105049_10006570_pt1 | contig 13534 bp, 9 predicted proteins | sample MAT06_FD_78087 | JGI IMG/M metagenome (GOLD analysis project Ga0105049, IMG submission 78087) | Freshwater microbial communities from Lake Fryxell liftoff mats and glacier meltwater in Antarctica - MAT-06 | ecosystem: Environmental > Aquatic > Freshwater > Ice > Liftoff microbial mat | place...
AATCAGGGGCTCGCCGTCGAAATCGAGGTCGATACGCTCGAACAACTCGAACGGGCATTGAGCGCAAAACCCGAGATCGTTTTGCTCGATAACATGACGCTCGAACAATTGCGAAGTGCGGTCGCACGACGCAACGCCGCTTCACCAGCCACGCGGCTCGAAGCCTCCGGCGGCGTGAACCTCACCACGATTCGCTCGATCGCCGAGACCGGCGTGGACCGCATCAGCGTCGGGGCGATCACGCATTCGGCCCCGGCCCTGGACATTGCCCTCGATTACCTTTCGTGATGCAGCACGAATTCCGCGAAACTCGGTCCCTCGACACTCGCCACATCGGTCGGCGCGTGCTCGTTTACGACTCCGTTGTGAGTACGAACGACGTGGCCGTGAGCTTCGCCGCGGAGCGTCGGAACGATGGGCTGATTGTGCTCGCCGAACACCAGATCGGTGGCCGCGGGCAGTACGGCCGCGTCTGGGAGAGCCGCCCCGGTTCGTCCGTATTGATGTCGGTGCTCGTCTTCCCGCCCGTGGAATTCAGGCGGCCCGTGGTGCTGACCGCCCTCGCAGCCGTGGCCGTGGCGGAGGCCGTGCGGACTCTCACCGGCGTGCAAGCCCGCATCAAGTGGCCCAACGATTTGCTCGTGCGCGGAAAGAAAGTCTGTGGGATTTTAATTGAACAGGGCTTGGGCACCGTGATTGGCATCGGCTTGAACCTCAATCAAACGGCCGAAGACTTCGCGAAGGACGGCCTCCCGCAAGCCACGTCCTTGGCCATTGAAGCGGGTTCGCTCTTCGACCCGCCCGCCGCTTCGACCACTTTGATCCGCTGCCTGGACGACGAATACGATCGAATGCTGACTGGTGAAGTGGTCCCTCTGGAGGCGGACTGGAAATGGCGAATCGGCCTGCTCGGCCGGCAAGTCATCGCCGAAACCGCCGACGGCGAGCGAATCGCGGGGCGGCTGCGGGAAATGAGCTTCGAGGCCATCGAACTCGAACACTTCGAAAGCGGTGTGACCGTGCTCAAGCCCGAGTTCGTCCGCCAACTTTGGCCCGCGTAACTTCGACTCCCGTTCGGGTTTGAATAGATAAACCTTCGGCCCAATCTATAACTACGGCCGACGGAATCCTGCCTTCTCCATTTCGAGGTTCGACATGAGTCTCCGAGCCCTATTGTTCGCCACATTCGCGATCGGAACGGCGTGCACGGCGTTCGCAGACGATTGGCCCCAGTGGCGAGGACCGAACCGCGATGGGAAATCCGCGGAGAAGGGATTGCTCCAGGACTGGCCCAAAAGCGGTCCGAAACTCACCTGGAAAGTGAACCTCGGGGGCTATGGCTACGCCTCCCCCAGCGTCGTCGGGGACAAGATTTTTCTCACCGTCGCCGAAGACCACGAAAAGGGACTGAAAGAGTTTGCCGTCTGCTTGAATGCGAAGGATGGGTCGCAGGTTTGGAAGAGCAAGACCCTACCCGCCAGCGAAAATCGCTACAAGGATTACAGCCGCGGAAACGGGCCGCGTAGTAGCGTCACCGTGGTGGGCGATCTCCTTTACACACCGGGATCGCACGGCGATCTGAGTTGTTTGAAGGCGAGCGACGGCAGCGTGGTCTGGACCCACAGTTTCGCGAACGACTTCGGCGGAGGCATACCGACCTGGGGTTATTCCGAATCGGTCCTCATCGACGGCGACAAGCTCATTTGCACTCCGGGTGGGAACAAGGGCTCGATCGTCGCGCTGAACCCGAAAACCGGGGAAAAGATTTGGCAGTCCGCCGATCTCAAAGACGCGGCCGGATATTCGTCGATCATCGTCGCCGAGATCGGCAATGTGAAGCAGTACATCACGCAGACGGACAAAGCCGGCGTGGGCGTGCGCGCCTCCGATGGCAAGTTGCTATGGCGAGTCGATCAACTTTTGCGGCGGACGGCCGTGATTCCGACGCCCGTCATCAACGATGGCTACGTCTTTTTCACCGCGGGTTACGGGGCCGGATGCGAGTGCTTCAAACTCGAACCGGATGGCGACGGCACCAAGGCAACCGTCGTTTACACCAAGAACAATAGGATGTCGAACCACCACGGCGGGGTCATCAATCTCGGCAATTTCGTCTACGGCCACACCAACAGCGGCGAGAAGTGGGCCTGCTTCGACTTCACAAAGGCCAGCCCCGACACGGCATCCGAATTCAAGTTCGGCAAAGGTTCGGTCACCTACGCCGACGGACGGTTCTACCTCTATAGCGAAGACAAGGGCGAAGTAGTCCTCGTCGAAGCGAACCCCGAAGCATGGACGGAAAAGGGACGCTTCACGATCCCCGAAGAGAGCAAGCCCCGGCGAGGCGGTAAGATTTGGGCGCACCCTGTCATCTCGAATGGGAAGCTCTACCTGCGCGATCACGAACACTTCTTCTGTTACGACATTCGCAAACCCGGCGCGTAAGACTTCGGCCGCCCCGCGGTATTGCCTCGGGGCGGCCCCGTTTCCGCTTTCCGAGGCCGGCTTTGGACGAACGGGCGAGTGAACCCGTCTCGCGGGTCCACCAAATCGATCGACTTCGCCGGGTGCTCGATGGGCAACTCACGGCGAACCGGTTTTACGCGCGCAAGTTTGCGCAAGTCGGGTTTCGCCCCGGAGACCTCCGCGAACCGAAGGATCTCTCCGCGCTACCGTTCACCACCAAAAACGAACTCGCCGCGGATCAGGCCGTGGAGCCGCCCTACGGCACGAACCTCGCGTTCCCGCTCGAACGCTATTGCCGGATTCACCAAACATCTGGGACGAGCACGGGGCAACCGCTCCGCTGGCTCGACACGCCCGACAGTTGGGAATGGCTAATCCAGTGCTGGCAGACCAGTTTTCCCGCGATGGGGCTCCAGAAGGGTGATCGGCTATTTTTCCCATTCTCCTTCGGCCCGTTCCTCGGGTTCTGGACGGCTTTCGAAGCCGCGTCGCGGGCCGGTTATTTGTGCATCCCTGCTGGAGGAATGACGAGCACGGCACGATTGCGGTTCCTTCTCGAACACCGGGCCACGGTCGTGTTCGCAACGCCGACCTACGCCCTTCACCTTGCCGAACTCGCGGCCAAGGAGGGGATCGACTTGGCCCGTTCGGACGTGCGCGCCGTCGTGGTCGCAGGGGAACCCGGCGGCAATATCCCCGCTACGCGGTCGCGGATCGCGGAAGTCTGGGGCGCCCGAGTGTTCGACCACTACGGCATGACCGAGGTCGGCCCCGTGGCCGTCGAATGCGAGGCGGAACCGGGTTCGATGTTGCTCCTCGAATCGGAGTACATCGCGGAGATTCTGGAACCCAACGGGTCGACTCCGGTCGCGGATGGAACCATCGGCGAACTCGTCCTCACGAACCTCGGCCGCGTCGGCAGCCCTCTCATCCGCTACCGGACGGGCGACCTCGTGCGGGCGAACTCGAATCCGCCCGCGATCCCGGGCATTCCCCGCTGGATGCGGCTCGTCGGTGGCATTTTGGGCCGCGCCGACGATATGATTCACGTAAGGGGCAATAACCTTTACCCCACCGCCATCGAAGCGATCGTGCGGCGGTTCCCGCAAGTGGTCGAGTTCCGAATCGTGATCGACGAATCCGGATCGTTGCCGGACTTGCGGATCGAAGTGGAACCGGACGGAGCCGATTCGGCAGCCGGGTTATCCGAGGCCGTGGCTCGAGCGATTCGGGACGAACTGCTCTTCCGCGTGGAAGTGATCGCGATGCCGCCCGGTGCCCTGCCCCGATTCGAGATGAAAGCCCGCCGCGTGGTTCGCACCCGCTAGTGCCCGCCCCGAATACAATGTGAATTCAGGAACCGTCGCCCGTTCACTCAGGAGTCCGACGCATGCCGTCCTCTCGCCGGATGCCCGCCTTATTCCTGGCCCTGGCATTCACCGCTTCCGCGGCCACCGCGGCCGACTGGATCCACTGGCGCGGCCCGGAGCAAAACGGCGTGTCGAAAGACGGCGACGTGCCCGCCGCGTTCGACCTCGCCGAGGTCGGCAAGGGCAACCTCCTCTGGAAGACCCCGGTCGGAGGCCGCTCCTCACCGCTCGTCCTCGACGGCCGCATGTTCACGATCAACGCTTACGATCCTGGGCTCCTCAGCGAAGGCGAACGAGTTACCTGCTTCGATGCGAGCACGGGCAAGGTGCTCTGGGAATACAAGGTCAACGTCTACCACGCCGAAGTGGTGACGAGCCGGCTCGGATGGACCACGCTCACGGCAGATCCCTCCACGAAGTTCATCTACGCCCACACCACGGCCGGAGCCCTGCTCTGCCTGGACCGCGACGGCAAGCTCATCTGGACTCGGCACCTGTCGGAAGAATTCGGCCGCTTCACCGGCTACGGCGGGCGGATCGTTTCGCCGATCTTCGATAGCGGTCTCGTCATCTGCGCGATTGTCAATTCGAGTTGGGGCGACATGGCCCGCGGGGGGAACCGCTTCATCGCATTCGACGCAAAGACCGGCGACGTGGTTTGGATTTCGGAGCCGGGCGCGACGAACAAGGGCACCTACCAATCGACCCCCGTCGTCTCCGTCATCAACGGTCAGCGGTTGCTCATCGCCGGGGCCTCGGACGGCGGCATCCACGGAATGAAAGTCCGAACGGGCGAAAAGGTCTGGAGCTACGTCTTCAGTTCCGGTCCGATCAACCCTTCGCCCGTCGTCGAAGGCAACCTCGTCTACTGCGCTCACGGCGAAGAGAACCCCGAAGGCGGGGCCATCGGCCGCGTGGTCTGCGTCGATGCGAGCGAGATCAAGAACGGCAAGCCGAAACTCGTTTGGGAATACCGCCGGGCCAACCGCTTCGGCCTTTCGCACCCCGCCATTGCGAACGGCTTCCTGTACGTCCCGGACGACGGTGGCGAACTCTTCTGCTTCAACGCCAAAACCGGCAAACTCGCCTGGCGATACAAGTACGGCACCGTCGCCCGCGGAGCACCCCTCGTCGTCGGCAATCGCTTGTTCATCTTCGATGTGAATGCCAAGCTTGTGGTCCTGCATTTGAACGGCGATAAAGAACCGGACGCGGACAAGACCGAGGAATTCCCCTTCCGCGTTCCCGCGGGCGTGACCGGGTTCACCGAAACGCACGCCTCGCCGATCGCCGTCAACGGCCGGCTCTACTTCGCCACCCAGTTCGATACGTACTGCATCGGCGCACCGGACGCGAAACCGAAGCCGGTGGAGTACAATCCGCTCGCGCCCGAAACGCTATTCAACGAAAACGCGGCACCCGTCGCACTTCAAATTTCTCCGTTGGAGATCAACTCCAAGCCCGGCGGCGAAGTGAAGTTCACCGCGAAATTCCTCGATGCGAACGGCCGCGAAGTGAAAGCCCCGGCCGATGCGAAAGTTGAATGGTCGTTCGGGATCCCGCCCGTGCCCAAAGGCGCGACCGCTGGCCCGCCTGCGCTCAAGGGCGAACTCAAGGGAGAAGGTGCGAACGCGACCGTACTGCTGGACAAGATGCCCGCCCAGCAAGGTTACGTTGACGCAAAGGCGGGGATGCTCACCGCTCGCGGCCGGGTGCGCGTCGTTCCGCAACTGCCGATCTCGCAGGACTTCGACAAGATGCCCGAGGGCGTGCCACCTTCCGGTTGGGTAAATGCGGGTGGGAAATTCGTCACGAGGAAACTCCCCGACGGCAACATGGTCCTCTCGAAGGTGAACACCGACGGTCGCATTCCCGTCGCTCGTGCTAACGGCTACATCACCGCGACGAACGCGACCGGTTACACCATCGATGCGGACATCATGGGTTCCGAAGTCGATGCCAAGCTCCCGGACATGGGCGTCGTCGCGAATCGCTACTCGCTCGTGCTGGACGGCAAGAAGGATCCCGCCACCGGTCAGCGGACGATCCGCCTCGTTTCGTGGGAGGCTCGGCCGCGGGTGAACGAGGTGATCCCCTTCGACTGGAAGAAAGACGCTTGGTACCACGTCCGGTTGACCGTGGACGTGAAGGAAAAGACAGCAGTCGTCCGAGGCAAAGTCTGGGAGAAGAGCCAACCCGAACCCGAGAAGTGGACCGTCGAGTTCGAAGATCCGAGCCCGAACCGCGAAGGTGCGGCGGCGCTCTACGGGTACATTTCGAACATCCGCTCGTCCGAAGAAGCGGGCTCGAACATCTTTTACGACAACGTCAAAGTGACGCCCAACGGGGCCGCACCCAAGAAGTAATCCGCCCACCACTCATACCTTTTGTGCTCCTGGAGACGCGGACCGTGAAATCGAGACTTTATCGAACGCTGTCGATCGCCGCACTCGGCGCGACGGCCGCGCTGATCGCGAGTTGCAACAAACCGGGCACGCCCGCCGCGCCGCCGGCTCCACCCGTGGTCATCACGACGACGGCCGAGAAAGCCGACGTCGCTGAAGACCCTCTAGCACCCTCTGAGGCGAAAGCTTCCGTCGCCGAAGTGAAAGCCGCAGCGAAGGCTCCAGCCCTGGCCATCGCCATGTTCGGTGGAGACTCGACCCGCAACATGGGTAACTTCACGGCCACGAACATCCCCGCCGAGCCGAAGCCCGACGGTCCGAACATGCTCTGGAAGGCCGACCTCGGCTCACGAGCCTACGGCGGACCGACCATATCTGGCGGCAAAGTCGTCGTCGGCACCAACAACGACAAACCCCGCAATCCGCGGGATATCGCCAAGAATATGGACGGCGACGAGGAACCGATCGACCGCGGCGTGCTAATGTGTTTCGACGTGAAGGACGGCAAGTTCCTTTGGCAGGCCGTGCACAAGAAGCTCGAATCCGGCCAGGTCAACGACTGGCCCCGCGAGGGCGTTTGCTCCACGCCGACGATCGAAGGCAATCGGGTCTACTACATCAGCAACCCTGCACCGTGGTCTGTGCGGATATGAACGGTCGTGCCGACGGCGTGCAGGGTAAGCCCCTCGCGTACACCGACGAACGGACCAAGAAGCTCGTCACCTTCGATTCCCCAACGGATGCGGACATCCTCTGGGAATTCGACCTGATGAAGCAAGTCGGGGTCTTCCCCCATAACATGTCCGCGGGTTGCCCGCTGATCGTCGGCGACATCCTCTACACCGTCACCGCGAACGGCGTTGATGAAGGGCACATCAACATCCCCGCTCCGGATGCGCCGAGCTTCATCGCCCTCGACAAGAACACGGGCAAGCTCATCTGGCGAGCGAACCAGCCCGGCAAGTCCATCATGCACGGGCAGTGGTCGAATCCGCTGGTCGCCGAGTTCGGCGGCAAGAAGCAGATCATCTTCCCCGGCGGCGACGGCTGGATTTACGCCTTCACCCCGGACACCGGCGACCTGATCTGGAAGTTCGATGCGAACCCGAAGGACACCAAGTACGAACTCGGCGGCACCGGCACCCGTTCGGACTTCATCGGCACGCCCGTGCTCCACGACAGCAAGCTCTACATCGGCACTGGCCAGGATCCGGAGCACTTCAGCGGCATCGCCCACTTCTACTGCATCGACCCCAGCACCAAGTCCGGCGACATTTCGCCCGAACTCGGGCCGTGGGGCAAGAAGGGCATGCCGAACCCGAACTCCGCGGTCGTCTGGCACTACGGCGGTGCGGATACCCGCAAACTCGTCCCCCGCGACTTCCTCTTCGGCCGGACCATGAGCACCTGCACAATCATCGACGACGTACTGTACATCTCCGAACTCCAGGGGTTTCTCCACTGCCTGGACGTGAAGACCGGCAAGAAGTACTGGCAGTACGACACCAAGGGCGCAATCTGGGGCTCGACCTACTTCGCCGATGGCAAAATTTACCTCGCCACCGAAGGCGGCGACCTGTTCGTGTTCAAGCACGACAAGAAACCCCAGACCATCGACGACCTCGATAACCCCGCCGCGACGAACAACAAGGAATTCAACCTCGCGCAGAAGGCCAAGCGCAAGCAGATCGAAGATGCGTATCTGCTGCACAAGATCGAGTTCGATGCCCCGATCCGCAGCACGCCCGTGGTCGCGGATGGCGTGATGTACGTGATGACCGAGAAGAGCCTGTATGCGTTCGGAACCAAGAAGTAAGGAATTTTCAAAGCCCAGGGACGGCCGTCCCTGGGCTTTCATCAACCGAGCCGACTACAAATCTCTCCAGACACCCGAGTCAACGATCGAGGGCCCGCAGTGATCGACACCCCCGGCAAGCCGACGCCCGTCACGGGTGCAACGCTCGAAGAGAAGATTCAAAACGCGAAGGTTCAACTGGATGCCCATTTCCGGGAGATCGTCCGCTGGCACTTCTCGCCCGAAACGGGAACTCCGTTCTGGCTGGAGAAAGCCAAGACCTTCAGCTTCGATCCGTTGAAGGACGTAAATTCCTTCGACGACATCCGTAAGTTCCCGATCTTCGAGGACGACTGGCTCCGCGGCGGGCCGGTGCGGAAGTGGGTCCCGAAGGCCTACGAAGGCCGCGGCGTCTACATCTTCGAGACCGGAGGCACCACGGGTTTACCCAAGAGCCGCATCGTCATCGACGACTTCAAAATCGATTACGAGATGATGTCCGACACGCTGCCGGGCAAGTTCTTCCCCCGCGGCTCGAACTGGCTGATGCTCGGGCCGAGCGGACCGCGGCGGCTGCGCTTGGCGATCGAACACCTTGCCCAGTACCGCGGCGGCATCTGCTTCGCCATCGACCTCGACCCGCGGTACGTGGTGAAGTGCCTCAAAGAAAAGAAGATCAAGGAAGCCCAGGCCTACAAGGACCACTGCATCGATCAGGCTCTCACCGTGCTCGCGGGCGGGCACGAGATCAAGTGCATGTTCACCACGCCGAAATTGCTCGCCGCCTTGGATGAAGCGCTGCGGGCTGGAAAGCTCGAAGACAAGTTCCGCTCGCTGAACAAGCCGATTCCAGCGGGCGGCTTGCGATCCATCAAGGCAACGGGCATCACGGGCATCTTCTCCGGCGGCACCGAGTTCACGCCCCAATTCACTCGCGAAGCCTACGAGGAAATGCTCGACAATGGCGAGGTCTACATGACCCCGACCTACGGCAACACGCTCATGGGCCTCGCCTGCTCGAAGCCCATCGGCCCGGACGACGGCTTCAAGATCAGCTACTACGCCCCGCAACCGCGGGCCGTGGCGCAAGTCGTGAACCCGAAGAACTTCGACGAACTCGTCCCCTACGGCGGCACGGGCCGAGTGCTGCTGACGACGCTGACGAAGGAGTTTTTCGTCCCCCGCTTCCCCGAACGCGACGAGGGAGAACGCGAGCCCCCGTTCGAGAAGTACCCCTGGGACGGCGTCAGCGGCGTCCGCCCGTTCGGCGAACTCGCCGGCGGCACCGTGGTCGGCGTGTACTGACTTGGCGAGCCTCGGACGTGATTCCGGGGCGTTTTTGGTGCAAGTATGCCGTCGCCGTTTCCGGGAATGGATCCGTATTTGGAAGGCTCGCTGTGGCCCGATGTCCACGCGAGCGTTTTGCCGAAATTGCGCGCGGCGATCGTCCGACTACTACCGGAACGCTATTCCGCCCTCATCGGCCAATACGTCTGGCTCGAAGGTTCCGATGACGATGACCGACAGGCTCTCGGCGTGCCCGACGTTTTCGTGAGCGGTTCCACGTCCAAGAAAAACGGGAGTGCCGAACGGACGTACTCTGCGAATGCCGCTCCCGTCCTGTCCACGCTGCCCGCCGTCCGTCGATCCGGCCACCGCTACTTGCGGATTACCGACCGCGAACGCCGCCGCTTGGTGACCGTCGTGGAATTGCTTCGCCCGAGCAACAAGGATTCGGGCAAGAACCGGCCGCACTATTTGGAAAAGCGAAACGAGTATCTGGCCACGGGCGTCAACTTGGTCGAAATCGACCTTCTCCGCGCCGGCGAGCGGATGCCTTTGGGTGAGCCTTCGCGGACGCCGACCGATTACTTGTTCGTTCTCGTCCGGGCCGATTCATTCCCGAGCGTCGAGATGTGGCCGTTCTCGATCCGCCAAGGGCTTCCCGCTTCGATCGTGCCCCTCGACCCGGCGGATGACGATCTCTCGATCGATTTGAAAGCCCCGTTCAACGAGATCTACGACGAGGCACGCTACGATAAACTCGTCGATTATTCGGCACCCGCGAACCCACCGCTCCGCAAGGCAGACGCATCGTGGGCCGACGACCTATTGAAGAAGCCGACGAAAAAACGCAGGAAATAAGGACCACCCCACCATGATCAAAATCCCCGCGCTCCGCTTCGGCAAGGCCTACACCAGTTTGGAAAAGGCCACGCTGATCCACCATGCCACGGGTGAGCCCGTCGCGGAGGTGAGCCAGGTCACGGGCAGCATGATCGCCCGCGATCTAGGGTCGATGGACCGCGCCCGCAAGGAACTCGCGGCGATCCCGATCCGCGACATCGTGGCGATGTACGAGAAGGCTGCGGATTACTTCGTCAACGCCACCCTGCCCTGCGGCGATGCGGAGTTCTCGTTCGACGACTACGTCCGCAACCTGTCGTCCACGACGGGTTCGCCGATGGTCTTCTGCCGTCGGAACGCGCTCAAAGTGCAGTACGTATTGGCGAACATCGAAGAAGTGATCGGCGGGCTGACGCGCGGGCTCGATCTCGACGCACTGGATAAGGGCTTCACGACCCGCAATGGCCGGATGCAGGCGTTCTACCCCACCACGAACGTCTTCGGGGCGGTCCTCCCTTCAAACTCGCCGGGCGTCCATGCCTTGTGGGTGCCGACGATCGCGTTCAAAACTCCGCTGCTGTTGAAGCCCGGACGCGAAGAACCCTGGACGCCGTACCGCGTGCTGCAAGCGTTCATCAAAGCCGGAATCCCCGCGTCCGTGCTCGGTTTCTTACCCACGGACCACGCGGGATCTTCGGACATTTTGCGGCTATGCGGTCGGAGCATGGCCTTCGGCGATGACAAAACCATGGCGGCATACAAGAACGACCACCGGGTCGAAATCCACGGCACCGGTTACAGCAAAATGATCTTCGGCGAGGACGAGGCCGACAACTACGAGAAGTATTTGAACATCCTCGTCGAAGCGGTTTCTGCGAACGGCGGCCGCGCCTGCGTGAACGCCTCCGCGATCTGGGCGCCGCGAAACGCCAAGGAAATCGCCGAGGCACTCGCCAAGCGACTCGTCGGAATGAAAGCCCGTGCGTGGGACGACCCCGATTGCGAGATCAGCGCCTTTGCCAAACCCGAAGTCGCAGAGGCGATCAACAACCTCATCGAAGAGGGACTTAAAACGCCCGGTGCTGTGGATGTGACTCAGAAAATCCGCGGCACGCCCCGCCTCGTCAAGGAAGGGCGGGTCGCGTGGTTGCTGCCCACGGTGGTGCTCTGCGAATCGCCGGAACACCCGCTGGCGAACAAGGAGTTCCTCTTTCCCTACGCCAGCGTGATAGAATGTGCTCAGACGGACGTCCTGCAGCGGATCGGGTACACGCTCGCCGCGACCGGATTGACCGAGGATCCGCAGTTTATCTCCGAACTGCTGGCCTGCCCCCACATAGAACGCTTGAACATCGGGCCCGTGCCGACGAACCGGTTGACCTGGGACCAGCCGCATGAAGGCAACCTTTTCACCCACCTCTACCGGCAGCGGGCCCTCCAGCTCGCTCCGGGCTCACGGCTCGCCGCCGCCGTTTGACTTTCAGCCGCTCGGGCGGGTGATCTTCGAGCCGGGCGGGCTGAACCGCCTGGGCGAAGCCGCACTCTCGCTCGGCGGCAAGCGGGTCTTGCTGGTGACGGACCCCGGCCTCGAACACGCCGGGCACCCCCAGCGCGCCGAGAAGTCGCTCGTCGATGCGGGCCTCGCGGTTTTCACGTTCGACGGTGTCAAAGAAAACCCCACCGAACGCGAAGTGTCCGCGGGCGCTGCGTTCGCCCGAGCGAACGCTATCGACCTGATCGTCGCGGTCGGGGGCGGGAGTTCGATGGACTGCGCCAAGGGGATCAACTTCATCCTCTCCAACGGCGGCCGGATGCCCGACTACAAGGGCTTCGGCAAAGCCACCAAGCCAATGCTCCCGTCGATCGGCGTGCCGACCACTTCGGGGACCGGCAGCGAGGCCCAGTGCTACGCGCTGATTACGGACGAATCGTCGCACATGAAAATGGCCTGCGGCGATAAGAAGGCAGCATTCCGCGTGGCGATCCTCGACCCCGAAGTGACGCTCTCGCAACCGCGATCAGTAACTGCCGTGACCGGAATCGATGCAATCGCCCACGCCGTCGAGTCGTTCGTTTGCACCAAGCGGAACCCGATTTCGTCCGCTGCATCGCTCACCGCCTGGCGATATTTGGAACCGAACTTCGCCCGCGTGCTCGCCGAACCGGACGATCTTGCAGCACGCTCCTCGATGCTGCTCGGCTCGCACTTCGCAGGCATGGCCATCGAAAACGTCATGCTCGGCGTCTGCCACAGTTGTGCGAATCCGCTTACGGCCCACTACGGCATCTCGCACGGCACGGCCATCGGGCTCTTGCTCCCGCACGTCGTCCGTTTCAATGCCCCCGCTGTTGGGAATCTCTACGCTGAACTCGTGCGCGAGACCGGGCACGCGAACGGCGAACCACCGTCCGAAGTCCTCGCTCAACGCATCGCCGAACTGGTCCGCCTCGCGGACCTGCCCGGACGGCTGAAAGACTGCGGCGTCAGCGAGAGTATCCTCCCATTGCTGGCAGAAGAAGCGAATCAGCAGTGGACTGCGCGCTTCAATCCCCGCCCGGTGACGGAAGTCGAAATCCTCCGCATTTACCAATCCGCTTGGTGAGGTGCTCCAAGATGCGAGTCTGCTTACTCATCGCAGCAGTATTTGCCACACCCGCACTCGGGGCGGATTGGCCCGTTTTCCGCGGCAATTCCGCCATGACGGGCGTTGGCTCGCCGAAGCTCCCGGATCAACTCGAAGAACGCTGGGTTTTCCAAACCAAAGTCAAAGACACGATCGAAGGCGCTCCCGCAGTCGTCGATGGGGTCGTCTACATCGCCAGCATGGACCGACACCTGTACGCGGTCGATCTCAAAACTGGCAAAGAGATTTGGAGCGTCCGACTCGCCCCGATGAAAGCGTCGCCCGCCGTCCGAGCCGGTCGTATTTACGTCGGCGATGTCGAGGGGAAGTTCTACTGCCTCGAAGCGAAGACCGGCCGACTCGTTTGGAGTTTCGAGACCTCCGGCGAGATCATCGCCGGGGCGAACTTCCACAACGATCGCATTCTGATCGGCTCCCACGATTCGACCCTTTACTGCCTCGAAGCGGACGGCAAAAAAGCATGGGAGTTGAAGATCGACGGGCCGGTCAACGGCGCGGCCGTGGTCATCGGCGATCGCACGTTCGTCGCGGGTTGCGATAGCAATCTGCATGTCGTGGACGTGCTCACAGGCAAGTCGCTCGGGATGGTGGACCTCGGCGGACAAGCCGCGGCGACGGCCGCGGTGGTCGATGACCGCGTATATGTCGGCACCATGTCGAACACGGTCATCGCGGTCGATTGGAAGAAGCAGAAAAAGGCCTGGGAGTTCGAAGCTCCCAAACGGC
>Ga0105049_10006576_pt1 | contig 13525 bp, 12 predicted proteins | sample MAT06_FD_78087 | JGI IMG/M metagenome (GOLD analysis project Ga0105049, IMG submission 78087) | Freshwater microbial communities from Lake Fryxell liftoff mats and glacier meltwater in Antarctica - MAT-06 | ecosystem: Environmental > Aquatic > Freshwater > Ice > Liftoff microbial mat | place...
CCCAACGACCTGCTCGGCCCAACCGCCGCCCCCTCGATCATCGTGGTCGAGTCAACACGCCAGTCGGTCACCGTGCGCAATGTCGGCGCGACCCCCATTCCCGTCGCACGTCCCCCCCAAAAAGGGGACTATCTCTTCACGCAGCCCACCCGCATCAACGCCCCCGCGCTCGCCGTCTGGGGCGCCGTTCCCAACCTGCAGTTCTTCTGGCTCCTCGACGCGGTCTCCCAGAACCGCCCGGTCCCCCTCCGGTATCTCGCCATGGCCGCCGCCTACGCCGCGGCCCAGATCGGCGTCTTCCTCTCGATCGCCGTTCTGGTCTTCCAGCGCCGCGACGTGGGCTGACCCCGGGCCGCCCCCAGCCCCGCGCCGCCCACGCGCCATATGCTTCTTGACGCCCGATCGGGCGCCGCACCGCCTTCGGAGACCACAGCACATGGCAAGCGACATGGACCGCGGCAAGCTCATCAAGATCGTCATCATCGTCGCCGCCTTCCTCGGCGCCGGCGTCCTCCTCATGGCCAACTTCGGCGTCTTCGGCGGCGGCGGCAAGCCCCCCGTCACGGTCGTCGACGACCCCGACCTCTCCGAGCAGGACCGCAAGGACGAGCAGAAGGCCATCCAGGACCGCGCCAAGATCGACAAGAAGCGCGCCCCCTCGGGCGCCTGAGTCGACCTCCGCCTCGAAACTCCGGACGCTCCCTCCAGACGCCCGTCCCCCCGAACGGGCGTTTCCGCGCGCCGTCAGCCCGGAACGAAATCGGGCCGCCCCCGTGGGGGCGGCCCGTCGCCATCTAGCCGCAACCGTTCTTTCGCTGGTGAGGACACCGAAAATCCGGCCACGTCCGTCTCGCGGCTCGTCCTGCTACCGACCCCGCTGTCCTTGGTTGCACCCGGCGAGATCGCAACCCAAGCGCACGAGATCGGGTATCGTCTCGGCCGTCCGACCCGGGCCGGTGGGGAGAGTGAAATCGTGGACGCGCCTTTGATCAAGGTCTGCCTGCGCTGCGGCGACGATGTCGCCCGCAAGCCGCGTTACCGCGACCCCGAGGGCCGGTACTGGTGCGAAGGGTGCTACGACAAGGCCCGCGCCGTCGCCAAGGAGCCGCGGTCCGCGCCCGCTTCCGCAGTGGCGGCGCGCTCCGCGCACGAGCCCGACGAGAATCCACCCCCGGGCCTGGTCGAAACCACGATCGCCCTCGCCGACCCGGTCGTCCAACCCCCCACGCGCGCCCCGTGCCCCGTCTGCGGGAACCGCCTTGTTCCCGGCGTCCCGGCATGCGCGGCGTGCGGCTACGACCCCGCGAAGGTCCCCCTGGCCCTCCCCCCGTCCCCCGGCCGGAAGCCCAAGCGGCCCAAGCGCGGTGCCTTCTCCTGCAAGGAATGCGGCTACGACTTGGCCGGCGTCCCCCCGAACGCCCAGGGGCGGCACGTCTGCCCCGAGTGCGGCATCGCCTCAAAGCCCCCCGCCCGCCGCCGCGACTGGGACGAGGAAACCTCCCGTCAGGTCGCCCGCGGCGCCGTCCGCAAGCCCCTATTCCTGCTGATCGGCGGGTTGGCCGCCGCGGCGATCATCGTCGCCCTCACGGGCCAGCCCGCGCTCTTCTTGGTCTACCTCATCCAGCTCGCCGCCAGCTTCGCCGTGGGCTTCGTCGCGGTCTTGTGCTGCTGCCTCATCTGGATCGGGTTCCCCAACACCCTCCGTCTCATGGTCCTGCAGATCGCCGCCATTCACGCCATCACCGGCATCATCCTCGGGCTGCTCACCGCCGTGCCGATCATCCCCCGCTGGGTCGGCATGGCCCTCTTCGGCTGGACCTACGCCTACATGCTGGCAGACCTCATGGACATCGACGTCGGCGACTCGTGGATCGTCGCGGTGGTCGTCGTCGTGTCCCTGGTCGCCAGCATCTTCGTCCTCAACTTCGTGTTCCTTTGAGGTGCGGGTCGATTCGCTCGACGACGCGCTCACCAAGCGGCGATCACCCGGTACCATGCCTCCCGAATCTGGGTGAACGAGGCCTCTGGATTGATGCCCGATGCCGGTGAAGGCGAGATCCGCACTGACCGCACCAGCCGCTCCGGATCACGCCGCCTCGAGATACCCCATTCGCACGAGGAACGCCGTCGCTTCCCCCACCTCGAACCGGGTGAAGTCGCACAGGCACTCAGGCTGGTCGGGGGATCCCATGAGGTCCGGGACGTGCCGGACCTTGCGGCCGCGGACCGCCTCGACCTCCGCCGCCGCGCGCAGCACGGCGATGGACGCCTCGATGAGGCGGTCCGGATCGATCTGTTCGCGAGACTTGCTCATGACGGGGCTCTCCGGGCTATCGCGCCGCGACGCGGCACCACTCCCACTATGACGCATCCCATGCCTATTGGTTCGGCGACGGCCCCGGAAGGATTCGAGATGCGCACCCCAATCCGCCTGAGACATCCTTGAAGCGATGCCCAAGACCCGCCGCCGGAATGGGTTGCGCCGAGCGCGCCCGCGCCGACCGCGGCGTGCAATCGGGATGAAACTTCACTCGGGGCCAATCCCCCATCCAAGGGTTCAGTGCGCTCCCCTATCCGTCGATGGGAAGGGGACTGCACCAGAGCGCGGCCATCCTCTCCGCCCCATCCCCCGCCAGCCCCCCGTCGAGTCCGAGAACCGAATGATCGCCACCCCCCTCGAACGCGTGCTCGCCTGCCCGAACCTCCCGACGTTGCCGGGCGTGGCGATGAAAGTCCTCGAACTCACCCGCGACCCCAAGGTTTCCATCGCGAGCATCGCGACGCTCGTCCAGAACGACCCGGCGCTCACCGCCAAGGTCCTCAAGACCGTCAATTCGAGCTATTACGGCCTGACGATCCCGTGCCCCAGCATCGGGCGGGCCATGAGCATGCTCGGCCTCAACACCGTCAAGTCCATCGTCCTGGGCTTCAGCCTGGTCGAGAGCGTCAAGGCGGTGGGCGAGGGCGGGCGGTTCGACCTCGTGTCCTACTGGCGCCGGGCCGTCTACGGGGCCGCCGCCTCCAGGGTGCTGGCGCTCAGGATCAAGCGGTTCGACCCCGAGGAGGCCTTCGTCGGCGCGATGGTCCAGGACATCGGCATGCTGGCCGCATTCGCCGCCCTCAAGGACGAGTACGTCCGCGCCGTGGCCAGCGCCGGCCCCGACCACGACGAGATCCCCCGGATCGAGCGCCTCTCACTTCAGTTCGACCACGCCGAGGTGGGTGGACGCCTGGCCGAGCGCTGGCGGCTGCCCAACCAGCTGGTGGACTGCATCATCGGCCATCACGCGCCCGACGCCGCCCCGCCCGCCTCGTCAGACCTCGTCCGTGTCGTCCACCTCGGGGGGCAGGCCGCCTCGGCCCTCACTCTCGCCGATCCCCGCAAGAAACTGGGCGCGTTCATCGTCCGCTGCAAGGAATGGTTCGGCCTCGAGCAGGCGGTGGCCCGCGAGCTGCTCGCCGACGCGGCAAACGGCGCCGCGGAGCTCTCGAAGCTGCTCGACCTCAAGACCGGCGCGCGCCCCGACATGGCGGCCATCCTGACCGACGCCCATGAGCAGCTCGTGGTCGCCCAGGAGGCGGTGCAGCAGGAGACCCTGCTGCTCCGCCGGAGCAACGACGAGCTCTCGCGCAAGAACATCACCGACGCCCTCACCGGCGCCTTCAACCGCGCCCACTTCGACGGCGAGTTGCAGATCGCCTTCGACGCCTGCCGCGCCCGGAACACCCCGCTCGCCGTCGTCTTCATCGACGGAGACCGTTTCAAGTCCGTCAACGACGCCCACGGGCACCAGGCCGGCGACGCCGTGCTCCGCGAGCTGAGCGGCCGCCTCCGCGCGGCCGTCGGCACCCTCGGCTGCCTCTGCCGCTACGGCGGCGAGGAATTCGCCGTCATCCTGCCCGGTCTGGCCATCGACGACGCCGCGACGGTCGCCGAGACCCTCCGAGCCTCGATCGAGCGGACCCCCTTCGACCTGCGCCCCCACGGCGTGCCGCTCGACCTTCCCGTCACGATCAGCGTCGGCGTCGCCGCGATGGAACCCCGCAACGCCGCGGCCGTGCTGACGCCCGAGCAGATCACCAACGCCGCGGACCACGCCGTCTACGCCGCCAAGGCCGCCGGACGCAACCGCGTCTGCCGCGCGGACCCCGGCCAGCCCCAGACCCAGCCGCAGACTCGGCCCGCCCCGACGCCCGCCCTAACGCCAGCGGGGCCGTCCGCACCCGGGGACGCCCCATCCATCGCCGCGGCGCCGTCGACCGTCTCACGCACCGTGCTGATCGTCGAGGACGACCCGCTCGCCTCGACCCTGCTCGTAGCGCTCCTGGGACGCAGCAAGGAACTCCAGCCCATGCTCGCCCACTCCGCCGAGGAGGCCGCGGCGTGGGCCCTCTCGTCCCCGCCCGGCAAGGACATCCCCGACGCCTACGTCTCGGACCTGCATCTGCCGGGTCGGTCGGGCCTCGAGTTGCTGGCCATCATCCGGGCCACCCGCCCGTTCGTCCCCTTCGTGCTCGTCACCGCCTCCGCCGACGTCACCCTCCGCGCCGCCGCCATGAAGGCGGGGGCGCAGGCCTTCGTGAGCAAGACCGAGCTGTGCACGAACCCGGACGCGTCGATCCGCCTCCTCCGCGACCTCATCGACCAGGCACGCTCCGTGACCGCCGCCGCCTAGGACAGCCGCCGCGGTTCGCCCATCACCCATTCACGCACGCAGCTTCGCCACCGTCGCCACGACCCGCGCCCCGAGCCCGCGAACGGTTTCGTCCTGCTTGGGGTCCTTCAGACGATCCCCCTCGAACGCCTCGTGCACCTTCATCACCGCCACCTGCTGCGGCAGCACGATCACGTTGATGTTTCCCAGGATCGCCCGCAGGTGCACCAGCCCCCGCAGGCCGCCCAAGGCCCCCGGCGAGCACGCCAGCAGCCCCGCCACCTTGTCGTTGAAGCACGAGAGCGGCGGCTCCCCCGGCTCGGGCCGGCTCGCCCAGTCGATCACGTTCTTAAGCGCCCCCGATACCGAACTGTTGTACTCGGGGCTCGAGATCAGCAGCCCGTGATGCGCCCGCATCGCCTCCTTGAGCCGCTTCGCCCCCTCCGGCAGCCCCGCCTTCTCGAGGTCCTCGTCGAACATCGGCAGCGCCAGGTCGCGGATGTCCAGGAACGTCGCCTCCGCCCCCGCCGTCCGCGCCCCTTCCAACGCCACCTTGAGCAGCTTCTTGTTGTACGACCCCTCGCGGGTGCTCCCGCACAGGCCCAGGATCTTCGGCGTCACGGCCATGGCTTCGCGCTCCTCCGGCCCGCCGCCCCTCGCGGCCGGCCGAGCCCGAGGGTAGGGGCGGCTCCCATCCAACGGGAAAACCGTTGCGTCCGGCCACCCCGGAGTGTACTCTGCCAGCCACCCACCCCGCCCGGAGAACGCCCATGCACCCGCGAACGCTCCTCAGTCTCGCCCTCCTCTGCGCCACCATCGTCGCGACCACCGCCCTCCTCACCGACGCAGGCCCTCTCTCTCCCCCCGCCGGCCCCGTCACCTCCACCCACAAGACCCTCACCGAGGTCGAGCCTCGCACTCGCCTCTCCGCGGCCACAACCCCGGGCGACGCCGACAGCGTCTTCAGGATCATTCAGCCCGGCTCCTATTACCTCACAGGTAACCTCGCCGTCCCCGCCGCCCGGTCGGGAATCGAGATCGCCGCGGGCGACGTCACGATCGATCTCAACGGCTTCCGCATATCCGGCGTCGCCGGCTCTTTGGCCGGCGTCGTCGCCTCGGTGGCAGTGGAATCGGTCCGCGTGCGCAACGGCTCGGTCTCGGCCCTGGGGCTGGATGGCGTTGATCTCGGCAACGCCAGTTTCTCGCGGGTGGAGGCCATCACCGTGCACGACTGCGGGGGGGACGGCATCCGCGTCGCTTCGCGATCGCTCGTCACCGACTGCGCCGTGTCGGATTCCGCAGGCAGGGGAATCGTCGCCGGCACCGACTCCACGGTCGCGCGATCGTCCGCCCACTCGTGCGGCGGCGGGGGATTCGTGGTAGGTTCCAACTGCATCGTCACCGACTGCACCTCCACCGACAACGTGGGAGCCGGCTTCGTCACCAGCCCCTATTGCCTCGTCGCGTCGTGCCTCGCCTCCAACAACACGGGCGACGGCTTCCTCTTGAACTCGAGCGACACGGTCGTGCGCGACTGCACCGCCCAGAACAACGGCGCGAACGGCTTCTCCATGTCGAGCGGCCGGATCGAGGGGTGCGACGCCAGCGGGAACGCCCTAAACGGCATCGTGCTCCGGATCATCGACGCCATCGCCTTGAACAACCGCTGCGACGACAACGTCCTCGCCGGCATCCACGTCCTCTTGACCCGGTGCCGAATCCAAGGCAACCTCTGCACGGCCAACGGCACGGGGATCGACGTCGACGTCGCGGGGAACTTCATCGTCCAGAACACCTGCTCCGCCAACGCGGTCGAGTACGCCTTCACTGGCGTCCAGACCGCCGGCCCCATCATCGGCGCCGGCCCCATCGCCAGCACCAACCCGTGGGCCAACTTCGACTTCTGACGTCCCCTCCGAGATTCGCTGGCGCGGCCCGTCGGCGACGCGTTGTACGACGGCTTCACCGCCTTCAACGACGCCCTCATCGCCCGCAACACCGCCATCCCGACTGCAAGGGGGCGGGCGGCGGCGACGTCATCCGCCGCGCCGCGGCGGCAGCGTCTGCGAGGACACCATCGCCACCCAGAACGACCGCGGCATCCAGGCCCGGGCCTCGACCAACATCGTCGTCCGCGACGTCGCGGGCCGCAGCACCGATAACGCCATCTTCGTCACGAACCACGTCCTGCCCGCGGGGATCATCGCCGGGCCCATCGTCGTCATCCATGCCGCCCGCACCAGGCCCTACGGCAACATCGAGTTCTGAGCCTCCCGGCCGCCGCGACCACGTCCTGGCCGGGACCTCCCCGAGTCCGGGTTTTTCGCTTCGCGTTCCCGGCTTCCGGTGGTATGGTCGGCGCACCCCTTTGGAGCCCCCCGCCATGGACCGCCGCACCCTGACCGCCATCCTCACCGCCTCCGTCGCCCTCGTCGCGTCGACCGCCCTGCTGACCGTCGCCGGTCCCCTCTCCCCGCCCGCCGGCGCCGTCGCGCCGACCTACAAGACGCTCACGCAAGTCGAGCCCCGGACGCCCATCTCCGCGTCGACCACGCCCGGCGACGGGAGCAACACGTTCCGCATCACCCAGCCCGGGTCGTACTACCTCACCGGGAACATCCAGGGCGTCTCGGGGGACAACGGCATCCTCGTCACCGTCTCCCACGTCACCATCGACTTGGGCGGTTTCACCCTCCTGGGCGGCGGCAACATTGGCATCTCCGCCTCGTTGGGAATCTCCGACGTCACGGTCAGGAACGGGTCCGTCACCGGCTGGAACACCAACGGCATCGGGCTGAGCAACGCCCGCGACTGCCGGATCGAGAGCGTCATCGCCTCGGGCAACACGTTCCAGGGGATCAGCGTCGGGCCCTCTTCCCGCGTCGAGTCGTGCACGGCCTCGAACAACGGCGGCGCCGGGATCATTGTCGGGGACGGCTCGCTCGTCCTCGGGTGCGTCGCCGACGCCAACGGCACCGACGGGATCTCGCTCTCCAACGGCTGCACGGTCGAACTCAGCACCGCCACCGGCAACGCCGACGACGGCTTCAGCCTCCTCAACTTCTGCCTCGCCCGCGCCTGCGTCGCCTCCGAAAACGGGGGCGACGGCTTCACCGCCTCCGACAGCGTGCAGATCATCGACTGCGGCGCGTACCTCAACGGCGCCATCGGCATCAACGGCGCCTTCTCCGCCGCCGTCGACGGCTGCACGGTCGTCGGCAGCGGCGCCGACGGCATCGACTTCGGCTCCTACTCCAGGATCACCAACAACCTCTGCCGCGCCAACGGCGTCGCGGGCACCGCCGCCGGGCTCTACTGCTCCGCCTCGACCACCGACGCCCACGTCGAGGGCAACACCTGCGTCAGAAACGACCGCGGCATCGAGATCGACGGGACCGGCAACGTGATCATCCGCAACAGTTGCGGGGGCAACACCACGGACAACTACGACATCGCCGCGGGCAACCACGTTGGCACCGTCGCCGCCGCCCCCGCCAGCGCGGCCTTCGCGGGCAACACGGGTGGGTCCGGCATCGGCACCACCAGCCCTTGGGGCAACATCGCCTACTGAGCAGACCGTCGGCCCTATATCAACGCCACCGGCGCCATCAACAGCACCAACCCAAGGGCCTCCTTCGCGCACTGACCGGTCGCGCCCTCCCCTACGCTCGCCCAACCCCCGCGAGCCACGCCCATGCCCACCGTTCCCCCCGTCGCCGACGGCGCCACCTCCGCCTCGACCGACCCGATCCTCACGCTCCTCCGCCACGACGCCTGGGCGACCCGTCGCGTCCTGGCACTCTGCGCCACGTTCACCCGCGATCAGTTCCACCAGCCCTTCCCCATCGGCCTCGGCTCTCTCCACGCCAACCTCACCCACATCGTCGGCGCCATGCGCCGCTGGGCCGACCGCATCGCCGCCCGCCCCCTCCGCAACTCCCTCGACAAGCCCCCCGAGGCCCGCGACCGCTCCCCCCTCCTCCTCACCGAGCTCCTCGACGAGGCCGCCCGCGATCTCCAGCACCTCGCCGCCGCGGCCGCCGCCGACGGCTCCCTCCACGCCCCCGTCGACTTCGTCTTCCACGCCCCCGGCGGCCAAGAGACCCTCCGCCTCCCCCGACAGAACGCCCTGCTCCACGTCGCCACCCACGGCCAGCACCACCGCACCCAGTGCCTCAACATGCTCCGACACCTCGGCCACGAGCTCGACAGCGGCGACTACGACCTCGTCGAGTGGTCCGCCAGCCACGCCGGCCGCGCCTGACGCCCCTTCCGAATCCGGCGGAGCCGCGCCGGTCAGGAAGCGGTCCTTCCCCTCGCGCGATCCACCGGGTCGGCGCCCGGCAGCCCGGACCGTCTCCGCGACGGCGTGACCCCGCGCACCGGGCAGCACCGCCCCCTCGCGGTCGCGGCCCCGCCGCAGCGACGCCCTACCCTCCCGTCGCCCGCGCCGGAGCCCCCGCATGTTCCCCGTCATCCTCGCCCGGAACGCCGTCACCTCGGTCCCCGGCCTCTCCCCCGACGCCGTCCGCGGCTACTGGCACCGCCTCTCCGAACTCGGCGCCGAATACACCCCCCGCGCCATCGGCGCCCTCATCTTCATCGTGGCCGCGTGGTCCTTCGCCGCGTGGCTCGCCCGCGTCGCCGGGCGCACCCTCGCCCGCGCCCACGTCGAGGTGACTCTCGCCAAGTTCCTCTCCAACATCATCCGGTGGGCGATCATCGCCCTCTCGATCGTCGTCTGCCTCAGCATCTTCGGCGTGCAGGCCGCCAGCTTCGCGGCCGTCATCGGCTCCATCGGCCTGGCCGTGGGCCTCGCCCTCCAGGGCTCGCTCTCGAACGTCGCCGCGGGCGTCATGCTCCTGCTCTTCCGCCCCTTCCGCGTGGGCGACGCCATCAGCGTCGCGGGCCAGAGCGGCGTCGTCGACGAGGTCGAGCTCTTCTCGACCCGCATCGACACCGCCGACAAACGGCGGATCATCATCCCCAACGCCCAGGTCTTCAACGCCGTCCTCGAGAACACCACCTACCACCCCCTCCGCCGCACCGACGTTCTCCTCACCGTCGCCTACGACGCCGACATCGACGCCACCCGCCGCACGCTGACCGACGCCGCGGCCGCCGTGCCGAGCCGCCTCCTTGACCGCCCGCCCGAGGTCGTCGCTCTCAGGTTCTCCGCCACGGGCGTCGACTGGCAGGTCTCCCTCTGGATGGCCCGCGAGCAGCTCGGCCCCGTGCGAGAGGCCCTCATCACGGGCATCAAGTCCGCCCTCGAGGCCGCGGGACTCCCCATCGCCTCCACCGTCGCGACGCGCACCCCCACGCCCCCACCGACCCAGCCCGCGGGCGTCCTGGGCATCGGCGTCCCCGCAGGCCCCGGCCCCGTCCCGCCAATCCGCTGATCCATCCCTTCCCGCATCGGCCGATCGCGCCCGCATCCGCCGCCGCGCCCGCCGCGAACCCCGCCCCGATGTCCACCCCCCGCGTCCTCACCCGCGAGCTCTGGCTGCCACGCCCCGCAGGCGAGGTCTTCGCCTTCTTCGCCGACGCCCGCAACCTCGACGCCATCACGCCCCCGTGGCTCCACTTCCGCATCCTCTCGCCGGACCCCGCCATGCACGAGGGGGCGCTGCTGGACTACCGCATCCGCCTCCGGGGCGTCCCCATCCGCTGGCGCACCCGCATCACCGCCTGGGACCCCCCGCACCGCTTCGTCGACGCGCAGCTCCGCGGCCCGTACCGCCTCTGGGTGCACGAGCACACCTTCGAGCCCCGCCCCGGCGGCGTCCTCTGCCGCGACCGCGTCGAATACGACGCGCCCGGTGGCCCGCTGGTCCACCGGCTCCTGGTCGCCCCCGACCTGGCCCGAATCTTCGACTATCGCGCGAAGCGCATGCAGGAGCTCTTCGGCCCCGTCGACGACCCCGCCCCCTAGCCCGGCGGCGGGACCGGCTCCGCCGGGACCGCGGGCGGGACGCCTTCCCCGGCAGACGGAACGCTCGCGCCGGGCGCCGGCTGCGGCGCGGCTCCGGCGGGCGGCGTCGGCGGCCGCTTCGCCTCCCCGAACATCGCCGTCTGGAACGGCCTGAAGACGCTGAGGGGGTTCGAGTAGTCGTCGGTCCAGAGCGGGTACTTCCCCGCCTCGTTGAGGTAGCTGGAGCGATCCTCGAGCCTGATCCACAGCGCCCGGTTGGGGATGTTGTTCAGCACCGCCTTGGTCCGCGCCATGGCCACCCAGATCGATCCGAGCTTTCCCTGCCCCTTCGCGTCGTCGGCCAGCTCCGTGTCCTGCCGCCCGATCGCGAACGCGCCCACCTCCGACGCCAGCCTCGCCAGCACGGGCGAGAGGTCGAAGTACCGGTTCGAGATGTGGATCGCCACGATGCCGTCGGGCTGCAACTTGCGGAAGTAGAGCTCGATCGCCTCCTTGGTCACGAGATGGATCGGGATCGCGTCGGAGGTGAACGCGTCCAGCACGATCACGTCGTACGTCCCGTCCTCCACCTCGGCCTCGAGGTTGATCCGCCCGTCCCCCACGCTGAAGGCGATCTCGTTGTCCCCCTTCGCCTTGGCGTCGCTCAGGTACGTGAAGTACCTCGGGTCCTTCGCCAGCGCCACCACCATCGGGTCGATGTCGTAGAAGTCGAACCGTGCGCCGGGCAGGATGTACGCCGCCATCGACCCCGCCCCCAGCCCGATGAACCCGCCGCGCCGCACCCGCCCCTGCGTCGCCCGCAACTTCATCACGTCCCCGATCGGGCCCGTGGGGTGGTAGTAACTCGTGGGGATCTTCGACAGCGTCGGCTCTCGGCTCTGGACGCCGTGCAGCGTCGTCCCGTGGCTCATCGTGTGCCACGTCCCCGACTCGTTCGCCGAGATCCGCACCACCCCGAAGAATCCCCGCTCCTGCAGCAGCGTGGTCCCGCTCCCGCCCCCCAGCGCCGACGCCGTCAACGCCCCCAGCATCCCCAGCCCCCACCGCCGGTTCCCACCCCGCGGCAGCAGGAAGACGCACGCGATCAGCGGGATCGCCGCCGCCAGGTGCGTCACCACCCGCCGCGTCATCACCTCGGGCCCCACCAGCGCCTGCAACGCCTTCACCACCCGCGTCTCGTGCACCCACCCCGCCCCGAACGCCCACTCGATGATCAGCACCGAAGCGAACAGCAGCATCCCCGCGAGCGCCGGCACCACCCACCCCCGCCACGCCGGCCGCGCCGGCGATGGCTTCGCCGCCAGGCTCGCCCTCGCGTCCGCAACCGCCGTCTGCGGCCGCAGCAGGCACGCCAGGCCGATCACCAGCGGATATTCCACGATCGAGTCGAAGAGGTTGGGCGCGATCAGGGCATTGAAGATCCCCCCCAGCACCCCCCCCACCGACATCATCAGGTAGAACTCGGTCAGGCGCGAGGGGTCGGGCCGGTCGTCCGCCAGGCGCTTGTGACACATCATCGCCGCCAGGGCGAACAGCCCCACGTGCAGCGCGATCAGCACCAGCACCGGCTCCCGCGCGCTGATCAGCAGCGTCAGCGCCGCCGCGATCGCCGCGTACGGCAGCGCCCGCCCGTACGCCCGCGCCGACAGCCGCACCCGCGGCGCGAACGCCACGATGAAGGTGATCAGGTAGATCAGCAGCGGCACGATCCACATCAGCGGGATCGGCGCGATGTCCGTCGAGACGTGCTGCGTCACCCCGAGCATCAGGCTCGACGGCACGAACGCGAGCAGCACCCACCACCCGCGGCGGCGCCACGTCACCCCGCCCGCTCCCGCGTCCGACGCCACCCCCGCCCCCGGCGCGCCCCCCGGCTCGACCCCGGGCGCACCCCGCGCCGCCGGCGCCTCGTGCCGCAGCAGCAGCCACGCGCACGCAAGCACCGCGAGCCCGAACGCCGCGAACCCCACCCCCCACAGCCGGGCCTGCGCGTTCCGCGACAACGACGGCTCGATCAGGAACGGGTACGCCAGCAGCCCGATCACGCTCCCGAAGTTGCTCGCGGCGTTCAGGAAGTAGGGGTCACGGGCCGCCCTATGCGTCGTCCGGCTGAACCACCGCTGCAGCAGCGGCCCCGTCGTCGACACCGCCAGGAACGGCAGCCCGATCGTGATCAGCAGCGTCTTGATCAGCCACACCGTCGGGTCGCCGGTCGGACTGCCCACGTCGATGGGCACCGCCAGCGTCGCGATCGACAGCCCCGCCACCACCAGCAGCCCCCCGTGCACCAGGGCCTGGAACTTCGACGACAGCCGCGTCGTCAGCACGTGCGAATACCCGTACCCCAGCAGCAGCACCGCCTGGAAGAAGACCATGCAGGCGTTCCACACGCTGGGCGCCCCGCCCAGCAGCGGCAGCAGGAACTTCCCGCTCATCGGCTGCACCAGGAACAGCAGCGCCGCCGACACGAAGATCGACACCGCGAAGACGATCAGCACGCATCAACCCCTTTCCGAAGCACGCCCGGCGCGTGCGCCGCGCCGAATCGCACACGATACGGGATCGTCCCCCGCCCCGCCCCCGCTCCCCCCCCGCTCCCCCCCTCTCGCCTCTCCCTCCCCCCCGCGGTTCTGCCCCGAATCCCGCCCGCCCGGGGTACCCTCCGCCCATGCGCCGCTACGACGCCGTCATCTCCGATATCGACGGCTGCCTCGGCCCTGAGTCCGCCGCCCCCTTGGACGCTGCCGCGCTCGCCCGGGTCGCCCTCTACAACGTCCAGGCCCAGGCCCACCGCGACCGCCCCGCCATCACGCTCTGCTCGGGCCGGCCCCAGCCCTACGCCGAGGCCCTCTCCCGCCTCATCGCCAACACCACCCTCCCCGTCGTCGCCGAGATGGGCGTCTGGCTCTACGACCCCGCCGACAACGCCTAC
>Ga0105049_10006582_pt1 | contig 13521 bp, 14 predicted proteins | sample MAT06_FD_78087 | JGI IMG/M metagenome (GOLD analysis project Ga0105049, IMG submission 78087) | Freshwater microbial communities from Lake Fryxell liftoff mats and glacier meltwater in Antarctica - MAT-06 | ecosystem: Environmental > Aquatic > Freshwater > Ice > Liftoff microbial mat | place...
CGAGTCCCTTCGCGAGGTCCTCGACATGGAGCGCGAGGGCCTCAACGAGCTGGCGCAGGAGGCCCGGGAGAGCGGCGACCAACGGCGCCAGGAGATCACCGATCAGGTGGTGGAGGAGCGGAACCTCCGGCTCGACATGCTCCCGCCCGACCTCTCGGGGATGGTGCAGCAGCTCCAGCAGTACGAGTTCACCTCGAGCGAGGCGCGCGAGAAGTTCGACGAGCTGATGGATCAGCTCCGGCAGGAGATGGCACAGAGCTACTTCAACCAGATGTCCGGGGCCATGCAGGAGATGACCCCCGAGGCGATGCAGCGGATGAAGGACATGCTGAACGACCTCAACGACCTGTTGGCGTTGAAGGAGTCGGGGGCCGACACGCAACCGGCCTTCGAGCAGTTCATGGAGCGCTACGCCGACTTCTTCCCCGAGAACCCTGAGACGCTCGACGACCTCCTCGAGCTGATGGCACAGCGGATGGCGGCCATGCAGTCGATGATGAACTCGATGTCTCCCGAGCAGCGGGCGCAGCTCCAGGGGCTGTCCGAGGCCCTGATGGAGGACATGGACCTGCGCTGGCAGATGGACCAGCTCGGCGGCCACCTTCGCTCGCTGTTCCCGCAGATGGGCTGGGAGCGGAAGTACGACTTCTCCGGCCAGGATCCGCTCGGCTTCTCCGAGGCCGCGCAGGTGCTCAACGAGCTCGGCGACCTCGACCAGCTCGAACAGATGCTGCGCGGCGCCTCATCGCCGGGCGCGCTCGCCGAGGTGGACATCGACCGAGCCCGCGACCTCCTCGGCGACGACGCCGCCCGCAGTCTGGAACAGCTCGCGAAGCTCGCCGAGCAGCTCGAACAGGCGGGCCTGATCAACAACAAGGAGGGCAAGCTCGAGCTCACACCGAAGGGCCTCCGCAAGATCGGCCGCAACGCGCTGTCCGATCTCTTCTCCAAGCTGGCGCGCGACAAGCTCGGTCGGCACGAGGTGGAGCATCGCGGCATCGGCCACGAGCGCACCTACGACACGAAGCCCTACGAGTTCGGCGACCCGTTCAACCTCCACATCGAGCGCACGGTCCGCAACGCGGTGCGGCGCCGCGGCGGCGGCACTCCTGTGCGGCTCACGCCAGACGACTTCGAGATCGAGATGACCGAGCAGGTGGTCCGCAGCTCCACCGTGCTGATGCTCGACCTGTCGCTGTCGATGCCCATGCGCGACAACTTCCTCGCGGCCAAGAAGGTGGCGATGGCCCTGCACTCGCTCATCTCGATGCAGTTTCCGCGCGACTACCTCGGCATCGTCGGCTTCAGCGAGGTGGCAAGGATCATCGCGCCGGAGCAGCTCCCCGAGGTGTCGTGGGACTTCGTCTACGGCACGAACATGCAGCACGGCTTCCAGCTGAGCCGCCAGCTGCTCGCGCGTCAGAGCGGTACCAAGCAGATCATCATGGTCACCGATGGCGAGCCCACGGCCCACTTCGAGACGGGGATGGCCCAGCCGTTCTTCAGCTACCCGCCGGTACAGGAGACGATCGACGCCACCCTTCGCGAGGTGGCCCGGTGCACCAAGGACGACATCCGCATCAACACCTTCATGCTCGACGCCACGCCCTACCTGCAGACCTTCATCGAGAAGCTCACCCAGATGAATCGGGGTCGGGCGTTCTTCACCACGCCGGAGACGCTGGGCGACTACGTGCTGGTCGACTTCATCGAGCAGAAGCGAGCCATGCGCACCGGCCGGGGGCGCCGACCCGCCTGACGCTGCTTCAGGCGAGCGTTGTGTCGGTGGTGGGGGAGGTCGTGGTGGGCGCCTCCGTGGTGGCCGGGGCCTGCGTCGTGCTCGTCGTGGTGGTGGTGCTCGTGGTGGTGGTGGTGCGCGGTCGGGTGGTCGTCGTGCGTGGCGGCTCGGGCGAGGTGATCGACACCGGCGGAACGAGGGAGGCTGGCGGGGAGGTGGTGCGGGAGGGGCGTCGCGGGGCGGCGGGCACCACGGAGCGGGACGGGAGCAAGAAGGTGGCCGGCGCCGCCGCGATCGAGGTGGGGAGCGTGGTGGTGCGTTCTTCCACGGCGTCGAGCACGGTGGGGGCCGTGGGGTCGGTCGACGTGGTCATCGACGTAGTCGTCGGCGCGATGGCATCGTGGCTGGTCGATTGTCCGAGCGCCGCGAACACCGCCAGTCCCACTCCAAGGGCGAGCACGAGCGCGCCAAGGCGGGGCGATCGGGCTGGCGCGGGGGCGAAATGGGCGGGCATGTGCCAGCGAGTGTTCCGCACGGGGCTTGTCCTCGCAACGAACGAACTCCGGATTTCCGGGCCTTCCCCCTTGCGCTACCCCTGAAGACAGGCCAAGATCACACCGTTGTAACTACAGATGTGGTACTTGCCCCTACGGGCAAGGCGCATCTCCGAGGAGGGCATGTGCAGGTCCCCATCTCCATCGAGCCCGATGATCGATCCTGGCAGGACTACGCCAACTGTCTTGGCGTAGACCCCGATCTCTTCTTCCCCGAGCGCGGCGCATCGACCCGCGAGGCGAAGGAAGTCTGCCGAGGGTGCGTCGTGCGCGAGGACTGCCTCGAGTACGCGCTGGTCAACGGTGAGAAGTTCGGCATCTGGGGAGGGATGAGCGAGCGGGAGCGCCGCCGCCTCCGTCGCCAGCGAGCCCTGGCTCGTCGAGCGTCCACCGCCTAGCCCGACATCAGCCGGAGCGAGCGGCCAGGCGAGCCTCGATGGTTCGCTCCTCGTCGATGTCGAGCTCTGACCATCGAGCGGGGGGCACACCCTCGAGCACCGACGCGGGGATCAGGCCAACGAGCTCGGCCCCCTCCACCGTCGCGTCCGCCTCCGACGCGATCTCCACCACCAGGTCGTAGGCGTCGGCCGGACCAACGGTGCGCGGATCGATCAGGTTCATCGACACCTGCACGCGGTCGCCGACCAGGAGGCCGAGCGCCCGAATGGACGGACCGCGCACCTTCCTCGCTACCTGCCGGGCGGTCGCGAGGTCGTGATCGAGCCACACGTTGTAGGCCACGAGCGGACCACGAGCGCCGACGGCGGTGGCCCCGGCGGTGGGATGCGGCTCGGCGGGACCGTGGTCGGGGCGGAGACCGTCGAAGGCCGCTCGGCGAATGTCGGGGAGCGATCGCTCGATCCCGTAGACGAAGCACGGCACGCCCAGCGCGCTGGCGAGCCAAACGGCGAAGTCGTCACGGGCACGGATGGCGTCGCCCGGCGGGCTCCCACCGAGGGCCACAAAGGGCACCACGTCCACCGCGCCAAGCCTCGGGTGCGCTCCTTGGTGCGTCCGGAGGTCGATCCGCTCAACGGCGACGGCCGTCACTGCACGAGGGGCGTCCTCGCCGGCCAGCGTCAACACCGTTCGGTGGTGGTGCGGGTCGGTGTGGACATCGAGCAGGTCGACCCCAGCCGCGCCGGCCAGCGCCGCGATGGTGTGAGCGTCGCGACCCTCGCTCACGTTCATCACGCACTCGAGCACGCTGGTGAGCCTCGCGCATCGCTGGCCCCCGAGGTTGCGCCGAAGAGCGCTGCTGGTACCGTTATCGTGTGCCGCAAGGTCCCGAGCTCATCATCATCCTGGTCGTCATCTTGGTGCTCTTCGGGGGCTCGAAGCTCCCCGGGCTCGCTCGTTCGCTGGGTCAGGCCCAGAGCGAGTTCAAGAAGGGTCTCAAGACCCCCGACGAGGACCCCGCCTCCCCGCCTCCGGCTGATCAGCCCCCCAGCTGATCGCTACCGACGGCGGCTGAGCGATCGTCGCGTCGTCGCTTCAGGATCCGGCGGCGCTCGCGTTCGGAGCAGCCCCCCCACACGCCATGGTCTATGCGGTTGACGAGCGCGTGTTCGAGGCAGTCGTCTCGCACAGGGCAGCCGAAGCAGATCTTGCGGGCCAGCTCGACGCCGGCGCCGTCGCTGGGAAAGAAGGCCGCCGGCGGCACGTGCGTGCACAGGCCTTTGGCCATCCACGCGTGTTCGGGAGAACGTTCCATGCGGTCGCCTTTCGGGGGGGAGTTCTGAACAGTTCTACGGACTCGACGGCGATTTGGTTCCCAGAAGTCTGAAGGAAGCCTGAGAAGCCGAGTGCGGGGCGCGGTGGCAAGTGCCCCCGGCGCAGGAATGATGGGGGCCATGGGAACCACTGAGTCCGATTCCGCGGCTGATTCCGCCGGCGACCACGACGCCGCCTCGACGCCGACAGCGCCCTGGCCGGCCTGGCCCGCCGCCGAGACAGAGGTCGATCCCGTCCTCGAGACCCCGCCGGTGTCCCCTGCGTGGAGCCCGCCGGGCGCGGCTCCGCCACCGCCGCCACCGCCGACGCAGGTAGCGTCCGTCGGCCGCGGCAGCCGCCGGCCCACGAGTGCCCGCAGGGCGGCCGTGATCGGCGCGGTGGTGGGAGCGCTGGTCTCCGCCGTCGTCGCCAGCGGCATCGCCGTCGCGTTGGATGATGACGGCGGCGTGTCCGCCGACCGCCCCGTGGCGACGCCGATCGTCTCCGCTGGTGGTGCGCTCGACATCCAGGGGATCCTGGCCAAGGTCCAGCCATCGGTCGTCACGATCGAGACCAGCCAAACGACCAACCGAGGGCTGTTCGACGGCGCCGGATCAGGGATCATCCTGAGCGCTGATGGCCTCGTGCTCACCAATGCGCATGTGATCGGCGGCATCAGCGAGATCACGGTGGTGCTGCCCGACGGCACCTCGCACTCGGCATCCCTCGTCGGTGCCTCGCCTGACGACGACCTGGCGGTCATCCAGGTGGAGGGCGTCGACGGTCTCACTGCGGCCGAGCTCGGTTCGTCCGACGACCTGCGCGTCGGCGACGAGGTCATCGCCATCGGCAACGCGCTCAACCTGGGCGGCGAGCCCACGGTCACCCGGGGCATCGTGTCGGCCAAAGACCGTGATCTCACGGCGCAGGGCGAGGAGCTCCGAGAGCTGATCCAGACCGATGCCGCCATCAACCCGGGCAACTCCGGCGGACCGCTCGTGAACGCCGCGGGGCAGGTCGTCGGCATCAACACCGCCATCGTCGCTGACGCCCAGAACCTCGGCTTCTCGATCGCCATCGACCACGCCCGACCCATCATCGAGCAGCTGAAGGAGGGTGACGGGGCCATCAATCCCGATCAGGCCTTCCTCGGCGTCTCGTCGTCGGAGCTGGTGGATGTGCCCGAGGACGTGCGGGCCACCTTCGAGATCACCGAGGAGAAGGGGGCCTTCGTGTCCGAGGTGGTTCCCGGCTCGGCCGCGGATGACGGCGGTCTCCAGGCGGGCGATGTCATCGTGGCTGTTGATGGTGAGGCCATCGACAAGGCCACCGACGTGCGCGATCAGATCCTGGGTCACGAGCCCGGCGACGAGGTGCAGATCGAGGTCGTTCGCAAGGGTGAATCCCGGACGCTCGAAGTCACCCTCGGCCGGCGCGGTGACACCTGACCTGGGGTTCTCGGCCGATCAGCCGCTAGCGTGAGCCGTCATGTCTGATGTCGCCACCGTGCCGCTTCCCCCGCCCGTTGCCCACGCGCGAGTGGTCTACCTCGGCCCCGTGGCGCCGCACTGGACCATCCACTCCGACTTCGGCGAGCGCTCGATCATCGACGAGTTCTCCCGACGAGTGCTGGCCCGCCTCGTGCTGCTCCCGCCCCACGATCCCCAGTTCCGACGCAACCGCGAGCGGGTGATCCGCGACGCCGAGCGCGAGAACATCCTCCTCGACTGGGATCTCGGGCTCCCGGAGGACGGCGACAGCTAGGCCGGCGCCTTCGGTTCACCCGGAGGCGATGTGACAGCCAGGTGGGCATCGGTACGATCAGGGCATGCCCGTGCCCGACCATCACGACGATGAGGTGCGCTACCTCAACCGTGAGCTGTCGTGGCTCGACTTCAACGAGCGAGTGCTCGCCCTCGCGGAGGACGATGGCGTTCCCCTGCTGGAACGGGCCAAGTTCCTCGCCATCTTCAGTCAGAACCTCGATGAGTTCTTCCAGGTTCGGGTGGCCGGCCTCAAGGAGCAGGTGACCGCCGGGATCGGCACCCCCTCCCCCGACGGGCGCCCGCCGGCCCAGCAGCTCGTCGAGGTGCGTGACCGCGTCGAGGGCCTCGTCCATCGTCAGCAGCACCTCTTCCTCGACTCGGTAGCTCCGGCGTTGGCGGAGGTGGGCATTCGCCTGTCGCGATGGGACGATCTCGATGACGACGACGAGAAGTTTCTCGTGGAGACCTTCGAGCAGCGGATCTTCCCCGTCCTGACCCCGCTCGCCGTCGATCCCGGCCACCCGTTCCCCTACATCTCGAACCTCTCGCTGAACCTCGCGATCCTGCTGCGCGACCCTGTCACCACAGAGCGTCGGTTCGCTCGGGTGAAGGTCCCGAACCTGCTGCCTCGGTTCGTAGTGATGCCCGACGGTGAGCGCTTCGTACCGCTGGAGCAGGTCATCGCCGCTCATCTGGGGCAGCTCTTCCCGGGCATGGATGTGGAGTCCACCGCCACGTTCCGAGTGAGCCGCAACGCCGACCTCACGCTCGAGGAGGAGGAGGCCGACGACCTTCTGGCCGCGGTCGAGATCGAGCTGCGTCGTCGCCAGTTCGGCCGCGCCGTGCGCCTCGAGCTGAGCGACGGGCTCACCGAGGAGGTCTGCGAGCTGCTCCAGCGCGAGCTGGATCTGGGCGACGACGACACCTATCGCTGCGTGGGTCCGCTCGACCTCGGTGGTCTTTGGTCCGTGCACGCGCTCGACCGGCCCGAGCTGAAGGATCCCGTCTTCCAGCGCGTCACGCAGTACCGGCTCAACGGCGGCGACGACGACAGCCCCGACTTCTTCGCGGTGCTGCGCGAGGGCGACGTTCTGATGCACCACCCCTACGACTCCTTCCGCACCTCGGTGGAGGAGTTCATTCGGCAGGCCTCGATCGACCCTCATGTGCTGGCGATCAAGATGACGCTGTACCGCACGTCGGGCGACAGCCCCATCGTGCGCTCGCTCATCCGCGCCGCCGAGCGAGGGAAGCAGGTGGCGGTGCTCGTCGAGCTGAAGGCCCGGTTCGACGAAGGCGCCAACATCGAGTGGGCCAAGGCGCTGGAGACGGCGGGTGTGCACGTGGTCTACGGCTTGGTGGGGCTCAAGGTGCACACGAAGACGGCTCTCGTCGTTCGGGACGAGCCCGACGGCATCCGCCGCTACTGCCACGTCGGCTCGGGCAACTACAACTCCAAGACGGCGCGCATCTACGAGGACGTCGGGCTGCTCACGGCCGCGCCCGACATCGGTGCCGACCTCACGCAGCTCTTCAACTACCTCACCGGCTATGGGCGCGATGTCCACTACCAGACGCTCCTCGTGTCGCCCCACACCACACGGTCCGGGCTCGTCGACCTCGTGCGCAACGAGGTTCGGGCCGCCGAGGCGGGGGCGCCGGCCCACGTCACCCTCAAGATGAACAGCCTGGTCGACAGCGAGATGATCGACGCGCTCTACGCCGCCTCCCAGGCGGGGGTGGAGGTCGACCTGGTGATTCGCGGCATCTGCTGTCTGATCCCTGGCGTGCCCGGGCTCTCCGAGCGGATCCGGGTGCGCTCGATCGTGGGCCGCTACCTCGAGCACTCCCGCATCTACCGGTTCGAGAACGGCACCGGCCCGGGGGATCCCACCTTCCTCATCGGATCGCCCGATCTCATGCCCCGCAACCTCGACCGGAGGGTCGAGGCCCTCGTCCCGGTGCAGGACCCAGACCTGCAGGCCCGGCTCCAGGAGATCCTCGACGTCAACCTGGCCGACGACACGCTCGCCTGGGTGCTGGGGGCTGAGGGAACGTGGCGCCACGTCGAGCGACGTGGCACCACCGACACGCACGAGCGGCTCCAGGACATCGCTCGCTTGCGGGTCCGCCGCCGCTCGTAGACGGCCGAGCCGGCGCATCCGAACGTTGGGGGCCGGTTCACCTCCCGTTCATCGGAGCCACCCTGGACCGCCACCCGGGCTCCTTACGGTGACCCTGACGACGATTCGTCATCTCCTGGCCACCTGCTGCTCGCCCAAGGAGGGCACCACCTTGCTGAAGAAGACGCCGATTGCCTGGCTCGCACTGTTCCTCTCGCTGTTCCTGGTCGCCGCCGCGTGCGGTGGCGACGACAGCCCGTCCGCCGGATCTGAGGGTGGCGACGTCACCGTCGATCCGGAGAACTGCCCCGATGCCGAGGGCGATGTCGTCGTCTCCGGTTCCTCCACGGTGGAGCCCATCTCGGTGCTCGTGGGCGAGAAGCTGCTCGACTGCGGTTCCGGTGTTCTCGCCACCGTCGATGGCCCCGGTACCGGCGACGGCTTCGTGTTGTTCTGCGCCGGCGACACCGACATCTCCAGCGCCTCCCGCCCCATCAAGGAAGAAGAGGTGGCGGACTGTGACGATGCCGGCATCGAGTTCATCGAGCTGAAGGTGGCCTTCGACGGCATCTCCGTGCTCACGAACCCGGCCAACGACGCTGTCGACTGCCTGAGCTTCGAGGACCTGTACGCCCTGATCGGTCCGGAATCGGAAGGCTTCGACAACTGGTCTGACGGCCAGGACCTCGCTACGGAGCTCGGCTCCGCCACGGTGCTCCCCGACGCCGATCTCACGATCACCGCCCCCGGGGCCGAGTCCGGCACCTACGACAGCTTCCTTGAGATCGTGTTCGGCGACATCAGCGAGGCGCGCGCCGAAGAGGGCAAGATCACGGAGGGCCAGATCGAGGCGAGTCGCAACGACTACGCCTCGCAGGCTGACGACACAGCGATCATCGCGGCCATGGAGGCCGAGGACACGCCCCTGGGCTGGGTCGGCTTCGCCTTTGCCGAGGAGGCCGGCGATCAGGTCAAGGAGCTCAGCGTGTCCGTCGAGGGTGGCGAGTGCGTCGAGCCCACTGCGGAGACCATTGCGGACGGGTCGTACCCGATCAGCCGTGGGCTCTACGTCTACGTGAACAAGGCCAAGGCCGAGGACAACGCCGCAGTGGCGGCGTTCATCGACTTCTACCTCAGCGATGATGGCCTCGCCTCGGTGTCGGAGGCCGGCTACGTCGACCTCCCCGCCGACCAGCTGGAGGCATCGGTCTCCACCTGGGAAGCCCGGACCGCTGGCACCACCGCCGAGTAGTCATTCCCTGGGTTCGGGGTCGGCCCGCCTCACGGGGGCCGACCCCGCCAACCCACCTAGGGTTCCGTTCGTCCGCCGAGCGCCCATCGAGGAATGCCTCCGATGTCCGATCTCTCGCTCCCGTCGCCAGGGCTCACCCTTGCTGACCTCCACGGGGACCCGCGACGTGTGCGCACCGAGCGCATCGTCAAGGCGGTGCTCACCGCGGCCGCCACCGTCTCCATCCTGATCAGCGCTGGGATCATCTGGTCGTTGGCCCGGGAGACGTTCACCTTCGTCACGGAGGTGAACTGGGCCGCCGTGCTGTTCTCGGACGGCTGGTGGCCCCGACAGGGCGTATACGACCTCCGCACCATTCTCGTGGGCAGCCTGTGGGTGACGGTGATCGCCATGGTCGTCGCCGTGCCGGTGGGGCTGGGCAGCGCCATCTATCTCTCGGAGTACGCCCGGCCGTCGGTGCGCCGGGTGCTCAAGCCCACCCTCGAGGTGCTGGCCGGCATCCCCAGCGTGGTTCTCGGGTTCTTTGTTCTGTCGGTGATCTCACCATCGGTCGTGCAACGGATCTTCGACAACGGCCTGTTCAGCCTGGCGGCCGCCGGGATCGGCGTGGGCATCCTGTCGATCCCGTTGGTGGCGTCGGTGTCGGAGGACGCCCTGCGCTCTGTCCCGGTCGCGCTTCGTGAGGCGAGCTACGGCCTGGGGGCCAAGAAGATCACCACGGTCACCCAGGTGGTGCTGCCCGCGGCGGTGTCGGGGTTGGTGGCCGCGTTCATCCTCGCCGTGTCCCGGGCCATCGGCGAGACGATGGTGGTGTTCATCGCGGGTGGGGCCGCCGGCAACCAGGCTTTCGAGCTGAGCCCCCTGGAGCCGGGCCTCACCATGACAGCCGCCATGGCCACGCAGGCGAAGGGCACCGATCAGGTGGTGGGAGAGGCGCTCACCTTCCAGAGCCTCTACTTCGTCGGAGCGGTCCTCTTCGTCGTCACCCTCGGACTCAACCTCGTGGCCGACCGCTTTGTGCGCAAGGTCCGGCAGGCCTACTGATGGCCTTCCCCTCCACCCTCGGTGCCGGCGGCGAGCGGGCGCAGCGCTCGGTTCAGGAGCAGCTCACGGGCGGCCAGTCGGACGTGGTCGGACAGGTCTTCAGAATCCTCCTGCTCATCTCGCTCGGTGTGTCGCTGGTGGTCTTGGCGATCCTGTTCCAGGACGTGATCACCACCGGGTCCGGCGTCTTCACGACGCGGGCCGAATCGTTTCTCTCCGGCGGCCTGCGTGGATCGGCGGCCAGGTCTGGGATCTCCCAGGCCATGGCGGGCACGTTCTGGATCGGCATCTTCGTCGTGGTCTTCTCCTTCCCGATCGGTGTCGCTTCGGCTGTCTACCTGGAGGAGTACTCCACCAAGGGGCGGCTGGCCCGCTTGGTCGACGTGAACATCCGCAACCTGGCCGGCGTGCCCTCGATCGTCTACGGCATCCTCGGGCTCACGATCTTCGTGCAACAGCTCGAAGGCATCACGGGTGGGCGGTCGCTCATGTCGGCCGGGATCACCTTGGCCATCCTCGTGCTCCCCATCGTGATCATCACGTCCGCCGAGGCCGTGCGAGCCGTGCCCGGCTCCCTGCGCGAAGCCGGCTACGGCGTCGGCGCCACCCGGTCCGAGGTGGTGCGCACGATGGTGCTTCCCTATGCCCTGCCGGGCATCATCACCGGCACGGTCCTTGCGCTGGCGCGGGCCATCGGCGAGGCCGCGCCGCTCTATCTGGCTGGGGTCACCACCGGCCTGCTCCCGGGCAAGCAGGGTCTGCTCGAACCGAGCCAGCTGCGCGAGAGCTTCACCGCCCTTCCGGTCGTGATCGCCGAGTGGTCACGGAACCCCCGTGAGGGCTTCACCGAGATCGCGGCTGCCGCGATCATCGTGATGCTGGCCATCGTGCTGGCGATGAACACCGTGGCCATCGTGCTGCGCATCCGCTACGAGAAGAAGAGGAAGTAGCCATGGGCCAGGTCGATCTCCCGCCTGCCATCGAACCCACGGAGTCCCTTGACGTGGAAGATCTCAACCCCGACAAGGAGCCGACGGTCGTCCTGAGCGACGCGCCCTCGCAAGAGGTCGTGTTCGCCGTCAGGGACCTCGACGTCTACTACGGCACGTTCCGGGCCGTGCGGGATGTGAACATCGACGTCCACCGCAACGAGATCACCGCGTTCATCGGCCCGTCCGGCTGCGGCAAGACGACGGTGCTCCGGTGCTTCAACCGCATGAACGACCTCATCGAGACCGCCCGGGTCGACGGATCGATCCAGTACCACGGCGTCGACCTCTACGACCAGGCGGTCAACGCGGTGGAGGTCCGGCGGCGGATCGGCATGGTGTTCCAGAAGCCGAACCCGTTTCCCAAGTCCATCTACGACAACGTCGCCTACGGCCCGAAGATCGTGGGCCGCAAGGGCAACATGGATGACATCGTGGAGAAGGCCCTCCACCGCGCTGCCCTCTGGGACGAGGTGAAGGACCGCCTGAAGGCCTCCGGCCTCGGGTTGTCCGGTGGCCAGCAGCAGCGCCTGTGCATCGCTCGCGCCATCGCCAACGATCCCGAGGTCCTCTTGATGGACGAGCCGTGCTCGGCGCTCGATCCGATCGCCACCGCGCGCATCGAGGACCTGATGCAGGAGATCAAGGACGACTACACGATCATCATCGTCACCCACAACATGCAGCAGGCCGCCCGCGTCAGCGACCGCACCGCCTTCTTCACCACCGAGGTGAACTCCGAGAGCGACACGCGCACCGGCCTGCTCGTCGAGTGCGACAGCACCGACAAGATGTTCTCCAACCCCAGCGACGAACGCACGGAGAACTACGTCACCGGTCGCTTCGGATGACCATGAGCTCGCACCCCCTCGAGCCGAGGCGTCACGGCTTTCGGGAGGAGCTCGACCAGCTCCGGCTTCAAGTGGAGCTCATGGGCGTGCGGGTGGACGAGAACTTGGAGCGCATGCGCGAGGTGCTCCAGTCCGGCAACGTCCCGCTCGCCACCCTGGCCACCGAGGCCGACAACGAGATCGACGCCATGAACGTGTCGCTCACCGAGCGGTGCTACCTCCTCCTGAGCCGTGAGTCGCCCGTGGCGTCCGACCTCCGGTTCATCGTGTCGGTGCTCCGGATCGTCTCCGAGCTCGAGCGCATCGGCGATCTGGCGTTGCGAGTCGTGAAGCTGGCGCCCAACCACGATCTCCTGGCGCGCCATGAGGTGCTCTTCGACATCCTCGTCACGATCAGCGAGCAGGCCGTCGAGAGCTATCGGGTCGCGCTGCGGGCGTGGTCGGCGCAGGACCTCCAGCTGGCCACCGAGCTCGCCACCCAGAACCGCAACCTCGACCTCTACTACGAGCGTCTGGTCAGCGAGCTCCAACGGCTCGACGGCCTCGACGCGGTGCGCATCGCGATGGCGTCGTTCGCGGCGGGGCGCTCCCTTGAGCGCATCGCCGACCACAGCGCCATCATCGGGGCTCGCCTCCGCTACCTCATCACCGGAGAGCCCGCCCACCTCGCCGCTGAGGTTCGGTAGCGCGTCGGGATCTCCATGCCTGACTCTCGGTCGACCTTCCACCAGCAGCTGGACGACGTCCGGCGCGACCTCGTCCGGCTGGCGGCTCGCGTCATCGAATCCGTGGCGCGCGGCACCGAGGCCCTTCTCACCCTCGACCTCGGCGCCGCCCAGGCCGTGATCGACGGCGACGACGAGATCGATGTGCTCACGCTCGAGATCGAGGAGCGGTGCTTCACCCTCCTCGCTCGGCAGCAACCCGTGGCCAGCGACATGCGAGCGGTGGTCACGGCCATACGCCTCACCGCGGAGATCGAGCGGTCGGGCGACCTCATGGTCAACGTCGCCAAGGCGGCCCGCCGGCTCTACGGCTCCGAGATCCCCGTGCCGCTCCGGGGTCTGCTCACAGCGATGGCCGACGAGGCGGTGCGCCTGTACGGGCTGGCCATGGACGCGTATGCCGAGGGCGACGCGAGCCTGGCCGCAGCCATTGACGACATGGACGATCGGCTCGACCAGCTGCACAAGGACTACATCCAGGCGATCCTCGAGCTCCACGCCGACGTCCGTGATGTGCAGATGGCGGTGCAGCTCGCGCTCGTGGGCCGCTACTACGAGCGCATCGGCGACCACGCCGTCAACATCGGCGAGCGGGTGCAGTACATGGTCACCGGCGGGCTCCCGGAGCACGACGGCGCCGCCCGGCTGGCCGCCCGCGCCGCCGGTCGGGCCGTGGAGGGATCATCATGACGGGCGTGCTCGCCGTCGTGGCGCTCGGGCTCGCCGTCACGCTGGGGCTCCTGCTGGTCGGCCAGCAGCGGCTCGC
>Ga0105049_10006583_pt1 | contig 13519 bp, 7 predicted proteins | sample MAT06_FD_78087 | JGI IMG/M metagenome (GOLD analysis project Ga0105049, IMG submission 78087) | Freshwater microbial communities from Lake Fryxell liftoff mats and glacier meltwater in Antarctica - MAT-06 | ecosystem: Environmental > Aquatic > Freshwater > Ice > Liftoff microbial mat | place...
CCCGCGGCCCGCCCCTCAACCTCCGCGCTCCCCTGCCGCTGACGAGCCCGTTCGCGCAAGCGACGGGGTGCGACTCTCGTCACCTTTACACACCCACCACCTTCCGCGCCCCCCGCCCCCCTCTTCATCCCGAAGGCCTGCTCGTGGGGGTCCGAAAGACCCTGACCTGCCCCCGTTAAACCAGCCCACCAGCTATGAGGGCCAGGAGGTTTTCGATGAGCGGACAAAAAAGCGATGGAGGATCAGGCAGGCAAGCAGGTCTAATGCCGCAACCGGCTAACATCCAAAAAGACACTTCGCAGTCGCGCGTCGTATGTGTTCAGATTTCTATCACCCCTGCTGGAAGCCCAATGAAAACTTGTTTCAAAGGTGGCGAGCGATTGGCTCGATCCACCGTGCGCCACCTCAGCGCTGCCCTGTGCCTTTGGGTTTGCTTATGCCCCCTCGCTTCGCACGCACTTGCACAACCCGGCGTGTTCGCGGAGATCACCTCGCCGGGCAATGCGGCGCACGACACCCCCAACAGTTTCAACGACGGCATCGGATCGGTTGCCTACCCATACGCAATCGCCACGACCGAGGTAACCGTCGCAGAATGGCTTACGTTTGTCAACGCATTTGCACCACACTGGACGGGTGAGCCGGAAGCCAATGGCCTTGTAGGCAGGTGGATTTACTCCACCGGGAATGGGCGGTATGCGGCAGTAACCGGCTCGGAACTCTTCCCGGCCGACATGTCTTGGCGGCTGGCCGCGCGATACGCCAACTGGCTGCACAATGACAGAAGGACCGACGCGGCGGCCTTCGCTTCCGGTGCATACGACACTTCAACCTTTAGTGCCAACGGGGTCACGCCATACACAGACCAACTCACACGAACTCCCGGAGCGCGATTCTGGATCCCCAGTCGCGACGAGTGGTTCAAGGCGGTTTACTTTGACCCCTCGCGATTCGGCCCCGGCCAACCGGGTTACTGGCTCTATCCCAACGCAAGCGACACACCGCCGCAGAGTGGGCTGCCTGAGGAAGGTGGCCAGACCAGCGCCGGCATAGGCTTCTCTGCGCCCAACTTCGGATACCTCAACGTCGGGGCCTACCCCAGCACCCGTTCGCCTTGGGGCTTGCTCGACGCTTCGGGTAGTGAGCAAGAGATTCTGGAGGATTCAGATCCGGATCGAACTATTCGCGTTGCAATGGGTTCGTCGCGGTTCGATATCGTTCCCTTTTCCACCGATCATGCGGATACCAACCTTTCTGGCAGCGCTCCGTTTGACTATTTTACTGGGGGTGGTTTGCGAATTGCGGCGGCGGTGCCGGGTCCCTCGTCCGCTCTTGGTCTTTGGATCTTCGGCGTGTGGTGTTGTAGACGCAACTCAAGAAAAGGGAAAATCTGATGAGTCTCATGGTTATTCGATGCCTAGTGCCGGGCATCAGTGCACTTGTTCTCGCCTCTCATTGCTGACAGCCGCACCTATACGGATGCCCTCAACATCGCGGGCGCTGCCAAGATTGGCACCGCCCACGTTTGCGTTTTGGTTACTGGCTTCTTCGCGTCTACGCTGACGTCTCCCCGTCGGCGTTGCTCATGCTGGTTGCTCAAGCCCACTCATTCCCGCGTCAGGCCCGCCTCGCGATCACGCTGGCATGGATCGCCGGCTACACCAACGTCCTCACCATGCTCGTCTGCGGGCTCCCCGCCTCGCACGTCTCGGGCACCACCTCGCAGTTCGGTGTCGCCGCCGTTGAACACAAGTGGGGCCTGCTTTCAATCTACGCATCACTGCTCGTCACTTTCGCGCTCGGCGCAGCCATCTCCGGGTTTTGCATTGAGTGGGGCCGCAATCGCGCCTGGCCTTCGATCTACGTCCTGCCCATCGTCCTGCAGGCCGTCTTCCTCGCCTGCTTCGCCGTGGGGGTTGAGTTTCTCGCCCCCCCCAGCGAGCGCACCGTCATTGCCAACACCGCCGTCGCCGCGTTTGCCTGTCTCGCCATGGGCCTGCAGAACGCCACCATCACCCGCATCTCCAGCGGCTTCGTTCGCACCACCCACGTCACAGGCGTCCTCACCGATATCGGCCTCGAACTCGCCACCCTCCTGCTCGGGTCCGGCAGCGGCCGCCGCACCTACTGGCGCGCCGACCACGCCTCGCACCGCACCGTGGCAGAAAGCGATCGCCGCCGCGCCCGTCAGCGCTTCTGGGTCTTCACCGCCGTCTTCCTATCTTTCGCGCTCGGTGCCGCCCTCGGCGCTCTGGCCCACGAAGGCCTCGATCGCCTCGCCATGTTCCCTCCCGTCGGCTTCCTGCTCGTCATTATCTACCGCGACATCAGCCGGCCCATCGCCAAACTCCGCCTCCCACTCATCATCGAAGATGGCGAGCTTGATCTGCCCGAGTTTGTCGCCGTCTTCGAACTCAGCGGCGCTGCTCCCGGCCCCAGCGCAGCCCCCGGCCGAGCCACAGCCTTCAGGCAGAGCAAAACTCCGCACCGCATGCCCGACCTCCTCGCCTGGTCCGAGCGCTTCGGCCCACCACTCCGCGTCCTCGTGCTCGATGTCAGCACCGTCGCCATCTTCGACGAAAATGCCGCCACCGAACTCCGCGCCGTCGCGGCCAAACTCCGCGCCCGTGGCCTCTCCCTTGTCCTCGCCGGACTCACCGCCCACCAGTTCATGCAGCTCCGCATGGCCCGCGGCGGCGACGAACTCTCGAGCATCCACGTCCGGCCAGATATCGAGCTCGCCATCGCCCATGCCATGGTCCTTGCTGAAATGCCCGCGCCTGCCGCTGAACACTTTCGCTGAGCAGCCCGACAGGGCACACTGGCTCGTTTTGGCCTTCCCGCAGCCATTCCAACGCCCCTCAGACAAGTTATCCACAATTGACGGTTTGTGTTCACCCAAACATTGCCTTTATTGTTGGTTCGTGTTAGAGTATCGGTACTGAGCGAACGTCCGGTACCGTCCTCAGTGGGTGTGCCTGCCTTGTTTGGCAAGCCGCCGTTTTCGTGCCGGTCCCCGTGCACCCTCCCGTCTGCCACTGGTCAACTCCCGTGCGACAGATGTTGGCGGCCCCGCATGGCAACTGAAAAGGATCGTTCATATGTCTCGCGCTCCCGTTTCTGCTTCCGTTCCGTCCACAGGCACCAAGCCCACCATCGAAGTGAAGCCCACAGGCTCAACGACCACAGGCTCAACCAACAACCCCTCATCCACCCCGGCCTCCGGCCCCAATGTGTCAAACGCTGGCGGTGCAAACGCGGCCCCCAAACCCGGCCAGCCCGCGCCCGTTGCCGCGACCGCTGCCAAACCCGCCGCCCCCGGCCCCGCCACTTCTGCCGTGAGTGGCAAGCCCGCTCCCGCAGCAGTTCCTGTCGTCGCCAAGCCCACTGTCAGCAAAGAAAAGCTCCAAGCCGTCTCCCTCGCCGTCGCTCAGATCGAGAAGACCTTCGGCAAGGGCTCGGTTATGAAGCTCGACGAGCGGGCCTTCCTCAGCATCCCCGGCATCTCGACTGGCACCCTCTCGCTCGACCTCGCCTGCGGCGGCCGCGGCATTCCCCGCGGCCGAATCATCGAGATCTTCGGCCCTGAGTCCAGCGGCAAAACCACCCTCGCTCTCACCATCGCCGCCAACGCCCAGCGTGATGGTGGCGTCGCCGCCGTCATCGATGCCGAACACGCCCTCGACCCCTCTTGGGCCCGCAAAATCGGTGTCAATATCGACGAACTCCTCGTCAGCCAGCCCGATACCGGCGAGCAGGGCCTCGAAATCTGCGAACTCCTTGTGCGCTCCAACGCCGTTGATCTCATCGTGGTCGACTCCGTAGCGGCCCTCATCCCCCGCGCTGAAATCGAGGGCGACATGGGCGACGCAACCATGGGCATGCAGGCCCGGCTGATGAGCCAGGCCATGCGCAAACTCACCGGCGTCATCGCCCGCTCCAACTGCGTCGTCATCTTCATCAACCAGATCCGCGAGAAGATCGGCGTCATGTTCGGCAGCCCCGAGACCACCACCGGCGGCCGTGCTCTCAAGTTCTACGCCTCGCTCCGCATCGATGTCCGCCGCACCGGCGCCATCAAAGACGGTGATGTCACCATCGGCTCCCGCACCCGCGCCCGCGTCGTCAAGAACAAGGTCGCCCCACCCTTCCGCGATGCCGAGTTCGACATCATGTACGACGAAGGCATCTCCACCTCCGGCGACCTCCTCGACCTCGCCGTCGATGCCGGCGTCGTTGACAAGTCCGGCGCCTGGTTCAACTACGGCGACATCCGCCTCGGCCAGGGCCGCGAAAACTCCAAGAAGTTCATCAAAGAAAACATCGAAGTCTTCGCCGAAATCCGCCGCAAAACCCTCGCCGTCAAGCTCGCCGGCAGCACCACCATCAAAGCCTCCCTCGCCTCCGACGGCGACACCTCCGAGGAATGACCGTGTTGCCCCGGCCCCCCGTTTGCCCTGCTCCGGGGGAGGGGGGCGGACGGTGCCCGCCCGATAACTGCATGATGAGTTGACACCTGCATCCCAGTCCCAGTCCCAGTCCCAGTCTCAAGTCTCAGTCTCAGTCTCAGTCTCAGTCTCAGTCTCAGTCTCAGTCTCAGTCTCAAGTCTCACCGGACCAAATCAGCGTTATTGGGTCAAAAACGGCAGTCTCAAGAGCGTCTCAAGTTCGTCTCAAATTTTCGTCTCCCGCCAAGGGCACTACCTCGGCCCAACCGTAATACCTCGACCCGCCCGGCCAGACCCGGGCGGGTCGTATTTTTGCTCCCGCCCACCCTCCGAGTTCCGAGTCCGGCCACCCGCCCGCCAACCTACCCACCCCTCCAAACGTTGGCCCGCCGTTTGCCCAGTATTGGCCAGTCCCACTCCCTCTCACTACACTTGTTTCGCGACCCTGACCGCACCCGCCCGTACCTCTCATATCGCTCCCAAAACCACCCATGAACGCATTCCACAACCGCCCGAGCGTCCGCCTCTCACCCGTTGCCGAACGCTCCACCGGTGCCCCGGCTGGTGCCGCGTCCGCCACCGTGAACCCCGGCCTCCTGCAACCCTCTGACACCTTCGCCCACCGCCACATCAGCCCCAGCGAGGCCGATATTCAGGCCATGCTCGAGACCGTCGGCTTCGCCTCGCTCGATGCCCTCAGCGATGCCACCGTTCCCGCCGCCATCCGCCTCAAGAGCCCCCTCAAGATCAACACTGGCAAGGCCGACTCCGCCGGTGCCCGCGGCGAGCACGAACTGCTCGACCAAATGCACGCCTTCGCCTGCCAAAACGTCATCATGCGTTCCTGCATTGGCATGGGTTATTACGACACCATTACCCCGCCCGTCATCCTCCGCAACATCATGGAGAATCCCGGCTGGTACACCCAGTACACGCCCTATCAGGCCGAGATCGCCCAAGGCCGTCTCGAGGCCCTCCTCAACTTCCAGACCATGGTGAGCGACCTCACAGGCCTCCCCCTCGCCGGCGCCTCACTCCTTGACGAAGGCACCGCCGCCGCCGAAGCGATGGCCATGTGCTACTCGATCAGCGAGCAGACCCGCGGCACGTTCCTTGTCGCCGCCAACTGCCACCCCCAGACCATCGCCGTTGTGCAGACCCGCGCCGAGTCGATGGGTGTCAAAATCATCGTCGGCGATCCCGCCACCTTCGCCTTCAGCCCCGAAGTCTGCGGCGTGCTCGTGCAGTATCCCGCCACCGACGGCAGCATCAACGACTATTCCAAGCTCATCGACGCCGCCCACGCCGCGGGATCGCTCGTGGTGATGGCGACCGACCTGCTCGCCCTCACGCTCCTCAAAGCCCCCGGTGAGTGGGGGGCCGATGTCGCCGTTGGGTCCTCGCAGCGCTTCGGCGTGCCCATGGGCTTCGGCGGCCCGCACGCCGCGTTCATCGCCACCAAGCTCGAGTACGCCCGCAAGATCCCCGGCCGCATCATCGGCGTCTCGCGCGATTCGGCCGGCAACCGCGCCCTCCGCATGGCCATCCAGACGCGCGAGCAGCACATCAAACGCGAGCGGGCCACCAGCAATATCTGCACCGCCCAGGCGCTATTGGCCATCATGGCCGGTATGTACGCCTGCTACCACGGCCCCGAAGGCCTCCGCCGCATCGCCGGCCGCGTGAACGCCATGGCCCGCGTCCTCGCCAGCGCTCTCAAGTCTCTCGGCCACGAGGTGAAGTCCGCCACCTTCTTCGACACCATCCGCGTTCGCCCCGTCACTGGCGAACAAACCAAGCGCGATGCGGCCGCCGTCCTCACCGCCGCCGCCGAGACCGGCTTCAACCTCCGCAACTTCGGCGACGGCACCATCGGCATCGCTCTTGACGAAACCACGACCATCGACGACGTGCGCCAGATCCTTGCCGCCTTCGGCTCGGGCAAAACCATCGACGACTCCAAGCCCGTGCCCGCCGCGGCGGAATCCTTCGGCCCCGCCCACACCCGCCAGTCCGGCTACCTCACCCACCCGGTGTTCAGCAGCAATCACGCCGAGCATGACATGCTCCGCTACATCTTCAAACTCCAGGGCCGCGATCTTTCGCTCGCCCACAGCATGATCCCCCTCGGCTCATGCACCATGAAGCTCAACGCCACCAGCGAGATGATCCCCGTCACCTGGCCCGAGTTCGGCCGCATGCACCCCTTCGCCCCCGCCGAGCAGACCAAGGGCTACGCCAATCTCTTCAGCGATCTTGAAACCTGGCTCGCCGAGATCACCGGCTTCCACGCCGTCTCGCTCCAGCCCAACGCCGGCTCGCAAGGTGAGTACGCCGGTCTCATGGTCATTCGCGCCTATCACCGCAGCCGCGGCGATCTGCACCGCAACGTCTGCCTGATCCCCGAGTCCGCCCACGGCACCAATCCCGCCAGCGCCGTCATCGCCGGCATGCACGTCGTCGTTGTCGCCAATCTCCAGGACGGCAGCATCGACTTCGCCGACCTCAAGGCCAAGGCCGACGAGCACAGCAATAAGCTCGCCGCCCTCATGGTGACCTACCCCAGCACCTACGGCATCTTCGACGAGAACATCCGCGAGATCACCTCGCTCATTCATCAGCACGGCGGCCAGGTCTATATGGACGGCGCCAACATGAACGCCCAGGTCGGCCTCACCAGCCCCGGCAACATCGGCGCCGATGTCTGCCACCTCAACCTCCACAAAACCTTCTGCATCCCGCACGGCGGCGGCGGCCCCGGCATGGGCCCCATTGGCGTCGCCAAGCACCTCGCTCCTTTCCTGCCCGGCCACCCGGTCAGTAAGCCGACGATCGCTGGCCCGGGTGCCATCGGCCCCGTCTCGGCCGCGCCCTACGGCTCGCCCAGCATTCTCACCATCTCCTGGGTCTACATCGCCCTCATGGGCGCAGCGGGTCTGAAGAAGGCCACGCAAGTCGCCATCCTCAACGCCAACTACATGGCCAAGCGGCTTGAGAAGCACTACCCCGTGCTCTACCACGGGAAAAACGGCACCGTTGCCCACGAGTACATTCTCGATATTCGCCCGCTCGAAAAATCCTCGGGCATCAAGAGCGAAGACATCGCCAAGCGCCTCATGGACTACGGCTTCCACGCCCCGACCATGTCGTTCCCCGTCGCCGGCACGCTCATGATCGAGCCAACCGAGTCCGAATCCCGTGCTGAACTTGACCGTTTCTGCGATGCCATGATCGCCATCCGCACCGAGATCAAAGCCATCGAAGACGGCACCATGAGCCGCACCGACAACCCCCTCAAAAATGCCCCGCACACCGCCCTCGCGCTCTGCGCCGCCGAGTGGACCCACCCCTACACCCGCGAGCAGGCCGCCTTCCCCCTCCCCTACGTGCGCGACAACAAGTTCTGGCCCTTCGTCGGCCGCATCGACAACCCCTTCGGCGACCGCAACCTCATCTGCACCTGCCCACCCGTGTCGGCGTTCGCGAGCTGAACGTGTGTCTATTCGGGTATACTGACTTCAACGTAACCTCCGTGATGTGCACCATTTCAGACCCTGAAACTCTGCTCTTTCCATGCTTCTCGCGCTAAACTTGGCTTTCCCGCATTCGCTTTCCTTGGAGTTGTCATGCCCATCCGCGTCGGTATCAATGGCTTCGGTCGCATCGGCCGCCTCGTCTATCGCCTCGGCGCCGCGCAGGGCATCGAGTTTGTCGCCGTCAATGACCTCGTGCCTGCCGACAACCTGGCGTATCTGCTCAAGTACGATACCACCCACCGCCAGTTCATGCTCAATGGCAAGCACGCCGATATCAGCGCCACCGAAACGTCGTTCACCGTGAACGGTAAGACGACGCAGACCACCGCCATAAAGAACCCCAAAGAACTCCCCTGGGCGGCGATGAAGGTAGACTACGTCCTCGAATCAACCGGGCTTTTCACGGACTTTGAAGGCGCCAGCCAGCACATCGCCGCGGGCGCCAAGCGCGTGATCATCTCGGCCCCGACCAAGAGCGAGCCCGCCCAGGTGCCCACGCTCGTTTTGGGCGTCAACCACGAGACCTACGACGCCGCCAAACACACCGTCGTCTCCAACGCTTCCTGCACCACCAACTGCCTCGCCCCGGTCGCCAAGGTCATCAACGACAACTTCGATCTCGCCGAAGGACTGATGACCACGGTGCACGCCGTCACGGCGACCCAGCCGACCCAGGACGGCCCCAGCAAAAAAGACTGGCGCGGCGGTCGCAACGCCTACCACAACATCATTCCCTCCAGCACCGGCGCCGCCAAGGCCGTCACGCTCGCTATTCCTGCCCTCAAGGGCAAACTCACCGGCATGTCCTTCCGTGTGCCCACCGTCGACGTTTCGTGTGTTGACCTCACCTTCAAGACCGGCAAGCCCACCTCGCTGGCCGAGATCGGCGCTGCCATGAAGGCCGCGGCCGAAGGACCTATGAAGGGCATCCTCGGCTACACCGATGAAGAAGTTGTTTCGAGCGACTTCATCGGCGACCCGCGCTCGAGCATCTACGACTCCAAGGCCTGCATCGAACTCAACTCAACCTTCTTCAAGATCGTCTCGTGGTACGACAACGAGGCCGGTTACGCCAACCGCTGCGTTGACCTCATCAAGTTGATGGCCGCCAAGGACGGGATTCGCTGATTCATTGAACCACGCGCCCGAGCGAGATTGGGAGCGTGACATGTCAGGCGCATAGGTATGATCGGCTGTGCGCCTATGCCGAATGAATCACCGCAGACTCCAACTGTGCCAACCTCCCGGAAAGCCGTTTCCGGGACGTTGCTGCTTTTGTGCCTCACCTCGTTCCTGACCGACGTCGGCAGCGAGATGGTCTACCCGCTCCTGCCGTTCTTTGTCACCGGTTCGCTGGCGGCCCCGGCCGCGGTGCTGGGGCTCATCGAAGGCGTGGTCGAGGCGCTCGCGAGCGTCCTCAAGGTGTATTCAGGAGCACTCTCAGACCGAACCGGCAAGCGTAAGCCATTGGCCGTGATTGGCTACGCAACTTCGGCGGTTGGCAAGTTGGTGCTGGCCTACGCGATGATCTGGCCGCTGGCCCTGACCGGTCGGCTTCTCGACCGCACCGGCAAGGGCATCCGTGGCGGTCCGCGCGATGCGATGCTGGCCGAGAGCGTCCCCGCCGACCGACGCGGGTTGGCCTTCGGGCTGCACCGGGCGTTCGACAACGCCGGCGCGGCTCTGGGCGTGGCGATCGCCATGCTCCTCACGCAGGTTCTGGGCGACAGCCCGGGCGGTGGGATCGATTCGATCCTGAAGATCGCGCTCGTTCCGGCCGGGCTCGGCGTCCTCTGCCTGCTGCTCATCAAGGAGACCGGCAAGTCTCCGCAGGTCGGAGCGGAGGCCGCTCCTCCCAAGGAACGGTTTCGGCCGATCGTGGCATGGAAGGCCCTGCCCAAAGACCTGCGGCTCACGCTGGGGGTGTTCGGCGTTTTTGCCTTGGGCGGGTCATCGAACATGTTCCTGCTGCTGGTGGCCCACAAGCGCGGGGCGGATGTGCCGACCGTGCTGGCGATGTACCTGGCGTACAACATCGTGGCGGCGCTTTCGTCGGTGCCAGCGGGAATGCTGGCCGATCGGCTGGGCCGACGGGGCGTCGTGCTCGCCGGATATTTGGTGTACGCGGCCATCTACGCCGGCTTCGCCGTCACCGATTCGGTCACGGCGTGCTGGTGGTTGATGGTGACCTACGGCCTGTATGCCGGGCTCACCGAAACTGGCGAGAAGGCTCTGGTGGCAGACCTTTCGCCCAAGCACCTGCGGGCTTCGATGCAGGGGCTCTTCGGCATGATCAGCGGGTTTGGGCTGCTGGCGGCCTCGATCATCGCCGGGTTCGCGTGGGACTGGCTCGGCCCGGCGTGGGCGTTTGGCATTGGGGCGATGTTCGCACTCGTCGCGGCGGTGCTGCTTTCGCTCCTGCGACGCAGGGGTTGAAAAGACGTTGGCGCGGGGAAGCCGTCGTGGCCCTCGCGATTGCGGTGAGCACCGACAGATAGTCGGACCCGCATTCGGGCGGATCGGTTCCCGAAAAAATCCATAATGCGTGAAATACCGGACTTCGCCTTGCCAGATGAATTTCCGGTGACATATTCCTCATGCAAGGTGTTTGGCGAACCGTGGTGAGTCACACGGTTCGCAGGTGGTCGTGCTCCCACACGGGCCACCCGCCCCTCACCAAGGCGAAGCACCTCCAAAGTTGGAGTTGAGTTTGAGCTGAGTCCGAGCTGCGTTCAAGCTGAACCAACAGCCGGGGAGAAACCGCTTGCGTCGATCTCTCGTGGCCCTGGGTCTTGAAGAAGCGGTTGTTTAAGGGAGCGTCCTTTCATGCGGATTGCGGCTGAACTGCGTTTTGCGCGGAACTTGTCGATTCTGTTTTGTGTGCTTGTGGCTTGGGGGAGTTGGTGCGGCAGAGTGAGCGCTGCCAACGACGTGAATATTCAGGCGTCGATGAACGCCGTCGGAGAGATCACGGCCGTCGATCAGACGACCGGGCGGGTGCTCATTTCACCCAACACGCTGCCCGTTTGGACGCCGGCGTATCTGCCGGTGTTTGAGAGTCTTCCGCCGACGCGGTCAATCGTGCCCCATCCAGACGGCTTTGACATCGTCTTCGACTTTCACAACACGGGCTCCGTGCACCGGTCTTTGGGAACGATCCAGATGCCGGGCATTCGGATGCCCAACGTGATCCAATCGCGCGACTTCTATGTCGAGGGCAAGGTCACGACGCTCGACAATCGCGGGCAAAACTTCTTTGATGGCGGGCTGGTCTATCCGGGCTCGATGTACTCGCCGGTGGCGATCCTCGATGACAGTCAATACACGATGGGGGTGAGTCTGAACTTCCCGCTGACCCAGTACAAGCACAACACGTTTGTGAGGATCGAGAGCCCGGGCGGCAATGCGCTCCAGAACGGCCGGAGCTGGATGGTTCGCTACGACCTGAACCCAACCTACAACGTCGATCCGGATCAGGTGCTGTACTCCGGTCCCGGAGAGTTTGCGCCCAACGCCCGGCGGGTGTACACGATGAGCGTTCGCTTCTTGCGCAACGCCTCGGACCCTCGGCCCCAAGCGTGGCTGCAAACGCTCAAGCCCTATCGCGACTTCTTCCGCTGCCTTTTCGGCGCGGTGAAGTACAACCGCGATGCCCGTCCGGTGCTGGGCGTGCCGCTGGCGCATCCCGAGCTGGCGGTGCCGGGCAACCCGCGCGGCTTTGCCGATCCGTATTTTCGCCCCGACGTGTTTGGGTGGGGGCCGCGGATTGCGCAGCTTGGCTGGTTCAACTCATTGGGCTGGGATCGATTCACGCTCTGGTGTCCGACCGGCGTGTACATGAACAACCGGGGGAACAACTTCCCGTACCAGTTCACAAGTGAATGGGCAACGATGCCGCAATGTGTCGCATCGCAGGGCGTGCTGGCTGGGTTCGCCTCGCCGAGCCGCGAGCTTGGATTATGGTGGGGGCGTGCGGCGCAGGTGATGACGACCTGGGACACGCCCACGAGCGTGCGTTTTGACCCGGCTAACCCCAGCCATATCGCCACGGCAAATGCCGAACTGGCGGGGGCGGTGGCGGTGAATGCCACGGTGATCGGCCTTGATACCTTCTCGCTGCTGGCGGGCTGGAAGCAGCACGCCTGGATTACGAGCAAGCGGCAGAGTAATCCGAATATCAAGTTCATCGTTGAACCGATGCCGTGCGATGTCGTTCACAACGTGGCGGGGGCCTACATCCAGGCGACCCGCCTGCCCAGCAGTAGTTGGTTTCGCGTTGAGAACCCGCACTTCCTGGCCGACTTTCTCAACCCGGGTCATGAGACGTGGGGGCAGATCTCAGATATCGATGTGCCGCGCGAGTTTGGAGTTCCGGAAGGAACGCCACTGACGGCCGAGCAGATCCGATCGCTCATGGCCCGCACGGCGGGCTGGGGGTATGTGCCGCAGATATTCGGCGCCGTCGAGCTTCCCGGGCCGGTGTCGCAGTGGGCGGCGAGCGAGAGCTGGCTGAACTCGGTGCCGGCCGAACTGCAGATCGCACCGGTACCTCAGATCACCAACCACCCGCAGGATCAGCGGGCGCGGGTGGGCGGCGAGTCGACGTTCGAGGTGCAGACCACTGGCCTGCCGGGCGAAACCTTTGCCTGGGAACTCGACGGCGTTTCGCTCAGTGACAATGGGCGTATTCAAGGGTCGACCACGCCGGCGCTCTTAATCGCGTCGGTGGTGGCCTCGGACTTTGGACACTACCGGGCCCGAGTGGTTAACACCTGCGGTCAGGTGATCAGCGACCCGGCGGTTCTTACGCCCGGGTGCAATGGCGACTTCAACTTCGATTTACAGCTCAACCCTGACGATCTGGCTGACTACATCGGGAGCTATTTCAGCGGCGTGTTCGACTCCCGGGCGGATATGAACGGCGACGGCGAGATTAACCCCGACGATCTTGCGGACTTCATCGGGGCGTACTTCGCGGGTTGCTGATGGCGGATGGACGGTTCGGAGTGCGTCGGACGGTGGTCGAACGGGACGCGTTGGCCGGTTCTATCCTTGCGGGCGATGAAGCTCCCTGCCGATCTTGTTGCGTCTTTGCGTCCGTCCTATGAGGGGCGGCGGGTGTGCGTGACCGGCGGCGCCGGGTTCATCGGCGGGCACACCGTCGATGCGATCATGTCGCTGGGTGCGGCCGTGACCGTCATCGATGATCTTTCGAGTTCGACATCGCAGCATATTGCCGACCTGATCGACCTTGATCCTGAGCGGATCCGGTTCGTGCACGGATCGATTTTAGATCGGTCGGCCATGTCGTTGGCCATTGACCGGGCCGACATCGTTATTCACTTGGCGGCGATCGGTTCGGTGCCGCGGTCGGTGGCCGATCCGCTGCGAACGGTGGCGGTGAACATTGACGGCACGGTGGCGGTTCTGGAGGCGGCGCGGGCGGCCAAGGTCCGCAAGTTTGTGTTCGCGTCGTCGTCGTCGGTCTATGGCGGTGAGGGGGCTTTGGGCGTGGCGCGGGTCGAGGGCATGGCG